>Ga0206881_10078_pt1 | contig 33987 bp, 24 predicted proteins | sample Alteio_BWOrgCont_3_FD_152867 | JGI IMG/M metagenome (GOLD analysis project Ga0206881, IMG submission 152867) | Enriched cells from forest soil in Barre Woods Harvard Forest LTER site, Petersham, Massachusetts, United States -... | ecosystem: Environmental > Terrestrial > Soil > Temperate forest >...
GCGCCGGTCGTGCAGGCCGAGGAATTTGCGACGCGGCGCAGCCGGATCCTGGCGGCGATTTCGAGTGTGCCAACGCCCGCCGGGGCAACGGTGGCCGCATGAGCGCGCTGGTTTTTCTCGCCCCGGGCTTCGAGGAGATCGAAGGGATAACGGTGATCGACGTGCTGCGCCGGGCGGAGATCGAGACGGTGACGGCGGGGTTGGCGCTAGGGCCGATTACGGCGGCGCGGCAGACAGAGCACCTTGCCGATGTGCTCCTGAGCGAGGTCGACCCGGCGCGTGAATTTGAGATCGTGGTGCTGCCGGGCGGTGCGGAGGGGGCGAAGCGCCTGGCGGAAAGTCCGCTCGTGCGCGATTGGCTCTTGCGCCAGCGGGAGCGGGGGCAATGGGTGGCGGCGATCTGCGCGGCACCGACCGCGCTGCTGGCCCATGGCTGGCTCAAGCCGGAGCAGAAGCTGGTGAGCCATCCCTCGGTGCAAGCGCAATTTTCGGCGAGCCAGATGCAGTCGAACGAGAGGGTGGTGGTGGACGGCAAGCTGATCACGAGCTTGGCGGCGGGCAGCGCGATGGAATTTGCGTTCGCGATCGTGCGCTGCCTGCGGGGACCCGAAGCCGTGGCAAAGGTAAACCAAGGCGTGCGCGCGGTGGTGTAGAGGCTATCGCAATGCTCCGCGTTGGCGTCGGGCAGAGTTATTGAAAGCGAAGGTTGGCGCCTGCCGTTCCGCGGGCGAGCAGACGTTCTGCTTCCTCGAGAGCCTGCTGGGCGCCTTTGACATCACCGAGCTCGTGTTTGGCGGAGCCGAGATTGTGCCAGGCGCGGGCGAGTTCGGGGTCGAGTTCGACGGCTTGTTCGTAATGGCGGCGGGCCTGGTCGATTTCGCCGAGTTGCTGGTGGGCGACGCCGGCATCGAGCCAGATGACGGCCCGTTCGGGGGTGAAGATGAGCGCCTTTTCGTAGGCGCGAATGGCCTCGGCATACTGGCCCTCATCGTAGAGATGGAAGGCCATTTCGTTCCAGGCCATGGTGGGTAGTTCGGTTTCGCCGTGGGGCGTGGCGGCGCGTTCGCAGACTTCCAAGGCTTCGGCGATTCGGTGGGTACGGGCGAGGACCATGGCGAGGTAGTGGCCGGCAAGGGGGTAACCGGGTTGCCATTCGAGGACCTGACGGAAGGCGCGCTCGGCCTCCTCCAGGCGGCCCTGCTGGAAGTAGATCGAGCCGAGCTTGAAGGAGGGTTCGGCGTAATTGGGCTTGAAGTTGATGGCGCGATGGCAACACCGTTCGGCCTCATCGAGTTGGTCGAGAGCGCAGAGCGAACCGGCGAGGTTGTCCCAGGCGCGGGCGTAGTCGGGCTTGAGGGTAACGGCGCGGTTGAGGCTGTCGACGGATGACTGAAATTCGCCGAGTTGGAACTGGAGTGCGCCGAGGTTGCACCAGATTTTAGGCTGTTCGGGATCGATCTCGAGGGCGTGGCGGTAGGAGGCGAGGGCGGGACGGAGCATTCCTTCCTCCTGCTGGACCATGCCGCAATTGAACCAAGCCTGGAGGTTCTGTGGGTTGAGATCGTGGGCGCGTTTGTAGGCGAGCAGGGCCTGTTGGCTTTCGTGATTGTTTTGGAAGGCAAGGCCGAGGTGAAACCAGACTTCGCTGACTTGTTCCCGGGGAGTCGACTCGGTTTCGAACCGGCGCAGGTGCTTTTCGGCTTCTTTGAGGGAGCCGGCTTCAATTAATTCGAAGATATCGTCGATTCGGATGTCCTGCGGGCGGGCCTCAATTTTTGCCGGCGCCGTCTTTTCGGGCGGAGTGAGAGAGGTCAAGGAGTGCTCGATTTCCTCAATCAGGGCCATGACAAGATTGGTCCGGGCGGCCACATCGTGCCGCGGCGCCTGATCGAGTTTGATGGTGGTACGGACGACAATGTCTTGGGCTTCGAGGGTGGCGAGGAGAAGGGTGACATGGCCTTCGAGGAACTCGAGCCACTGGGCGGGGGCGATGGAACGGGGAAGGCGCATCGGTCGCGGCGCGGTTTCGCAGACGACGGCGGTGCGGGTGAGGAGGCGTGACATGGCGTCGTCGAGTTTTTTTTGCGCTTCCGGCCAGTTGGTTTCAGTGAGAATGCTCTGATCGACCTGGATACGGCTGCGGTCAACGGAGAGGCGTCCGCTGCGCTTGATCAACGCGGCGGCGCTGGGCCGGTGGTGGGTGGGGCTTTTAACGCCCATCGATTCGGGGGAGATGATCGATTCGATGGCGGGAGCGGGCGCTTTTTCGGGTTCCTTTTCCCGGAGACGGGCATTGAGACGCTTAATGGCGTCGACGATTTTATCTTCGATCTGGCTGTCGTCGGTGCCGAGGGCATGGGCGCGGTCATACAGGGCGTGGGCGCTCTGCAGCAGGCCAAAGTCTTCCTCAAGCTGAAGGCCGAAGCGATAGAGGTTTGCAGCCGACTGGGGATTGCGGGAGAGTTTAATGAGGATGTCCTTCTGGCGCAGGATCAGCGGCATGGAGAGGACGGCGAGAGATGGAAGGGGTTCCTTGTTACCGGTGAAGCGTTGCTTGTCCTTGGCTGTCGCGTACTCTTCTTTGGCCTTTTGGCGGCGCTGGTTCCAGATTTGCTCGATCGCGGCGACAATGACCTGGAGGGTCTGGAGTGTGTCGACCGATTTCTGGTCGAAGCAAAGGATGAGAAGCTGGCGCCAATGGCGAACCTCAGCCGGATCTTGCTCGATTTTGCCAAGGATATCCTGGCCGGCCTGGGTGGTGAAATTCATAAGGTAGAGAGCAGGGCGGAACTGGAACTCTTATCAAAAGTAGCCACGGGCCGCGCCGGGAGGGCCTTTGCCTTGTGGCGCGGAGCCGAGCGACGAGCATAGCCGCAGTGCTCTGTAAGGAGCGAGCGACAAAGCCACAAGGCAAAAGAACCCCGGCCCTTCGGGTTGCCTATTTTTTGGCCTCTGACTTTGTTGCTCGTCGGTCAAAGACCGCAGAGGGTATTCTCCCTCCTCGCGCCTCGTCAGAGACCAAAAAATAAAGGCAATGCGACCCATGGCTACTTTTGATAAGAGTTCTGAGAGCATGCTTAATTGGGTAGGCAACAGCAAGAGCGTACAACTAAGTCTGAGAAATAATACAGCTTGTTAATACAATATAGGCTTAATAAAGCGAATATACAATTTCTCTAATTCTAATGACACGTTCGAGCTTTTTGAAAGTTACACAAGATTTCTTTCATTGAAAAAAATTCTGCTCAAGGCGCAGCAAGATCGTTATCGTGACAATCCATGTCCGATGTTCTCACACCGATGATGCAGCAGTATCACCGGCTTAAACGCGAGGTGCCGCCTGATGCGCTGTTGCTTTTTCGGCTGGGCGATTTTTACGAGATGTTTTTCGGCGACGCGGAAATTGGCTCGCGGTTACTCGATTTGACGCTGACGCAGCGTCAGGGCACGCCGATGTGCGGGATGCCTTACCACGCGGCGGAAGGTTATATCGCGCAATTGCTCAAGGCGGGGCGGCGCGTGGCCATCTGCGATCAGATGGAGGCGCCCAAGCCGGGACAGGTGGTGCGGCGCGAGGTGACGCAAATCCTCTCGCCGGGCAGCATTCTTGATGCAGGCCAGCTTGAGCCCAAGAAGAATAATTTTCTGGCGTCGGTGGCGCCGGTGGCATCGGGTTACGGCGTGGCGGCGCTCGACCTGACGACAGGAGAATTTTTCGCGGGCGATTTTTTGACGGCGGAAGCTTTGCGGGACGCGCTCGGCCGGTTGAGTCCGGCGGAGGTGGTGGTGGCACAGGGGCAGCGGATTGACCTTGAGACGTCGGCGCTGTCGAACGGAGAGAGGCTCGGTTACTTGCTGGTCGAGCACGACGCTTGGAGTTTTTCGGCGGACGCGGCGGAGCATACGCTGCGGGACCATTTCAAGACGGCGTCGCTCGACGGGTTCGGACTGGCGGCGGCGGGCGGGGACGACACACGTGGGGCGCTTTGCGCGGCGGGCGGCCTGCTGCATTATCTGGGGCACGAACTGCGGCGTTCGCTGGGGCATGTTCACAGCCTGCGGCTCTGGCAGCGGGAGGATGTTCTTATTTTGGATGCGGTGACGCGGCGCAACCTGGAGCTGGTCGATCCGCTCCGCCCGGGCGCAGGGCAGACGACGCTCCTGGCGGCGGTGGACCGGACCGTGACCGCAGGCGGGGGGCGGCTCTTGCGCCAGTGGCTGCTGGCGCCGTTGCGCAACCTTGCGGCGATCGGGCAGCGACAGAGTGTGGTGGCTTGGGCGCGGGCGGAACAGCAGGAGCGCCTAGCGCTGCAGGAGCGGCTGCGTCAGGTGCGGGATGTGGAGCGGCTGGTGGCGCGGCTGGTGCAGGGAAGCGGCAACGCGCGGGACCTGATCGCTCTGCGGGTGTCGCTCGAACAGTTGCCGGCCTTGCGCGATGCGCTGGCGTCGCACGCGGTTCCGGCGTTGCGGGCGCTGGGTGAAAAAATCACGCCATTGCCGGAGCTGGCGGGGCTTTATGTGCGGGCGCTGGCGGACGATCCGCCGATTGTGCTGAAGGAGGGCGGTCTGATCCGCGCCGGCTACAACGCGACGCTGGACGAATTGCGCGCGGCGTCGGTCGAGGGGCAGGAATGGCTGGCCGATTTGCAGCGGCGCGAGCAGGAGCGGACGGGCATCAAGTCGCTCAAGGTGCGCTACAACCAGGTTTTCGGCTATTATATCGAGGTGAGCATGGCGAACCTCGGCGCTGTGCCATCCGACTACACGCGCAAGCAGACGCTGGCGAACGCAGAACGGTTTGTGACTCCGGAACTGAAGGAGATGGAGGCGAAGATTCTCGGCGCGCAAGAGCGGTCACGGCAGCTCGAGTACGAGCTCTTCCTCGATTTGCGCGCCGCCGCTGTGCCTCATCTACGGCCCATCCAGGAAACGGCGCGCGCGCTGCACGAGATCGACGTGCTGGTGGGCTGGGGCGCGCTGGCGCAGGAGCGCGATTACGTGCTGCCGGAGGTGAATGACGGCGGGCTGCTGGTGTTCGAGGAGGCTCGCCATCCGGTGCTGGAGCAGCTACCCGCAGGCGAAAAATTCGTGCCGAACGACGTCCGGCTGGACACCGAGACGGAGCGGCTGGTGATCCTAACCGGCCCGAACATGGCCGGCAAGAGCACCTACATCCGACAGGTGGCCGTGCTCGCGTTGCTGGCCCATTGCGGCTGCTTCGTGCCGGCGCGTCGCGCGGTGACGGGGTTGCTGGACCGGATTTTCACGCGGGTCGGCGCGAGTGACGACCTCGGGCGCGGCCAGAGCACGTTCATGGTCGAGATGAACGAGACGGCGAACATCCTCAACCACGCAACCAGCCGCAGCCTCGTCATTCTCGATGAGATCGGACGCGGGACGAGCACGTTTGACGGGCTGAGCATTGCCTGGTCGGTGGCCGAATATCTCAACACGACGCTGCGGGCGCGGACGCTTTTCGCGACCCATTATCACGAACTCACCGAGCTTGCACGCCTGCTGCCCGCGACGAAAAATTACAACGTGGCCGTGCGTGAATGGGGCGAACAAATTGTCTTTCTGCGCAAGATCGTGCCGGGCGGCACCGACAAGAGCTACGGCATCCAGGTGGCCCGGCTGGCGGGCCTGCCCGCCCCGGTGCTGAAGCGCGCAAAGGAAGTTTTGCGCGAACTCGAGGAGGAGCAGCTCGACGACGCGGGAACGCCGCGGCTGGCCAAGGCGAAGCAGAAGAAGGAGCGGGCGAGGGAAGTGTTGCGGGAACTTGACCTTTTTGGCCGGGGAGGGGAAACGTGACAAAACAGCAATTTAGCACTTGCTCTTTTTACGCTTTTAGCGTTAATTGGATCGCATGAAACGAATCCTTGTTCTTGCTCTGCTCATGGCGGTTCCCGCGGTCATGGCCCGCGCCGATATTTCGATGCCGGTGAAGGATTCGTTCTACGACAAGCTGGGCCGGGGTCTGGCCGATATCACCATGTCGCCGTCTGAAATGCTTGATTCCCAATACAGCATGATCGATACGGAGGGCAATACGGTTGCCTTCTTCAAGGGTTTCCTGGTCCAGGGCACATCCCGCATGATCATGGACATCGGTCATGGCGTGTTTGAAGTCATCACTTCGCCTTTTCCGACCAACAACGGTTCCTATCGCTCGCAGAAGATGCCGCCTTACGACTCGATGGTGGTCAATGAGTATCCCCCGGCTGACTTGAAGAACTGGTACTAAGTCGCTCCGGTCGGTTGGCCGGTGATTCCTATTAACTCGAACGCCAATGCCATGTCCGCGCCGTCGCGCGGAGAACTGGCTGAGGTGGTCATCGAGAAAGTGATTTTTGGCGGGGACGGCTTGGCGCGTTTGGGCCAGGGTTTCGTTGTCTTCGTTCCCTTTTCGGCGGAGGGTGACCGGCTTCGGGTGCGGATCACGGAACGGAAGGCGCATCATGCGCGTGCGGAGATCGTGGAGATTCTTTCGCCCGGCCCGGCGCGCGAGGCGGCGCCCTGTTCCTACTACGCGCGATGCGGCGGCTGCCAATACCAGCACCTGTCCTATGCCGAGGAATGCCGCTTGAAGGAGAACCAGGTGCGTGAGGCCTTTGCGCGCGTCGGAAAGATGCCGGAGGCGAACGTGCTGCCGTTGATCGCCGCGCCAAAACCCTACGGTTACCGCAACCGCATCACGGTCCACGCCGAGGAGGGGCGAGTCGGTTTTCGGAGCGTGAACGGACGCGAACTGGTCGACATTCGCGAGTGCGCGCTGGCGCGGCCCGAGGTGAACCGGGAACTGGCGAGGCTCCGCTCGACACGGGTGGCCGACGGGCACTACTCGGTCCGTGACGCGACGGTACCGCCGAGCGGCTTTTTCCAGGCGAACCACGATTTGCGCGAAACCTTGCGGAATCTCATCGCCGGGGCGCTGCCGGAACGGGGCGGGACGCTGCTGGAGGGCTATTGCGGCGGCGGATTTTTTACCGAGATCGTCGCGAAGCGGTTCGGGCGGGTGATTGCGGTCGACAACGACCCGCGCACCTTGCGCGACGCGCTGCGGCTCCGGCTGGCAAACGTCGAGTGGCGCGAGGCCGATGCCATGCTGGTTTTGCCGGATGAGTTGCGCGCTGGTCCGGGCGACGACACCTCGGTGCTGCTCGATCCACCGCGCGAAGGGTTGCCGGTGCGGCTGACGGAGGCGCTATGCGTTGATCCGGTGGCGCACCTGGCCTACGTCTCGTGTGATCCGGCAACACTCGCGCGCGACGCGCGGATGTTGTCGAAGACCTACCGGCTCGTTTCGGTGCAGCCGATCGATCTTTTTCCGCGCACGGCGCAGATCGAATGTGTCAGCATCTGGCAAAAGTAGCCGCTTGAATCAATACCCCGCCCGCTCGGAATCGGGATGAGCCGCGACGGTGGCGCGCAGCGGACGCTCGGGCAGGAAGAGGACGATGACGAAGGCGAGCGCCGCGACGCCCGCGCCGGTCATGAAGGTGGTGGCGATGGCGTGGCGATAGGCATCGAGCAGGACGTTGCGCTGCTCGAGCGGAATCCGGCTGATTTGCTGCACGCCCATTTCCAGGAGGCTGGGCTGGGCCGTACCCGGCACGGTCCACTCGGACGGAAGCAGGTGACGGAGTCGGGAAGCGACAACCGCGCCCGCCACGGCGACGCCAAGCGCGCCGCCCAGGGAACGGATGAAGGCGGTGACCGACGTGGCCACGCCCATGTCGCCGCGGTCGACCGAATTTTGCAGGGCAACGGTGAGGTTGGGCATGACCAAGCCGAGGCCGCAGCCGAGCAAAACGAGTGCGGGTTCGATCACCGCGAGGCCGCGGCCCGCCAGCGCCGCCCAGGCGAGCGTGGAAAAAGCGCAGAAGCCCGCGATCAGTCCCACGACTGGAAAAATCTTGTAGCGGCCGGTTATGGAGACGAGGCGTCCGCCGGTGACGGAGGCGACGATGACGCCGCCCATCATCGGGGCCATCATCAGGCCGGCGTGGGAGGGTGACGCGCCGAGGACGACCTGAAAGAAGAGCGGAAGAAAAACGAGGCTGCCGAAGAGGGCCATCGCGTTGAGTCCGATGACGCTGACGCCGACGACGAAAACGGGATTGTGGAAGAGATGGGGCGGCAGGATCGGTTCGGCGGCCCGGCGTTCCTCCCTCGCGAGCAGGCCGTAAAAGAGCGGGGAGGCGAAGGCGAGGGCGAGCATGACGGGCGAGAACCATGGATGGACCACGCCGCCCCAGCTTAAAAACAGGAGAAGACAAACGGTCCCGCAAGTGAGGAGTCCCGCGCCCGTGTAGTCGATGCGATGCGTGACGGTCTCGCCGTGGCGGCGCAGGCCGACGGCGATGAGGGCGAGCGCGGCGGCGCCGACCGGGAGGTTCACGTAGAAAATCCAGCGCCACGAAAGCGTGTCGGTGATGACGCCGCCGAGGAGCGGGCCGGCCACGCTGCACGCGGCGAAGACGGCGCCGAAAAGACCCTGATAACGGCCCCGCTCGCGCGGCGCGATGAGATCGCTCACCGTGGTCTGGGCCAGGGTGATGAGGCCACCCGCGCCGAGGCCCTGGACGGCGCGAAAAACGATGAGCTGGAGCATGGACTGCGCCACGCCGCAGAGAATCGAGCCGATGAGAAAGATGATGATGGCGGTGAAGAAGAGGGGCTTGCGTCCGTACATGTCGCTGAGTTTGCCGTAAAGGGGTGCGGTCGAGGTCGAGGTGACCATGAAGGCGGTGACGACCCACGAAAGGTGCGAGAGGCCGCCGAGGTCGCTGACGATGCGCGGCAGGGCGGTGCTGACGATGTTCTGGTCGAGCGAAGCGAGGGCGAGGGCCAGCATCAGCCCCGCAAACACCGTGTAGAGTTCGCGCCGGGGGACGGTCGCATCCGCAGGCCGGGGTGAAGAGGTCATTGCCGATTTCCATTTTACACAACATGACCAACTTGTCATCGTCTGCCATTTGCAAAGACTGGTGCATGGTTGAAGGTAGAGGTGGAAAATACAGGAGCACTTATGACAACGATAACTTCCACCAAACGCCCGGCGAACGAACGAGGCCACGCGGCCATGGCCTGGCTTGAAAGCTGGCACACTTTTTCATTCGCCGACTATGTCGATCCCGATCACCAACACTTTTATGCGTTGCGGGTGATCAATGAAGATTATATCGCGCCCATGCGGGGGTTCCCGACCCATCCGCATCGCGAGATGGAAATTTTGACCTACGTGATTTCGGGTCAGTTGACCCATCGCGACAGCATGGGCAACGCCCGGACGGTCCACGCCGGCCAGGTGCAATACATGAGCGCGGGCCACGGAGTGACCCACAGCGAGTCGAACGATTCGCCGACAGAGCCGGTGCATCTGCTCCAAATCTGGATTTTTCCGAGGTTCCACGGCGGAGCGCCGATTTACGGAGAATGGTCGCCGCCAGAAAAGCGGACGGGACCGCTGTCTCTGATTGCCTCACCCGTGGGCAAAGACGGTGTCCTGGCCCTGCGGCAGGACGCTGAGATTTATCTTGGTGAGTTTAAGTCCGGTCAGACGGCGGTCCATGCCACCGAGCCGCATCGCGGGCTCTGGTTTCAGGTGATTTCGGGCGGACTGACGGTGGGCGGTGAAGAGTTGGCGGCGGGCGATGGCCTGGCGGTTGAGGACGCCTCCTCGTGCGAGATCACGGCGAAGTCGGACGCGCGGTTTCTACTCTTTGATCTGCCGTAAGAATACTTTGCGTGCAGTTGGTAGTCGCTGCTGTCCCAGCGACGGATGTTTTCGGTCTTCCGACTATCGAGGGAAAGCCATCCTGAAAGGATGGCCATCCGATAGCCCAGGGTTGCTCGGAACGAGCTACCCTAGGACCGTTGGTCAACAATCGGTTCAACCCTGTCAGGGTTGAACTTTTTATTATCATTCCCAGGGTAGGCGCCAGGCGCCAACCCTGGGCTATAAGATTGCAACCCCTTTGGGGTTGTCACAGATACCGGATAGTCGTGTTAAGAGTTCCAGATTTGGTAAGGCATTACCGCCGTCCGCCCTGACCTGCCCTCCTCAGGACCGGTCGAACCTGAAAAACTCCCGCGCGGTCTGGGTGGTGTGGGCCCCGATCTCATCCACGGAAACGCCGCGTAATTGCGCGATCTGCTCGGCGACCCGCCGGGTGTGGGCCGGTTCGCAACGCTTGCCCCGGTCGGGCGTCGGAGCGAGGTAGGGGCAGTCGGTCTCGACCATGAAGCCGGCGGCGTCGATGTCCTGCGCGGTGGCCTGTACCTGCCGCGCGTTCTTGAAGGTGACGATGCCGGTGAAGGAGACGAGGTGGCCGAGGGCGAGGACTTCGCGGGCTTGTTCGAGCGTGCCGCCGAAGCAATGGAACACGCCGCGGACGCGCCCGGTGTAGCCGCGCAGGATGGCGAGGGTGTCGTCCCACGAATCGCGCTGGTGGATGACGGCGTTGAGGCCGAGTTCGGCGGTAAGGTCGAGCTGTTCGCAGAAGAGGCGGGCCTGGCGCTCCTTGAGGGCGGCGATCTCGGCGGGATTTTCGGGGAGGTGGTGGTAGTCGAGGCCGATTTCGCCGATGGCGACGACCCGCTTGCTTTGTGCAAGCGCGCGAAGGAGCTCGACGGCGTCGTCGGGAGCGTTGTCGGCTTCGCCGGGGTGGATGCCGACCGTGGCCCAGATATTGGGGAAGTTTTCGGCGAGCTCGACAGCGCGGGTACTCGAATCGATCCGGGTGCCGATGGAGATGATCTCAGTTACGCCCGCATCGGTCGCGCGTGCGATGACTTCTGAACGGTCGGGGTCGTAGTCGGGATAATCGAGATGGGCATGGGTGTCGATGAGCATGGGAATTTCACTAATTCGTTCAGGATTGTGTGCATGATAAACAAAATCCAGAAGTCCCTCTGAGCGGCGTTTCTTCCAAAGTTTTACTCCTCAGTCTTAAGTAAATTCTTAAATCTTATATAGAAAATATTTACTAGATACCATATAAAGGCAGCGGAAAGAGTATATCTCAAGCAATTCACGATGTATTGACTAAGGCTTTGTGTAGCAGGTGGCTGATCGTACGTAAGAATCTTAATGCCTTGCAGTTTTAAAGTATCAAAGGCACCTTTAATCTCTTCAGCATTGCCGTTGGAATACACCACAGTTCTATTCGAATAATGGGTTAGGTCAGACGAAGGGATGAGCGTCAATATAAATTGGGCCAATGATATTATGATGGTCAGAAGTAGGCAGGCTAGGAAGAGAGGTGTAACGGAATTTTTAAAAATTTGGTTCATAGATCACTTTTCCACAGTTATTTTTCCTCGTTCCCAAGTTGTACTTGGAAATGCACTTGTTGGCGAAGCTCTGCTTCGCGCAACCTAGCCAAGTTACGTGCGCCGAGCAGACGAGGACAAGCAACAAAGTTGCGGGAACACTTGCGTTCCCAAGTGTAACTTGGGAACGAGGGAAAAAATCTGTCATCCTGAGCGAAGGCGAGCCGACAGATAGCTCTTAATCCGATGCACGTCCCGAGCCGCAGTCGAAGGACCTGCCCGGACCAAGCTACCGGTTGGACGAGCATCACACCATCCGGTAGAACAAGGAAGCCTCTCGCAGGTGGGAAAGAAAGGGCGTGCTACGCGAAGAGTTGTCACTTCGCTGTCGTAGTATGTATTCCCAAGGCGAGCGAGGTCCTTCGACTTCGGCTCGAGTAAGGCTTGTGGCAAGAAAAGTTCTCCGGCTCGCCTTCGCTCAGGATGACGGCATTTTTAAACTGACCTATTTTTTAAATGTGACGAGACTATGCCCCGTCATCTCCTCGGGCTTGGGGACGCCGAGGAGATAGAGCAGTGTCGGCGCGACGTCGGCGAGGATACCGTCTTGGAGTTCGGCTTTCTCGTGATTCGGCCCGGCGTAGATGAATTGGACGAGGTTGGTCGTGTGGGCGGTGTTGGGCGTGCCGTCATCATTGATTTCGCGCTCACAGTTGCCGTGGTCGGCGGTGATGAGACAGCCGCCGCCGAGGGCGAGAATTTTTTCGACGACCCGCTTGAGGCACGCGTCGACCGTCTCTACCGCCTTGATTGCGGCGGAAACGACGCCGGTGTGGCCGACCATGTCGGGGTTGGCGAAATTGAGGATGAGCAGGTCGTACGTGCCGGTGTCGAGGCGCTTGATGACTTCATCGGTGAGCGGGACGGCGCTCATCTCGGGCTGGAGATCGTAGGTGGCGACCTTGGGGGAGGGGGCCATGGTGCGGTCCTCGCCCGGGTTGGGTGTCTCGATGCCGCCGTTGAAGAAGTAGGTGACGTGCGGATATTTTTCGGTCTCGGCCATGCGGAGCTGGTGCAATCCCGCCGCCGCGACGACCTGCCCGAGCAGGTGGTTCATCGATTGGGGCTGGAACATGACCGGCGCGTCGAAGGTGGCGTCGTACTGGGTCATGATGAGGTAGCTGACCTTGGGATGGTAGGTGCGGTTGAAACCCTTGAAGTCGTCGTGAAGCACGACCTGGCTGAGCTGCCGCGCGCGGTCGCCGCGGAAGTTGAAGAAGAGGATGCCGTCGCCTTCGGCGATGAGGGGGCGCGGTTCCTTGAGACAGACGAGGGCAGGCATGAATTCATCGGTCTTCCCCGCGGCGTATTCCTTTTTCACCGCGGTGACGGGGTCGTCGACGTAGGCGCCTTCACCGAGGAAGATCAGCTTGTAGGCCAGTTCGACGCGCTCCCAGCGGTTGTCGCGATCCATGGCGTAGTAGCGGCCGATGACGGTGGCGATCTTGCCGGCGCCGATTTCCTTGAGCTTGGCCTGGAGTTTGGCCAGGTACTGCTCGCCGCCGGTGGGCGAGGTGTCGCGCCCGTCCATGAAGGTGTGGATGTAGATGCGCTGGAGGCCGGCATCTTTGGCGATTTTGACGAGGGCGTAGAGATGTTCCTCGTGGGAATGGACGCCGCCGTCGGAGAGGAGACCCCAGAGATGGAGCGCGCCGTTGCGGGCTTTGAGCTTGGCGAGGAAGGGCGTTAGGGCGGGGTTGGTGGCGAGGCTGCCGTCGGAGATCGCCTTATTGATGCGCGTGAGTTCCTGGTAGACGATGCGGCCCGCGCCGAGGTTGAGATGGCCGACTTCGCTGTTGCCCATCTGGCCGGCGGGCAGGCCGACGTCCTCGCCGCTGGCACTGAGGCGGCTCTGCGGATAGGTCTTGTAGAGGTGCTCGTGGAAAGGGAGTTTGGCCAGGAGCGGGGCGTTGCCCTCGGCCTGGGCAGCGGGGAGGCCTTTGGGGCTGATGCCCCAGCCATCACGGATAATCAGAGCGACAGGTTTCATCTTCGTTTAAGGTAAGCGGTGGGTGGAGGCTTCGGCAAGCGCGGCGGTGACCCTGAGAAAGAAGGTTTCGTGCCACTACCGGTCTTGGTCCTGATGGGCTGCCCTGGCCGACTGAACGCAAGATTTCTAGAGGCTGTCCGAAAAGTGGGCGCGGGCCACGACGAAGTTATCTAGCCAGTGGATTGGTCGGCCGGATCGATACCGAAGGGCTCAGTCAATTGCCCGCTAAGGGTCGGCGGAACCTTGCCGTCGATGCCATAGACCGGCGGCCAGTAACGCGGGAGCCAGGACGTACCGAAAATACGGTCGATCAGCGGAAAAATGAACGCAAAATTGTGGTCGCGATGCTCGTCGTTGGTATGATGCCAGTGGTGGAAGGCCGGCGAGGAGACCAGCCATTCCACCGGTCCCAAGCGCCAGCGGATGTTGGCATGAATAAAGAAGGTCCAGATCGTGCCGAAAATCGTAATCAGCAGCACGCCCGGGTCCAGCCGCCCATTGGTCACTTGGGCCAGCCCGAGCAGATAGACCGGAACCAGGCCCGCGAGCCGGGTGAAGACGATATCCACCGGGTGGGCGCGGGTGTTGACCAGCCAGTCCACATGTTCGGCGCTGTGATGAATGGCGTGAAAACGCCAGAGCACCGGGTGGGCGTGCGACGCCCGGTGGTACCAATAGGCCCCCAGGTCGTTAACCGCCAGCATCAGGAGCACCTTGACCCAGAACGGCAGGAGGGCCACCGCTGTGTAAAATCCGCCGGGATCAGCCCCGTGCAAGACCCGCGCCAGCAGGGCTAGTGGCATGGCAATAAACGCGGCCGGCAGCAGGCTGTTGAGGAAATACCAAGCCAGATCGACCCCCGTCTGGGGGCGCCAGATTCGGGCGGGATGCAGGGTAAACAACCGTTCCAAAGGCACGAAAATGGCCACCAGCAGGACCAGCCAGATGGTCAGGCGCGCCACGTCGAGGGCGAGAACGGATAGGGACTTGAAGACGTACTCCATCATGAAGATTTTCGGTTACCTGTCGGTTACGCGTTACCATGCCGGAACACGACGTCTTTGGTCTCGTCCGAATTACGCTGTAATCGTTGACGGTCTCTTTTGGTACCGCTGCCAAGCCCGGTTTCCGAACATGATCAACATCCCGAAAAAGAGAGTCCAAAACGAAGAGGCTATAGGCTCGGGCACGGCGACCATGCTCACATCGGCCAGAAGCGAGAAAGGCGGTTCACCGTCGGGCGTGCCATAGGCCAGGAAGTAGAGATCTTCAGCACCAGTTGTGGTGGCGGTAAAATCAAACGTCTCTGTCATCCAGCCGGTAAAACCCTCGGAGACATTGTTCACCACTGGCGTTTCTTTTCCGCCAGCTTCAATTTGCGCGTTCGTTAAACCTGCTGCTCCCAAATCTACATACCAAGCTTCCGTCGTTGCATCGGTGTAACCGCTTTGTTGGGCACCCGCCCATACGAATGTAACCGCGTAGACTACATTCTTCACCACGTTGATCGACTGATAAATGGGGCCTATCTCGTACGCGCCGTCCGCTGCGATAACATTACCTGAATTTGGCGCGCCGAGACTATTGTTGGAGCCGCTGGCCGGGCCCCAAAGTGAAAAGTCTCCATCTGATCCCACTATCGTTTGACCGTCTACATTACCGCCCACGAACACAAAATTGTAGCCTGTGCTGGTCCAGTCAGTTAAGGCGGCGCCAGTGGTGTATGTTGGATTTCCTGGTGTATTGCCAGCCGCTACGTCCAACCCGGCGCCATAATCTGGCGGGTTTGGCGGGGCGGTGGTGAAACTCGTAAAAGTGCCATTCGTGACCAGATTTGCAAACGAGATTTGAACCGTGCCGAGATACAGAATTCCGGCAAGAGCGGTGGCAAAAAAATATTTTTTTAGATTGTCCACATTGCGAACTCGTTGTCTATTTATGCCGTTACCTTTTCTTTTCAGGTCTATGTACCATACAATAGATTACCTCAAAATAGATAGCAGGGAGCTGGGGTTGTGTCAATTTTTTCAAAATCATTTTCCGAGTCGGTGGAACGCCGGACCTGATCAGAACCGTTTCGGACCTCGGCTGATCCAACGCTGGGTGGTCTGGCGTTGCTGCTCGTCGTTCGCGCCTCGATTCGGGCCAAATTCGACTCGTCACGTGGCCCACGCCTACTTTTCGGATAGCCTCTTGCGCCGCTTTTCATGGAATCGACTTGATGAGGTCCCGAAACTCGGGTTGTAGGGTGCGGCGATCGACCAAGACGAGGAGCAAGTGCGCAGCTTTGCCGTGTCCGTTGGCATTGAGGGTGGCGGCATAGACGACACGGTCGGCCACAGGCGCGGTGTTCCAGTCGATCACGGCGTAATGATAGGCTTGGAGGGCGCCAGCGGGATCGTTGAGGCGGAGGCAGGCGAGGGCGACATTCGTGCGGAGGGAGAGATTGTAGGAATCGTCGGCAAGGAGGCTGACCGCGCGCTCGTGCATCTCGGGGACGCGTTGGTTGAGGAGGAGGTGGAGCAGGATGTCCTTGCTGGCCAGCTTGGGGTCATGGGGCCAGCGCGAGACGATTTGATCGAGGAGATCACACTGGGTCTGGAAATCCTTGTCACTGAAGACCCGCATCAGGCCCAGGTAGGCGATGCGGGCGGTGCCCGGTTCATGGGTGAGGGCGCGGTAGACGTCTGCGGCACGTTCGTTTTGGCCGTGACTTTCGGCGTAGACGGCGAGGTGGAGGCTTTCGACGGGATTGTACTGGGCGGCGGCAACGGCCTCTTGCCAGTGGAGATCGGAGCCCCGGTCATCACCCATTTCGTGCGCGCAGCTCGAGAGGTAGAGCTCAACGAGGGGAACCTCGAGCGGGACGGTCGCGCCGCTGAGGATGTTCTTGATGTCGTCCCACCGTTTGAGTACCGCCAGACAATCGAGGTAAGCGAAACACAGGCTTTTATTGGAGAGCGCTTTTTCGCGGGGAATGAGCTTGAGGACGCGCGGGGCTTCGTTGTTGTTGTTGAGCCATTCGCAAAATAGGGCCAGATCGTCGGGTTTGACGCTTTGATGCGCGGCCACCGCTCGGTCGATCAAGATTTCGCGCTGCTCGGGGTGTCGCCTGATTTCGAGGACGAGGGTGTCAACGCGTTCGGATTCATCGCCGAGCGGATGGGAGTGGAGCTGGGCGATGATGCGGTCGATATCGGCGGGTTTGAGGTTAGGATCGAGCACGGCCTGCTGCAGCGCCTGGAGCCCAAACTCGTCGTCGGAACCGACGATCCGGAGGAGCGAGTTCACGGCGTCCTGGTGGAGGTAGGGGTTGGCGAGTTCCTGGGCGGCGAGAAAGAGGATGGCGGCTTTGTTGATCGGATCGTCGTCCGCGGCGCGCGTGGCATAGACCATCGTCTGGGGGGGCGTCCCGCGCTCGGCGCTCCAGCGGGCGGCCAGCAGCTGGTTGCGAGAGTCCCCGCCGTTGCGGGCGAGGAGGTCCTTGATCATGCTCCAAGCTTTGTCGAAGAGACCGTACTGCATGGCGCAATCGATGGCGGCGCGGCGGTCGTCGTCGGTGGCGTCTGTGGTTTGGAGCAGCCAGTTCCAGTAGTTCGGGGCGGCGGGAGAACTGAAGACGGTGAGCAGCTGCGCCATAGCGCGCAGGACTTCCGGGGTCCGGGGCGAAAGCGTATAGGCGGAGCGGATGTAGGGAATCGCGTCTTCTACTTGATTTTTCCGGATCAACTCCTCGCCCTGAAGAGCGAATTGTGCGGCGCGCCAGGCAATGAATTTGTGGTAAAGTCTGGGCCCAAGCCACAGGAGGACGAGGCTGAAGAGGCAGAGCGCGACGAGGGCGATGGCCCAGCGGCGGACTCTACGCCGGGCCGGGATGGCGGCGTTGATTTTACTGGCGGGCGAGATGCTCTCGACGGCCTGCGTCGGACTGAAGAGGAAGCGTGCGACGAGGGCGACGGCCCAGCGGCGGACTCTACGCCGGGCCGGGGTGGCGGCGTCGATTTTACTGGCGGGCGAGATGCTCTCGACGTCCGGCGTCGGGCTGAAGTTGATGAGAGCGACGGTAGCGGCGTCCGCTTTATCTTGCGGTGGGGCGGCGGGCACAGTTGCGGAAGGATCCGATTGGCGGCCCTTGGCGTCTTTGGGAAATGGCCCTGATTCCTGGCCCATGGGAAAGACAACTATACCTGAATACCGCGAAAAGAGGACTATTTATTGCTTGGCGAGAGGCTTAAGAGGGCCGGATTGAGCAAAAAGAGTCGGGCATCTTGGGGCCCGTGTAGCATTGGCTGGATCGGTTCGACCACGCGGGTCCTCTTTTTGCCTCATAAGTAAACATCGGGTCATCCCCACCGACGTCAAAACCGGAGAAGGCCCGCCATCGCCGGGAAGTTGAAAATGATCGGCGGTTTCATTTCCATTCTGTTCCAGCGCGGCGTATTCCGCTGCCCCCTTTGCTTGATTGCAGCCTTGGCTGGAAGGTTCAAGGCGATTTCGCTGCGATTTCTGAATCAAAGGAAGTTTGCTGCTGCTTCGGTTTCATCCAGAACCAATTCATGGCCTCAGGCCGGTACTCGAAAAGAAATTCAGCCAGATATTTTTGCGGCATTAAACGCGTATAGAGCGTGGAAAGGGGAAACTCTTTCGCCTGTCGTTCTTCCGACCACATTTCCTCAATCATATGGGAAGCTTCAAAGCGAGCGCGAATGCGCTGACTGATGCCTCGGGAAATAAACTCATGCAACTCCACCAGGATCGCGGTGTTTCGCAAGGCGGGTACTTGGTCCAAGTTGAGAAGCTCCTCTTCATAGCCTTCGCAATCGCAGATGAGGAGATGGCGGCCTTCCTTTGTTGCCAAAGCCTGGGTTAATTCCCGCGGGTTACAAAAGCCGCGAATCTCCAGGCGATCCGAAACCCCATTGAGTTGGGCCATTTCCCGCAGGAGCAACTGTCCTTCGCTTGCCATCTCGAACGCGACCACAGATGTCCCGGGGCAACGCATCGCCAGCCCAATCGCATAGTAACCCTCCGCGGCACCAACATCCACGACGCGATCAAAACGAATCTCAATGATTTCGTCCACCACCGGATGTAATTCGCGTTCATAGAGACCCAAAATTTTGGGATAGAGAGCGCTACTAAATGATCTCCGAATGTAGTTTAGGTCTTTGAATGGCCCCGTGATGACGCGCGGTGTGTTTTCTTGCAGGATGAGTCTTTTAAGGTAAGGAGCGGGCCGCCAAGCGCGGGGCAGCACGCGTTCTAATCGTCGTTCCAGAGTTAATTTCACGTCCCAAGCCTGAGAGGGTGTCTGGAAAGTAGGCGCAGATCACGCCGAAAGCAATTTCGCTTGGCGCCAGGAGCGGGGAAGGAGAATACCCGAGGGGATCTTGGACTGACGAGTAAGAAAGATGCAGTCAAAAGCACCGCCACCCTTCGGGCCGTGGTTCTTGTCACATCCCAGGTTCGAGTAGGACTAAGTATCTTTACTCGTGGAACCATTATGGATGTGTCGACGGGCCATTCATGTAACTTATTTATGCGGATCTCCTGGCTTGTGGGCGCATCACGGGGATTTCAAAGTCGGCGGCGCGGTTAGATAAACGGGCCGAAATCGAAGGCAAGATACGTATGATGGAGTGGCTTCAATAGGATTGAAGCCAGTCGGCTGGATCCCATTTCGGTTCTACGCGAAATGGTCGCGGAAGGTCTTGAGGCAAAACACGGGATCGGGCTCCGGCGGCGCCTCGACCCAGAGCCGTTCCAGATATTCCTTTGTTTTGACCCTGGCCTCGATGCCGACACCCCGGAAATCCTCGTCGAACCAGTAGCCGTCGAATCCGGCCCACTTGAGCGTCGCGACAAGGAGGGGCCATTGCGTCGTCCCCTCCCAAAGGGCGGTTTGAACATGGCGGCGCTTCCCCTCGGCCGTCTTCTCGATGAAGGAATCTTTCACGTGCATGTGGGCAAGGTAGTGTCGCAGCACGTCAACGCTTTGCTTGGACCCTTCGTGGCCCTGCATGGCCAACCCCTGCGGGTCAAGGAGGACGCCGACATGGGCGGGAGCGCAGTGCTCGATAAGCCGGAGCATGGCCGAGGGGCTGTTGTGAATGTAATAGGGATGTATCTCCAGAAGAAGCCGGACACCATGCCGCCCCGCCTCCTCGGCGAGACGACCGAGGAGGTCGCGCTGCTCGGCGAATAAGTCGTGGAAGCGGGGCGTCCCCTGATGGTAGCTCGCCACGACGTCATCGACATGCTCGGCAAGGTATTTCTCCGGCGGCGGCGGATCGTTGTAGTGGACGCCGCTCATTCGGACGCCGGTGCTCCCCGCCTCGCGGACAAGCTCGAAGACCTCGCGGACGTACCCGATGTCCGCAGTAACGTGGCGCGGGGTGAGCATGACGCCGACCGCCGCCGCCTCGATTCCCGAGCCTTCCCCGATGGCTCGAAGCCGCCGCGCCTCTTCCCGCAGAGCGGCCATGGTGCGTTTCTTTTTGCGCAGGTCCAGCGTCGGCAGGCTGATCTCCCAGCCGGTGAAGCCATGTTTCTGGAGGATTGGGGCTTCCTCCTCCAATTTCATCCCCGGCAAGTGACTGCTGATAGCGAATTTCATAGGTTTGTGTCTTATAGGTTGTGTCTGTTAGAAGGGGAAGTTGTTTACCCACGGCGCCTGGACTCCGCCCAGGATATTGAACGTCGGAAAGTGTTTCGGACCGTTGTCGTCGAGGATCGTTGTTTTTATTTTTTTAATGTTGGTCATAAAATTTGCATTTGAATGAGCTGGTATATGGACGCGGTTGAGACCGCGGTGAGAAAACGGGACATGAAAGTGGAACGCGTTATGTTCTGCCCAAAAAGCAATGATCCAATCGGTAGGGCGATTGCAACGGTCGATTTGGGATGGGGTCACTCGCTCGTCACGTAGCACTGTGGCTGTGCTCTTCACTCGGCTTCTTGCCCCAAGGAAAAAAATCCATTCGGTACGACCCGTGCCTATTTTTTGGACAGCCTCTAACCAATGACATTACGCGGGTTTCCCTCGAGGAAATTTCGAAAATTTTCCACCACTTCCCGCATCAGGCGGCGACGAGCGGCTACGCTGGCCCACGCCAGGTGGGGGAGGATAAAACAACGGGGTGCGGAAAGGAGAGGATTGTCGGGCGACGGAGGTTCGGTCGAAAGCACATCCAGACCGGCCCAGGCGATCACGTTCTCCCGTAAGGCACGGGTTACATCGGCCTCATTGAGCAGGAGGCCTCGGGCTGTATTGATCAAAATGGCTGAGCGCTTCATGGTTTGGAGCAATGGCCACGAGACCAACTGCTTTGTTTCGGCGGTGAGCGGGCAGTGGAGGCTCACCACATCGGCTTCGCGGAAAAGCTCCGGCAGATCAACGTAAGAAATCGGATATTCCCCGAATTCCCTTTTCGTGCGGGTGTGATAGATCACCTTCATGCCGAAGGCGTGCGCGATGCGTCCAACGGATTGTCCCGTCTGCCCAAACCCGACGATTCCCATGGTCTGCCCGGCCAGTTCCAACAAAGGAAAGTCCCAGAATGAAAAATCGGGACTCTTCACCCAACCCCCTTCGGCCACGCGCGCGGCATGATGTCCGGTGTGGTTTGTAATCTCCAGGAGGAGCGCAAAGACAGCTTGAGCAACTGAATCGGTGCTGTATCCCGGAACGTTCGTTACCGTGACCCCAGTCCGGCGCGCTGCCTCGAGGTCGATGATGTTGTAGCCCGTGGCCGTCACGCCGATATAGCGGAGTTTCGGACATGCCGCAAAAACCGCCGCAGTCAGCGGCACCTTATTGGTCAGGACCGCTTCCGCCTCATGCAACCGGCCAATGATCTCCCCGGCAAGCGTCCGAGGATGATAGATAACTTCGGCAAGACCTTCGACTTCTTTCCATGACAGGTCGCCGGGGTTGAGGGTGTGGCCATCCAAAATTATCAAGCGCATAAAAATTTCCTGCTGATCATCATCTGGACAAGGTGTTGGCGGGCGGGGGTCTTTTCGTTAAAGGGAGGTGTAGAGGGTCGGACAGGCGGGGACATTGAAAAGGAAATGGATTTGTCCTAACGACCAGTTCATGAGGCAGCCAACAGACTAAAAAGGGGAACACTCCATGATAATAGGGGAAAGCTATGAAGGAAGAGAAGGTTGAAGTTGAAAAGAAGACTTCTCGGAAAAGTGGGTAGTGTATCAATTTCGTTTTTCCGCGAAACCCGTTCTTACAGGGATGACGGAATTTAAATAGGGGGCCTTTGCAGAGGTTTTCATTAGGGTGGAGACACGTTTTTCGGTCGAAGCGGTGATCGGGCCGGTCAGTCGATTATTGGAGCGCAAAGCCAATCTCCGATTACGCCCGCTCGCGAGGCGTAATCCAGAGATGAATAAGCTGATGTTTGCGCAGGACAGTCAGGCGCGACCTCCGGTTGGGCTCGCGTAAGACCAAGAGGCGGTGCAATTCGTGGACGGAACGCAGTTCCTCATGATCCAGCCAGACGAGGATATCGTTCACCTCGACGCCCGCCTCGGCGGCGGCCGAATCGCTCTCGACGGTGTGAACCAGAATGCCGGAACGTTGGCGCAATTGATGAAAGCGGGCCACCCGCTCGTGGATCGAAACATCCTGGCCGGCAACGCCAATATAACCGCGCCGAATGCGCCCTTCCTTGATCAACCAACTCGCGACAAATTCAGCGGTCTTGCTCCCGATGGCAAAGGAGATTCCCTGTGCCGCCGGAATGATGGCGGTATTGACACCGATCACCTGACCTCGCGTATCGAGCAGCGGGCCGCCCGAGTTGCCGGGATTCAGGGCGGCATCGGTTTGCAGAACATTATCGATCAGCCGCCCCGTGCGGGCAGGAAAGGTGCGTCCCAGGGCGCTGACGATCCCGGCCGTTACCGTATTGTCGAGACCAAGAGGATTTCCGATGGCGATGGCAATCTGGCCAACGGTGATTTTCTCTGATTCGGCAAAAGGCAAATGATGCAAGTCGGGCAGGTCGATTCGTAAAACGGCCAGGTCCGTATCGGGATCGTCGCCGATCAGGTCGGCTCGCGATTCCCGACCATCCGGCGTTTGTGCCTGAAGTTGAGCGGCGCCATGGACGACATGGCTGTTGGTCATTAAAAATCCGTCCGGGGAAATGAGGAAGCCCGATCCGGTGCCGCCTCCACCCTTCTTTTCCGATCGGGCCTGAATATGGACGACGGCGGGACCAGCCTGTTGAACGGTCGACGCCACTGCCTGGGAATAGGCGTCAAGGAGATCCAAGTCAGACGTTGGGACGGTTGATCTGGACGATGACTCCGTCAGGGAATCTCTGATCAATTGAACTTTCATGAGTCAGGCTACAATGTTGCAAGCCAATTGCAAGTGAGAGACGTGTCCTGCCGAGTGGGCAGGTATCTTTCGGAATCGTGTTGGCGCTGCCGACGCAGCGGACAGGTCGATTTTTTATCGACCCGTGATTGCAGAAAGATCCGCCCGGATTAGATTTCTCCAATATTTGTCATGACCATCTCACCGCAATTTCCGGAAGAACAATCCGTCGACGGAGCCTTTGAACGGCAGGAGGATGCTTTTCGCGATTGGGTTTCCACCGATGGTTCCACCCCCTACGCGGTGGAACCGGGCCGGTATCATCTTTACGTTTGTCTGGCTTGTCCTTGGGCAAGTCGAACCTTGATCGTGCGAAATCTCAAGGGGCTCGAGCAAGCCATCGGCGTGACCATGATCGACCCCATTCGCGACGAACGGGGCTGGGCTTTTCGCGATGGTCCTGGCTACACCACCGATCCGATCAATGGCTTTTCCTTCTTGAGCGAGGCTTACGCGGTCAGTCAACCCGGTTTTCAGGGTCGCGTTACCGTGCCCGTACTCTGGGACAAACGGAGTCACCGGATCGTCAATAATTCCGAAGACGATATTTGCCGTATGTTCAACGACACCTTCGCCTCGTTGGGCAGCGGCAAGGTCGATCTCTTTCCTCAGGATATCAAAGAGGAACAGGCGAAGCTTTCCGCTTTCATTTACGATAAGGTGAACAATGGCGTCTACCAAGCCGGCTTTGCCACTTCCCAAAAAAGTTACGAAATGGCCGCCCGAGAACTCTTCGCCGCTCTGGATGATCTCGAGTCGCGCCTGGGCAAACAACGGTACCTGTTGGGAAACCGAATCGTGGAGGCCGATTGGCGGCTCTTTTGCACCCTGGTCCGATTCGACGCGGTTTATCACGGCCATTTTAAATGCAACGTGCATCGCATCCTCGATTATCCCAACCTGCAAGGCTACCTGCTCGATCTTTACCAGCAACCGGGCCTTGCCGGGACGGTTAATTTCGACCACATCAAGCGTCATTACTACTTCACCCATGACGATATCAACCCGACCCGTATTGTTCCCATCGGCCCCGCCATGGATCTGACAAAACCACATGGCCGGGATCGCATGTTCCCGGCTTGAGATGAATCCATCACCTCATGCCTGGTGGGATTGGGGATATTACGGCGTTTTTGCCTGTGTCTTTTTCGAGCAGGCGGGTGTGCCGATTCCGGCATTCCCGGCCCTTCTGGCGGCAGGAGCGCTGGTTGCTTCAGGCGAACTCAGTCTCCCGGCTTGTCTTCTGAGTGCCGTGCTGGCCGCCCTGCTGGCCGATCTTATTTGGTACGCCATTGGAAAAGTCCGGGGAGGGGCGGTGTTGAACCTGATGTGTCGTCTCTCGTGGAGGCCCGATACCTGCGTCAGCAAAACCAAAATCCTTTTTTCCCAGCACGGCACCAAGACGCTCATCTTTGCCAAATTCATTCCCGGGTTGAGCACGCTGGCGCCGCCGCTCGCGGGCATGGCGCAAGTCCCGCTGACTCGGTTTGTGGCTTACGATGGCCTCGGTTCGATTCTTTGGGCCCTCGTTCCCCTGATCGCGGGAGCCTACCTGCAAAAAAGTCTGGTCACCCTGCAATCGCAGATGGAGACATTCAAGGGCTATCTGCCCTGGCTTTGCGGCACGGCCATCATCGCGGTGCTGATCTGGCGCTACTTCAACCGGCGTTTCTACACCAGGGAACTCACCAAAGGTTTGCTGGCGGGGATCGCCGTGGGTGATCTCAAAAAGCGCCTGGATCAGGATGAGGACCTGACGGTGATCGATGTTCGGGATGAGCTTAGCGCCCGGGCCAAAGCGGTTACGCTGCCCAAGGCGCGGTGGATACCCTACTCGATCCTGCCGGACCGGTTGACTGAATTGGCTCTCGACAAGCCGATCGTTGTCTATTGCGATTGCCCGGAAGATCAGGCTGCCGTCGCCATGGCGGACCTGCTGCGTCAACGCGGTGGGAAGGAGGTTCGACCCCTCTTGGGCGGGCTGGGGGCCTGGATGAGCCAAGGCTGGTCCACAACGGAGTTGAAGTCTGAATAAATCGGGATTGGAACTTATCCAACCTCGCGCGTATAGGAGACCGCGCAGCACCCCATATTCGCCGTTAGCCCCGTTGATTTTCTTCGGGACAACTCTTTCAAAAATCGTATAAAAAAAATCAGCTATATCGCATGGACAGTGTCCGTCGCGCTGCGTTAGGTTGAAATAATGCGTGAAAAGCTGCTGTTTGATTTTGGCTGGAAATTTTTTGCCGGTGAAATCCCCCACCCGGAAGTTAAAACCCATGTGGATACGTACCGTTCTCTCAGAGCCGGAATGGTTTTTGGAGCCGCCGCTCCCTCGTTCGATGACAGCCAGTGGGCGTCGATTGATCTGCCTCATGACTGGATGATCGAGCAGCCCTACGATCCCAGTCTTTCCATCAACTGCAGTTACCTGAAGCGCGGGGAAGGCTGGTATCGGCGGACGTTTCTGCTCGACTCCGCCGATGCGCGGCGCCACATCTCCATCGAGTTCGACGGCGCGTTTCGCAACGCGAAAGTTTGGCTCAACGGCCATTACCTTGGCCATCACCCCAGCGGCTACACCAGTTTCGATTTTCCGATAAGCGACGTGGCCCACTTCGGAGGCTTGCCGAATGTCCTCGTCGTGCACGTCGATGCGCGGGAGTACGAGGGCTGGTGGTACGAAGGCGCGGGCCTTTATCGCCACGCCTGGTTGGTAAAGACAGCTCCGCTGCATGTGGCCAAATGGGGCGTTTTTGTCCAACCCCGCCGCGTTTCCGGCGAGCAATGGCGCGTTGGGATCGAAACGGAATTGCAGAATGAAAACTTCACGGCGGACTCCGTCGAAATCGTTTCCGAGATCGTCGCTTCCGATGGCAAGACCGTTGCGGCCGCCCGGAGCAACCAGCGCGTGGAGGCGAGGAGTAAGGCCCTCAACCAACAGGAAACGGTGGTGGAAAAGCCTCAACTCTGGTCGCTGGAGAAACCGGTGCTTTATGTCTTGCGGACCCTGCTGCTCAAGGATGGCAAAGTCATCGACCAGGTGGAAACTTCTTTCGGTTTCCGTGAACTGCTCTTTACGCCCGACCAAGGCTTCTTTCTCAACGGCAAGCATGTCCTCATCCAAGGCACCTGCAATCACCAGGACCATGCCGGGGTCGGTAACGCCGTGCCCGACATGCTGATTACCTGGCGATTGCGCCAATTAAAGAAAGCGGGATGCAACGCTTATCGCTGTTCCCACAATCCACCCACGCCCGAACTGCTCGATGGTTGCGATCGTGAGGGCATCCTGGTCATGGATGAAAACCGATACCTGAGCAGTTCACCCGGGGCGCTGGAGGAATTGGAAAGCATGGTGCGTCGCGACCGCAATCATCCCTCCATCATTCTCTGGTCGGTTTGCAACGAGGAAGTCATTCAGGGCACGGAGATCGGCGGGCGCATTTCGGCGACGCAGGTGGCGCGGGTGAAGCAACTTGACCCAACGCGGCCGGTGACTGGCGCCCTGCTGAACACCGCCTTCGGCCCCGGCCTCGAAGACAATTCCGATGTCATTGCCGTCAACTATAACGTGTCCAACTGGGGTCTGCTGCACGAGAAGCATCCGCAAAAGGGGCTCGTGATCACCGAGACCACGGCGGCGGTTACGACCCGCGGCATTTACGAGGAAAATGCGGCGGCGGGCTGGTGCGATGCCTATGATCGGATGTTTTGCCCGCCCCAAGGGGGCACCGTTCGCGAATATTGTCTGGCCATCCTGAAACAGCCTTTTGTCGCGGGAGGTTTTGTCTGGAGCGGGTTTGATTATCGTGGCGAGCCGGGGCCCTATGATTGGCCATCGGTTGGCGTCCACCTGGGCTTTCTCGATGCCTGCGGCTTTCCCAAGGACTCGTTCTATCTTTATCAGACCTTCTGGCTTCCCAAGCCGATGGTCCATCTTTTGCCCCATTGGAACTGGGCCGGGCGTGAGGGAGAATCCATCCGCGTGGTGGCTTACAGCAACTGTGAAAAGGTGGAGCTTTTCCTGAACGGAAAAAGTCTGGGTGAACAAACCGTGCCGGAAGATCATGCCGTCGAGTGGTCGGTTCCCTACATGCCGGGCACGCTGCGCGCCGAGGCTCGTCAGGGCGGAACCGTTGCCGCGACGACAGAAAGGATCACCACCGGAGCACCCGCCGGCATCCGGCTTAAGGCCGAACCGGGCACGCTGCGGGCCAATGCGGAGGATGTCGCAGTCGTTGCGGTGGAGATCGTCGATGTGCAGGGGCGGCTCGTCCCCACCGCGGACGTCTTGGTCAAATTCACCCTTCGCGGGCCGGCCCGGATCATCGGCGTGGGAAATGGAAATCCCAACAGCCATGAATCAGACAAGGCGAAGCAGCGGACGACATTCAATGGGCTTGGCCAGGTGCTGGTCCAGATGGACGACAAGGCCGGCGAAATCGTCCTGACCGCCTCCGCTGAAGGGCTTGCGCCCGTCGACTTGAAAATTGTTTCCGAGCCGGCGAAGCGCCGTCCGTTTGTGCCGGCGTTGGCTTATGTTCAACTTCTGACCGGTTGGCGCCGTTCGCCCGTATTCGAGGACGACAAGGTGCCCGATCCGGAAAGCGCCGGCTACAATCCCAAGACCTGGGCATCGGTGGAGCCCCACTTCGCGTTTGCGAATTTTTTGTCCAATAAGCAATGGCTCATCTATCACGCTGAAATCAGCCTGCCTGCCGGTAAAAAGTGCAAGCTCGGTATTTCGCGGGTTTTCGGCAAAGGCGCGATCTATCTCGATGGAAAGCCGGCTTATAAACTCAACGCCGGCGACCCGCAATACGTTTCACTCGATCTGCCGGAGAGCCCGACCGTGAAAAATCTTCGGATCGACGTGAAGCTGCAGGCCGTCTACGGCGGAGGTGGCCTGAACGGCTGGACCTGGATCTATGCCTGAATAGATTCAACAATCAGAAGGAAACCCTATTATGCCGCTGGCTGCTTTCCCCAAATGTTACGTTGAAGATCTGACGGACGAGGCAAAAATGCGCGTCGAAGCGTGGGTCGATCTGAGCGATCAATTCGACATCGACGGGCTGGAATTTTTCACCGGGTTTGCGCCGCTCGGTGCGCACGATACATGGAAAGGGTACGCCAGGCTCGTGTCCAAGCACGGTCGGTCGATCCCGATGCTCTGCCATTCCTCCGACTTCACTCACCCCGATTCGGTTTATCGCAAAAGTGAAATCGTGAGCGAAAAGGCGGCGATTGACGTGGCGGCGGAAATGGGGACCCGCTATTGTCGCGTGTTGACCGGGCAGCGCCGGCCTGAGGTTTCCATTCCTCAGGGTGTGCAATGGGTGAAGGAATGCATCTTGGAATGCGCTGAATATGCCGAAAAGCGGCGGGTGGTCCTGATTCTCGAAAACCATTACAAGGACCACCGATGGCTCTACCCGGAATTTGCCCAAAAGCGCGAGGTCTTTCTGGAAGTGCTTGCCGCCCTGCCCGAGTCGCCCTGGTTCGGGGTCAATTACGACCCCTCCAATGCCGTGATCGCGGGCGAGGACCCGATCGTGCTGCTGGAGGCGGTGAAGCATCGCGTGGTGACGATGCATGCCAGTGATCGCTATTTTAAAGGCGGCACGGCGGAGGACCTGAAGAAGCAGGAATTGCATCCAACGCTCGGCTATTCTTCGATCCTGCAGCATGGCGTGATCGGCCGGGGGCTGAACGATTACGACCGCATTTTCTCGATCCTGAGCACGGTCGGTTTCCGCGGCTGGGTTTCCATCGAGGATGGTCCCGATCCGAAGACCGGAGTGGCCGATATCCGGGATTCGGCAATTTTCCTCCGGCGCAAAATGAAGGAGCATGGCCTGCTGTGAGCGTTTCTTATCCCGAATTTAAGGGCAAGCGAGCGCTGGTCACCGGCGGCACGCAGGGCATCGGCAAGGCGATCTCCATCCGGCTGGCGCGGCAGGGTGCGTTTGTCTATCTTAATTACGCCCGCAACGATCAGGTTGCCGAGCAAACCCTCAAGGAGTTCAAGGCCGAGGGGTATGGGGTCGAACTATGCAAGGCGGACCTTAGCTCGACCGAATCGGTCGACCACATGCTCGACAGCATCCACCAGTCCGGGCCGCTCGATTACCTGGTTTGCAACGCGGCCTATCAGGAGAAAAACAAGGGGATTTTCGAGACCGATCTTGCCTTGATGTACAAAACGCTCGGCATCAATATTTTTGCGAATTTCCAGATGATCCAGAGAGTTGCGCGCGAAATGGTGGCAGCCAAGCGTACGGGAAACATGGTGATCTGTTCCTCGGGCCACGGTACGCAGGTCTTCACCGGCACGCTGGCCTATGACGTTTCCAAGGCGGGATTGAACCATATGATGCGCGCCGCGGCGCTCGATCTAAGCGCCTATGGCATTCGGGTGAATGCTCTCGAAATCGGATGGACTCACACCCCGGGCGAACGCCGCTGGTTTACCGAAGAACAGCAAAATGCGCTTTCCAAGACCATCCCGATCGGCCGGGCCGCCCGGGCGGATGAAATCGCGGCCGTGCTCGAGTTCCTTCTTTCCGATCAGGCCAGCTATGTCGTTGGCTCTCTCTACAGCGCGGATGGCGGCTTCCTGCTGCGGCCCAATTCAGAAACCTAGAGCGCTTATTCCCAATCCACCATCCATGAAAATCCTCGAATACAACGGCCCCTGGGACATGACCCTGGGCGAAGCTCCCAAGCCCGAACCCGGTCCGAATGAAGTGTTGCTCAAATCGGAATCAGTCGGCATTTGCGGCAGCGATGTCCACGGCTTTACCGGCGAGAGTGGGCGGCGCAAGCCCGGCATGGTAATGGGACACGAGGCCGTGGGCACGGTGGTGAGCATCGGCAAGGGTGTGACGTCACTGAAGCCGGGCCAGCGGGCCGTGATTTTCCCAACCCTTGGTTGCGGCGTTTGTGAATATTGCAAAAAAGGGTGGGAGCATATCTGCCCGAACAAGCGCATTTTGGGAGTCAACGCTGGCAAATGGGGTGCCATGGCTGATTTTTACACCTGTCATGAACGTCAGGCTTTTCCTTTCACTGAGGAGGTCAATCCCGACGTCGGGCTCTTCGCGGAACCGCTGGCCGTGGCCACCCATGCGGTCAATCTCATGCAACCGGCCCAGGGCGACATCCTTGCCATCGTGGGTGCGGGAACCATCGGGCTTGCGCTGACCATGGTCCTGCGCGATCGCGGATTCGAAAAGGTTTTCGCTCTTGATAAAATTGACGACAAGCTCGCACTTGCGGCCAAATTCGGCGCCATACCCATCAACGTGGACCGGGAGACGCCGGCGGCGGCGATCGAGCGCCTAACGGGCCGTCAGCGGTTACCCGGAGTCTTTGAAGCGGTCGGGGCCGCCGCCACCGTGCGCGCCGCCTATGACTTGTGCGACTTCGGCGGCACACTCGTGCTGTTGGGCAATCTCGCCAAGGAATTCACGCTGCCGCTTCAGGGCGTGACTTCCAACGAAACGACGATCAAGGGATCCTACGGATTCAATCGCGATGATTTTGCCGCAGCGATCAAGCTGGTGAGCAAATATCAAAAAACATTGGAGGTGCTCATATCCGGTACGTGTACGCTTGAAGAAACGCCCGGGGTTATGACTCAATTGGCCAAGGGAGAGCGCCAGGCCGTCAAAATCGTGATCCACCCCTAGAGGCTGTCCGAAAAGTGGGCGCGGGTCACGTGACGAGCCCACTTTTCGGACAGCCTCTAGGGGTGATTGCTTCTCGATCCGGTCGACCGGCGTGACTCGTTTCCGTCGGGCTCGTGACCCTTTTAGTTGCCTAACGTCTTAAAGACGTAAAATTGAATCTTGGGTACGCGGCAATTCTCATTTTCAAGGATTGTTAGTTCCACAGATGAAAAGAGTTGCACAAATCGTTCTCTTGCACGACTTATGGTGGATTGGTTCCTGATGGATTATGTGGATTGTTAAATTAGCGCTCAATCGGCCTTATACCTTTCTGGTAGCCGCCCTGCTGATCTTTATTCTGAGCCCGATTGTCATCCTCGGGACACCTGCGACACCTGGGATGCCGGTCGACATTTTTCCCAACATCGACATTCCGGTGGTCAGCATTCTCTGGAATTACGCCGGATTCTCCCCGCAAGAGATGGAGCGGCGGATTGTCACACCCACGGAACGGGGCCTGACCACGATCGTCAACGATATCGAGCATACCGAATCGCAATCGCTTAACGGTATCGGCGTGATCAAAGTCTATTTTCATCCGTCGGTAAAGATCGACATGGCCGTGGCGCAGATCACGGCCCTTTGCCAGACTCAACTCCGTTCCTTGCCCGTCGGCACCACGCCGCCGCTCATCATCCAGTACAACGCCTCCAGCGTCCCGATCATCCAGTTGAGCCTGAGCAGCAAGACCCTTTCCGAGCAGACCCTCAACGATCTTTCGCTCAACACCATCCGCCCCCCGTTGACGAATATTCAGGGACTGGCCAGCCCCTATCCTTACGGAGGCAAGCAACGGCAGGTCCAGGTCGATATCGACATTCCCAAGCTCCAGTCCCTGAGCCTTGTGCCCCTTGACGTGGTCAACGCTATCAGCGCCCAGAATCTGATCCTGCCTTCGGGAACGGCAAAAATCGGCTCTCTGGAATACGACATCGCCTTGAACGGCAGCCCGCAAACCGTCGACGACTTGAATAATCTCCCGATCAAGACGGTCAATGGAACGCTCATTTATGTCCGGGATGTCGCTCATGTCCGGGACGGCTTCGCGCCCCAGACCAATATCGTCCGGCAGGATGGCGTCCGCTCCACGCTCATCTCCATCATGAAGAACGGGGACGTCTCCACGCTCGATATCGTGGCCCACGTCAAGGCCCTGATTCCGAAGCTCAAGCCGAGCCTGCCGGAGGACCTCGAAATTCGGACACTCTTTGATCAGTCGATCTTCGTCCGTGCTTCCATTGATGGCGTCATTCGGGAAGGCGTTATTGCCGCCTGTCTCACCGCGCTGATGATCCTGCTCTTTCTGGGCGACTGGAGAAGCACCATGATCATCGCCGTCTCTATCCCGCTTTCGGTGATGAGTTCCATCCTCATGCTCAGCATGCTGGGAGAGACGATCAACATCATGACGCTCGGCGGCCTCGCCCTGGCCGTCGGCATCCTGGTCGATGACGCCACGGTGACGATTGAGAACATCGACCGTTATCTCGAAAAGGGGCTCGATCTGCACGAGGGAATCCTTCAGGGCGCCAGCCAGATTGCCGTGCCCGCCTTTGTTTCCACGCTTTGCATCTGCATCGTGTTTGTGCCGATGTTCCTGCTCTCCGGAGTCGCCCGTTATCTCTTCATCCCGCTGGCCGAAGCGGTGGTCTTTGCCGTCATGGCCTCTTACGTCCTCTCCCGCACCCTCGTTCCGACGCTGGCCATGTATCTGCTCAAGGCCAAGCCGCATGACCATGTGGACGGAGAGGCTCCGGCTCAAAAACCTGGCTTTTTCGGACAAATCCACCAAAAGTTTGAGGCCGGCTTTCATCGGGTGCGCGAGGCCTATCGCGACACCTTGGAAGGGGCGTTGCATCATCGCGGGCTCTTCACCCTCATCTTTCTCGGCCTTTGCCTCGGCAGCATGCTTCTCGTACCCTTTCTCGGGCAGGACTTTTTCCCGACCGTCGATGCCGGCGAATTCAAGCTCCACATCCGGGCCAAGACCGGCACGCGCATCGAGGAAACGGCCAAGCTTTGCGACCAGATCGAAGCTGCGATCCGCCAGGACATCCCCGCGAACGAATTGGGGGGAATCCTGGATAACCTCGGCGTTCCTTACAGCAGCATCAACCTCTCCTATTCAAACTCCGGCGTCATTGGGACCGCCGATGGAGACATCCTGGTTTCCCTCAACCCGGGCCACAAGCCGACCGCCTACTACCAGCGCAAACTCCGCATCGATCTGCCCCGCGAGTTCCCCGGAACGTCGTTCTATTTCCAGCCCTCGGACATCGTCAATCAGATCCTCAACTTCGGGTTGTCCGCCCCGATCGACATTCAGCTCATCGGGAATGATGTAGCCGGGAACCTGACGCTGGCCCACAAAATGGCGGATCAGCTCAAGCAGGTGCCCGGAGCGGTCGATGTCCATGTCCAGCAGGTTTATGACGAACCGCGGTTCGACGTCACCATGGAACGCTCCCAGGCCGAGCAACTCGGCATCACCGCCCGCGACATTGCCACCACCGTCCTTAATACCTTGAGCGGCAGCTTCCAGACCTCCCCGTCTTTCTGGCTCGATCCCAAGACTGGAGTCAGCTACAATATCGTCGTCCAGGCGCCCCAATATAACATCAGTTCCATTCAGGACCTGGAGAACCTGCCGGTGCACGGGACCAATTCGTCCCAGGTCCTCGCCAATCTCGCGACCATCTCGCGCAGTGCCGAACCGGGCACGGTCTATCATTTTGGCGTTCGTCCGGTCATTGACGTTTACGCCAACGTCCAGGATCGCGATCTCGGCACGATCTCCACGGCGGTGACCGGTATCGTCGCCAACGCGCAAAAGGAAGCGCCCAAGGCAACCAATCTGGCCGTACGCGGCCAGGTGCTGACGATGAATAATTCGTTCATCGGTTTGGGCCAGGGTCTGATTGGCGCTATTGTCCTCGTCTACCTGCTCATGGTCGTCAATTTTCAATCCTGGACGGAGCCGTTCATCATCATCACCGCGTTGCCCGGTGCGCTCGCGGGCATTGCCTGGATATTGTTCCTCACGGGCACAACGTTAAGCGTGCCCGCCTTGATGGGTGCCATCATGTGCATCGGCGTGGCCACGGCCAACAGCATCCTGGTCATTTCCTTCGCCAGGGAGAGGCTGGCCGAACTCAAAAACGCCCATCAAGCCGTGCTGGAAGCGGGAACCACCCGCTTGCGCCCCGTCATCATGACCGCCCTGGCGATGATCATTGGCATGGTTCCCATGTCGCTCGGTTTGGGCGAAGGAGGCGAACAAAATGCGCCTCTCGGTCGCGCGGTGATCGGCGGCCTGATTGTGGCCACCGTCGCCACCCTCTTCTTTGTGCCGGTGGTTTACAGCATGATTCGCAGCAGGTCCGATCAGGAACAACCGCAACCCCAACCCGGTGAAAATATTCCTGCTCCAGCGCCTCAACTCAAGTAAAAGTATGTTAACCAATAACGGACACGGAAACCTTGATACGAATAGGACCATGGTCGAAAAAAATCCCATCGTGCGC
>Ga0206881_10079_pt1 | contig 32956 bp, 31 predicted proteins | sample Alteio_BWOrgCont_3_FD_152867 | JGI IMG/M metagenome (GOLD analysis project Ga0206881, IMG submission 152867) | Enriched cells from forest soil in Barre Woods Harvard Forest LTER site, Petersham, Massachusetts, United States -... | ecosystem: Environmental > Terrestrial > Soil > Temperate forest >...
TCCATGAGGGGGATCGTCTGGACGCTGACAGGGTTGGTTGCGACGCTTCTCGATCAGGATGAGCGCGACGCGGTCCTGGGAGATTTGCTGGAATCTCACGAAGGCCCCCTCCGAGGCTTTCTCGGTGTGCTGGGGCTGGTTTCTCGCCGGCAGGCTGCCCTTTGGAAAAGTCCGCGGCCATGGCTCGCAGGATTTGCCGTTGCCCTCCCATGCAGCTACCTGCTGATGCACGTTTCCCTTTCGGTAACCTGCACGTATGAGCGTCTGGTCAATCACAGGCTTTACACATGCTGGCACACTGGACACGAGGGTTTCCCGCTGCTGCTGTGCCATATCCTGCTGCTCATCACATGGTCATGGTCAGGCGGCTACATTGTCGGGTCGGTGTCGCGACGGACACTTTGGATGAGCACTGCATTGTCGGTGGTGCCGGCGATTTTCTGCTTGTGCATGTGGAGCGCTGCACTTCCCTCCGGGCTGTGCCTTTTCATCTTCCTTTTGCCAGGGATCTTCGGGGCGCAACGGGGATTGCGAAAGGCCAGCATTTCATTCCGGATGGCGTTGCTTCTGGCGGCCACCATCACTGTCCTGATGAATTCCGCGTGGAGCAACCAGGCTTTGTGGGTTCACAATTGGGCGTTGGTTCTACCCGCCTGGTACCTAGTCGCAACAGCATGGCGGTCGAAACGTCAAACCGGGTTGCGGTCAATGGGTCACGAAAGCATGTCGTAGCATTACTCCCGATGAAGCGGACAATCGGACGGCTGGTGCCTCCAGGTGCTTCCAAACCGATGAGGGTAGTAGCGAGCATTTGCGTCACTTGATGGCAGGTCTTTATCGGCCGATCTTGAGTTCGGACAGCAGTCGGCGGTCGGCTTCGCTCAAAGATCGGTCAAAGCACGCTTCTTTCTTGCTGCCGGACTCGAGTATGGTGTTTCCGTTTTTGTCGGTGATTCGAACGCCAAACCGTTCAACGATCATTCGCCTGGCATTCGGCAGCCGATAGATGCTGTTGCTGAGCTCGGAATCCATGACGGAAGTATAAGCCCGATCAGGAAGACTGCGCCGCGGTCGCGGGCTGGGGGAGTACTTCGGCGAGAAACAGAGCGAAGTCGGTGCCGACCGGCTGGGCCTGGAGCTGCCGCATAATCAGCGAAACCTGGCCGCGATGGTAGGTGGAGTGGTTGGCCATGTGCTGCATCTGAAGCGCGAGCCTGACGTCGCCCAGACGAGTGGGAAGCAGCTTCTGCAGGAGGTCGTCGGTCAGGCGGCTCAGGAATGCGGTCTGCTCTTTTTCAACTTCGACCCATTTTGACTGGACCGAAACGAAATCGGGAAACAGGCTGGGATCGAAGATAGCGTCGCGCCGGGTTCTCAGCTCAGAGAAGGTGGCAGGGCCGGGTGCAGGCTCGGTCCAATAGGAAAGCCAGATCCACTCGGCAGCGACAATGTGGACGATGGTGTCGCGCACCGAGCGAAAACTGCCGCCAAGGTCGCGCGTGAACTGCTCCGGGGTGAGCACTGAGGCCGCGTTGAAGACCCGGTGATTGGCCCAGCGGTCGTACTCGTAGAGCAGGCGGATGTCTTCTTTGGTCATGACTAAGACGAAGATTAATCTGCGGCAGGGGGAAATACAACGGCATGGTGTTGGTGGCGATGTCGGCGATCTCTGTGCCCCGCGCGCAGGGCTGAACCTTGCGGCGGCATTAAGGAGCGAACAGAACGCGCGGCTTGCGCCGCTAGTCTGCGGCGCAGAAACGCGGGAATTCGCGGGCGCTGCCGGCGGGTCGCTGAGAATGCCCTTGTGCGATCGCCTGGTCGAAGAAGCGAACGAGCTCGCGAGCGATGGTTTCTGGCTCGGTCACGGGGAGGAAGTGGCCCGAGTCGAGAAGGATCGCTTCCGAGTCAGGAATGAGGCTGGCGGCGCGGGCCGCGAAGGCCTGCGGCACGGCGGAGTCGCGCTTTCCATGGAAGAGGAGCGTAGGGACGAGCAGTTGGGTGAGGCGCTCAGGCATCGCGGCGAGTACATCGGCGGGATTTCCCCAGCGCAGCAGCGACATCAGTCGCCAGCCTCCGCCGAGTCCGTGGAAGGGAGCGTGAAAGTCGCGGATAACCTCGTCCCGCTCGGACTTGGTGTGCAGATCGGACTCGAGGACAACCTGCATAACCAGCTTCCAGAAGAGCAGGTTGATGACGGGGGCCATCAGTTCGCCTAAAAGTGGTCTTCGGAGAATCTCGAAGAGATAAAACGGCTTGAGGTCGGGAAAGATGGATGGGGTGAGAAGCGCGAGGCGTCCCACGCGGTGCGGATAGCGATGGGCGTACTCAACGCCGATGGCGCAGCCAGCATCGTGGCCTACGATATGCCACTTCTCGATACTTCGCTCCATGCGCAGCGTCTCGATGGTTGCGGCGAGGGAATCGAGTTCGCGGAAGCCGCCCGGCAGGCGGGGAGTCCTGCCCAAACCGGGAAGATCGACGGCAATGCACGTGAAGCGGCCGCACATCCTGTCGATGACTCGACTCCAAAGATGGCAGCTTGTGGGCATGCCATGAAGGAATAGGACTGGGTCGCCGGAGCCTGCGCACAGGTGATACATCGGGGCGGAGCCACCGGCCATGCTGGTGGATGTCATCATCCAGCGGCCTCACAGGGAGCTTGCTCGCTCTTGCAAAAGCTGTGCATGACGGAGGCGGCGGCGCGGAAGAGGCCGAGCAGGAGTCCGATGAGGAGCGAGGAGATGACTCCGCGAGGGCGGACACGCGCGTAGACGTTGTTGAGGCTCCAGGCGGGAATGGTGTAGACGTCGCCAGCGGTCTTGATACCGATGACATTGCGGACGGGAGCATCGTAGACCACCTTCTCGATGCCGCAGTTGAAGAAACGGGCGACATCTTGAACGCGGCGGCTGTACATGGCTGCGGCGAGCCAGGGAAGGCACGCGCGTTGGCGGTACTTGATGATCAGGGCCGAAGCCTCGGAGGCGTGGCGAAGGGCCGCGGTGACGCCGTTTGATGTCATGGGGTCGACCATGGCGGCGGCTTCTCCAGCGACGAGCCAGTTTGGTCCGAAGATGTGACTGTGGACGCGGCAGCGGTAGGAAGTAACGCTCGGAGAGACGATGGGGGAGGACTGGATCAGATCACGGAATCGGGGAAAGCGGTCCAGCTGCGTGCGGAAGATGCTCTCTGTCGTATGGCCAGTGGCGCGCAGGGCCTTGATGGCTTCTCCGGTGGAGACGTAACCGATGCTGATGGTGTTGGCGTGGATGGGAATCTCCCAGACCCAGTCCATATATGCTGGGCAGCTGCCTTCGGCGTGTAGCGTGGTCCCCTCGATGGATTCCGAAACGGTGAAGTAACTCCAGATGGCGACCTTGTGCGGGCCGTAGTCGGAGGCGGAAAGGTTGAAGGTGCGCGGGAAGAGGCGAGCCGACGAACCCGAGGCGTCGATGTACCAGCGCGATGCGATGCGCGCGCCATGCTCGGTGATGACGGAGGTGACGGCGCGGCCCTGAGTCTCGATGCGGGTCACCCGGTCGTGGAGGAACCGGACGCCGTCGGCGACTGCGATTTTGCGGATGGCGGCGTTGAGCTGGACGCGGTCGACGTGCAAAGTGCGCAGCTCGAGATTGAAGGGCGGCTGGCCAAGCCATTCGCCGGGGACGTAGTGCGCGGTCGATCCGTCGGCGAGCCGGAGAGTAACGTGGCGCTTCCAGGTGGCGAGTCCCTCGGAGATGAGGCGGTCCATGGATAAGCCGAAAACAGCGAGCAGGTCAGGCGCGGACCAATCGAGCGATTCCCCGACCGGCTGGGTGTCGGCGATATCGGCCTCGATGCAGAGTACGCGAAGGCCGGCGCGGACGAGATGGATGGAGGTCGCCGTGCCGGCGAGTCCGCCTCCAATGACCGTGACGTCTATGTGGTCTGAATCGTTATCGTTCGGCAAAACTGTCCGGTTCTCCGCGTGGGAATGGTAGCCAGAGTTGCCGGCCTTGCGCCTCGTCCAATGGGTTGAGTTTTGACTCCACCCGATTGGTTGGCGGCGTGTCGCACCTCAGTGGTTCGGGAATGCCCTTGCCGGCTTGCATGTAATGTATACATTCATGCGATCCACTCAGAGAGGGCTGATTTCGATGAAAGTGATTTTGCGGTTGGCGGTGGTCGCGCTTTTCGCTGCCACGATGCGGGCGGAGACGCGTCCCGTTTCACTGTTCTACTTGACGGAGACGCCGGACTCAGTGCGATCGTTCCTGGCGCACTCCGGGAAGATCGGGCTGCTGGTGCCGATGTGGTACACGGCCGATGCAAACGGACTGGTGTCGGGCGCTCCGAATCCGCTCGTGATAAATGTGGCACAGAAGGAGCACCTGCCGGTAATGCCCATCGTCGTCGCCGCGGGCAAGGACGCGTTCCACACGCTGCTCGGGAATCCAACCGGCCAGAAGGCGATGATTGCGGCGCTGATTCGAGAGTCGAAAGACCGCGGGTATACCGGGTTTCAATTCGACTTTGAAGACATCTCCTGGACGGACCGGGACGCACTGTCGGCGCTGGTGAAATCGACGGCCGATGCGCTGCATGCGGAAGGGCTGAAGCTCTCGATTGCGACGGTGCCGAACGCGCCCGGGTATCCGGGCAAGGGCGGATTTGCCAAGTGGATCTACGAGGACTGGCGCGGGGCGTATGACCTGGCGGCGATCGGACAGTCGGTCGACCTGGTTTGCCTGATGACCTACGACCAGAACACGCGGTGGACGATGCCCGGTCCGGTGGCGGGATGGAACTGGACCGTCGAGAATCTCGACTACGCGCTCAAATTTGTCCCGAAGGAAAAGCTCTCGCTGGGCATTCCCGTGTATGGCTATCACTGGTATGCGGGAGCACCGATCCGCCGCGAAGATCCGGACACGAAGAAGGTCGTCGAATATCCGAATGCAACCGGGGACTATATCGGCGCGCCAAACGCGGAACTCCTGGCCAAGGAATACAAAGGCACCATCCAGTGGGATCCGGACGATCGCACGGCGTGGTTCTACATCAACCGCGACCAGATGCGGGAGTGGGTCTTCTTCACCGACAAGCGAACGTTCGAGGAGCGATACAAGCTGGTGCAGGAGCGCGGTCTCGAAGGCTTCTGCTCGTGGGTTCTCGGTGAGGAGGATCCGGCGATCTGGGAGCTGCTGCCGGACCGGAAATAGCTGATGCTGGCGCAATCGGTGCCAGATTCGCCATAAAATTTGTTCATTCTGCCCAAAAGTAGACAATTTTTCTGTTCAATCGTGTCTCCGCGCGGTTATACTGCGGGCCATTGAGCGATTCCGCCCATTTGGTTCTCTGGTGAGAGCCTATGCCGGGCGGTCGCGAGGCCAGGTTTGCAGCAACGGAAACAGGAGGAATCAGAAAAATATGCTCTCCCCAAAAAAGTTTTGCCCTAGATGGCTCTCCCGCGGCGCGGTGGTTTTCGCCACCGCGCTCTTTTTTCTGCTCAGCCTGAACACAAGGCCGGCGCAGGCGCAAACAGTCACGGGCAACATCACCGGCACGGTGACGGACGCGAGCGGAGCGGTGGTTGCGGGAGCAACGGTGACTGCGCACAACGTCCGCACCGGGGTGGAGTCGCAAGCGACGGCGAATGCGTCCGGCGTTTACTTCATTCACTTTTTGCCGATCGGGCAATATGAGCTGACGGTGAAGCAGAGCGGATTTTCCACGCAGACCCTTCCGGCGTTCTCCCTTGAGATTGACCAGACCGCGAAGTTCGATGTGAAGCTGACGGTTGGCAGCGAGACCCAGACGGTCAACGTGAATGCGTCAACCGCGCCGATTCTGAATACGGAGAATCCCACCCTGAGTGGCACCTTCACTGCGAACACCATTCAGAACTTTCCGCTGAACGGTCTCGATTTTTCGGCGCTGACGCTGTATGTGCCGGGCGCGGTGAGCACGGCTGGCACATCGGGCACGACCCAGATTGAGCGCAGCACTTACTACACCGATTCGGTGAATGTGAACGGCAATCGCGCACAGGCGAATAACTACACGTTGGACGGCATCGACATCAACGAGACCTTCAACAACCTCATCTCCTACAGCCCGGCGCCGGAAGCACTGCAGGAGCTGAAGGTGATTACGGCGAACTCTCCGGCCGACTACGGCAATGTGAACGGCGGCGGGATTGTCGCGGTGCTCAAGAGCGGCACGAATGGCTTCCACGGATCGGCCTACGGCTATGTGCAGGACTACAAGATCAACGCCAATTCCTGGACCAACAACCACGCCAGTCCGATCATCCCGGTAAATCCTTATTCGCAGTCGCAGTTTGGAGGCACCTTCGGCGGGCCGATTTTGCGCGACAAGCTCTTCTTCTTTGTCGATTACCTAGGGTCGCGTTACCACACAGGCGGCGTCGGGCAAGCCAGCGTCTTCACGCAGGCGATGCGCAATGGAGATTTCTCCGCGCTGCTCTGTCCGACACAGGCCCCCGGTTGCAGCCCGGTCCAGCTCTACGATTCGCAGAACGGCTTTGCGCCCTTCGTTGGCGACAAGAATGTCCCCATCAACAATCCGGTTGCGAACTTCCTGTTTGCGAATCCGAGCCTCTATCCGCTGCCGAATGCAGTGCCCGGTGACGGGATTGCAGCAAACAACCTGCAGGGGCCTGTGCGCCAGTTCAAGACGAATAACCAGGGAGACATCAAACTGGAATACGACCCGCGGCCCGCGGACAAGATTACCGGCTTCTACGGGATGTCGACGGCCTACGACGGAAGGACCGCGGTGCTGGCCATTACCTTCCCCGGCCCGAATAACTATCCGACCAAAGTTGGCGGAGCGAACTGGGTACACATTTTCTCGCCTGAGATCGTGAACTCGGCGCGGGTGGGCTTTACGCGCACGGTTTGGAATCAGAACTTTCCTACGGATACGACCGGGCAGTTCGGAACTTCGGGTAATGCCAAGGTCGGCATTCCATTCCCGAACCAGGCGTATCAGGGCTTCTCCTTCCAGAACATCAGCGGCGGGATTACCGGCGTGGGCAACCCGGTTTTCGGCGGCGGCCTGATCGACAACACCTTCAGCTATATCGACAACCTGACCTGGCAGCGTGGCAAGCACACTCTGGACTTTGGCATTCAGGCGCTTCGCTACCAGAACAACTATCCCACGGCTAACAACAACGGTTACCTGGGAAGCCTGATCTACAACGGCAACTTCACCACCAACCCTTCGCTCTCGAATGCCGGCGGATACGGCGGCGCAGACTTCGTGCTCGACTACGTGAGCCAGGTGGAAGCGACGCTGGCCAGCGTCAATGTCGGCCAGCGGCAGTGGCGCATTGCCGGCTACGCAACCGACTCTTACAAGATCATGCCGAAGCTTACTCTTACCTACGGCCTTCGCTATGAGTTCGACCAGCCGTGGTCGGAGGAGAACAACAAGACCGGTAACATTAACCTCGCCACCGGGCAGGTGATCTACGCACATGCCGTCCCGGCGGGAGCGCCCGTTGGCTCCGGGTTGTGCAGCAACAGCGGCTGCTACAACGCGCAGAATGAAGTGATGCCCCGACTGGGTTTTGCCTATCAGTTTTCGAACCGCTTCGTGCTTCGCGGCGGTTACGGAGCGACCAGCTTTTTCGAGGGCAACTCTTCCAACCAGCGTCTCACCTCGATCACGCCCTTCATTCAGGCCATCCAGACGCCCACCGCTTCCCCGACGAACGCTGCTCCATATAACGTCCCCCGGTCAGCCCAGGATGGATTCACCGGGAGCTCGGTGAGTGTTGGCGGCACCTATAACGTCTACCCCAAGGACATCAAGCCCGCATACGTGCAGACGTGGAACTTGACGGCAGAATACGCCCTGACCAATACCATGTCTCTGCAGGTTGGATATCTGGGTCAGCAGGGCCAGCACATCGAAGACTACGGAAACGTCAACCAGTGGGTGGTGAACGGAGATCCGACTTCGGCTCCCTTCTTCAACAACCCGTACATCGGGGTGAACGCGCCCATCGCCAGCATCGGATCCAGCCCGCTGCTGATCACCGAATCGCGCGCGGCAAGTAACTACAACGGCCTGCAGGCGGTGTTGCGCGAACGTGCCAGCCATGGACTCGAGTTCACGCTGAACTACACTTACTCTAAGGCCCTGACCAACAGCCTGGGCAACTATGCGCTCAACGTCAACGGCTTCAGCGGCGCCTTCCAGAACTACTACAACAGCGCAGCGGACTGGGGTCCGGCGGGATACGATGTGCGGCACAATGTCAGCGGCACGGTGGTTTATGCGCTTCCTTTCGGCCGCGGTCAGCAGTTCTTCTCTGGCGTCAATCGCGCGGTGGATGAGGCGATCGGCGGCTGGAGGTTTGCGGCCGTTGGCGTCGGTTACTCCGGCTTCCCGGAGACCTTCACCGCACCCAATGGCAACAACTCAAACAGCTATGGCCAGGCCCGGCCGAATCAGTATCGCAAGCTGAAAATTGTGGGCCAGACCATCGATAACTGGTTTGGTACGGATCCTTCCGCGATTGCATGTACCACTCCCGGAGTGGACAACGGCGTGTGCGCGTTTGGAGTTCCTGCACCCAATACCTTTGGCACTGCACGGAACGGCAATGTGCGTGGTCCCGGCTATCTCAACGTCGACCTCTCGGCCTTCAAGGACTTCCACATTACCGAGAAGCAGACGGTGGGCTTCCGCTTCGATGCCTTCAATGCATTCAACATTGCGAGCTACGGGAATCCGGACATGGGTATTACCGACACCAACTTCGGCAATATCTCCAATCTGGGATCGAGTGGGCCTGGAACCGGAGCTGTTCGTTCGGTAGAGCGGCATCTGCAGTTCTCGGCGAACTACAGGTTCTAGAACCAGGTTGCCGTGACGGAAATTTCATCAGGCATTGTTACGCTGGTGAAGGCCGGCTACCTCGCTAGGGTAGCCGGCGCCGTGAAAAGTTGCATGATTTCCGGACCGGCTCTGTGATCCTCAACTACAGATTTGGGTCTTGTTCGAAATAGGTGAGGTCGATGGCTGTTCTTGAAATCTGTGTCGATTCGGTTGAGTCGGCGGTGGCCGCGGAGCGCGGAGGCGCGCAGCGCGTGGAGCTGTGCAGCGATCTGCTGGAGGGCGGCATTACGCCCAGCCCAGGGCTGCTGGAACTCGTGCGCAAGCGGGTCGAGATAGATGTGTTCGCGATGATCCGGCCACGAGGAGGCGACTTCTGTTACACCGACGAAGAATTCGCAGTGATGAAGGCGGATATCGAACACGCGAAGCAATTTTTCGCGGATGGCGTGGTGCTCGGGATTCTGGATGCGGAAGGATACGTGGACGTCGAGCGCACGCGCGAGCTGGTGGAGGTGGCAAAGCCCCTGCCGGTAACGTTCCATCGCGCGGTGGATGTGTCGGCGGATTTTGCCGACTCGCTGGAGCGGATTATCGCGAGCGGGGCAAAGCGTGTGCTGACTTCGGGCGCCAGACGTCGCGTGGCCGACAGCACGCAGGATATCTCGGCGGCCATTGAGCGCACGCGGGGAAGACTGACGATCATGGCCGGCGGCGGCCTGAATCCCGAAAACATCCGCACGGTTGCCGAGGAGACGGGAGCCCAGGAATTTCACGCGAGCCTGAACACAGGCGTCGACAGCCCGGTCCGGCGACGGAACGATTCGCTGTTTCTGGGCGCGGATCTCGAACGCGATTACACGCGATATGTGGTGCGCGAGGATGATGTACGCGCGTTGCGAGATGAGCTGACGCGAGTGGACGGCAAGCGTGCCGCGGTGACGCAGAGTTCCCTTGAGGATGCGTAGCCGGATTGATTTACCCTGATCTGCGGACCTGTATTCGTGAGCCCCGGGATGTCACTCAAGACCGACGATCGAGCTAATCAGATTTTGCGGGTGCTGCTGCGGCACGGCCGTGCATCAATGGAAGACCTGATGCAGGAGCTTGAGACATCGGCTCCGAACATACGGCGCGACCTGGTGAAGCTGGAGCGGCGCGGCCTTGTGTGCCGCACACACGGCGGAGCAGAGCTTTTCGGGCCGCAGATCTACGAGCCGTTTCGCTTCGACGCGGAGTTCCAGACGCGCGAGGAACGCTTCGTAAAAGAGAAGCGCAGGATCGCGCTGGCGGCGGCGGATCTGATCCGGGAACACGAGACAATCGCCTTCACTGCCGGCACAACGACCACACAGATTGCGCGCAGCATTCGCCACCGCAGCAACCTGCGGATCGTCACAAATGCCGTGAATATCGGTATGGAGCTGTGCAATCAGCCGGGGTTGAAGACTTCGCTGACCGGCGGAGTGGTGCAGTGGGCGGGGTCTTTCTCGCTGATCGGTCCGGCGGCGATTCAATCACTGGGCGAAATCAACGTGGACCGCGCATTTATCGGCGTCTGCGGGATGGATGCGAAGCGCGGTGCGAGCACAATCGAGATGGACGAGGCAGTGGTGTTTCGCGCAATGGCGCGGCAGGCGCGGCAGGTAGTGGTCGTCGCCGATTCAAGCAAGATGGGAATGGTGAGCCCGGGGCTGATCTGTCCGGCGAATGAGGTCCACATGGTGATCACCGACGTGGGCGTGTCTCCCGACGTGGTTGCCGACCTGCATGCAAGGGGCGTGGAAGTAATGGCCGTGTGAAGAAGACCCTTAAGGACTCAGGCCGGTGCAGAGTGCCCCGGCCTTTGTCGTCTGTGGGGAGGGCTGCAGCTTACCAGGGGAGTTCTTCGCTGAGGTGGATGAAGTGTCCGCTGGGGCCGTCTGGGCCGAGTAGCGCGGCCGCGACGCTGGTTTTGGCACCATCAGGGATTTCCATCGGCGCGGCGTCGGTTCCCATCTCCGTTTTTACCCAGCCGGGGTGAACTGAATTCACTTTGATGGGTGTGTTCTTGAGCTCGTCAGCAAGGTGGATGCTGAAGGCGTTGAGGGCGGCCTTCGAGGAGTTGTAAGAGAAGAGTTTAGATCCTGCGATGGGGCTTTTGGGGTCGGCATGAAGGGTGAGCGAGCCAAGAATGCTGGAGAGGTTGACGATGCGTCCGGCATCACTCTTCTTCAGAAGCGGAAGCAACTGCTGCGTAAGCGCAACTACGGAAAAGAAGTTGGTCTCGTAGACGCTCTTAAGCTCCTCCTCAGTCGTTTTCGAAGTGGTATTGGTGAAGAAGTCTCCGCCGGCAATTCCGGCATTGTTGATGAGGATGTCAAGCTTGCCAAACTTCTCGTCGAGAAACTTGTAGGCGGCGTTGCGGTCGGCGGCCTTCGTTACGTCGAGTTGAATTCCATAAGCGTCGACGCCCGCGGTTTTGAGCTTGGCGGCTGCGGCCTCGGCGTCGCTCAGCTTACGCGATCCAAGAACGACCGTGACGCCCTGTTCGCCCAACTGCTTCGCGGTTTCAAAACCAATTCCGCGATTCGCCCCGGTGATCAGAGCGACCTTCTTCTCTGTTGCCATAAATGCAATCTCCTGTACCCAACAAATAGATGATTCGCGACGGGGATGGATTCATGAGAGATGACGCAACCGGCCGCTTCCGGCGTCAGGATCGCGCGGCGCGCAGGGCGGCCATCTCCTCGCGATTCGGGCCGTATAGTTCCGTAACCGTGCCGCCCGCCAGCCTGCAAAGGACGGAGAGCTGCCCTCGGTGGTGAATCATGTGAAAGAGCACTGCAAAGCAGAGGAGGTCGCGGATCGAAAGCTCGTTGCCGGTGAAGTGCCGGAGTTTGCGGTCGAGATCGGCGGGAGTGAGCTTGCCGACGCGCTCGACGGCCTCACCGTGGACGCGTTCGTAGCCGGGAGCGAGCGCTTCAATCGTTCGGGGACGCTCGATGCCGGCAGGGCGGCCGCCGGGCTGAAACCCGCCCTGCTCGATGCCCCAGGTGGTATAGGCCTCGAGCTCGGCGAGGTGCCAGGAGAGCTCTCCCAGGGAGCGGGCCTGCGGGTCGGGACGGAAATCATACTGGCCGGCGGGCAGAGTGCGCAGCAAGTCAGCGGTTTTGTTTGCTTCGCGATTCCAGAAGTTGAGGAAGGTCTCGAGTTCGTTGTTCATTGCGATGTCTCCTTGAGTTATCAGGCTTTTGCGTCGAGGGCGAACTGGCGGCGGAGTCCGGACGCGAAGATACTCCAGGGAACGACTTTTCTGAGACGTGGCAGCCAGGTTGCATCGGAGCCTACGCGGTATCGGAGTCGGGGATTACGGCTGGTGGCAGCCTGGAGGACGGCCTTGGCGACGAGTTCCGGCGAGCCACCTTTTTCGACTCCGTTTTTGATGGCGGCGGTGACCCGATTGCGCGGGCCTTCATACGCGGGCAGCAGCCCAACCGCTGTTCGAGCGGCGTGGCTGATGCTGGTGCGGATGTAGCCGGGCTCGATCAGGCTGACGCCGATGCCGAAAGGCTTGATTTCGTACCAGAGGGATTCCGAGTAGGCTTCGAGGGCGAACTTGGTGGCGCAGTAGTAAGCGCTGTAAGGAACCGCGATGAGGCCGACGAGCGATCCAATATTGATGATTCGACCTGCGCAAGCCTGGCGCATCGACGGCAGGACGGCGTTGACGGTGCGCAGACAGCCGAAGAAATTCGTTTCGAATTGGTCTTTGGCTTCGGCGAGGCTGGTCTCTTCGATGGCTCCGTTGAGCACGTAGCCCGCGTTATTCACGAGGATCTCGATGTGCCCTGTCTGAGATAGAACGCGACCAATGCAGTCTCTGACAGAGTCGTCGGAGGTGACCTCAAGCGAGAGCATGGTGCATTCGGGCGGCGAGACGGGATTGGCGGCGCGCGTGGTTCCGAAGACGGTGAAACCGCGGGCGTGGAAGAGGCGGGCAGTCGCGGCTCCGATTCCAGAGGATGCGCCGGTGACGAGGACTGTCTGAGGCATGGTGTTGCTCCTGTCTTGCTACGGGGCCGACGTTCTGGGCCTGACATTACGGGCCCGATGTTACGGAAGCGACACGCTCTCCTTAACAACCGCCGCGCGGCATGCGCTGAGAATCTTGTCGGATAGCTTCGGGTCGTCGACGGCGCGAGCCAGCATTAGTCCGCCAACACAGAGGGCGATGGCGGCAATAGCCTCGTCTTGATTCGGAGAATCGCGGCCAATCTCGCTGCCGACCATATCGATCAACCCGCGCAGACGCTTCTCAAAGACGGCGCGCGACCGGCCTCCGATGCGACCGATCTCTGAAGCCAGGGCCGGCATGGGGCAACCGAGTTCGGGGTTGTCACGATGGGCTTTGCTGAGATAGGCGGACGCGAATTTGCGGACCCAGTCCCGCCCGCGGAGATTCGCCAGCCGGCGCGACCAACGCGTGCCCGACTCGCAGAAGGCGGATTCCAGGGAGCGGGCGAGCAGGTCTTCCTTCGACGGGAAGTGCGCGTAGAAGGCGCCGGCAGTGAGATCGGCGGAGGCCATGACGGCGTCGATGCCGGTGGCGTCGTATCCCCGGCTGCGGAAGAGCGTGGAGGCGGCGTTGAGAATCCGCTGGCTGGTTTGCTGCTTGCGATCCGCCGGATATCGCATCCGTTTGAATAATATTACGACCGTAATTCCATCTCAAACAAGAAGCGAAAGAGCTTTCGACGGGATCAAATCGTTAGATCGGAGCGGCTCCGGCGATGACGGCTATTTTGCCATCGAGTTTGCCCACTGCGGTTGCTCGCGGCTCTCGCCTTTAGAGCCGGCTGAACTAATGGGCTCGCGAAAGGTCTGAGGGGGTTCAACATATTCCCGTTCCCGGCGGCGAATCTCCTTGTAGCGGGCAAAGGCGGCACGGTCACTTTCAAGGCCGAGGAATGTCCGGAGAGTGGAGCCTCGGTAGGTGTGCGCGGCCATCTTCGCAGCGTTGCGCAGGACGAACCATGGATCGTGGCGGAGCACGGCGGGGATGTGTTTTGTCTTCATGCCGCGCTCGGCCTTCCAGCGCAGGTATTCGATTTCATCGAGCGAGAGGTTCTCGTTGTGCACGATGGGCGTGGTGCCGTCGTACTCTTCGAGGCGCTCATTTTCGATGAGGCCCAGGCGGCGGAAATCGGCGGTCATGGGCGTCTTGGGATATGGCGTGGGGTGCTGGATGTAGGGCCAGTCGACATACTTGCGGGCGAACTCGAGGTTGGTCTCAATAGATTCGGCCGTATCGCCGGGGCTGCCGACGATGAGGCCTCCGACAACGTACATGTTGTTCTTGTGGAGATAGTCGATGGCCTGCAGGGTGGCATTACCGGTCTTCTTGCCATTAGAACGCGCGGTGTTTTTGGCCGAGGCCTGCAGGAACACAAGGTCGCTCTCGAGGATGTTTTCGATTCCGAGGAAGACATAGCGGAATCCCGCCTTGCGCATCAGAGGTGCCAGCGTTTCACCATTATTGGCAATCGCAGACGTCATGCCCTGCACAAAGTAGTCGATCTTGTTGAGGCCGGCATCGATGATGGCGTTGCAGAGCCCTTCGAAGCGGTGAATGTTGAGGGTGATGTTGTCGTCGACCAGAAACATGGTGCGCGCGCCGTGGTTGTATGCGTCGCGGATGTCGTCGAGGACGCGATCGAAGGAATAGGTGAAGAAGTTGCGTCCGCGCATTTCAATGATCGAGCAGAAGCTGCAGTCGAAGGTGCAGCCGCGCGAGGTCTCGATGACGTCGACCGGGCGGCCGAGGAGCGTGTATCCCTTGAGCACGCGGGCGTCGCGGTTGGGCAAGCGGATCTCGTTGTCTTCCAGGCGGTGCGGAGCGCGCTGCGGGTTGTGAATCCACTTGTCGCCGTCTTTGTGCGAGAGGCCGGAGATGAAGTGCATGCTGCCCTGGCCTTCGAGGGCGCGGGTCAGTTCGCGGAAGGTGACTTCGCCCTCGCCGCGCACAACAAAGTCGACCGGCATATTGAGATAGGCGGCGGTGTCGAGGCTGGGGTCGTAGCCTCCCACGACGATTTTAACGCCGGGCTTGAGGCTTCGGACGAGGTGCATCAGGCGCTCGGCGCTGCGGCGCTGGAAGGTCATGACGGACATGCCGACGATGTCGGGGTCGGTCTCCTGGACCAGGCGGGTGACTGTCTCGCTGACTGTTCTCTGACACAGGATGAGGTCAGCAATGGAGACCTCGTGGTGCTCGTCAAGATTGCCGGCCAGCGAGGTGAGGGCGCCATTGGGCATGCGGATGGCGACTGTGGGCATGTGCTCGAAGGAATCGGGCATGGAGAGCAAAAGGATGTTCAAGGTGCCTCCTGGACTTTCCTCGGGCAGAGCTGTGGGTCGACTTTGCCGCTGGCGAACATCATATATGCGAATTTCGTTTTTGGAAGCTATTTAGTGGGAGGCAGGAGGGTTAACCGCTATGGATCGGATGCAACGCCAGGGTCGTACCCTCCGCAACTCCATTCCCGCCAGCGGCAGTTAGGAGACCCTCCGGCGCCTGACATTCCAGGCGCCGTCGCAACGCCTAGCGTTTCCCCGAGGTGCAAATGCCACGCGCCATTTCGAGTTACCAGGGGATGATGCCCTTGCTGTCCGAGTAGGTCCCGGTGGGGCCGTCGTCAGGCAGCAGCGCCAGGCGGATGGTTTCGGCGGAGCCTTCGGGGATCGTCTGGGGGCCGCTGTGTCCGTTGAGGTCGGTTGCGGTGTAGCCGGGGTCGGCGGAGTTGACTTTGATGGGTGTGCCGCGAAGTTCGTACGCGAGCTGAGCAGTGAACATGTTGAGCGCGGCCTTCGAAGCACTGTAGCCGATCAGTTTGACTTTGGCGTACGGGTAGGCGAGATCACTATTTTTGGTTAGCGAGCCAAGCCCGCTGGATACATTAACGATGCGCGCCGACAAAGCTCTTCTCAGCAGCGGAAGCATCGCCTGGGTCACGGCGACCGAGCCCAGGAGGTTGGTACGAAAGAGTCGCTCGATTGCGTCAAGCTTGGCGGTCGAGGGAAGGCCGTCTGAGGGATCGTTGATGCCGGCGTTATTGACAAGTATGTCGAGATGGCCGAACTCGGCGGCAATAGTGTCAGCTGCGGCAACGATGGTGGCGTGGTCGTTGAGGTCGAGAGCAAGGTACCGGACGTCCAGGCCTTCTCCCTTGAGTTTTTGTGCCGCATCTTCGCCGAGCGCCTTGTTGCGGGCGCCGAGAAGAACCGTGCAGCCCGAGGTCGCCAGCTGGTGAGCCACTTCAAATCCGATGCCTTTATTGGCTCCCGTCACTAACGCGACCTTTGTTGAGGAATGATTCATGTTCGTTTCTCTCCCTTGACTTTCAGGATCAGACTTCTAGCATCATTAGATGAAGAATCCTTCAGGTTCGGAGTTCGCATTGTGAAGACTGCGCCTGCGCATGCGTTTCAGCCAAGAAAGACGCCCATCCAGAGGCGTTCGACGGTTACCGTGGAGGCCATTGCGGAAGCCACCATTCAGGTTTTGCTCGCCGTGGGATCGGATCGGTTGACAACCACGCGGGTGGCGGAGCGGGCCGGAGTTTCGGTGGGAACGCTCTATCAGTACTATCCCAACAAGCAGTCGCTCCTCCATGCGGTTCTGGAGACACATCTGACCAGGGTGGCGGAGGCGGTGGAAGGCGCGTGTCGCGCGCACCGAGGCGCTGCGGTGGAGGAACTGGTGGCAGCGATAGTGCCAGCGTACGTGGACGCGAAACTGGAGCGTGCCGATGTATCGACGGCGCTGTATGCCGCAGGCTCGGACGTGGATGGTGCGGCGATAGTGCGGAGGATCTCGAAGCGCGGAAACCGGGCGCTAACGGCGGCATTGGCCGAGGCTGCGGGCGCGCCGCCGGGCGACATGGAGTTCGTTGCATTGATGATTTACTCAGCGATGGCCGGAGCAACACGCGCGGTGTTGGAAGCCGGGGCACCGGCAAGAATGGTGGCTCGATTGCGGGAGGAGTTGCTGGTCCTGTGCCAGGCGTATGCGGCAAAGTCTGTACGGTCGAGCTGACGATTCTGATTTCGTAATCTCATGCCCGTACCAAGATCTCCCCTCCATTTCCGCATATTGGCGAGTGTCTTCAACGACAACAATTCCATCGTCGGCAATCATTCCAACTTGCAGGGTCACGGGAGGGGCGATCCTGCGCGTAGAAGATGGTAACTCACAAGGATTGACAGCGGTCTTGGCTTGCATTACAGACACACTCAGGGACTCTGCAAACCACCACTTCATGCACCTGAGTTACGATGGAAAGTTCGCTGAGGTCGTCTGAATGATCATCGGAGTGCCCAAGGAAGTAAAGGACCACGAGAGCCGGGTGGCCATCACCCCTGCCGGAGTCAAATCCCTCACCGAGACCGGACACAAAGTCCTCCTCGAAACCCGTGCCGGAGACAGTTCCGCCCTGACTGACGACGAATACCAGGCCGCCGGAGCTGAAATCGTCGGCTCCGCGCACAGCGTCTGGGGACTCGCCGACATGGTCGTCAAGGTCAAAGAACCTGTCGAGCAGGAGTATCAGCACTTCCGCGAGGGTCTGGTGCTCTTCACCTATCTACATCTCGCCCCGCTGCCCGACCTCACCGACGCTCTGCTCCGCGCCAAGGTCACCGGGATCGCCTACGAAACCATCCGCGACCGCGCTGGAACCCTGCCGCTGCTCACCCCCATGTCCGAGGTCGCCGGACGCATGTCTGTCCAGGTGGGCGCATCCTTCCTCGAACGCGAGTACGGAGGCCGCGGCGTCCTCCTCGGCGGAGTACCCGGCGTCCCCCCCGCCAACGTCTGCATCATCGGCGGCGGCATCGTTGGCACCAACGCCGCGAAAATCGCCGTGGGCATGGGCGCGAAGGTCACCATCGTCGACCTCAACCTCAACCGCCTGCGCGAGCTCGACGACATCTTCAACGGCAAGCTCTTCACCCTGGCGTCGAACTCCTACAACATCGGTCACGCCACCCAGGAGGCCGACCTCGTCATCGGAGGAGTGCTGATCCCCGGGGCGGCTGCGCCCAAGATCGTCACCCGCGAGATGGTCTCGCGCATGAAGCGCGGCGCGGTCATCGTCGACGTCGCCATCGATCAAGGCGGATGCATCGAGACCGCCCACCCCACCACCCACAGCGACCCCTCATACCTGGTCAACGGCGTCGTCCACTACTGCGTCACCAACATGCCCGCCGCCGTCCCCTACACGTCCACCCACGCCCTCACCAACGCCACCTTCCCCTACGTCCTCAAGCTGGCCCAGAACGGCGCCGAGACCGCCATCCTCCAGGACGACGGCATCCGCGACGGCGTGAACACCTACGCCGGCACCCTCACCTGCGAACCCGTCGCCGCCTCACAGGGGAAGCCCTGGAAGCCCGTCCGGGACTTGCTCGGATAAGACCCTCGCAAAGGAGAGGGCGTGGCTACCTGCCACGCCCCTGGAGACTTTCCCGTTTAGTTTTTATTGCGCCGGCGGTGCTTGGTCTTGAGAATTCGCTGCCGGATTCGGAACTGTCAGCGAGCGCTCCAGCCGAAACGTCAGCGTGGTCTCCGCCGGAATGACGATCTCCTTGTTGCCGGTGAACGCCGCGCCGGCTGTACCTGCGCCCGCACCGATCAGTCCGCCGATCAGCGCACCCTTGCCGCCGCCCGCCAGGCCGCCGATGAGCGCGCCGCCACCAGCGCCGCCACCGATAAACCCGGCCGTGCGCTTGCCTTTGCCCTTCTCCGCCCGGTCGATCGTGCTCGAAGCGATCTGGTAGGTCACACCGTGGGCCCGAACCGTATCGAGACGCAGAGATAGCGATGCTGCTCCCTTGAACTTGCCCAGCGACTTCGCGTCGATTACCGTCCCCACCGCCGTCGATCCCGCACGGATAACGGTGACGCCATGGATGCTGACTGGCGACGCCACCGCCGCGGTAAAGCTCTGGCCGGGCTGGCTGATCTTCGACCCCAGATCCTGCGTCGTCGTCACCGCAATGTGCGTTCCAGCCGGAATCACGATCGGCGGCGGTGGAGGTGGTGGCGGCGGGGGCGTGGCCGGAGCTGGAGCGGTCGCAGGCGCTCCTGCCGGTGCCGCAGCTGACTCTGATGGAGCTGGCCCGGGTGTTGACGTAGCTGGAGGTGCCGCTGGCGTGCCCGTGCTGGGAGACGTCGCCGGCGCCGGAGTTGAGGCCGCAGGTTGTGCCTCATTACTGGCCTGCTGGTCTTGTTTCTTGCAACCTCCGGCAAGTAGCAACCCTGCCAGAGCGAGTGGGAGAATCGCAGCGGACACTCGGTTGATTTTCATAACGGAACATATGATGCCATAGCGACCCTCGGTGGCTCAAAATTCCTCCGCAATGCTGCCCGGCAGTGCAGGCCTATAATCTTTCCGCAGGAGCGTTTTTTGGCCGAATCGAAACACAGGCGTGCAACCGTAGTGGCGTTGGGCGCGGGAACTCTGCTTCTGGTTTTAATACTTGGCGCGCTGAATGCTTTCCGGCTTGGCTTCCTGCACCCTGATTCCAGCGGACAAATCTTCCTCTTCACCGCTCTTTCTGTCATCGTCTTCCTGCTCTTCGTCACCCTCCTCATTCTTCTTCTGCGAAATATCCTCAAGCTTCTTGCCGATGAACGCAGCCGTGTCCTCGGCTCGCGGCTGCGTTCGCGGATGCTCATCGGCGCCGTCCTGCTTTCTTTCGCGCCGGCGCTTTTCATGTTCCTCTTCAGCTTCCTGCTGATGAACCGCTCTATCGATCGCTGGTTCTCTCAGCCCGTCGCCGAGTTGCGCGACAACTCCACCCGCATCGCGCTTGAGCTGGCTCATTACGTCAGCCTCAACGCACGCGCGGAGGCTGAATCTCTTGCCCGCTCGCAGCCCTTCGCGCAGCACTACGAGAGCGGCGACCAGGCCCGCCTCCTCGATGAAATCCGCACCCACCGCATCACCCTCCAGGGCGGCTTCGCCATCGTTTACCGGGACGGAGTTCCCGTCGCCCAGTATCAGCTGCCGCAGCCTTCCCAACCCGCAATGGTGCGCGCGTGGGTCGACGATGACACCACCAACAAGAGCCCGTTCGAAGACTTCACCGCCGCTGCCCTCACCGCCGCGCAGCGGACCGACGAGCCGATCCTCGCCGTCGGCAACAATCAGTACGCCGTGGGCGACGCCGCCATCGACAGCGGCGGCCTCATTGTCGTTGGCCTGCCCATGCCGGCCGGACTCTCCACGACCGTCGAGCAGATTCACACCGGCGCGACTCAGTACTGGACCCTCTATCGTGAGCGCCGCAGCATCCGCAGCACCTATTTGCTCCTGTTGCTGTTACTTACTACGCTGGTCTTCTTTGCCAGCAGCTGGCTCGCCCTCTATCTCTCCAAGCAGATCACGCGGCCCGTCGAAGCCCTGGCCGACGCGATGAACGCCATCGGAGAAGGCCAGTACGAGCAGCGCATTACCGTCTCCGCAACCGCGGAGCTGGGCGAGTTGGTTCGATCCTTCAACCACATGGCGTCGGATCTCGAACAGAGCCGGCGGCTCGCCGAATCCTCCGCCAGCCAGTTATCCGCTGCAAATCTCACGCTGGAGTCCCGCCGCAAAGAACTCGAAACCATCCTTGAAACTATCCCCAGTGGCGTCGTGACACTGGACTCCGAGTGCTCGATCCTCCAGGCCAACCGCGCCTTTCTCGATCTCGTCACGCCCCACCAGCCACGGAATCTCACCGGCGTCCCGCTCAAATCGCTCTTCGCACTGGAGGTCGCGTCCGAACTGAGCGTCCTCGAACGCCGCGCCCAGCGCATGGGCCTCGCATCCACAGAATTCGAGATGCCTTCTTCGGGGCGCGTCCTCAGCCTCACTGCAACTATTTCGGCGCTCGATCTCGGCACCGTTAAGCGTGGCTCGATCCTCGTCATTGAAGATGTGACAGAGTTTCTCCGCGCCCAGCGCCAGCTCGCGTGGAAGGAAGTTGCGCAGCGCGTCGCCCACGAAATCAAGAACCCCCTCACGCCGATTGCATTGTCCGCTGAGCGCATCCGTCGCCACATGGACCGCAATCTCCCCGAATCGCCCTCCGTAATGCGTCGCTGCGTCGACGTGATCCTCTCCTCCGTGGAGTCCATGAGCACACTCGTCGATCAGTTTGCCGTCCTCGCCGAGTTCCCTGCAGCGCAGCCGAAACCTTCTGATCTGAACGCCATCATCGAGAGCGCCGTAATGTTGTTCCACGGACGGCTTCAGAACATCAGCATCGAACAGCGCCTCACTCGCGATCTTCCTCCGGTGATGGCTGACGCCCAGGCTCTCAAGCGCGCTCTCGCCAACCTCATCGACAACGCCGCCGAGGCGATGGAAAACAGCCTTCTGCGCGTCCTATCCATCGAAACGCGGCTGAGCGAAAACCCCGGCGTGGCAGAGCTGGTTCTCTCCGACACCGGCCACGGCCTCACCGGCGAAATGCGTCAGCGGCTCTTCCTTCCCTACGTCTCCACCAAGCAGCGCGGAACCGGACTCGGCCTTGCCATCGCCGCAAAGATCGTCCAGGAGCACCACGGTGCGATTCGCGCCGAGAACAACTCGCCGACCGGAGCGCGCTTCATTCTCGAACTGCCACTGGCCGAAAATGGCAACGGCACCAACGGCCACAAGACAGCCGACATCGTCCTTCCCTTGCACGCAGGCTCCGGCGAATGAACCGCATCCTCATAGTGGACGACGAAGCGGAGATCCGCGAGTCGCTCGAGGAAATCCTCAGCGAAGAAGGATACTCCGTTTCCAGCACCGCCAGCGGATCTGAGGCCAGCGTCCTGGTGCGTGACGCTCCCTACGATTTGTTACTCCTCGACATCTGGCTGCCTGATCGCGACGGTCTCGACGTGCTCGCCGATCTCAGTACTATCGAAATGGAAGACAAGCCTGAAGTCATCGTCATCTCCGGCCACGCCACCATCGAAACCGCGGTGAAAGCCACCAAACTCGGCGCTTTTGATTTTCTCGAGAAGCCGCTGCTCCTTGAGCGCACGCTCATTGTCGTGAAAAACGCCCTTGAGGCCAAGCGACTGCGCAACGAGAATCTCGAATACAAGCGCCAGCTCACCGTCGAAAGCACCGTCACCGGTGAAAGCGTTCCCGCAAAAGCGCTGCGCCAACAAATCAAGCTCATGGCGCCCACCAATGGCCGCGTGCTCATCTATGGAGAATCCGGCTCCGGCAAGGAGCTCATCGCGCGCGCCATCCACTCGGAGAGTCCCCGCCACGACCGGGTCTTCATCGAGCTGAATTGCGCCGCCATCCCCGAGGACTTCATCGAGAGCGAGCTTTTCGGCTACCGGAACAGCGCCATCCCCGGCGGCACGCCGGAAAAACGCGGGACATTCGAGCGAGCAAATGGCGGCACGCTTTTTCTCGACGAAGTCGGCGACATGAGCCTGAAAACCCAGGCCAAGGTTCTGCGCGCTCTCGACGAACAAAGCTTCGTGCCCGTAGGCGCGGCGCAACCCATCAGCGTCGACGTCCGCGTCATCGCTGCGACCAACAAGGATCTCGAAGAGGAAATTGCCAAAGGCAACTTCCGCGAAGATCTCTTCTATCGTCTGAACGTGATTCCGTTTTTCGTGCCGCCGCTGCGCGAGCGCAAGGAGGATATCCCCTCACTCGCGCGCGAATTCCTCCGCATCTTTGGCCGCGAATACGGACGCCCGCGCGTCGAGATCACCGAGGACGCGCTCGACCTGCTCAAGCACTATCCCTGGCCCGGAAACGTGCGCGAATTGAAGAACATCCTCGAGCGCGTACTGATCCTGAACCCGCAGGCCCACCGCATCGAGCGGCGCCATCTCCCCCGCCTCGTACACCGCGCAGCCGGGCGCCGCAGCGAGGAGTTCAGCACTCTCCAGCAGGCCCGCGAAGCCTACGAACGCGATTACATCCTGCGCAAAATCGACGAGTGCCACGGAAACATGAGCCGCGCCGCCGAATCACTCGGCCTCGAACGCAGCCATCTCTATCGCAAAATGAAGACGCTCGGGATCAGCATCCGCGAAGGCCTCGTCTCTTAATTCGCCGAGGTCTTGTCAGCCGAACTCGCTTTCGCCCCTGAATGATTTGTCATCCCGAGCGAAGCGCAAAGCGTGAAGTCGAGGGACCTGCTGTTTTCAAATAAACCCCCGATGTCATCCTGAGCGGAGTCGCGAATGTGGCAGACGAAGTCGAAGGACCTGCTGTTTCTCTATTCGTCCTTGGCCTTCGCCTCCCCCGCAGCCATCTCTTCCAGCTGCCTTCGCCAGTCCAGCGACTCCACAAAGCCCCGCGACTCACGCCAGTTCTCTTTCACGATCACGTGCAGTTCCAGGAAAACCTTCGTTCCCAGCAGTGACTCGATCTCCTTGCGAGCCGCCGTACCGATCGCCTTCAGCTTGCTCCCGCCCTTGCCGATCAGAATCGCCTTCTGTCCATCGCGCTCGCAATAGATCACCGCCGAAATGCGCGTCAGCGGTGGCCTCGTATCGCGCACCGGCTTATTGCCCTTTGGCCGCGGTTCAGGCTCCTCGAAGCGCTCCACCACTACCGCCGACGCATACGGAACCTCTTCGCCCGTCTCCATCAGAATCCGCTCGCGGATCAGCTCCGCAACCAGGAACCGCTCCGGCTGGTCCGTAAACTGATCCTTCGGAAAATACCGCTGGCCCTCGGGCAGAACGGCCACCAGCTTGTCCATCAGCCGCTCGAGTCCATCCTTCTTCCGCGCCGAAATCGGAATCACCTCAGCAAACTCATGCAGCGACGAGAGCTGCTGAATCAGCGGCAGCAGCTTCGCGCGCTCGATCAGGTCAATTTTGTTAATAAGCAAAAACACCGGGCAGTCCAGCTTGCGAATCAGCTCAAAGACAAACGCGTCTTCGCTCTCTCCGCGGCTCTTGCTCTGCGCGGGATTCTCGTCTCCGGCGTTCTCCGGCAAATCCAGCCGCCTCGTCGCATCCACCATCAGCAGAACCGCGTCGCGCTGCTCGAGCGCGTCGTAGACCTCCTGCATCATCCGCTTGTCGAGCGACGAACCCGGCTTGTGCACCCCCGGAGTATCGACAAACACGATCTGCGCCGCATGATGCTTTCCTTTGCGCGCTGGCACTTCGACCACCCCGAGAATCCGCGTCCGCGTTGTCTGCGGCTTGGCCGTGACAATCGCCACCTTCTCGCCCACCAGCGCATTCAGCAGCGTCGACTTCCCCGCATTCGGCCTTCCGATAATCGATACAAATCCTGAACGCACCTTTACGCTCCTTTCGTATCGACAACCATGCGCGATACACGCAGCCGCTCGATGCGGCGGTCCGTCGACGCGAGAATCTCAAAGCGCGCGCCGTACCGCTCAATCACCTCGCCCGCCTGCGGAATCCGCCCCGCCGCCTCGCTTACCAGACCCGCCACCGTAGTCGCCTCGGAATCTTCTGGAATCTCCGCCTCTCCCGCCAGCAGGTCCTCCAGCCGTTCGATCTCCAGATTCCCGGGCACAATCCACGACCCGTCCGCATCATGTAGCACCCGTTCCGAGTCGTTCTCATGTTCGTCTGAAATCGTACCCACGATCTCTTCCAGCAGATCCTCAATCGTTACCAGCCCGGCGACCCCTCCGTACTCATCAATCACGATCCGCATGTGCTGCTTTTCGTGCTGCATCTCGCGCAGCAGCTCGCTCACCTTCTTGGTCTCCGGCACAAACGTCGCCGAGCGCTCGATGCTCGCCACCGTCCGCGTCCGTGCGTCCTCGTCGCGGATATGCAGAAGGTCATGCGCGAACACGATGCCCGTCACGTGATCCAGCGTGCCGTCATACAAGGGCACGCGTGAGTAGGGCCGGCTCTCGATCGTCCGCAGAAACGCCTCCATCGTCGTCGATCCCGCTACTGCAAATATCTCCGGACGCGGCGTCATCACCTCGCGCACTACCTTGCCGCCGAACTCCACCGCCGAGCGCACCAGGTCGCGATTGCTCTCCTCGACAATTCCCTCTTCCTCACCTGCCTCAATCAGGGCCTCCACCGCCTCGCCCGGTGTCTCCTCTTCATTCCGGGGAGACGCCTCCGCCAACGCTGCAATCGACAGCAGGAAGCCCAGAAATAAGGTGATCGGCATGACCAGGAAGAACATCAGCCGCAGTGGACCGCGCAGCCGCACAATCCATAGCCCGCGCGTTCGCGTAAAAAACATGAACGGCAGCAGCTGGTTGAACAGCACGATCACCAGCACCACGCCCAGCACCACCTGCCCGACCTCCGCCGCCGTCGGCCGGTCGTAAATCGGAGCGCGATCGAACAGCAGCATGCCGAACAGCAGCGTAAGGCACGCCAGCGAAATCTGCGCGAGGATCGCCGCCGACAGCCGCACATGATTCCGCCCCAGGCGCAGCCGCGGCTCAACCTGCTGCTCCCAGGCATCGATATTTTCCTGGAACTCCCGCGCCAGGAACTTGCCCATTTCCGAATACAGCCGGTCCACGTACGAGGCCAGCATGAGCACCGCCAGAAAGACCACGATCAGAATCGCCGCCGCCCAGCTCATAGCTTCACGCTCCGGCCGGTTTTACGTGCCACTGACTTGGATGCCCGAGGTTCCGATTTTGCGACCTGTAGCTGCGCTTTGCGTACCGTACTGCCCGCCCCGAGCTTGCTAACCTGAAGTCTGCGCGCTGAGTTCTGAGCTCTAAGAATTAACCCCTGCTCCAGCCCCAGGCGTTTCCGCAGAAGCTCTTCCTTTCGAGCCATCTCGCCTGAATCCGTCTCGTGATCCCAACCCGCCAGGTGGAGCACACCATGCAGCACAAGGATCTTGATCTCCACATGCAATGGATGTGCTCGCTCCTTCGCCTCACGCGCCGCCATCTCCACCGAGATGGCCAGATCGCCCGCCAGTTTCTTATTCCCATTCATCTCGAGCGCCGGAAACGACAGGACATCCGTCGCCTTGTCCATCTGCCGGAACACCCGATTCAGGTGGCGCATTTGCTCGTCGTTGGTCAAAAGCACCGTAACTCTGCCCGCCAGTTTCGCCGCTTTAACCGCGCGCGACAGAAATCCGGCAATATCCCGCTTCTTTAATCCAGCAGGCTCGAATTTCTTCTCTATCGCAGGTTCAATCAGAATCATGGCGGGTAACCGTGCCTCGCGCCACGCTGGGGCGGAAAAGCAAAGGAGGGCGCACGGCCCTCCTCTTAATCGTATCGCAGGCTTGCCGCAACAATAGCAATTACTGCGGCTTCGAAGCGGGTTGTCCTTCGGCCTCTCCCATGCGCAGTGGAAGCTCCTGCTGCGCCCGCCCGAAGTTGTCGTACGCCTGGATCACCCTCTGCACCAGCGGGTGCCGCACCACGTCACCGCTCTCGAAATGAATGAAGCGTATGCCGTCAACCCCATTCAGCACTGTCATCGCCTCAATCAACCCCGACTTTCGTGGATTCGGCAGATCGATCTGCGTGATGTCTCCCGTGATCACTGCACGGGCGTTGTTCCCCATGCGCGTCAAGAACATCTTCATCTGCTCGCTGGTCGTATTCTGAGCCTCGTCCATGATCACGAACGCGTCATTCAGCGTGCGCCCGCGCATAAACGCCAGCGGAGCCACCTCAATCACGTTCTTCTCCAGCATCTTTTCCACCCGCTCCGGTTCGAGCAGGTCGTAGAGCGCGTCATACAGCGGCCGAAGATAAGGATCCACCTTCTCCTGCAGGCTCCCCGGCAGAAATCCCAGCCGCTCGCCGGCCTCCACCGCCGGCCGCACCAGCACAATCCGACTCACCTTTTTCGCCTGCAGAGCCGCCACGGCCATGGCTACCGCGAGATACGTCTTGCCGGTTCCCGCCGGACCCACGCCGAACACCATGTCCAGTTGATCGATCGCCTCCAGATACATCCGCTGGTTCAACGATCGCGGCTGCACCATCCGCTTGATGCCCGCCGACCTCTGCTTGCCCGTTTCCGCCAAGGTGCGCAGCGACACCGTCGGATCGCACACCACCAGCCGCAGCATCCCGTGCAGCTCGCCATTCTGCAGCCCCACTCCCGCTTTTCGCAGGGCTTCATAGTCGGAAAAGATGCGCTCAACGCGCCCGATACTCTCCGCCGAGCCCTCCACCACCACAGCATCCGATCTCAAATCGATGCGCACATGGAGCATGTCTTCCATGAGCCTGAGGTTTTCGTCGCGGGTCCCGAACAGAGACTCAAGATTCGGCGTGATGTCGAGCTCTTTTTTGGTCAAGCTGTGAAAAACCCTCCGCTGGCTCCATGAAGGGAGCCATGTAGTTTCGATGCTGAATTTTGCTGTTTGGACTCGTCAGGAGCCGGCTCGTAAGCCCTGATCTTGCAGGCCACCGTTCTGCAGGCATGCAATCCGGGCTTTTCCCGATCCGCCGCACAGACCACCCCGGTGTTCCACACCGAACCGCTGTCCGACGATGCGCCCCTGATGAAGATGCGCTCAGAGTAGCGCCGGTTCCCGAGCCCGTCAATGCCTGTTTGGTGAATTATTGGTCGAAAACGTATCAAACGCGGAACTCGCACTTCGTTCGGACCGGCTGTGACACTTTCCCGCTCTCTTTAACGCTCTTATCGACAGACAAATAAAACTCTGGCCATTTCTTCCTTTGTTCCACACAATGATCTCCCCCAAGAAACGAACTCAGGACGAAATCCCCAGAACAAGGAATGTGACCTATGAACACCCCGCGTAAGGTAGTGCTCGTGACTACTGTTTTCGGCGTCGCCTTGACGGGCGCGCTCGCAAAATCTGCCTACGGATTAGCGTCCAGCAGTGACGCTCCGCAATCCACCCCTACCAAAATGCCTCTGGCAGGTCCTGACCGTCCTGCAAATGTACCCGACGGCTACGTAATCACACCATTCGGTTATTTCCATCCATCCTGCGTTCAGAGTCTCGCCAAAGGAGAGAGACTGATGGCCGACGGGCGTCTCCAGCATGCGAATGGAAGCGTCCAGGAAAAGGCCGGAGTTTGCAATTACCCCACTTCACGCGTAGTGGAATACGAGTAGCGTCGGAGGCGAAAACCCCTCCCGAAATTAATGGCTGGCTCGAGAACGCGAACGTCACAACCAACTCTGGAACCAGGTCCTACGGCGCATTGATTGCCACCTGGAGGGTACCCCCGCAACCGCGTGCCAATGATGGCCAGGTCTTGTATTACTTTCCTGGTCTGGAGGATATCCAGGACACCCAGAGCATCCTTCAGCCTGTTTTGGGGTGGTATTGGGGGCAATGGACCCTCGCCAGTTGGAACTGCTGCATCAATGGCATCATTACCAATAGCCCCGCTGTCAACGTCAGCCCCGGCGACCTGGTTTAAGGTTCGATAACCAGCACCTGCCCTCCGGGAACCCTCTGCTGCCCGACGTGGAACGTTCTCAGCGTAGATCTGTCCACCGGCGAGAGCACCACATAAGCAACACTCCGAGCGATGGACAAACCTTCAACTGGGCCTTCGAAGGTGTGCTGGAGGCCTATTACGTCGTTGCCTGCGATGATTTCCCCCGGGACAGGCAGCTGACCTTTGAAAACGTCGTTCTTTTCAATGAGAATCTGCGCCCTGTCTTCGACCCCCAATGGAGCGACGGCGCCGATTCTACTGCCACGCCATCGTGCGACTATCGCGTAAGATCGTCGCCCCACAGCGTAACACTGGATTTTTAGCCTTGCGGCCCTAGTCCGAATCGCGACCGGAATTGCGGAAGCGGGACCCGTACCACGGACTTGTCAGCACGCACTTGTCGGATGAAAACCGGTCGCCAGCCTGAACCGAGGTGGCGGCCGGAAACCTGAGCCCTGTGCCCTGTGCCCCTGTACCTGGGGTCATTGACCCCGCCCCCGCAATCCCGTAAACTTATCTATTGCAGGGGATGTTGAAAAGCCTGCATCCCATATTCCAGAAAAGAGTTCAGAACCACCATGGCAAACCATGTCTCCGCGCTCAAGCGCGTCCGTCAAACCGAAAAGCGTACCACCGTCAACCGCTCCAACAGGAGCCGAGTTCGCGGCAGCTTGCGCCTTCTGCGTGAGGCCCTCCATGCCGGCGACGTCAAGGCCGCTGCAGAGCAGTACAAGGCGACCGCCTCCGCCCTCGATAAGAGCGTGCAGAAGGGCGTACTCCACGCCAACACCGCCGACCGCTACAAGAGCCGCCTGAACGCCCGCGTCAAGGCTCTGGCAACCAAAAAGTCCGCCTAAAATCATTTCAGAAATACAAAGGCCGGGATCCTTCCCGGCCTTTTGCTGTTGCTAAGGCCTGTCAACAGGCCTTAGTCATTCTTCCAGTGCGAGATGGAGCCCCCGCATCCGCCAACCCAGCCTGACTCAATAATGTGATCGCAACATCCTTTGATATGCTCCCTTCATGGCGAACAAGACAGATAATTTGGTCGCAAGGCAGGAATTCATTCTTCGTAATCTTCAGGAGGCCGGAAGCGTCTCCATCGATGATCTCCGTGCCGCATTGGGAGCTTCGATTGCGACCATCCGGCGCGACCTTGAGGACCTCGAGAACCGGTCGCTGCTCAAGCGCGTTCGCGGAGGCGCTGTACCGATAGGTCCGCTCTTCTACGAACCCTTTCGCCACGACGCCTCATTCCAGGACAAAATCACTAGCTTCGCCGAAGAAAAACGCCGTATCGCACGCGTCGCTGCTGGATTCGTCGAGACCGGACAAACTATTGCGTTGAGCGGCGGCACAACCACCACCGAGGTGGTTCGCAGCCTCAAGGTGCTTAGCGATATTTCCATCATCACCAACACCGTCAACATCGCCATGGAGCTCAGTAACCGCAAAGATATCGAGGTCATCGTCACTGGCGGCATCCTGCGCGGGAACTTGTTCACGCTGATCGGCCCTCTTGCGAACGCTGCAACCGAGATGCTCTTTGCCGACATCATGTTTATCGGAGTCGACGGGATCGACGCACAGCAAGGTTTGACCTGCACTAACCCCGCGGAGGCCGAAGTGCTCCGCAAACTGGCTCGTCACTCAAAGAAGAAGATCGTGGTTGCCGATCGCAGCAAGCTCGGTATGGTTAGCAAATGGCTTCTGTGCGAAACGCGTGAAATCGACGGTCTGATCACCGACCAGGGCGCCACCGCGGAAGCAATTGCACCCTTCGAGAAACTCGGAATCTCGGTAACGTTGGCCTGAAGCTATCGATGATCGCCGTGGCGCAGATAGGCTCGAATCGTTGCCGATGGCTCGTTTGACGTACCCAGTGGCCGAATGGTGTACACCCCAACGGAGGCCGGAACGATAAAGGTCTCCGCATAATGAATCGCGACAGGGGAAAATTCGCCGGTGGGACTCTCTACACTGACAGCCGCCCCCTCCACAAGACTCAGCACGTGCAGATTGCCTTCTGTATTGTGCGTCACCGCCTTGGTAAACCACGTGCGGCGCGTCTCCAGAAATTGCGAGCGATAGAGGCCTGTCCGCTCCTCGCGCCACCCATCGCCGGCTGCAACTTCTTCTGTCCGATTCAGCAGTTCCCTTTTCACCCACTCCGTGTCTCGGTTCCACTGGATATTAGCCAGGCCATGCTCAAGATGGATCGGGCGTGGACTGCCATCCAATCCGAGACGGCCCCAATCCCAAAGTTTGAAGGTGAAGATGTAGGGCGTAGCGCTGATCTCAAGTACCAGATTGTCGCGGCCGGAACAGTGAATCGTCCCTGCAGGGATCGAGAAATGATCGTGTTTGCGGGTCGGCCAGAGATTCACATAGCGTTCGGCGGGAAAAGGAGGTCCGCCTGCCTGGGCATTTTCCAGATCTTCACGCATCTGCTCGCGGTTCGCTCCTGTGCGAACACCCAGATAGACCTGAGAATCACCGCTTTGATCGAGAATGTAGTAGCTCTCGTCCTGAGTATACGAAATTCCGAAATGTTCTCGGATATACTCGCGCAGGGGATGCACCTGCAGCGAGAGATTGGAACCGCCGACCGTGTCCAGGAGATCAAAGCGGATGGGAAATTCCGCACCAAAGTGCTTGTAAATCGCCTCTCCCAGTAGAGCGTAGGCCGCTCATGTACCAACACGATGGCAGGAAGCTGAAATCGCCGCGTTCCGAACGCGAGCATGACGCCATTCTCCTCCGGAACGCAGTCGAAGCACCAGGCATAGTTCGGAACATCCTGCGGAAGATCGAATGTCCGCATCATCCAGTAGCCACCCCAAGGTCCTGGATCGAAAAATGGCACCACTCGAAAGGGCTGCCTAACTACCGCTGCGACAGCTTCGCGGAGAACGTCGCCGCGCACCATGCGGGGGATTTCCTGGTCGTCAAGGTCGAGAAAGTAGTCAATCCTGTCATAGAGAGAGTGACGAATCTCATCCGCAACCCTCCACTCAAGGAAGTAGGCGTTCTTGTACAGTAGTTGCGCTGAATCCTCATAGTTCTCGAGGCCGAGGTTACAGATGCTTTTGTTGCGTTGCCGCTTTTGCAGTTCCCATCGCGTTACATTTGCGTGGACCCGGAGATCCGGTTTCGCGAGAACGTGCTGGGTGCCGGCCCCAATGACAAACGTGACTGAACTACTCTGCTCAATCGTTGCTCTCAAGACCGCCGTGCGTCGTTCGTCAAAATAGTTCGCAATAGGCCAGTGCTCCATCCTCCCGAACACAGGATCCGTTGTGAGCGCATTCTTAAATTGCTCCCTCAGCACCGCTGCATCAAGATATGCGGCCTCGACATTCACAATCGTGCACTGCGGGAATGCTGCAGCGATCCTTTTCCGCAAGGCGTCCAGCATCACTCCCGGATAGCATTCAATTGCAACCGTATATTTCCCCGCCGGAAGACACTCTTTAACGCCGCCTGCGACCTCGTTCCAGCCTTCGAGGCAGGCCCCTTCCCCATGACTTTCTACTCGGACGACCGGATTCAGATCGTAGTTGTGAAATCCCTTCATAGCCGGCCCCTTTCCTCCGAGTCCTCAGCGCCGGATCTAGGGTGCTCCGGAAATCGCACAAACATCTCGCCCCCCACGATCGACAACGCTCGGATATCCGCTACTGGAATATTCATCTCCTAACCCCCCCGGCACAGACACAACATTAAGTTTCAGCATTCTCTGCAACTTCTCTCGTTTCCAACTCGTCAGCTCAACAAGAAATTGTCACAAATTATGATCTTACCGTAAGTAATAGATCATTGAATATGATCTATTGATCATATTGAGGCTGGTATGTGATTTCGCAATCCCATGACATCGCCGCTTCTTGGCGACAGCTCACCGGCCGGACACGACTGGCTTCGCCTTGGGAGCACATCCCCGGTCTGCTCGGGATCGCTCCCGTCTACGATCACGGTCATCATCGGAGCCACCGCAGAACTGGACGCAACCTCATCATCGAGGGGGTACACGCCGGCATGCGCCGCGCCCGCCTCGAAGGCCGGCACATCGGGCGGCCTTCCCTCGAGCTCGATGCGGGGCCGCCATCCTGCGGGAGAGCAGCAGCGCGGCCAGAGCCTCGGCCAGCTGGCCAGAAGCTACCGTGTCTTCCGCACCACTATCCACCGCCTGCTTCGTGAGCACGCCGCAACTGACATGGAGAAATCGGTATGAACCCAACCATTGTCCTGACCATCCTGATATGGACGCTGATCGTCGCCGGCTTCGGTTTCGTGTTCGGCCATGCATTCCGCGATGAGAGCAACCGCCGCCGATCCGCAAGCCAGGAGCTCCGCCACCAGATCTCCCGCCTCAGCTGGGACGCCTTCATGCTGGATCACCAGCTCAAAACGTGCTGGACATCTGGCCTACCCGATCTTTGTACCAGTGAGATTGTTAGTGTAGCGCGGCGGGAGCATTGAGCAATTCAAGACAGAGGCTTCCAGCGTATGCTTCGTTGTCTCACCATAAGATGTGTGGTAGCCCGGCACACCGATAATGGCGGTGCCCGGTACAGTTCAGTCTGTCAGCTTTCCCACGCATCGTCGGAACACGATACGCTTGGACAGACCCCTTCAACTCAGGCTCCTTCCTGAGTCGGGCCGCATTACAGCGACCGGT
>Ga0206881_10080_pt1 | contig 32833 bp, 35 predicted proteins | sample Alteio_BWOrgCont_3_FD_152867 | JGI IMG/M metagenome (GOLD analysis project Ga0206881, IMG submission 152867) | Enriched cells from forest soil in Barre Woods Harvard Forest LTER site, Petersham, Massachusetts, United States -... | ecosystem: Environmental > Terrestrial > Soil > Temperate forest >...
GCACAACCCATTAATATTACGGAAGCTCCGCCAACAGAAATCAAACAAAATCTATCTGAAGAAACAATAGGTTCAGCAGGCCATGATGGCGACGCAGCAGGAGCTGCTTTAAGCTTACTCTGGATAGTCATTTTAATCATATTGATTATATGGCTAATTGGTATTCTGGCAGGCAACTTTGGCTTAGGCGGGTTTATCAATTTATTATTGCTGATAGCATTGATTCTATTGATCCTCTGGTTATTGAGAATTGCTTAATCGAACTTGATCCTTTCAAATAATATAGGAATATGAGCACTGGAAGAACATTCGGAATCGTACTGGTAGTAATCGGAATTGTAATGATGATATATACCGGGTTTGATTACATAACTAAAAAAAAGGTGGTGGATATCGGCCCGGTTCAAGTGGACAAAAAAGAAAATCATTTTGTACAATGGTCGCCTTACGTAGGTTTGATTTTACTTACCGGTGGAATTATAGTGATTGTAGGAAGCAAAAAAAATTAGTGAGTTCATAAATTAATATTTAACAAATAAAAAATAATAATCATGGGAGGTTTACTTTATATCATAGCCGTAATATTGGTAATATGCTGGGCGATTGGATTTTTTGCCTACAGTGCAGGATATCTTATTCACATATTGCTTGTTCTTGCCGTCGTTGCTGTTCTCCTAAGGCTTATTAGAGGCGGCGATAAGGCAATTTAAAATTAGGCTATCCTGGATGAAAGGGTAAAATAGCCAACCTATTGAGGCCTTCTGTTGTCTATACCTTATATACCCTTTTATATCCCTGCCAAATATGCCTTCATTAGCCTCCATTTCAAAGATAGATTTTCCTTTTAAGATAAGCCAGGAACAAGCGCAGCAATGTGCCAAAGAGGTGTTTAAGCCTTCCTTCCCCGAAATTGAGCGAATGTTGGGTGTATTTAAAAATACGGAAATTAACACCCGTAATTTTTGCAAGCCGCTTGATTACTATAAAGCCCTTCATACATTCGGGGAACAAAATGCAGAATACATAAGCGTTTCGCTGGAGTATTCTGTGAAAGCCATTGAAGAATGCATCGTTTCTGCCGGAATCAAAAAAGAAGAAATAACCGATATTGTTTTCATCTCAAGCACCGGCTTAGCTACTCCAAGTATAGATGCCCTTATCATTAACCGAATGAGGCTCAACCAAAATATTAATCGCACCCCCATATTCGGACTGGGCTGTGCAGGCGGAGTTTCAGGATTTTCAAAAGCAAGCGTATTAGCAAAAGCAAATCCCAGTGCGGTGGTGCTACTGGTGGCTTTAGAACTATGCTCCCTCACTTTTTTGCGGAACGATTACAGCAAAAGCAATTTTGTAGGCTCCAGCTTATTTTCCGATGGGGTTTCGGCATGTATTATTGTAGGAGATAATCACCACACTAAAAACAATATTCACTTCCTTGCATCGCAAAGCAAACTATACTACAACAGCCTGGATGTAATGGGATGGGAATTTCTCAGCGAAGGATTTAAAGTGCTTTTTTCCCAGGATATTCCGGATATTATTTCGAAAAATATTTACAACGATGTTACTTCCTTCCTTGAAAAACAGCAATTAACACTTGCTGATATAAAGAACTTTATATTCCATCCCGGAGGCAAAAAGGTATTGGCAGCATATACAGAATCATTGCCCGTGAAAGGTGATTTTTTGAAAAATACCCGGGACATTATGGCCGAAAATGGCAATATGTCGAGCCCTACGGTGTTATATGTATTGGAACGGTTTATTTCCCAGGGATTTGAAGATGGATATGGACTTATGCTGGCTATGGGGCCCGGATTTTCGAGCGAAATGGCTATATTGCAAATGAACAAAAACTAACATGGCTTTTATCATTTTCATTGGCTTTATTATCCTTCTTCGCATAGGAGAATTGATCCTTTCACGCAGAAATGAGAAATGGCTTCTCCAAAACGGAGCGGTAGAATATGGGCAAAAACATTACCCATTTATAGTGGCGCTCCACGTTTTATTTCTCATTTCGCTGATAGTTGAATATGCCATTTCACGCCCCGTATCTTACAGTTTATATTTCCTGGTTTATTACTTCTTGCTTCTCTTATTTAAAATATGGGTTATTTCATCCCTGGGAAAGTTCTGGAACACCAAAATTTACCGCATATCCTCATTCCCATTGGTAAAAAAGGGGGCCTATAAATATTTCAAGCACCCTAATTACCTCATTGTAATTGGTGAAATTGCTGTTATCCCTCTTGTATTTCATTTGTATTACACAGCCGCTATTTTTACCTTTCTTAATGCCATAATGCTATGGGTAAGAATTAGGGAAGAAAACAAAGCCTTGCAGATTGGAGCAGGAAAATAGCGATCTCAATACATGAATGATATAGCTTTGTATTAAGAGTTTCATTCCAACCCTTCATGAAATACATTTTTTGGTCGTTTCTTTTATTTTTTATTTCATCCCACGCTGCCGGCCAGCAACCAATAAAAGATACTGCCTCGAAAAATGATACTGCTACCGGATTAAAATTAGGAAAAATAGTTAAGCTGGTTATTAAAGATACGGTACCCAAAAAAGAAGCAGAGCAGGATACTTTATATGAAAAGACATTGGAAGGAAAACCTTACAGTTTGCGCCAGTTCGGGCATGAATCATTTCTTTTCGTAAAAGAGCCTGCAAGGTGGCATAAGTCTGACTGGCTAAGGCTCGGCCTGATTGCAGCTGCAACATCTGCTATTATACCTTTTGACCTAAGAATAGCCAACATCACTCAAAATAATCAACATGCTTATTACGACCTTCCGGTTGAAGCAGGAAGAATTTACGGTGAATGGTATTTCACTGCCTCAGTAGCCACAGTTTTCGTAGGGTATGGGGTATTAAAACATAATACCGAAGCCGAAAAAATAGATATAGAATTATTCCAGGCAGGGCTCTATTCTGAAGTAATTACTCAATTGCTCAAAGTTGGTATTGGAAGAGCCGATCCTATAGCCAATGTTGGAATATTTGATTTTCGCCCATTTAAGCTCCAAAAAGATTTTGGGTCCATGCCCAATGGCAGTGCATCCCTCGCCTTTGCCATTTCTACCATAACCTTTCGCCATGCCAAATCTACCCTGTTCAAAGTCCTGGCCTATGTACCCGCCGCTTTTAATTTATTCTCAGGCATTTATAAGAACACCCATTGGGCCTCAGACGAGTTTATGGGAGCTGCAATTGGCTATACCACAGGTATGTGGGTAGTAACGTTGCATGAGGGCAAGAGACATAAAATAAATGTTCCTATAGAATAAAAATTGGGATAACTTTGCAACTTTTGATAAATTAACCATGGGTATACTTGTTGAAGTTTCACAGTTTCTTCTCAGCCTCTCTATTTTAGTACTGTTGCATGAAGCAGGGCACTTTACCGCTGCACGTATATTTAAAATACGGGTAGAAAAATTCTATCTCTTTTTCGATCCCTGGTTCTCACTCTTCAAATATAAAAAGGGAGATACCGAATATGGTGTGGGATGGCTGCCATTGGGCGGCTATGTGAAGATTGCCGGTATGATAGACGAGTCTATGGATAAAGAGCAGATGAAACTACCGCCTCAACCCTGGGAGTTTCGTTCCAAGCCGGGCTGGCAAAGGCTTATTGTAATGGTGGCAGGCGTAACTGTCAATTTTATCCTCGGCTTTATCATATTTACTGCACTCATCTATGCCAATGGTACTTCATATTTGCCCATAAAGAATGTAAAATATGGCATTTATTGCGATTCGCTCGCCACCAATGTAGGATTGAAAAGCACAGATACCATTGTTGCTGTTAATGGCAAGTCGGTTACCCGTTTCGACTCGGTTACCATGGACATCATATTTGAAAAAGCTAAATCCATTCAGGTAGAAAGAAACGGTAAAATAGTGAGCCTCCCCATTTCCGAAGATAACCTTTCGGCTATTTTGGGCGATGCTAAAGGATTTATTGAACCGCTTATACCCTTTAGTGTAGATTCTGTTGCCCCTAATTCAGGCGCTGCCGGTGCAGGGCTTAAAAGGGGCGATATAATAACCAATGTGATTACTAAAACAGACACCGTAAACACACGTTATTTTCAACCATTTTCTACCACCATTCAGAAATATAAAAATCAGGATATTGAACTTACCATAAACTCCAATGGAGTTATGCACCAGGCAACTGCCCACATTGATGGTGATGGAAAGCTCGGTTTCTTTCCGAAGCCTGATACCCTGCAATATGTGCATACTAATTATAGCTTTTTTGGAAGTATCCCTATGGGTGTCCACAGCACTTTTGCCACTATTGGAAGCTTAGTAAAACAACTGAATATCATATTCACTGTAAAAGGCGCGCATAAGCAGGTAGGAAGCTTTATCACCATTGCAAAAGGATATGGAAAAGTATGGGACTGGGACCGCTTTTGGGCACTCACCGCCTTCATTTCCGTTATGCTTGCTTTTATAAATATTTTACCCATTCCGGCGCTGGACGGAGGCCATGTTATGTTCCTGCTTTATGAAATGGTTACAGGCCGCAAGCCGAACGAAAAAGTAATGGAATATGCCCAATGGGTTGGTATGATATTGCTCCTCACGGTTATTATATATGCCAACGGGCTTGATATAGGAAGGCTTCTGCACAAATAGGAAAATACGGTTTAAGAAATATGATTTTAAAGAATCTTAAATCCCATACCATTTACTTTAAATTTATTGTCTGCCTGGGGCTCTTAATTGCCTCTGATCCTTTGCTTTCGCAACAGCAAAAAGACTCCGGTAAAAGTGCCGTTATAAATCATAAAGTTTTATTGGTTCCTTTCAAAACAACTATGTTTATGAACGAGATTGGCAAGGCTGTGAATGCCAAAACCCATCTCAGTTATAATAAGATAACCGAAGCTTTCCGCTATCGCTTAGACCTGGCATTATCCAACACATTTAAAGAAAACTATTCCACACAGTCCATATTACAGTTATCAAAACCCGCAGACACCACCCTTGCATACATCTACAACTCTGTGGAATACAATTATGATTTGCTTCCTACCGATTCTTCGGGCGAAAGCCATGCCGAGTTTGACCCTAAGCTTGAGAAAAAACATTTTATCCAAAATGGACAACTGCAAGTTCCCCTTGACTATAGCGCGCGGTTTATGAATACGCATATTCACAACCCGCAGCTTCTCCCCTACCTGAATAAAAAATACGGAACCGATATTATCGTTTTCATTAATGAATTAGACATCAAAAATGTTTCCAATGATACTACGGTAGACCTTACTCAAAGTAATTTCAGGAGGCAGGTTATTGTACAGTATTCCGTATTGAACATGCAGAAACATTACCTGGCAAAAGGCATATTAATAACTTATTTCCCCTATACCGAAAATGAGCCTAAAGTTATTGGCGAAAAATATTTTACCACTATTGCCCGTTCTATGATGCAGGAGTTGGCTAAAGGGCTTAAAAAAGCGCAGGCAGCCAAACCCAAAGCGGCGATTAAATAATATTATATAGCATGAAAAACGAATTTGATGTGCGTTTAGTTCTGAAAAAATTAAAACTGGTAAGCACAAACAACGGAGCCTCTACAGGTACCAACTGGCTCAATACATCAGGAGCATTGCTCGAATCCATTTCTCCTATTGATGGAAATTTAATAGGCTCGGTAAAACAAGCATCTGCACAAGACTATGAAAAAGTAGTGAAAGCCGCATCCAAAGCATTTATTGAATGGAGAAAAATTCCGGCTCCGGGAAGAGGGAACATTGTGCGCCAGATTGGCGAAGCCCTGCGGGAAAACAAGGAAAACCTGGGAAAACTGGTATCGTATGAAACCGGGAAAATATACCAGGAAGGATTAGGCGAGGTTCAGGAAATGATAGATATGTGCGATTTTGCAGTTGGGCAATCGCGTCAGTTGTATGCGTACACCATGCAATCGGAAAGGCCCATGCACCGCATGTTTGAACAGTATCATCCGCTTGGGCCGGTAGGCATTATTTCAGCGTTTAATTTTCCGGTTGCCGTATGGTCGTGGAATGCTATGCTCGCTTTGGTTTGCGGAGATGTGTTTATATGGAAGCCATCGGAAAAAACACCGCTTACAGCACTTGCCTGCCAGCATATTATAGGCCCGGTTCTCAAAAGAAATAATGTACCCGAAGGGGTTTGCTGCCTGCTGATAGGCGATTATAAAATTGGAGAAATGCTATCTAATGATAGCCGCATCCCGCTCATTTCTGCTACGGGCTCTACACGCATGGGAAAGAAGGTTGCTGTGGCTGTTAGTCAGCGTTTGGGGCGCTCCCTGCTTGAATTGGGTGGCAATAATGCCATCATCATTACCCCCAACGCTGATTTGAAAATGGCTGTAACTGCCATATTATTCGGCGCTGTAGGCACAGCCGGACAACGCTGTACCACTACACGCCGCCTCATTATTCACGAAAGCATTCATGATAAGTTGAAGGCTTCATTGGTTAAAGCATATAAGCAGGTAAAAATTGGTAACCCGATGGAAGAGGGCGTACTTATGGGCCCCCTGATTGATAAGGCTGCTGTACAAAATTATACCGATGCCCTGGTGAAAATAAAAAAGCAGGGAGGCAAAATTATATATGGAGCCAAAGTACTAAGCGGAAAAGAGTATTCTTCCGGTTGCTATGTATTGCCAACTCTTGTAGATGTAAAAAGTGACTATCCCATTATACAGGAAGAAACCTTTGCCCCTATTCTCTATTTAATAAAATACAAAACCATAGACGAGGCTATTGCCATACATAATGATGTACCTCAGGGATTATCTTCTGCCATTTTTTCAAACAACCTGCGGGAGACGGAAAAGTTCATTTCCAATGCCGGTTCTGACTGCGGAATAGCCAATGTGAACATAGGTACTTCAGGTGCTGAAATAGGCGGTGCTTTTGGCGGCGAAAAAGAAACCGGGGGCGGAAGAGAAAGCGGCTCCGATGCCTGGAAAGCCTATATGCGACGTCAAACAAACACCATTAATTATGGCTCGGCATTGCCTTTGGCACAGGGAATAAAGTTTGATATAGGGGAATAAGAACTATTTTCAATACTTAATCAAATCCTTTAAAAAATTCTTCTATGGTTACCCCCAGAGCTTTTAGTATTTTAATTAAGGTATTGAATTGAATATTTCCACCAGCTTCATATTTACCATATTGTGTACGAGAAATATTATTGTCGTAAGCAAAATATTCATAACTAGAATATCCTGCTTTAATTCTATATTCCTTAAGCCTGTTGCCTAGTTTTTTTAAATAAATCTTTTCTTCTTTTGAGGTCGGCTTAGTTTTCATTATAGATAACACTTTTTCAGCCTGTAAAAGAAGACAATAGCCATTTTTTATACAACCTATTAAAAAGAACCGCTCTAAATAGGTTTATTTTGTAATATTGCGACGTATTCTATTTATGCTCTACTTGATAAAATAATTTTTAATTTTGTGAAAGATGAGAAAGCACTATTTAATTCTTGTATTGTTTTTCTTAGCAGTAGCCATGCTCAAGGCAGATGCCCGTGATAGGGGAAATCCATCAAACCACGTCAAGAACAAAAGCGAAATGACTCCCTGCGACCCTCCTATCGTAAATGCCGATACACTGCTGTTGCAATATCTGACCAACGAACCTTTAACAGCCGTTGGTGGAGTACCGCCTTATACCTATACATTTTCGCCTGCCATATCCACTTCCAGTTTAGTGGCCTTGCTTACTTCTACCGTTACCACTGTGTATACTATTACGGTTACAGGCGCTAACGGATGCGACAGTATATATCATGCTACGTATATCCCCTTACCAGGTGAAACAACAGGAGCCTGCACCACACCCTTTTTATCCGAGTATATACAGGATACCGTGCCCAATCCTTCGGGAGATGGTATAAATGATGCTATAGAACTATATAATCCTACCTATGGCACTATTAACCTCAATGGTTATTATCTCATTGGAACTACCAATAGTTCGCTATACGCCACACCCTTTTTTATTGCTTTGCACGGTACAATAGCAGCCCATAAAACGTTTTTAATTGCCAACACCAATGCCGATACGGCACTGATACATAAAGCGGGAATGCTGTCGGATAGTCTCAGCTTTCGTGGAAAAGACATTGTAGCCTTAGCTAAGATTTCCCTTACACCTACAGTAACATTTTCTTTTTTAGATGAAGTGGGCGCTATTACCCCTTTGCCTACTGATAGCGGATGGGCGGTAGGAAGCGGCAGTACTAAAAACCATACTCTTGTAAGGCAAACATCGGTAACGCAAGGCGACCTTAATTGGAGCACTTGCAAAAATGAATGGAACGTGTACCCGAGGGGGACATTTACCTATGTTGGAAGTTACACCAATGTATGCACTCCCGAAGACCCTTATTTATATCTTACTTTAGGAAATGATTCGGTAATTTGCGGAGAGCCGAGTTATTTTAATTTTGATGTATTGATACAGGCTGATTCAGCACAAATATTTAATGATGGAGCTTTTACTGTTAAATTTTCAGGGGACGAATTTACAGGGGACGATAGTCATAGCGGTATAGATGTTTCGCTCGGAGATGATTTCCAACAAAGCTATTACAATCCGATATCCCTTATAGAATCCGGTAATTCTATATATGTTCAAATAGGAGACCCGAGCCAATTTTCGTATGCGGGAACAGTTATTGACAGTGTTCCTAAGATATTAGCTCATATTAGCTTGGAAATTCATAACAGTTGCGCTCCGGGAGCCATTACATTTGATAAAAGCACCCGGTATAATTGGCAATATACACAAGAGACCAAGACTTTCACCCACATGGATTCTATAAAAACAAACACGTATGACACTTCTTATTATGTATGTGGCACTACAACAGGACCTCCCTATCTATGCCCGGTTTGTTGCGATACGGACATGTATGGAAATTGTGATAGCATTTGTTATTTGGATACCTGTACCATATACAACGTTTATTGTATAGATACCATTTGGCATTATAGACCGGATAGCGCTTTCGCTTATACCAATGATACGAATAAAGATTACAGCAATATTTATTATTTAGATACCCTTACGGCATATGGATGCCCTATGAGCATGGATGCAACCAACACTCCCGTTAATGCAGGAACCAATGCTAAGAGTATTCCCAATAATTCTTCGCTCTTAATCATAACGGGTATAGGTTTTGGAACCACACCAGATAGTGTTATAGTTACTAATGCCGATGGGCCCGGAACATGCCGATTAGACAGGATGGATATACAATCGTGGGAAGAAAATAAAATAGAATTACGAATGCCCTCGTATGTGCAGGAAGATACTATTTCAAGCACTACACATACACCCGGCACCGGGCCAATACAGGTATATAATGCCTGCGGAGGCTCCGCATCTTCTAATCTGCGCATTAATTACAATATAAAAGATTCGTATCAACAGAGAACCAAAGAAAAAACAAGATTAAGCATAGTGATGAGCAATAGCAATAACAGCCTTGTTTTCCGCTGCGATACCAGTGTATCGCATAATGCCCAGGCTTACGCTTGTGTAAAAAAAGCCATACGGAAATGGAATTGCTATACGGGTGTAAACTGGAAAATAGGAAGCGATACCACCCTGGAAGTTAGCAATGCAGATAATGTTTCCCTTATTTATTTCAGCAATAGTAATTTTCCTGATACAAGTACTTTAATGGTAACCAATCAGCAAATATTACCGACACACGCCTGTTATGATGGCGGGGATTCACTGGCTTTTTATCACGAAGCAGATATAAATATGAGATTAGATAGATACTTACCTAGTTATAAGCACTGGAATTATGATACAACGTATGCAAGTGCATCACCTAACTATTATTATTTTTATGATGTTATCATGCATGAATTAGGTCATGCGCATGGCTTGGGACACATAAATGATCAATCATCATTAATGTATTGGGGTACAGCACCGGGGCGCAGGGACAGCATAACCGGTTGCAATTTATATCCGGGGCCTGCTACGCTTTATGGGGCATTTGATATGATAAATACAGGTATAGCCTGGGACCCCGGTAGTTTACCACCCGACTTTTGTACGTTCAACAAATTGGTAACAGATACCAGGGAATGCACAGACCCTACCATGAGTGTACCGAACATTTCCGGAAACCCATATAACCTGAATTTATACCCTAACCCTATTAGTTATGGAGACATAACGGTTACATACGACTTGAGCCAAAACGCACATGTACAATTTACGGTGTTCGATTGCACGGGAAGGGCTATTATGAATGTAGGCAATGAAAATAAACCATCGGGAACTTACAGTGTGCAAGTAAACACCAATAATTTGGCTGAAGGAGTTTACCTTTTTGTTGCCAACATTAATGGAGAAATAAAAACTATTAAATTTGTTAAACTATGAAAACGCTAAAAAAGCACCTATTTGGTCTTATTCTTATTATAATCATGGTAAATTGCTGTCAGAGCCAAAACTTAGAATTTGGTAGTGAATTGCGGGCAAAAATTAAAGCGAAACTTGATTCCCTATATCCCCACGCAACTGGCAATGTTGTTATTTTTAGGAATGACAAATTTGTATCGGGTGCTAATCAAGAAATGCAGATAAATTGCCACTGCGATGAATCCGATGGTATGATTACATTGGTATTTGATACGAATGGAAATCTTTTAAATAAAGAGGTTGAGTACACTTCTTTTAAAAACTTACCAGATACTATTGTAAGCTATATGAAAAAGAATGCTTCGCCTACCGTTAAGTTTAGTAATGGCTATATGAAGTATACTAATAAGCAAGGAGAAATAAGCTATGGCATTACAGTAGAGGAGTCCCCCCATCCTTGGATTCTTTCAGAATATTTTTTAAAATTTAAAAGTTCGGGGGAGCTTATTTCTAAAGAAGCAATACCCCTAGCTAAACAGTGAGATTATGAAGGTGAAAATGAAAGCGAGGTTAACAGTATTGTTTGTTGTGTTGTGTGGTGCTGCGGAGGGGCAACGAGATTCGCTTACTCATTCGCAATGGGAAGAGATACATTGCATAAATGTTCAAGCTACACCCTATATCTTTGATGGAACTGTAACAAAGCAAGAATATTATTACAACAAAAAAGGCGAAGCCTTAACTTGTAATATAGTAAACATACGGGGCGCATTCTGCGATTTACAACAACAAAGCACTGTAAAAGTTATCACAAAAGGTATACATATAAATAGGGATTCTAATTATATGCCATCGGGCAGAGAGGGTTATTTTATCAAAGGAGAAGGTTGTTTTTTCTTTTGCAAGCTTGCTTCCTCCGATATGATAGTTGATTCCTTGCCTAAAACAGGCAATGCGGTTGTATTAACAACAATTGACAGTGTTTCTGAGATTGTGGGCACTAAAAAGGGTATGCAATGGGACGATACAATATATAGATTTGATTCCCTTATTCGATTCTTTTATAAAAATGCTCGATATGACCTACCACTTATAAATTCATCTTACTAGTTCCAGCTAAAATGCAGGGAGGTGAGATGTAATCTTATGAAGATAAAGAATATGAAAACGAGGTTAATAGTGTGGTTTATTTTATCACTATTATTCGTACTAGCTTTTTGCCAGAGTTAGAACTTACGATACCGTAGTAATTTTTAGGTTGAAAAAAAGAATTATGTGATACTTAGTTCTCTTCCGAAGAATCTCCTTCTTTTTCCTTTTCATTTTTGAACTCCAATTTCCCGAACTTGTACGTGAAATTAAAGCCAAACGATTGGTAAGGCAATTCGCGCGTGGTTACTACCGTAAAATTATCGCCTGTAAGGTTTGTTGTTTGGTTAACATAGTAGTTGAAAGGGTTTGTAGCCGTAACGGCAATGCTTCCGTTTCCTTTAAACAGGTCTTGCCGGATACCAAAACTGTAGACGAAAAAAGCGGGATAAGTTCCCTGGGCATTTATCCGGGTCGAATTATAATTGCCAAAAGCTTCAGCCGTTAATGTTTTGCTAAACTTATAAGTGGCATTCAGGTTTAGGCGATAGTTGAACCCGCTTATATCGCCTCCCGTGGCAAAACCAGTAGTAATATATCGCTGATAAAGGGAGATATTGGAGCGCAGATTCAATTTTTTCTTGACAGGTATCGAACCAAAAATATTGGCCCCAATATTGGTTTCCCGCCCTATATTTTCAGGTATTGAAACCGATACATCGTTATAGGTTGAATCGCCTATTTTGTAGGTAGGATAATAGGTTGAATACGGCTGTATGTCGTGTGTGTTGTCACGGTAAAAAAGCGTGAAGTACATATTACCACCCTTTTTGAGGATTTTATTATATCCCAGTTCTATTTTATCGCCAATTTCAGGTTGAAGATTAGGATTTCCTTCAAAAACATATTGAGGATCGCCGGCGTTGACAAATGGATTCAAATCATTGTAATTGGGCCTTTGAATCCTGCGTGTATAGCTAAGCTTAAGCGTTTCATCGTTTTTGAATGTATGCGAAAAAATAGCCGAAGGAATAAACATGCCGTAGGGTTGTATATCCACATTTCCCGATGTAGAATAGTTGGCATTTATCTGGGTATATTCATATCGCACACCTGTTTTTACGTCCAGCCATTTATCTAATTTAAAACTGGCTGAAAGGTATGCCGCATATATATTGCTCTTATAATCGAGTGATGAAGACTGGGCAGCGTTGTAAGTGTAATCGTCAGCTATGGGGTCGAGCAAATAAACATTGGAAGTGCTGTTTATATCGCTCAATACAGTCTTAGCGCCTGTTTCCAAAGAAAAGTTTTCAGATACCGGTTGCGTGTAATCTACCGACAGGTCCGTTTCTTTATTAGTTCCCGGGTTGTTCCCGTATGAGCCGCTAATGGTAGAGTCATTCATTGCGCGCTGTTCCGTTTGCATGTAGTATGAATAATTGGTCCCGATAGAAGAATTAACCATCACATCCAATTCCTGGTCTTTCTTATTAAAGGTGCGTTTATACGCCAGGTCCCAGTCTACGGATTGCTGATGCGCATTTTGAGATAGGTTTATAATATCATTTTCTTCCGAAAGTATGGCTCCTGACGGGCCTGTTATAATGTTTTTACTTGTTACATTACCATCGTTATTATTGGAGAAATAATTGTATCCAAAGCTCCCGCTAATATTATCTTTCGAAGTGACTTCCCAATCAAACCCAACACCTGTCTGGTAGCCATCCCTTTTAAAATTGCTTGGCCCATTTTGAATTAATTGAGAAGATGTGGATCCCGTATCTTGCCCCGAACGGTTTATGTTGTTTAAAGTTCTGGATGTTAGTTGTCCGTTTCCGCTCAAAAAGGCATGGGCTCCAAAATTGCCTTTACGGGCATTCAGGTTAAATGAGCCATTTTCAAGACGTGTAGCCCCGGTTAAAGCCATACTGCCATTAATTCCTTCCGCCTCACTCTTTTTAAGTATAATGTTAATAATTCCGGCTGTTCCTTCTGCATCGTATTTAGCTCCCGGGCTGGTAATTACTTCTATGCTCTGTATCTGGCTTGCCGGAATGGACTGCAACACATCAGCCAGGTTATTCCCGAAAATGGTAGATGGTTTTCCGTTTATCAAAAACCGTATATCGGTATTTCCCTGTAGCTCCACATTGCCATCTACATCCACCTCTACCTCCGGTATTTTTTTCAATACATCGGTGGCAACTCCCGTTTGTGAAGTCATGTCCTTATCCACATTGTACACCGTTTTATCAATCTTATATTCCACCGTATTTTTATCGGTGGCTACTACAACTTCTTGCAGTTTACTGGCTGTATTTGCCAGTTTTATATCGCCTACATTAATGGTTGAATTTGTTTTGCTTACCACAATATCCCTTTTGTTCACCGATTTATATCCTATCGAAAGAACCCGCAGCTCATAGGTTCCATAAGCAACATTGGTTAAGGTAAAGGCGCCCTTGTCATCTGTCATTATGCCGTTCACCTCTTTATCTCCTTCTTGCAGGGCCAGGCTCACAGATGCAAATTCAACGGGTTGTCCGGTAGCTGAATCTAACACCCGGCCGATAATTTTGCCACCAACACTATATGCCGGTTTTGGTTGTGCATATACCCCCCAGGTAATAAAAGAAAGCAATAAGCTAAAAATTGCCTGATTCCTAATACGTTTAACTTGCATACCTACAGGGGTTGGGGCGGCAAAAATAACATTTGTACATTACCTTTACATGATACATCCTGGTATCATACCATATACTTGATTATTAGCAGGATACTCTATAGCCCGCTTCCTTTGCCCAACACTATCCCTCCGGACTACGTTTTAAATAGTAGTAGGCTATAGTTTTTATCTTTACCTTACTGTTTTTTCATAGTATAACATACCAATTTACCAACCATGAAAAAAATCACATTATTATTTGCATGTTTTGTTTTCTCCATCACCTGCCATATTGGTTTTGCACAAGTCATTTCCTATTACCAAACGGGTGAAGAATTTTCCGGCCCCTTTAAAAGTTGGAAGAACGTAAAAACGGACTTCGGCGCAAAAGGCGACGGTGTTACCAACGATGCGCCAGCTATTAATGCAGCCCTTCAAGCCTTGCGCAATTCATCTAGAGATAGTTTTAATGTGCTTTATTTTCCGGCAGGCACTTACGTTATTGCCGATTCATTATACAATCCCAATGGCGACTATGCCGATATGGCTATTATCGGGGAAGATCCTGCCACTACCGTTATTTCCTGGAAAGGCCCTTCGCTCAATTCAGCGGGCAGTTCCGGTTGCGCCATGTTTAATTTGCAGGGTTGGTACTTGCGGGTTAGCCGCTTAACTTTTGAAGGGAATAATAATGCTTACAGGGGCATCTTCAAAACGGGCACGTTTTCCACCCATTGCGAATTCAGCGATTTGGTATTTAAAGATTTTAAAAATGCCATTGGGCTCGATTTTAGCGCGCCTAATGACGGACAAGCTGAAAACGCTATCATTCGCTGTAAATTCATTGGCTGCGAAAGCGGTATTGCCAGTTGCAACTGGAACAGCCTCGACCAATGGGTTTGGTGGTGCTATTTTCAAGATTGTGGTTATGCCATTCAGCAATGCATCGGTTATTTCCAAATTTACGATAATGTTTTTGTCCGTTCTACCATATGCGATATTAACTCTTCACCCTATAAAAATGCGGTAGTAAACAACATCTCCATTAATTCAAAATGCTTTTACAATGGATATGAAAACTACCAACGGGGAAATAGGATTTACAGTAATGTTGATTCCTTTTATACCAATGCCGGAAGCAGCACCGTAATGCTCGATAATGTTATTCGTGCCACAAAAGATTCCTTAGCGCCTGTGAGAACGAACACCGATAATATGTTTATTGGAAACACCGAATCTCAAATTAATTCTAAATGGAGCGACTGGCCTGTTCAACCTCCATACGACACCTGGGATCATGGTTTTGGAAGCAATTTCAACATAGGCAAACAAATTGAAAAAGCCATTGACGGCAATCCCACTACCAGCTTTGCAACCCAAATTCAACCCTTTGGAGTTAAATGGAATTGTCCGCATGGCACCACCGGAAAAGCTGTTAAATACACTGTTTCAGCCCCTATAAGCAGTAATGGGGATTCTCCGCTTAACTTTCAATTACTGGCATCCAACAATTGGGGATTTACCTGGGATACGCTTGATATTGAAACAGGGCAAACCTTCACCGGGGGCGGAAATCCTATATCCTATACCATAAAAACTCCGGGCGATTACAGCATGTATGAATTGCAGGCACTGTCCAATGAATGGCCCTGGGTAGCAACCACTGCAGGCGGGCGTTCCATTCTAAATACGGGCGCTGAAAATGGGACCTATGACGAACAAATGGTATTATCCTTGTTCCCCCGCTATGTTTACCAGGATATAAAAATTCATGCCGACAGTACCTATGCCGTTTCCGGATGGATGAAAAGCAATGCCATTACCACCCATGCTTATATCTTGGTTTTGTGGTACCCATCATCTACTCCACCTCCTCCGGGAGCTATCCCATTAGGATATATTCGTTCTGATACGGTTGGCGTAATAACCGGAACCAATGGATGGATCTATTATTCCAAAACAATCACAGCCCCTTCCAATGCAGCAAGCGCACAGTTATTTCTCGAAGACGATTATGTACCCTCCAGTTCCGGAACAGCATGGTTCGATAATTTTTCCTTTGTTGAGAATCTGTCTCACGCTAACCTGGCGCTTAATCCAAGCTTTGAAAATGGAGGCATTAACACCTACCAGCAATGGTTTGAAGTAAGTGAACTCACCTTGCTTACTTCTTCTAATGTTGATTTAACAAAGAACCCTGCGGGTTTTGTTTCAGCCGCCGATGAAGCCTGGGGACAATTTTATCCGCTCGATAATTCGGTAGTTGATACGAATGCCATCCCTTTTCCCGATACCATCAGCCTACCCGGAACTCCACAAAACAGGAACCGGAAAATATTTGATGTGGCAAAAAATACGGGTAACGATGCCAAAGAAATACAATCGAAAATAGATTCTGCTGCCCTTTTCCCCCTGGGAACTAAACCCGTTGTTCATATTCCTTTTGGTTTCTTTAAAGTAGATACTACCCTTACCCTGCCTGCCAATAGCGATATGCAAATAATAGGCGATGGATTAGGAACCGGAACCAATGCTACTACCAGCTTGTTATTGACAGGCAATACACCAAGCCCTTTAATGCTTTGCAAAGGCCCGAGCCGGGTTACTATAAAAGATTTGCTGCTCAATGTTCCCTATGCAAATGCAGGGCCTGAAGCTTTGGTTGTAGAAGATGCCGACCAACCGGGCGGACGCATTTTCGGTGACCAGTTTAATGCCGGCGGCCCACAATGGACACAGCCTTGCAGCATCGGGCTTTGGGCTAACCGGGTTGAAAACAGCGATATAACCATGATCTGTTTTTACCCGGGATATGGAAATACAGCCATGGTACAGGCAAGCGGAGGCTCGGTATTATCTTCGGGAGGAAATACCAATGGTCAAATATCATTGTTGGCAGGCGCTACGGGTGATTGTCAAAACCTATTCCGCGTAACCGATGGCGGAAGAATAGATGCAGAAGGCATGTGGAACGAAGGCGACTGGGCGCGCACCAGCGGATTGGTAAATCTTAGCAATACTTCCGGGAAATTATCGGTTGCCTGTATGTCATGGAACCTGCTTACATCAAAACTCCCGATGTTAAACACCGATAATTTCAACGGAACACTGACGCTATTATTGAATCATATTAACAATGAGCCTCAAGCTTATATGCCCTTGCTTGGTAACGGTACCAATTGCAATGTTTTCAGTGGATATAATGATTGGGGAGCTAATAATAAAATAGGTTCTACAACCGATTCAATCTGGCAAGATTCAACATCGCCTGCCGCCAATACCGATTTTATTGGGAATACAGGCATCAATGGCTTGCCATTGGACGTAGTGGTTAGCAAGGTGCATAATGTATTGCCCGATTCTAATTCCATATTGGAAGAACTTTCACAACTGCGTGCCGTACGCACCAACCCGCCTATGGATATGGCTCCGGGAGTTACCGATGTAAAGCTTTTCCGGGTAGCAGCCTGGGGAACACAAGGGCATGTGGCAGCGGAGTTTAATACCGTTGGCAGCACCTTGGGAACAAAAAATATCTCTCCACCTGTTTCTACGGTTAACCTTTATCCTACGCTCGTTCAACAATCGTATAGGGTTAGCTTCTATCTCCTGCAAGGCGGAATAACTACATTCACGGTATATGACGTATTCGGCAGAGAGGTTTCGGAAAAAGAAATAGGTGAACAGGCAGGCAGTCATTCGGAAATATTTTATGCAACCGGGTTACGCGCAGGCACGTATTACATGCAATTCCATTCAGGCAATATAGTAGACACTAAAAAGTTTGTTGTGGTGCAATAGGTCGGATGCCGGACAGACAATAAATTATGTCGTCATTGCGAGGAACGAAGCAATCTCCATAAAAACGCCACTACAAGAACTCCGTTATGAGCGTCCTGTAAATAACAGGATGCTCTACGGAGCATGAATAACGGCACAAAACGGCTTATTTTGGAGTATAATAATATTGCTGGAAACGAAAACCCTATAAAATTTCATACCTTTGAATAATGAAAAAAGATGAAATATTAACCGCACTTCAAAATGAAGTTGCAACTTATAACAAAATCATTGCTACGGATAAAGGTGATTGGATTGTAAAGGGATTTATTGATATTTACAAGAATATCTACACTATTTCTATTGATACGAAAGTGGTATCTAAGGTAATTGAGCTTTTACTTATTCCGGCGTTTGAAAGTTTTGCTAAAAAGAATGACCTAATTCTTAAATTACCACCTCAACAAAATTTTTATCCCGACTTAACTTTTATTTCTCAGAAAACTGGTGAAAAATTTGCTGTTGATATAAAAAGTACCTTTAAAGATTCTGAGAACAAAATTAAAGGCATGACACTCGGTGCATTTACTGGATATTTCCGCAATAGAAAAAGTGCAAAAAATACTCTATTCCCGTACAAAGAGTATTCTGCTCACTTAGTTTTAGGGGTTATTTATTCGCAAGCAGCTGAAAACCCTAACGAAAAGACCATATACAAATTAGAGGAATTAGATAAAATAGAGTCTGTCATTAGAGATTTCAAGTTTTTTGTTCAACCAAAATATAAAATTGCATCTGCAAGCCCGGGAAGTGGAAATACAAAAAATATCGGCTCTACAAATAGTATTGAAAAACTTATTAATGGCACTGGAATATTTGCTGAATTAGGAGAAGAGGTTTATGATGATTATTGGATGTACTATCTGACTAACGATATGGCTAAGGCCCTTGAAATTCCTAGACCTTATACAAATTTAAAAACATATTTAGAATATAAAGAGCGAGGGATTAATATTCTCGAAAAACATAAAATTGATATTAATAAACTAACCGAGGAAGAAGATAGTGTATCTGAAGAAGAAGACAATAATGGCGACTAAAAAGATAATTATTCCCCCAATAAAAAGTCAAGGTATAAAAACAAAACTTGTTCCTTGGATAAATGACATTGCCCCAAAGGTTAGTGGAAAATGGATAGAGCCATTTCTTGGAACTGGTGTTGTTGCATTCAATTCGGGCTATAAGCACGCTATATTAAACGATACGAACCCCCACATAATTAAGTTTTATAAAGATATTCAACAAAATTTAATAACGGGAGATACTATTAAAAAATATTTGAGGCAAGAGGGTGAGCTTTTGAGAAATGCGGATGAACATGGCTACGAACATTTTAGAAAAATAAAAGATCGTTTCAATTCAGAATTCTCCTCATTAGATTTTATGTTTTTATCTAGGGCTGGATTTAATGGTATGATGCGATTCAATAAAAAAGGTCAATGGAATATTCCCTTTTGTAAAAAACCCGATAGATTTGCTCAAGCTTATATAACCAAAATTTCTAACCAAGTCATAGCTGTTTCAGGAGTTATTAAAAGTGATTGGATTTTCTATAATAAGTCGTTTTCAGAAATTATACCTCTTGCTACAAAAGATGATATTATATACTGTGATCCCCCTTATTACGGAAGATATGTTGATTATTATAATGGGTGGTCTGAAAAGGATGAAGAAACATTATTTAATTTACTTTCTGAAACAAAAGCAAAATTTATTCTTTCGACGTGGCATCACAATGATTATAGGGCTAACGAAATGATTAAAAAGCACTGGAAGATGTTCAATATTGTTACTAGGGATCATTTTTATCACTCAGGTGGTAAAATTGAAAATCGGAGGCAAGTTGTAGAAGCTCTTGTTTGCAATTTTGATATAAACCACATTGATACTCATAATCATGGAATTTTTTCAAAGATTAAAGTAACAGAAGGTGAGCTTTTATTTTGAGGCGAACCGGGCTCTCCTACATCTGCCCATTCCTTCTCATAATCTCTTCTGCCTCCTCTCTATTCTCTATATACTTAATCTTGGCCCTTAACATGGGCACGTTGTTTATGTGGGCTAATCTTTCCATTTCATCGGGTAGTTTTTTTAAATAGATACTCAGCATTTTCATTAATACCGCTGTATCGCCTTTTTCTATCTTGCTAAGTGCTTTTTCTATCAGGCTGTCTTTTACTCGCCTGTAGCTAATGTCCTTCATATTTTCTGTGGCGTCGGCATATTCTTCATCTTCTTTAAGCCAGCGATAATGTGTACGTGGCGTTATTCCTACTTTTTTTGCAGCCGCCGTAACATTGCCCATGCTTTCTTCCAGTGCATTTATCATTTCCTTTTTTTGTATGGCTGTTGCAGCATCTGAGTTCAATCCCATGTTGTTTAATTTATTTTAACGCAAAAATATATCTGCAAATAGCTGGTTATAAATAAGTCATTGACTTCTCAATGACTTATTGTGCCATGCATTTGCCACCCACAAAGTTTATGGCTAATTTTCTATTTTATCCATAAAAAGTGTGACATGCCCGTATCTGACAGGCCTTTAGGTTGTTCCTGAAAAAATAAATTTATATTTGATATAAATAAATGAGAAAAAGTGCGACATAATGCCTTAATTACGCAGGTCACAGATTAAATCACTAAAAGAAGTGACAAAAATAACAAAGGCCTGGAATATTCCGGGCCTTTGTTATTTTAATCTGCTATAAATCAAATCATAGCAGTAAGATAATTTTAAATATTTTTTTATAAAAGGGGTGGTTTTTTAATAAAAAAATTTGTTTTTTTGGGAAAAGCATTATTATTTGGAAACTATTGTTTATGCAAATATTAGATGACAAATACCCAATAACAGCATCAACCCAGAACACCGAATATTTTTTCACCAGTACAGGTCGAACTTTATACGAAGAGGTAGTTCAATACACGTATATGCCTTGTTGGAGTGGGTATAATTTGAGTTTTGGAGTAGTAGAACCCAACGGAAACATAAATTATTCTATTGAAACCAGAAATGGAGACATGGATAAGATATTAGCAACAGTGGCAAATACTGTTGTGTATTTTAGCTCAACTTATCCAAATGACGACATTATAACTTTTGGGGTTGATTATGTGAGACACAGGCTTTATAGACAAATGATTTCAAAATATTTTTCCGATATTTCAAATTTCTACAATATTTATGGGTATAGAAATGATTCATGGGAAAAATTTCAACCTAATATTGAGTATGAGCTATTTAAAATAACAATAAAAGACAACTAAAATATGGAAAAAATGAGTGAACTACTAAAAAATGTATCGAAAAACATTATTCATGATCCTGCTTTGGATAAATATAGTGCAATGGTTTTATTTCCGGATAAAATAGAACGGTTAATAAAAATAGCAAGGGAAAAGACTTTAAGAAAAACCGGTCCAACTTATGGAGAAAAATGTCTTAAGATGAGTTGATATAACACTATAATCATACCAACAGTTTGACATAATCAAATTGTGCATCATAAAAGACATATTGCTTATTAATATAAGATACACACACAATCACAAAGCTAAATACAAAGTCATACAACCGTGCCTCTAATCTTAATTCCGGTATAACTTTCTTGAATTTCATTACCATTGCTCGCATTACATTATTTGCCAGGGCAGAGGCAATAAAAAATACTGCATTTTCATTCATCTTTTGAAATGGTGGTAATTTCCATCCAAAATCATTTTTCATATAATCAAATTCCTTTTCTGCCGCACCACGTTTATTATACTCTTTGACAATTTCTTCAGGTGATTTAAAGTAATCATTTGTAATTATCAGCTTCACTTTATGCTTGCCCAGTATCTTCCATTTACCCAATGGATACTTATCATTATAGCTTTTAAGTTTCTTCTTTTTTTCGAGTTCAGTCATTATTTTTTCAACCGACTTATTTTTCTTTATTCCTGTTCCATCCTTTGGCATTCTTGCAGCAATGAGTCGGTATGGCTTTACTCCTCCAACCATTTTATACTCAATCTCACCAATTTCACAATATTTGAACTCCCATGCGGTTTCAATGACAGTTTGTTTCCAATTGGTATTTTCATCCAATTGTTTTCTCATTTTTTTATAATTCTGATTGGTAGGTGCATGAATGGTGAATTTTACTCCCCTTTTATCCAACATATCAATTACTGCTTTATCATACCCAGCACCATCACTGATAACTTTGCCTATTTTGATATTGTTTTCTTCAAGTATCTCTAAGCACTGTTCTAAGCATTCTTTAATTTGAAACTTAGAATTACTGTCTCCATTTCTCATGCTAACAAATACAATAAGATCACCTATACTACAGACCATTGGGTTAAATCCATGTGTGATTTTTTCCGGTGACAAGTTTGAACCTACACAGAGTGTTTTTACAAATGTTGCATCAATATGTAAAGTATAAGTAATCCCCTCTTTTAAAGCACCGAGTCTTTTGGTAGCCTTAATAAGCATCCGGTTCATTTTCAAATTGTCATTTACATAATTATTATTAATCTTATACTTTCCTCTGCAAGGCGAAATAACCTCTTTTGTTATTGTTTCAGTAGCTAATTTCTTCATAACTCTTCCCAAGGTATCGTGGCTGGGCAATTTTAATCCACGTATCACCTCTAATGGCTTTCTATATCTTGAGATATGTTCTAACCTTTTTCCACCACAAAGAGCTGTTATTGTCCAGGCAATTAAAATATCATCATACCCATACGTGGCCTGTTCCTTTCTTTTTCCAAGTTCAGAACGGATAAGTTGGGGTATTCCGGATTCTTTTAAGTTTTTAAGAATCGGAAGCACACCACCGTATGGAGAAATACTAATATTTGAATTTCTGGCTCTCAAAAAAGGATCTAAAATTTAATTTCACGGATATAAGTCCCTTGAAGAAAAAATATTAAAAATGAAAACCTTCAATGCTGAGAATCAGACGCAAAAAATTTGATATTTATTTTCAAAAAGTCATAATATTTTTTCATCTCAATCCTGGATAGGATGAGTATTTTGTGGGAATTATTGAAATGCTCAGTTAAGAGCTATGTAATAAGTGACCCTACCATTTAATATATTCGTGGTAATTTCATTTACTGGTAGTAATACGGAAACTTGTTGTGATTCCAATAAAACTTCTTCCGGCAAATATTCTTCTTCACATTGTCTTGTTAGCCCAGCCTGTCTTAGGAAATCTATAATGACCCGATTCTTGGATTCAAGTGATAGCTGAGTATCATCAATAACTTCCAAGACTATATTTATAATTTCAAAATTAGATCTCTTTTGACCTTTAAAGAAAACAATTAGATCGCTTAGAGAATATTGTTCTTTTTCCATATTTCACAATTTAGGTTCTATTCCATTTCATTTATTGACCTGATAGACATATAATCAGTATCATTTCTTATAATACTAATAGCTCTGACTGCTTCATGCATTATCTCTGTAAGAGCCTGCGGATCATCGCCATAAGTTTCTTGGAAAACACTTATCAATTCGCTACCCAAAATTTCCTTTGCATTTTGTTTTGGTTCCATAGTTTATTATTTTATTGTTGTTTATCTATTGAAATGTTGGAAGCCAAGGGGCCTCCTCAGCCCCTTGTTAACTTCCTCGTTTGGGATAAGAATTGCTTTTCTTATCAAATCGCAAACTTTTAAAATTTGCGACGGCACTATGATTCAAAAAGACAATAAAATCCCAGAGGATTGGTATTCAATCCTATTAAATGGGTTAGTAAATGAATGTTTAATCTAAGTTAGATGCTTCCAACATTTTGATTTGCGGAACAGATGCACCGGCAATCGATACAATATTTTCGTAGAATTCTATACTATTAAATAAGCATTGATCCAGCAATCTTTCTCTTTCTTTCCAGAGTTTTTGCATTTTAATTTTTTCAGTTTGATGGCTTTTCTGCAAGCTTTGAAATCCATCAATTATTGATTGAAAGGTATCTCGGAAGTTATTTGATGTCAAATACTTGAATAACAACTCCATTTTCGTTTTCTTGCCATCTTGAGTAACGCTAACACTATGCACTTTTTGCAAACCGTGTCTGAGTATTAGACTTGCTTCTTTGATGTCGGAGAATCCAATTATAATTACACCATCAATTATTCCAAAACGACTAATTTCTTTAGGTAGTGTGGCGGAAACGATTACACAAATATCTGCACCAGTATTTAAATTATCTTGTTTTAACTTGGCAATCCAATCAGTTGACCAGACTTTTGTACGCTTGCTTTCATAATAGATTTTTCCCACAATTGTTCCATCCGCAAGATGAACTGTTTGAAGTATGTCTGCAGCATTCACACCACGTTTACTTTGAATAATTTCATCGAATGGGTACAGTTCATGAAGAATATCAGCTATGGCGTTCTCTTGGATGGCGCCCTGCAATTGCTGTGAAGATAAGTCGGCATTTTGAATTGCCTCATGAAGTTTTTGCTTTAAGTCAGAAATGATTTTTTCTTTTTCACGCAGTTTTAATGTACTTTCTTTTGAGATTTTTTCTCTAAGAGAAGATTCGACTTGCTCTTTTAATAAGTCGTCTACTTCCAGTTCGTGACCACAATTACTACATTTGATTTTTGTCATGGCGGATCTTTTTAAGGTTATTATATATAGTTCCAAACAACCTCAGTCCGTGCCAGGATTGAGTAAAACTGCCTTTAACTGCAATTTGCCACATTATACGTAAATGTATCTTTAAAGTTACATCTCATATTGATTATTTTCGTATATTTGTAGTAAGATCCTGATTATCTGTTAGAAATAATTATGCCAAAAAAGGAGAAAGATTTCTTAATAAAGCTTGGTGAGCGCATCCATGAAACTCGCAAATCCCAAGATATTAGTCAAGAAGTCCTTGCAAAAAGAGCCGGAACGACAAGATTACAGATTATCCGGATTGAAAATGCAAGTCAGCCCACTAACATTATAACCCTGTATCGGATTGCGCAGGAATTATCAATTCCATTGAGTGATTTAGTAGATATAAAGTAGTGAATTATCATGCATTTTAAAAAACAGCTCTATTCACAAGGTAAAATAGTTTAAGATAACTCTGAAATTACAGCATCCCAGATGGGCTTGAATTCAGGGTGATTTTTAGCTGTAGGTGGAAGATTTTTTACAATTGGACCCAAAACCGGTTTGGTAAATTTGGAATCATAATCAATAAATAGAAGAATTTTTTTACCTTGTTCAAGATCCGTAGCATCAAATAAAAATTCGAATGTCTCCTTATCATTTACCTTACCAATTGCTCTCCAAACATACTTAGGTAAAAGCATTTTTAAAATCTTTTCTCTTTTTTTACCTTTGATTAAATTCTTTTCAATAATATCAGATTTAAAATCAGAAGATATTGATAAGTAAATATCCCATTCTATGTAAGGTATTGGGAAGCCTAATGTCCTGGCAACAATCGTGATTAAATTGTTGAATTTTTCCACTATAAGCAATATAGATTTGAATGGAATTCGAATCTTGTGATATAGCGGAATTATCAATATTTCCGGCTTTGCCCGTACCTTGTCAATTTGTCCAATGCAATTAGGGAAAGATGAAGATAAAGTATGGAGTATATTCTTCTTTTTCGAATCCTTTATAATTTTTTCATCAAATTCCATCTTTGCAAATGCCCCAACCTGATCGTCATGAACGTATATTTTATCAATTCTTGAAGACGTTAATAATAACCCATCTCCAGAGAATTTCTTCGCTTTTGTTAATCCGAGGCTGTAGCCGGTCATGGTAACTGCATGCCTTCCAAACCATTCTTCTTTTTTCAATAGTGGATCATGTAGTTCAAAACCAAATATTATAGGGATTTTGCATTTTAAATATGCATAAGCAGTGCTTTTTATATTTTCATAGGTATTACCGTCAACATAAAATGGTTCCAAACTCATTTTTCTTATTGCTTGGGCAATTTGCTCTGGTCCTAAACCATGGGATTCAGGAAAATGTCTGCTTGCAGTTGGGTAATACATTGTTGCAGTCTTTGTAATTTCAACCGGTGATGGAGTTGCATGTTGGAAAAGAGCCCCCGTACCATGTAGCGATGACCAGATTGCTATGGATGCACAGGCTGCTACAACCCCATCTTGTTCCTGATAAGCCAAAGATTCAACATATAAATCTACTCCAAATAGATTTACGTTATAACCCCGCATAATTTGATAATATCTCCGGTTTATTTCTGGATATGGAGTTAAGCAGGTCTTTCCTATTATCGTTTTAGGCAAGGGCTTAACAACCATAAATCCCAAATAATTATTTTGGAGTATTTTAGCGTTTACGGCAGAGGGCTTACCTTTTAAGAATTTGTCGAATTCATCCTCATCGATTGCGGTTTTAAAAAAATGAAGCCTACCGCATGTCTTTTTATAATATGGAAAACTCCTTACGTAGTAATATGTATAATCTTCCAAGTAATCCTTGTCAATATACTGCTCTTCAACTATCATGGTAAGAGCATTTATATCCTGCAAATAACCATCAAAATAGTCCACATGGGGCTTATGATCGGTCAGAAGATTTTTCTGGGCTCCAGAAATTAAATGGAGCTGGTCGATAAAATTAGCTTTATTATAAGCAAAGACACTTTTAGAATTTGGCATGTAATACGCTCAAATCGTGTAGGATTTAATTAGAATGTTGCGATCGACCGTATTCATCTTTTTAATGATTTTACTCGACTTTGAATCCTCCAACATTATTCTACTCAATGTATCACGCCCCTCAGATGATTTCAACCAATCTTTCACGATCTTTTCTTGCTTGCTGTCCCAAAAGGCATCACCTTGCTGCTTATGTCCTTTCTGCTTGCTTGCCATGGTTTTAAAGTTTCTTAAAATTACGATTAAATATTACTATAAATAGATAAAAATAAAATAAATATTAACCGAGTATTGTTATTAATGGTGCCAAATATATAAAATTTCAAAAATATCAAGAATTAAAGATACTATTACCAATTCTGAATAAAATTTCAAAAATCATAATTTATAACTATCTGATAAACAATTTAAAATCATGTCCTTACATAGATTTTGGTCCGAGAAACATTCTTTTCTCCTAAAGGGAATATAAATACAAAAGCATTAAATGTGTTAAAGAAGTAATGGTATTGAAATGTCAACGGTCCATCTTTTGTAAATAAACAGCAAACTCCATCTGTATGGAACCTTCTTTTGCGTAAGTAATCTTGCACAAATTGCCATTTGACTCCTATCTCTGTTTCCCAAATTATTTCCCCAAATGCTTTTGTAAAGCCATCAGATTGAAAGTAATTTCTTACTGCACATCCGATCGCTACCGAGGATTGTGCAATATCCTTTAGAACGAGAAGTGCACAGCGTTTTTTTGAACCTAAAACATATCTTCTTAACGCAGCATGCTGTGATGAGCCAAAAAATTTAGCTAAGTACATTGGTGATTTGATTTCCAAAGGGAGTTTTTGTGCTTCCTCATCAAAACGATCCAATTGGAATAGAGTTGATGATGCAAAATAATTTGCTTCGAATTCAAATTCTTCATTTTGGTGGGTATCAATTGTATCATCATCGTCCTGTATATATTCATAAAATTTTCTTTGCCAAGGTAAAATATCATGCCCCACTTCATGCAATTTAACGAAATTCTTCCGAGGTTCAGATTGGTTGGGATCAATATAAATTATCTTTTCTCTCCGGTCTAAAACTCCCCTAACATCTCTAAGAACTTTTTTAAGTTTCTCCGTCGATTGAGATAAATAATTACTGGGTATTTCGTTTAGGTCAACCTTAGAATCAATTCGAAGTTCAGTAAATTCTATAATTTGGTCAACTGGTGTCGGAAATATATGCAGTGACTTACTTTGTTTAAGAATGTCAAATACAATCCTATTAATGTCCTGTATTTGATTATTTTCCATCCTTTTTACTCCGTGACCGATGAAATTGTAAAAAATCAACTAATAGTTTTTCTTCTTCCTCTGTTAAGGCACCCTGAGAATATAATGAATGCCCGGCAAGTGTATGTGTTCTTGGCCTATCAGAAGTCTTGGAAGAAATGTTGTTTAGTTTCTTTTCTTCCTTTTTACTTCCAGGTTCAATAATGTTTGCTGTCATTAAAAGATGGCCAAAATCTATCTTATAAAGATTTGCCAATTTATATAGAACATTCGCAGATGGTTTACCAATTTTATTATTTTCCAACTGGCTTAAATAGGCGTTTGAGATGGAGGTCGCCCTCTCTACGTCTCGCAATGTAAAGTTGCAAGTTTCCCTGGCTTGTTTTAGTTCATCGCCGATAGAAGGTTTAGTTTTCATTTTGGTTGGCTTTAAAAGGTTGATGGTGCAAAGTTAGTACATTTTGCTAAATGTGGTTAGCGCCAATAAAAATAGGCTTGATACGTTAAGCAATATTAAATTAATGCTATGTTCATATCTTTTTGCTTGGTAGATTTAGATTTTTATTTACCTTTGACCCGTTTTATTAATTATAACTAAAAAAATCACCATGAGTACAAACCAAACAGGTGCCGATGAGGGTACCATCGAAGTAGTAGAAATAGAAATATATGCAAAGGAAGATAGAACTCCTCCCGAAGGCAAGCACTACAAAGTTGTAGTGGATGGAAAACATTATATTTTTCATCATCATCTCGTTACGGGGAAAGAAATCCAGGAGAAAGCCGAAAAGGTCCCGGTAGAATGTTTTCGTTTATATGAAAAGCGTAGGCATTGCGAGTACGAAAAAATCGAACCAGGGCAGCAAGTCAATCTTGCAAGACATGGAGTCGAGCACTTTAAAACGGAGCCACCTGAGAAATTCTGCTTTAAGGTCGATACAGATGAGTTCCATACCACACAGAAGGTATTAACCCCAAACGAAATTCTTGATATTGCTGGTTTTAAGCCAGTACCCAACTATTACATTATAATGATTAAGCCAGACGGACAAAAGGTTAGCTACAAAGATAAACCGAATGAGCCTATTCAAATGATGTGCCCATGTATGCGGTTTATCGCAGTTAATATAGGCCCTACCCCCGTTTCCTAAAATACCTGAATCATGGCAAAGGCTGATTTTCTCAATCAATTACAAGCTCTTGGGTATAATCCCCAAGAGCTTATTTCCGGATCCCCTGGTCACATTACATTTGAATATGAAGTACCGCGAGGAGTGGGTCCAAATGAAGGCAAAAGGTTATTAATTGGCACTGTAGTGAATGAGGCTTACCCAGATGTTCCACCTTCGGCCCCACATTACAAAGCAAAAAGTATTCCAGGATGGGTAAATGTTCGCCAGGATAAGGGATTTAATGCCCAAAGCTCCTTTGGAGATGATTGGGTGTATTGGAGTAGAAATATGGATCTTTGGAGTAAGACCGACAGAAATGCCAAAGCCTATTTGAACATATTACAAACTATTTTATTCCGAATGAATGAGGTATAGCACAGTAATTAATGATAAACTTAACGATAGTCTTCTAACCCATCTTTTGCGTAAGGATGGTCAGGAAGATCTGTGTTTTGCAACTTATCTTCCCAGCAGTGGTGAAAAAAGGTATACCGGAATACTTCAGTCGCTTATTCTACCGAATGATGGAGAGAGGCAAGTACATGGCAATGTATCTTTCAATGAAAATTATTTTGAAAGAGCATTACTAATAGCTGCGGATCGAAAAGAAGGCTTAGTTCTTTTGCATTCTCATCCACGTTCCAAGGGATGGCAACACATGAGTTACGATGATATTGCGGCCGAAAGCAAATTGGCGCCTGCAGTATTAGGTATGACAGAATATCCGTTACAGGGTCTGACCCTTGCCGGAAATGGCGATTGGTGTTCACGGTTTTGGATAAAAGACCCGAAAAAGAAACGACACTTTAATAAGTGCTGGAGTGAATCGGTTCGAATATTCGGAAACAAACTCAAGGTGACGTTTAATCCTGATAATATTCCTTCCAAGATTGATCCAAAAAAGCAGTTACGCACTATTTCTGCTTGGGGTATGAAAACGCAAGAAGATATATCCCGGCTACGAATTGGTATTGTCGGATTAGGGAGTGTGGGTAGTATTGTGGCGGAAATACTCGCAAGGACAGGTTTTACAAACTTTACTTTGATTGATTTTGACGGGGTAGAAGAAAAGAACCTTGACCGGTTAACAAACGTGTTTAAAAAAGATATAGGTAAAGCAAAGGTCAAAGTAATTAGTAAGGCAATGCAACGCAGTTCTTCCGCAGGGAAAATTGTGGTTAATTCCAATGAATATAGTATTTGCGAAAAAAAAGGTTTCAAAGATGCTCTTGATTGCGATATCCTCTTCTCTTGTGTAGACCGACCATGGCCAAGGCTAATATTAAACCACATCGCCTATGCCCACTTAATTCCGGTAATTGATGGTGGGATTTCTGTACGAACAAACGACAATAATACTTGTCTAACTGGCGCAGATTGGAAGGCACAAACAGTTGGATATGGTAGATCTTGTTTGGAATGTTTGGGTCAATATTCACCTGGCGATGCTAAGCTGGAAATTGATGGAATGCTTGATAAGCCGCAGTATATCAATCAACTATCAAAAAATGATAGAAAGAGAGTTGATGCGCATGAGAATGTATATGCGTTCAGTTCCTACGTTGCTTCAATGGAAATAATACAACTGCTTACACTATTAGTTGCCCCGGAAGAATTTGGAGATATTGGTCAACACACGTACCATATGATTCCTGGAGAGATGGCAATGGATACTTCTATAAAGTGTCATGAAAATTGCTATCACCAAAAGATTCTTGGGCGAGCCGACCTTTCTGGAGCCACTCTTTTTGATAGGCATGAAATTGCCGAAAAAACCAGAAGTAGTCGAAATAAAACGTTTAAAAGGAAACTTTTACATTTCTTTAATTTTTAACCTAAAATCTTTATTATGGAAACAGAAAGACTCCAAAAAATCTTTGAAAGAACAAATGGATGTTGTCATATTTGTGGCGAAAAACTCAGTTTTTCATGTTATGGAAATACTTGGGAAGTGGAGCATTCGATACCGCGAGCTAAAGGTGGAACGGATCATCTCAATAACTTGTTTGCAGCGCACACATCATGTAATCGGTCGAAGGGTATTAAACATACAAGGACTGCAAGGGCTGAATACGGAAATACCAGAGCACCTCATTCAAAGCAAAAGTTGGGGGAACTCCAAGCCCAACATTCTGTTTTAGGTGCCGTAGTTGGTGGGTTAGTAGGTCTAATATTAACACCCGTATTAGGACCAGAAATGATTTTTATAGGAGTTGCTGCCGGTGGAGCTATTGGTGCAGGTTCTGCTCCAAGTAAATAACAAATATTAAAGGTAGGTAAGGTGCTATTTAGTAATATAAATTTTAATTAAAAAAACATGACAAAATCTAAAAAGATTTTTATTGAACGTCGCGAGGACGGTGATTATGCGGTTAAAAGAGAAGGGGCTGATAGAGCTTCTAAAATTACTCCAACACAAAAAGAGGCAATTGAGGAAGCGCGGAAAATTAATCCGGGATTTTCTCCTGATGTAGAACGAGTTCGAGAAACCGAGAAGGGTAAACCTGGTAAATGGCGCAAGGCATAACAGGAATTAGGTTGAGTATGTTTAGGTGGGTATAGCCTTTTTTTCTTTTAGTAGAAATGAAAGGGTAATTATCCAATATTATTTTATTTCCCTTTTTTGAATTCAAACCCTTTCATGAAATCAGATATACTCATGTCAAATGCTTCTGCAAGCCTATGGCACCAATACAAGTTAGGGGTTATATTTCCTCGCTCTAAACGGCTTATATTTTGATAGTCGTTGTCAATAGCAGATGCCAAGTCATCCTGTAACCAACCCTTTTCCAGACGCTTTTTTTTTACAAAAGCCCCAAATTGCTTATCAAATTGCTTGTTGAGTTTGGTTTTCTTATTCATATAATGCCAAACTCAAAAAAAATATGCATTAGACACTAATCAGTTCTGATTAGTTACTATATTTACACTCTCATTTTAATTGTATGTATATGAATAAACTTTTCCTTTTTGGCTGTATTTCACTTCTGCTTTCCTGCAGCAAATCCAAGGATAACAGCCCACCTGCGACCAATACTAATAATAGTAGTAATACTGTTTCCGGTCCACTTACTGCTACTGTTGGCTCAAATAATATCGCATTTACAATACAAATCGCCAGCTTATCCCAGATTGGCTTAATGGAAATTCAAGGAGTTTATTCATCCGGCAATATAGCGTATCAATTAACACTTTATGGTTATGTACCCCATGATCCAAGTACGACGACATTGAATGGGGCTGATCCAGGAGAAATAGAAGTTGGTTCAACTTCGTATAGTACGGGAAATTCACCTGATATAGGAACGTTGACCATTACTTCCTTTAACAGCATATCTGTAAATGAGGCATCCGTTTCCGGCACTTTCAGTTTTATAGCAGGACAAGTGAATCCTACCGGGCCTGGTTCCCAAAATATCACTAATGGTAAGATTACAAATGTGGACTTATATATACAACCTTAAAATCATAAACTTCAACCTTATGAAGAACTATATATTTATTTTCGGACTACTTTCAATTGCCTTATTTTCTTGCAAAAAGGAAAATACAAATAACCCTCAGTCACACAAAAATCAAACCCAATCTGCTCCTTCATATACTATTACAACCATTGCCGGAAATGGGTATTCATCACAGGTACCGTATGGTGGTTACAGCGGTGATGGTGGAATGGCAACTTTAGCTGAACTAAATTGCCCAGCGGATA
>Ga0206881_10081_pt1 | contig 32522 bp, 26 predicted proteins | sample Alteio_BWOrgCont_3_FD_152867 | JGI IMG/M metagenome (GOLD analysis project Ga0206881, IMG submission 152867) | Enriched cells from forest soil in Barre Woods Harvard Forest LTER site, Petersham, Massachusetts, United States -... | ecosystem: Environmental > Terrestrial > Soil > Temperate forest >...
GGTAGCTGAAAAACTGCTGAAGAAAGGAATGCAGGTATATATAGAAGGCCGGATACGAACCCGCTCATGGGAAGATAAGGACGGCTCCAAAAAACGAACAACAGAAATTACAGGTGACAATATGACCATACTGGGACGTAAGAGCCCGGCGGCTGATTCTGCATCAGGCGGACAGGATAGCATATCGGCCCCGGCAGATGATATGGAAACTGCTCCTCCTGCCGATTTGCCATTTTAATCTTTTTTACACTATATTTAGCCCTTGACTCATTATTGAGTTAAGGGTTTTTATTTATAACTATTTACTAAGTTGAACGCAGCTATTTTACTGAACCATATTTTCTTAAACGTTATTGCTTTGCAGGTTGCCGAAATACTGGCAGGTTTATTGATTTTCGTTTTTATCATTCTATCCGCCATTGTATCTTGTTCCGAAACAGCTTTATTTTCAATAAGCACACCTGAAAAAACTGTTCTTAAAAATTCTACGTCGCGCAAAGACAGGCAGATAGTTTTATTGCTTGATAACCCTAAACACCTGCTGGCTGCACTGCTGGTAGCTAATAACTTTTTTAATCTCAGCATTGTAGTTCTTTCCGCATTCCTTACAGGGGCCATTTTCGATGTGGTTGCCCATCCCATACTTACGTTCACCATACAAGTGGTCCTGGTAACTCTTATCCTCCTTGTTCTATGCGATATTATTCCCAAAGCTTACGCATCAGGCAACCCTGTAAAGGTAACCGGCACCATGCTCTATTTTATCTTTTTCATACGCGCTTTTTTTTATCCATTTGCATCCATACTTACCACTTCCACTTCTTTTATGGATAAGTACATTATGCGCCGGAACATTAAACTCTCGAAAGACGATCTTTCCGATGCACTTGAATTGGCATCACAACACATTCCTCAGGGGCAACAAAAAATATTAAAAGATATTATTCAGTTAGGCGATAAAGATGTAAAGGAAATTATGCAACCCCGGATTGATATTGTAGCATTCAACCGCGATACCGCATTTGCTGAATTACTTTCAAAAGCAGTAGATTCGGCCTTTTCAAGAATACCTGTTTATAATTCAACACCTGATAACATAGTGGGGATACTATATACCAAAGATTTATTGGGGCACTCAAACAAAGATGATTCTTTTGACTGGAGAAGTTTATTGCATCCTCCTTTTTTTGTACCTGAAAGCAAAAAAATAAGTGATTTGCTGGAAGACTTCCGTAAAAAAAGAATGCACCTTGCCATTGTAGTAGATGAGTTTGGAAGCGCTTCGGGCCTGGTAACTCTCGAGGATATTGTAGAAGAGATTCTCGGCGAAATAAATGATGAGTTTGACGAGGAAAAAATAGTTTTTTCAAAACTGGACGAGCAGAATTATGTATTCGAAGGAAAAGTATCTCTTGGCGATTTTTGCAGAACCATAGGCATTGATGAAGCTTTTTTCCAATTGCATAAGGGGGGTGCCGATACACTGGCAGGTTTCATTATGGAGGTTGCAGGCAGGATACCTGAAAAAAATGAAAAGATAAAATTTGAAAACATTCTGTTTACCATCGAAGCGGCGGATAAAAGAAGAATTCAGCGGGTGAAGGTTACCATGGAAGAACAACCTATTGAAAAAGTACCGGAAGAATAAGGCAAAAGATTTTCTATATTCGTAAACCATTTATTTAACATGGCTGTAAAGATTATAACTGTATTCGCTTTAGGATTATTTGCCACTGCTGTTGTTTTCAGCCAGGATAAAGTGGAATATAATCCCCAGCAGGTATTTGACCCTACCTTTTTTAACCAGCCTGGAAATGAATACCGCAGCGGAAGCGGAACACCCGGCCCCATGTATTGGCAGAACAGGGCCGACTATGTAATAAATGCAGTACTTGATACCACGCAGGACGAAATTACGGGAACGGTTGATATTACTTACACAAACAACAGCCCCGATACACTCAACTATTTATGGCTGCAACTAGACCAAAATTTATTTACAAGGCAATCGAGGGGGCATAATACCACGCCGATTGGCGGCTACCGCTTTGGCAATGTACAATTTGATGGTGGAGATAGCATACATTCCATAAGCATATCGCAGCATGGTGGCCCCATTACTCCCCAGTATATCATTACGGACACACGCATGCAGGTAATGTTGAAAAAGCCATTGAGACCAAAGGGAGATAAAGTATCGGTAAAAATTGCATATAGCTTTAAAATTCCACCGGATGGTTCAGACAGGATGGGGGTTACTAAAACAAAAAATGGTAAGATTTATGAAATAGCCCAATGGTATCCCCGCATGGAAGTGTATGACGATATACAAGGCTGGAATACCCTACCCTACCTGGGCGCCGGGGAGTTTTACCTGGACTATGGCGATTTTGATTACTCAATTACAGCTCCCGCCAATCTTATACTTGCCGGTTCAGGCGAATTGCAAAACCCTAAGCAGGTACTTACTTCCACTGAAATAAACAGGCTAAACAAGGCTAAAGACAGCGACAGAAAAGTATTTATCATTCCGCCGGATGAAATTGCAAAAGCATCTACCCGCCCCAAAGGCAGCGGTGTGCTTACATGGCATTATAAAATGCAGCAAACGCGCGATGTATCATGGGCTTGTTCACAGGCATTTATTTGGGATGCCGCCAGGGTCAATCTGCCCGGCAATAGAAAATCACTCGCCATGTCCTTTTACCCTGCCGAGTCGGCTTCTGATTCTTGCTGGAACAGGGCCACGGAGTACTTAAAATATTCTATTGAGTTTTATTCCAAAACATATTATCCGTTTACCTATCCAACGGCATCAAACGTGGCAGGACGCGTAAATGGCATGGAATATCCCGGCATTATTTTTTGCAATATGCACGCAAAAAAAGGAGGACTATTCTTCGTTACCACACACGAAATAGGCCATAATTGGTTCCCTATGGTTGTAGGCTCCGATGAACGAAAATATGCCTGGATGGATGAAGGATTTAATACCTTTATCAATATCTATTCGGGAAAGAATTTTAATAATGAAGAGTATAAAAACGACCGTACCATGAAAAGGCTTACGGATATTATGAGCCATCCCGGCAGCAGCCCCATCATGACCTACCCGGATGTAATGCAACCAAGAGAACTCTCAGTACTGGCTTACTTTAAACCGGCATCTGGACTAAGGATTTTACGGGAAGTGGTGGTTGGCCCGGCACGATTTGATTATGCATTCAAGAATTATATCAGCCATTGGGCATTCAAGCATCCTCAACCCGAAGATTTTTTCCGCAGCATGAATGATGCGCTGGGTGAAGATCTTAACTGGTTTTGGAAAGAATGGTTTTATGAAAACTGGAAACTTGACCAGGCTGTGGATAATGTACAATATGTGAATGGCGATCAGAAACAAGGCGCCGATATCACTATAAGCAACCGTGCTGAAATGGTGATGCCGGTAGAAATTCAAATAACAGAAGCAAGTGGAAAGACAGGAAGAGTAAGCCTTCCGGTAGAAATATGGCAGCGTTCGGGCAAGTGGACTTTTCATTACAATTCCACGGATATGATACAGTCGGTTACTATTGACCCTGATAGCCAACTTCCTGATGTTGACATCTCGAATAATACATGGACCGCTCCAACCAAATAATAACCTTATAAAGTAGCATTTATAGAGAAAACAATTACTGTATATTTATTCTTTATAAACTTTATAATTATTTATTATTTTGGATATATTTCCCGTATTTCACAAGTTGCTTGGAAGAACTGACAGAGAAAACCTTTTAAAACAAAAAGGAATTGTTATTTGGATAACTGGGTTGCCCGCATCCGGTAAAACCACGCTTGCCAGCAGGCTGGAGAAGACACTGCACGAAAAAGGTTTTCTATGCTATGTTTTAGATGGTGATAATGTACGCACAGGGATAAATAAAGACCTTCATTTTTCGGCGGAAGACCGTAAAGAAAACATACGGCGTGCGGCAGAGGTATCCAAGTTGCTTGTGCAATGCGGAATTATAACTATCAATTGTTTTGTAAGCCCTACAGAAGAACTGCGCACTCTTGCCAAATCTATTATTGGAGAGAATGATTTTAATTTGGTGTATGTGAATACCCCTATTGAAGTTTGCGAACAGAGAGACAGCAAAGGTTTATATGCCAAAGCCCGCAAAGGAGAAATAAAAGATTTTACGGGGATTACTTCTTCCTTTGAAGAACCTGTTTCGCCCGCCCTTGAAATAAAAACACCGGAACACAACCTTGATGAAAACCTGGAGATATTAACTAATTTTGTTTTACAGAAAATTAGCAAATAATAAAATAAATAAAACCTCAGCGCTTTTCGGCCCTATGGAAGACACAGAAATTCAACACGTATATGCAGGCTTTTGGGCAAGGCTTTCAGCCTACTTTATAGATACAGCTATCATAGCTTTTTTTATGATAGCGTGCGTTACTTTTGCAAAAGACCAGTTAAGCGGGTACTTTGCCGCACACCCTGAAATGCTGAAAATAATACAGGATAACACAAATGCCACAGACATCCCAAGCGTGTCTGATTATACCTCCAAACTAATTTATTATTATGGCATGATATTCGGTTTTGTTTTTAATTGGGTATACTTCGCCGGCTTTGAATCTTCGCACCTGGGCGCTACACCTGGCAAATGGGTATTGGGGATTTATGTTACCGATATGGAAGGTAAACGCGTATCTTTCAGAAGGGCGTCCGGCAGATATTTCGGAAAAATTATTTCAGGTATCATTTTGGGTATAGGCTATATGATGGCAGGCTTTACGGAAAAATTCCAGGCCCTGCATGACATGATGGCTGAATGCCTTGTGTGGAAAAAATAAGTCCGGAAGACCGGAAAATGGGTTTTCCCTTTTTTAAGCATTTCCTAAATAATGCTTTTGTATTTTGTAACTATGGCTATTTTTTATCGTTAATAGAAAGAAATGTCTGCCATGGTGACACTCACTGATAACTGGCTAACGGAAAAATACATAGACTTTGAGTATAAAAAGTATGTGTTACTTGCCTTTCTGCAACAGGTAGATAAAGACTTTGAACTGCAAAAGCTGTATCCTTCGTTGCGTGAAATTATTAAACATTACAAGCAGGTAAAAGCGCTCAAAGAAAAGAAGGAAGAACTATACAACGCCTTTCCTAGCCAGGCAACGGATATAGATACCGAAAATATGCAATTGATTTATGAGAAAATATTTCACGATAGTAAATTGATGCGCGAACTGGAAAGTATCATTAATTTCTCTATCCCACATTTTGAAAATCATCTTACGGAGGGCAAGAAAATATACGATGCCATAGAATCTCAATTAACTATTTTTCCGGTGGGGATGGTTCCTCTTCGCACAAAAGAAGGCTACCTATTTATTCGTGATGGAAAGAATGCCGATACCCGGGTTTATGAATACGATATTACTCTGTTTGAGCAATCAGACGCTAAATATCGAGGCATACACACCGAATACATTAAGACATGGGAAACTGATTTAGGAATGACTTACCAGTATATTAAACTGGAGCTTCTGAAAGAAAAGCAAGACCTTCCCAACCCAGCCACTTACGCCATAGAAAGTGAATGGGCTGTTCCGTTAGAAGAAACACTTTTACCTATTGCAAAAAGATGTTTGCTGAGATATGTAGAAGATGGAAAATAAAAAAGGGATAAGCTCCTTAAAGACCTATCCCCTGTATCATATAACTTATAGTCGATTACAACGTCCCTCTTCTTTCTTGCTCTCTTTCTATAGCTTCAAAGAGTGCTTTGAAGTTTCCGGCGCCAAATGATTTGGCCCCTTTACGTTGTATAATTTCATAGAACAGTGTAGGACGGTCTTCCACGGGCTTAGTGAAGATTTGAAGGAGATATCCTTCTTCATCACGATCAACTAATATTTTCAGTTTTCTGAGGTCTTCAATATTTTCATCAATCTTTCCTACCCGTTCGAATAGAGTATTGTCATAATATGAATCCGGGGTTTCCAGGAACTCTATGCCTCTTGATTTAAGTTCGGTAACGGTGGTAAGTATATTGTCTGTTTCAATAGCAATGTGCTGAACGCCTCCGTCTAAATAAAAATCAAGGTATTCTTCAATTTGCGATTTCTTCTTGCCCTTAGCAGGTTCATTGATCGGGAACTTTACATATCCGTTTCCATTGCTTACCACCTTACTCATCAATGCAGAGTATTCGGTAGCAATTTGTTTATCGTCGAATGTAATGAGGAGTTTAAAGCCCATTACATCTTCATAAAACTTCACCCACTTGTTCATTTCACCAAGAGGAACATTTCCTACGCAATGGTCAATATATTTTAAGCCTACAGGTTTAATGGGGAACTTCGATTTCATAGCAACAAATCCAGGCATAAAAGCGCCTTTGTAGTTTTTGCGTTCAACAAATGTGTGGATGGTTTCACCATAGGTATAGATAGAAGCCGTTTTTACTTCACCAAATTCATCTTTGTGTGTTTGGGGAGCAATAGCAGATTTAGCGCCCCTTTTCACTGTTTCGTTGTATGATTTTTCAGCATCGTCCACCCAAAGAGCTAATACCTTTACACCATCGCCATGCTTCAATACATGTTTGGAAATAGGGCTTTCAGGGTTATGTGCGGTGGTAAGCACTATGCGCGCCTTACCTTGCTTTAATACATACGAAGTTTTTTCTTTATCTCCGGTTTCCAATCCTGAATAGGCTACAAGTTCATAGCCCCATGCAGCTTGGTAATAATAGGCTGATTGTTTTGCATTGCCTACATAAAACTCTACATAGTCAGTTCCATTCAATGGAAGAAAATCTTCTCCAGAGTTTTTGTGAAGTTCCGCTAATTTGTTTTCTACTGTTAATGTCTCCATTCTATTTTATTTAAATATATTTTACTTTATAAATTCAACTTTTAACTCATTCAAGCCAGCTTTTATAATACTTACCGTCATCTATTTTCATAGCCTCTTCGGTAACCATTAGTGGATGGAAAGTATCTACCATCACTGCCAGTTCCTTCGTTTCCGTTTTGCCGATGCTTCTTTCCATAGCGCCGGGTGCCGGACCGTGAGGTATTCCTTTAGGATGCAGGGTAATGTTTCCCAGTTTAACATCATTACGGCTCATAAAATCACCTTCCACGTAATACAAGACTTCATCAGAATCTATGTTGCTGTGATTATATGGCGCAGGAATGGAATCCGGATGATAGTCATATAAACGGGGGCAGAAAGAACATACTACAAAATTATGTGCTTCGAAAGTCTGATGAACTGGTGGCGGTTGATGCACACGTCCGGTAATAGGTTCAAAATCATGGATTGAAAAAGCATAGGGATAATTCATGCCATCCCAGCCTACTACATCAAAAGGATGGTAGGCATAAGTAAGGTCGTGCAACATGCCCTGCTTCTTTATTTTAATAATGAAATCCCCTTTCTGGTCAATCGTTTCCAAATTAATTGGACGGCGAATGTCTCTTTCGCAATAGGGCGAGTGCTCCAGCAATTGCCCAAATTCATTGCGATAACGATGCGGGGTATATATGGGGCTGAAGGATTCTAAAAATAAAATACGGTTATCACTTCCTTCAAAATCGATGGTGTAAATCATCCCTCTTGGGATAATTAAATAGTCTCCATAACTAAAAGGTAATTGACCTAAAAATGTGCGCAGCACCCCCTTACCCCTATGGATAAAGATAAGCTCATCGGCATCGGCATTTTTGTAAAAATAGCCGCTCATCGACTTTAGGGGAGCAGCCAGTCCAAGATGAACGTCATTATTGGCAAGTAGTGTTTTGCGGCTTTCCAGGAAGTCATCTGCCGGAGGAACCTCAAAGCCTTTTAATAGCATGGCCCTTATATTTTTGCCAACCGCAATTTTGGGAGATACATCTATGCTTTTTCCAATAGCGCTTACCTGTGTAGGGCGGTGCAAATGATAGAGCAATGAAGACATACCATGAAACCCTTCTGTACCAAAAAGCTCCTCGTAATGGTAAGTTCCGTCTGCCTTTTTAAATGCAGTGTGCCGCTTATGCGGTATTTTACCTAATTGATGATAAATGGGCATTGGAGGCTTAGTTTTATAACGCAAATTTATGAATATTTTGGGAAACAGCATCCTGAAGAACCACTGCAGCAAAATTATGGGCAAGCCCGTCTATTATTATGAGATATTTTTCTGGTTATATTTGGTCTCCTAAATAAGCCTTTTAGTCGAATAAAAAGTAAATCTATTACTGAAAATAAGTACCTTCGCATATCTCAAATTTTAACATAAAACCTCATATTATGTCAGCAACAGTAGGTCAAAAAGCGCCTGATTTTCAACTCCCCAACCAAGATAAAAACATGGTTACCCTGAGCGCCTCCAAAGGGAAAAATGTGGTATTGCTGTTTTTTCCGGCAGCATTTACCAGCACTTGTACAAAAGAGCTTTGCCAAACCCGCGATGAATTATCTTTCTTTGGTAACCTGAATGCAGAAGTGTATGGTATTTCTGTGGATATGCCTTTTACATTAGCTAAATTTAGGGCAGATAACAACCTTAACTTTTCTCTTCTCTCCGATTTTAACAAAGAGGCTATCACGGCTTACGGCTGCAAATACGATACCTGGATTTTGGGATTGAAAGGCGTTGCCAAGCGTTCTTCTTTTGTAATTGACAAAGAAGGTATCATCCGTTTTGCAGAAATATTGGAAAATGCCAGTGATTACCCGAACTTTGATGGGATTAAAAAGGCATTGGAAGAACTGAAATAAAACACTTCTTTTAAATAATATCCGATAGTTTTTAGCAATGGCAAAAGCAATAGTTTTGCCATGAAATAGCAATGATTTTCAAGTTTTGCTAATTTACAACACATTGAATATAAGTGTGTTGAAAAAATATTTATTGCTTTTGCAATGTTATGCAATAGAAATAGGTATTCGGGCATCCGTTTAAATAAGCTTAAAAACCTAGCGTTTTTCATAGTGTAAAGATAGTGCATGAAAAAAATGTTCTGGGAAAAGTCAATGACTGGGAGCCCCTACTATCCCCAACAAAAAAGGTGGCCCCTTCTCGAAGCCACCTTATAATATCTAATAACAATTTAACCTATCAAGCCAAGTCGAAGCGATCAAGGTTCATGACCTTGTTCCATGCTTCCACAAAGTCTTTTACAAATTTATCCTGGGAGTCTTCAAAAGCATACACTTCAGCAAGGGCTCTGAGTTCTGAGTTCGAACCGAAGATGAGATCTACGCGTGTGGCTGTCCATTTAAGTTCGCCTGTCTTTCTGTCACGTCCCTCAAATACCATTTGAGAATCGTCAGTCGCTTTCCATGTAGTGCCTAAATCAAGCAAGGTTAAAAAGAAGTCATTCGTAAGTGCATCGGCACGCTTAGTGAATACTCCGTGCTTACTTTGGTCGAAGTTGGTATTAAGAACACGCATACCACCCAGCAGGGCAACCATCTCAGGTGCAGCCAGCGTTAATAGTTGCGCTTTGTCAATCAGCATTTCTTCTGCCGATGTAGCGTGTTTCGGATGATAGTAATTGCGGAAGCCTTCAGCAGCCGGCTCAAGCACAGCGAATGATTCTACATCCGTTTGTTCTTGCAAGGCATCAGCTCTTCCCGGTGTAAAAGGAACTTTCACATCATGCCCGGCATTTTTTGCTGCCTTTTCTACACCTGTGCAACCCGCCAGTACAATCAAATCAGCCAGGGAAACATGCTTGCCTCCGGTATTGAAATCTTTTTGAATACCTTCCAATGTACTCAGCACTTTTGCCAATTGAGCAGGATTATTTACTTCCCAATCTTTTTGAGGTGCCAGGCGAATGCGCGCACCATTTGCCCCACCGCGTTTATCAGAACCACGGAAAGTGGATGCTGAAGCCCATGCGGTTGATACCATTTGTGATATCGTTAATCCCGATGCAAGTATCTTGCTCTTCAGTGCAGCAATATCTTTATCGTCAATCAGTTTATGTGTAACAGCCGGGATAGGGTCTTGCCATATCAGAGTTTCCTTAGGCACTTCGGGGCCGAGGTAGCGGACAATCGGGCCCATGTCGCGGTGTGTAAGTTTAAACCAGGCGCGGGCGAATGCGTCTGCAAATTCGCCGGGGTTTTCATGAAAACGCTTTGAAATTTTCTCGTAGGCAGGGTCAAATCTCAATGCGAGATCGGTTGTCAGCATAAATGGGGCATGTTTCTTTTTCGGATCATGTGCATCCGGAACTAATCCCTCACCCGCGTTTCCCTTGGGTTTCCACTGATGTGCTCCTGCAGGGCTCTTAGTCAATTCCCATTCATAGCCGAAAAGGTTCTCGAAAAAATTGTTGCTCCATTTCGTTGGCGTTGTAGTCCATGCCCCTTCAAGTCCACTGGTAATAGTATGTCCCGCATTACCGGTGCCGAATGTATTTTTCCAGCCCGTGCCTTGTTGTTCAAGGGCAGCAGCCGAAGGTTCTTTGCCTACATATTTATCTGCATCGGCAGCGCCGTGTGTTTTACCAAAGGTGTGTCCTCCGGCAATAAGCGCTACGGTTTCTTCATCATTCATAGCCATGCGGCGAAAGGTTTCACGAATGTCACGGGCTGCTGCCACGGGGTCAGGATTTCCATTAGGCCCCTGGGGATTCACATATATTAAACCCATTTGAACAGCAGCGAGCGGGTTTTCCAGTTCACGGTCTCCGGAATAACGCTTGTCGCCCAGCCACTCTTTTTCCGAACCCCAATAAACATCTTGCTCAGGCTCCCAAACATCTTCGCGCCCCCCACCAAAACCAAAGGTTTTAAAACCCATAGACTCCAGGGCGCAGTTGCCGGTGAGAATCATTAAATCTGCCCAGGAAATTTTCTTACCATATTTTTGTTTAATCGGCCAAAGCAACAAACGCGCCTTGTCGAGGTTAGCATTGTCGGGCCAGCTATTGAGAGGCTCAAACCGTTGAGTACCTGATCCGGCTCCACCACGGCCATCGGAAATGCGATAAGTACCCGCACTGTGCCATGCCATACGAATGAAGAATGGTCCATAATGACCATAGTCGGCAGGCCACCAATCTTGAGAGGTAGTCATCAATTTAAAAATATCTTTCTTTACAGCCTCCAGATCGAGGCTCTTGAACTCCCCGGCATAATTAAATTTCTCATCCATCGGATTAGATAAGGAAGAGCGTTGCCTAAGAACATTTAATCTCAACTGGTCTGGCCACCAGTCACGGTTTGTTGTGCCGCCTCCGGCACTTTGTTTCATACCCCCGGCATGAAACGGACATTTAGCTTCTGTACCCGCGTTCGTTTTATTTTCCATAAGTATAAATTAAGGTTTAAGTTTTTGCAATAGATGATAATTCACATAACTATTCTCTTCTCCAAAAGTAAGTAAATGATTCATAGCTTCCTTATTAGAAGCGATTATTTTTTTGTGATTTTTTAAGATTTTGACAGCCCATTATATTCTATCTTCGCGCCCTCAAATAAAATAATATTTAAAAATGAAAACATTAGTAGGTAAAAAAGCACCCTCATTTAAGGCCTCAGCAGTCGCTATGGGCGAAATAATTAACGATTTCTCACTCGATCAATACGTTGGAAAGAAGTATGTATTATTTTTCTTCTATCCAAAAGATTTCACCTTTGTATGCCCTACCGAATTGCATGCTTTCCAGGAAAGTTTGGCAGAATTTGAAAAGCGCAATGTAGCAGTTGTGGCTTGCTCTACCGATACCGAACAATCGCATTGGGGTTGGTTGCAAGTTCCTAAGGGACAAGGTGGCATTAAAGGCATTATGTACCCTATTGTGGCCGATACTACCAAAACAATTTCCAGCAATTTTGGAGTGCTGACCGGGGAATATTATGAAGATGAAAACGGAGAATTAGCTGCTACCGGAAGCATGATTGCTTACCGCGGGCTATTCCTTATTGATAAAAACGGTATCGTTCGTCATGCGCTTGTTAATGACCTTCCGCTTGGAAGAAGCGTAGATGAAGCCATCCGTATGATTGATGCTTTACAACAAAATGAAGAAACGGGCGAAGTATGCCCAGCTAACTGGAAAAAAGGTGATAAGGCTATGCAGGGTTCTCACAAGGGAGTTGCAGAATATCTTTCCACTAAATAATCTCACCGGATTTAATTTTAAAAGGCGGTATTTATACCGCCTTTTTTTATTATAAGTTTATTCTATAGAAATGAATACCTGCATTCCTAAAACTGAAACTTAATGCCAAAAGAAGGGAAAATTGCAAGGCCATCGTAGTAAATCCTCCCTTTAATATAGTTGAACATTGCACTATTAGGGTTTAACCTGTCATTTATATCAGCTATATCTACGAAAGCCGTAAGCCCAAGTTTTTTAATTTGAAATCTGTAATCTGCCCGTGCATCTAATTCTATAATATCAGGTAACCTGGCATCATTGATCCCGGTTATTTCTTCCGAATATCTAACATAGTCAGGGTTATTGAATATATTGGAATAAATGACATATGTGTCAGTAGGTTTACCGCTTGCATACTTAAACTTTGCTGAAAGAACCCAATGCTTACTATCCTTATAGGCAAGCAATAAATTTACCTGGCTAGGTTCACTGAAATCATAATTGTACACCCCAAGCCCATTATTGTCATTCCTTTGACTCGACATATAGGAATAACCAACTTCCCAATGAAACCGGTGAGAAAGCCTTTTTATAAGGTAAATATCAAATCCTCTTGCCCACCCTACTCCGGCATTATTTTCAGCACTGTACCCATTAATAGGAACTACAACCAAATTATTGAAGTTTTTATACCAGCCTTCTATCGTTAATTTTAAATCCGGAGAAAAGTATTTCTTATATCCAACAATATATTCCTGAATTTGTTCTTCTTTTAAAATATTACCCGGCTGTTGGTCTGCAACTTCTGACAAGATAGGGTCCTGGTAGTAGATTCCGGCAGCAAAACTCAGGCTATTGGTAGCGTTAAGCTGATAGTTCCCGCTTAATCTTGGAGCTACTGTACTTTGCATTGAAAACCCGGTGTAATCATATCTAACCCCTGCATTTATTGTAATTCTTTTCAAAACCAAGAATGAATAAGTTAGATAGCCTGAAGTATTAATTGCAAAGCCGATATAATTCGCATTAAAATATTGCGGAAGAGTAATTCCATAGTTTTGTCCGGGGTTCGTCGGTGTAGAGCCAAGCCCAAAGACATAAGATGTATCGGGACTATTCAAAATCCGGTTATTATTTAAATTAATTCTTGCCAAATCAAATCCGATAATCAGGTGAGACTTATTTTGGAAACGTTGTGTAAATATGGATCTGTATCCAAATTCCTGTTCGGAATAAGTTACGCTTTCAAGATTATTATTATAGGGCATATTATTGCCATTAATTAGGTCTCCGCTTGGGTTAACCAAAGGATAGGCTTCTCCATAAACATAGTCCATATATGTTCTGGTAAAATACACTACATTTTTCCAATAGCTGTTTTTCCCTGTCGATGTCCTTAAGGTGGCGCCCAAAACTGTTTTATTGTTAACTGCATTTAGAATAAAAGGCCCATTTAACGCCGTATCAGCAAGCACACTGCTTATACCATGAACATAAGTTTCAGGGCTATAAATGCCAAGAAGTGTCAACTTATTTTTATCTCCCAATTGGGTGGTTGATTTAAAAATATAATCCCCGTATATAGGCAGTCCGTCTTGCTTTTGATTTGTTAAGCCTATTACCGGGCTAAAATTTTGATAACGGCCGGATATAAACAGGCTTGTATTTTTAAAAATATAGCTTGGCCCATCATAGTTAACAGTAAAACCAAGGAGGCTCATTTCTCCATACACAGAATAATCTTGTGTGTTACCTTCCTTTATTTGTAATCCGAGATAAGAGGCGCTTTCTCTACCATACTCGGCCGGAAAACCTCCACCAATATAGTCAACATCACTGATTACTTCGGGTGCAAATATGCTGAACCGTCCTCCATTCGGGTCAGTAAATCCACCAGCTGATTCTTCAAGATGAGATACCTGCGAGACGGGAATATCATCTACCATATACAAATTGTCGTGCGTGCCCTGGCCTCTTACAGCAATGGCAGAATATTCGCCGCCATTAGATGCTACTCCCGGAAGCATGCTCAGCGCCCTGAAAACATCTCCATTGGAACCTGGATCAGTAGAAATTTCTTCCCCTGAAAAGCCGTATTCTGATACCGGCCTCAAAGGGTCATTCTCATATCTGAATGTATTTACTTGCACTTCGTTTAGTGTACTCGGAGATTCTTCAATTTCAATTTCCACATAGCTTATTTTTCCTTCCGGCACTCTTATATCATTTACAATCTTTTCCTGGTACCCGATTAGATTTATTTTCAATGTATAGTTGCCCGCCTTAATGCCATTCAAGTCAAAATTTCCAATACTATCCGTTAAAGTTCCTCCGAAATTGCTATCATTTTTAGCGGATTCATAAATAGTAATAGAAGTTCCGGGTATGCTTTGTTTGGTCACTTTATCTAATACTTTTCCGCGTATACTACCTGTTTCAGTTGTCTGACATTCTCCTGCAAAACCTAACGCGATTAAAATAAATAAGAAGAACGTAGTTTTCATGTTTTTCATAATAAGTGTAGTTTAAAATATTTGGTAGCTATCCTTCAGTATTATGTTTCCGCATTCGTAAGGAACGCCCCAATGCGACTATAGAAATTACTCTTTTCATAACGAATATTATATTTATGTGACGTGTGACGCACTGCCCTATTCATTTGTTACAGGAAGCGTATTAATTATTTCCTTTCTAATTTTGGACGTTAAAAAATTTGGGTAAAACTTCAATACAATTAAGGATCATCTTCAATGGGAAATCTCGATTATTGCCTTATATGTTTTTTCATTGTTTATATTGTCAACCATAAACCCGGCAACATCGGCACGGGAGATACTAAGACACTTCTTTAAAAAGCTATTAATTGCGATGCGATAATTACCTGTTGCAGGTTTATTCGTAAGCCTGGGAGGACGCATGACGGTCCAGTTAATGTTGCTTTCCTTTACCAATTTTTCCATTACACGCTGATCGGCATATCCCCATCCAAATAATTTTTGCACTATATATTTTGTAGCCAACCTAATGATAAACGGCTGCACAGGGCTTATTTCAATGGCAGCGGCTGAAATAAAAAAAGCACGATTTATATTCATTTTCTTCATCGCTTTCAGCAGGTTATTGTTTCCCTCGGAATATAAGGTTGTCGGTTCATTCATCTTACCTCCTACAGCAGATATTATAGCATCTTGATTATTCAAATAGTTCTCAAAAGTTTCCGGATGCATAATATCGCCTTTCACTATTTTAAGGTTGGAATGAGTAATTGCAAGCTTTGCCGGATCGCGGACCATGGCAGTAACATAGTGCCCTTTATTAAGAGCTATTTCAACAGCGTTTTTACCTATACCTCCATAAGCGCCAATTATTAATATGTTCAGGGGAGTTCGTGTCTGTTCGTTTTTCATTTTATGATTTTTTTATTTTAAATACTGAGGTTGTTTTTGGATTAGTTTTATCAGTAAGCGTATCACACAAAGGTGCAGAGCCAAAGGCATCTTTAAGAAAATGTGTATTTCCCCCACTACTTTGGAAATACTGGCCCTTTCTTTATTTACGTAAAGAGTATACATAATTAGCAATCTTGTGTATTTCAATTTCTGTAAGCGAACCCTTAAATGAAGGCATTCCATTTTTGCCTTCGCAGATAGTTTTAAATACTGCGTTACTATCTATCTTGCTTACTTGCAGATTGGCTGCATTCGCTCTTCCAGCGGTTCCACCCGTTCCATGGCAAACGGAACATTTCGCTTCAAATAATTCCTGCCCACTGATGGAAGACAGCGTTATCACCTGCTTACCGCCATTGGAAGCGGGAGTATTGTCATTACACGAGGTGAAAAAAGCTATTATGCAAAAAGTATATACAACAGCAATTTCTACTTTATTCATTTGGGGAAATATTAGAATTGGTATACACTTAATATGAAGATGAGCAGAAAGATTACCAATTGGGAAATATTAAAAATTCGCAATCTGTTTTTGTAGGTTTCTATTGGAGCATTGCCTTCTGTTGTATTTTCCTGCAGCCCTTTCTTCAACTTAATTGCATTAAGCCTGGCATATATCCCTCCATTTAGCAATATCAATATAACCAACGGCATTTTTATCCGGAACCAAATCATGGAGGTTGCAGCATCACGCAAAATGCTAACCATTCCTATGCCTGTTACAATTAAAAGTAAAGCGCCGATGCCCATTATGCCGGCAAAGCCTCCTGTGCTTTCCAGAATGCTCAATGCTCTTGGTTTATCACTTATAACATATTTATTTAATCTTTTAAAAACCGATAATTGGGCTACGGTGGCTCCTGCCATCATGGTAAAACCTGTAATGTGCAATACAAGATACAGGTGAAATAAGCTTTGTGAATTCATGGGATTTGAGTTTAATAATTAATATATTTACGTATTATAAAGTGCAAATATAATACGTTTTCGTATTACTTTATAAACTTATGGCAATATATTTTTTACTTTTACAATCAAATGAACCATTTACTATGAACAAAGCCGTTGAGTTAATGAGCCTTTGGGGCGTATTTGAAGAAAAGCACCCCGATAGCAGCATTGAGGATTTCTGCCGGTTCCTGCTCATCAATAAACGTGAAACAAAAGGGAAATTAGTAGGTGGCGTTGTTCCGGGAATTACAGATGGACTATTACTTAAAATAATTGGCCGGATAGCTAAGCTTAATTTTTTCTACGCCTCCCTTGCCCTTGACGGAACAGGGCTAAATCACCTGGAAGAATTTGGAATGCTGCTTACTATTGAAAACCTTGGAACACCCAGGAAGATAGACGTGCTAAATGATAGCCTGTTTGAAATATCAAGTGGGTCTGATATGCTTACGCGCCTTAGAAAAAGAGGATTTATTTCCGAGCATGCCGACAAGAAGGACAAACGCTCGAAACGGGTTAAAATAACCGCCCTCGGAGAAAAAGCCATTCACAAAAGTAAATTAGGCATCACTAAAAATGCGCATATGATGTTGCACACTATGCCGATAGAAGATAAGGAGCTTTGTATTAATCTGTTAAAAAGCATTGAAATACAATTTTCCGCTTTATGGCCGGAACATAAAGGAAAATCTTTCGACGAAATTTATACGGAAATAATGGGAAATAAAATACGTTCGAAGCCGGATAAAAACTGACAATATTTTCCAAAAAGTGTCAGCAAGATTTTGTTGCAATAGTTAATTTTTTTTTATAACTTTGGAGTATCAACCATTCTTTACAAGTTATAACCAATAAATTAATTGCCATGAAAAAATTCCTCACATCCATTATCGCAGTTGTAGCGTTTGCTGCAGGTGTAATTTTTACAACAGCATTCACTAACAGCAATAAGCCAAATGCAGGTGCGGCTGCTCACCCAAGAATTGCAAAAGCAATTGCCAGCATGCAAGATGCCATTGATTATCTGAATTCAGCACCCGATGTTTTCCAGGGGCATAAGGCATCGGCCATTGCAGATACAAAAACTGCTATTGCCGAATTGAAGATATGCGAACAATATCCTGCTAAATAATAGAAACGTTGTTATTGAATTAAAAATGCCTTCTAAGAGGGCATTTTTAGTTTGTGCAGGGCTTTGCATATCATTCAAAATTGTTTTCAGCCTTGGCCTATTACTATATTTTTATAAGTAACTTTGCCTCGTAGCGATAAGCCATATGATTCCACGTGAGACGATAGATACTATATTTAATACAGCCCGCATTGATGAGGTTGTAGGCGATTTTGTAAACTTAAAGAAAAGAGGTGTCAACTACCTGGGGCTTTGTCCTTTTCACAATGAGAAGTCGCCTTCATTTACCGTTTCTCCTGTCAAAGGTATTTATAAATGTTTTGGATGCGGAAGAGGTGGCAATGTGGTGAACTTTGTAATGGAACATGAGCAGACGGACTACGTAGGCGCCATGAAATACCTCGCTAAAAAGTACAATATCGAGATTGTAGAAAAAGAGCGTGCTCCTGAAGAAATAGAATTGGAAAATGAACGGGAGAGCCTGATGATAGTGTGTTCCTTTGCTCAAAAATTTTTCTCTGACAACTTAGAATCCGAGCAAGGTAAAGCCATAGGGTTAAGCTACCTGGAAGAAAGAGGATTTACGGCTGAAACTATTCAAAAGTTCCAATTGGGCTATGCGCCCGAAAGTCATAAAGCCTTAATGAATGCGGCCCTGCATGCGGGCTATAAGTTAAAATACCTCATACAAGCGGGGCTGGTAAGTTCCCGTATTAAAGAGGGAGAAGAAACACCCGCAGAACCATTACCCGAACAATGCTACGACCGCTTTGCCGGAAGAGTTATCTTTCCTATCCATAATGTAAGCGGCAGGGTTATCGCCTTTGGCGGAAGAACCTTAAAAAAAGACAAAACAGTTGCCAAATATGTGAATTCGCCGGAGACACCACTATATCATAAGAGCAATGTATTATATGGCACCAATCTTGCCCGTCGGGCCATTACAGCAGAAGACAACTGCTTTTTGGTAGAAGGTTATGCGGATGTTATATCTATGCACCAGGCAAGTGTGGAAAATACAGTAGCATCATCCGGCACATCGCTTACCGTTGAACAAGTCCGACTTATACGGCGTTATACTCCAAACCTTACTATACTTTACGATGGCGATGAAGCAGGCTTGAAAGCCAGTGAACGTGGGCTTGTAATTGCACTGAAAGAAGGAATGAATGTAAAGTTGGTAACCCTTCCGCCCGAGGATGACCCAGACACATTTGCCCGCAAACATACGCCGGAAGAATTAAAGCGATACCTGAAAGCCAATGCTGTTGACTTCATTGTATTCCGCACCAGAACGTTGGCGAAACTTTCGGAAGGAGATCCGGTGAAAAGAGCTGAATTGATTAGGGACATTGTGCAAGCTATTGCCCATATCCCTGAAATGATTACGCGTTCGCTTTATATACGGGAATGTAGCAGGTTACTGCATATTGAGGAGGCTGTTCTTTGGAGTGAACTTCGCAAAGCAAGACGCAAATTATTCGACGAAGCCCCGTCAAACACAGTTGTTAACAGACCGACAGAAAGCCTGCCGAGAGTTACGCCTGAAAATGCTTCAGCTTTTACATGTGAACCACAGGAAAAAGAATTGGTTCGGGTATTAGTGAAATACGGAGAAGAGGAAGCTACTTTTATAGGTGAACCTGAACCGGGGCAGGAAGAAGCGCCTATCTTCACAATGAAAATTGCGGATTATATTATACAAAACCTGAAGGCTGATAGTGTACACTTTGAAAATCTGCTATGCCAGCGTATTTATGATGAGTGCTGTTCCTTATTTGAACGCGGGGAAAAGATAAACGAAGATCATTTTTTACGGCATTCCGATGAGGATATGAGCAGCTTTTCCGTTTCACTTGCCAACGATAATTATATAATGAGCGACTGGAGTCGGCGCAGCATAGGCATAAAGACCGAAAGAGACCATTTAGGTATTACAGTTGAAAAAGCAGTTTATTCCCTAAAAAGCCGGAGGGTAGAACTTATGATAAAAGAATTGCAGGAGCATATTCGCCAACCGCTTAATGATGAAGACCTGGGTAAAATGCAAGAGCAACAGAGGCGCCTGGATACTGCGAAAAGAATGCTCAAAAAGAAATTGGGAAGGGTGATTTAATAATATCCTAATGAGCCATTCTTATTCCTGCATGGCTTTATAGAACTCAATTAACCGGGGAGTATGTACTTTAAGACTTAATTTCTCCCTGTTCACTAACATTCTCTTCACTTGCTCATCATAAGGAACGTCTCCTATCAGCTTTCGTACATCCTTAAAATCTTCCCTCTTAGATGCCACCCGTCCTAGTGAATACCGGTTGACGAACCAAGCCTGGTATACAGCATCAGTAGATGCAAGTATAGGAATACCCGCCTCCAAGTAGTTAAAAAGCTTTAGGGTAGTTCCATACTTGAACTTCAGATCAGACTGTCCCGATGTCACACCGAAAAAAGGCATTAATCCGTAATGATATTTTGATAATTCTTTCGCCAATTCAGTTTGGGAAACAGGGGCATGATAATGAAAATAGGTTGAATGTTTGGCCATTTCCTCATATTCCTGATAATCGGCTTTAATTACCGATGGGCTGGGATAAATGTGAAAATGGACTTTTTGCTCGCTCAAATATTCAATTAGCCAATGAAACTGCGTGGTTCCATAATGTACCTTATCTCTATGTGAGCCCACTACTCCACCGGCATAAACCAAATGAATATCATCGTATGAGAATTTTTTTTCAGGGCTCAAAAAAGCATCATTATCCGTATACAGAGGGAAAAATATTCTTCTGCCCGATTTTTTGATATTCCATATCCGCATTCCCTCCCGGGGCTCCAGACTATTGGCCACAATGCCATCAGCTTCAGCCAAGCAGGCTCTCTCATAAGGCAGTTCTTCTTTAAGCCAATTATATTTCGGGACTGTTCCATAATATATGGTAAACACGTCCTGGTAATCGATTACAAATGGAACCGAAGCATTGATTTTTTGCCATGCTTCTTTGGCAATATAGGGGTACTTACTTTTGGGAGCAAACCCATGTATTATATATGGATTTGGAATAGACTTGGCTATTCTTTTTAAATGCCATTCATTACGAAACAAAAGGATTTGGTCAATATCAGGATTGGAGAATTTCTCAACAAACCCTCTTTCGTGACAAAGTAAAATAGTGGTAAACGCATCAAACCTTTTGCTCCATTTGGCTATACGTGCTATACGGGGAGGAAGCGACTCCCCTACATATACAATAATTTTACCATTACCCACATTTTTAGCCATTCCGCATGGAATACCCGCAGCCCAAAGTGTCCTGTCGTATATAGAAGTAACTTTTTCATAAATAAACCACTTTAGCTTATTTAAAAAAACTTTTTGAGAAGGTGAGAGTAGCATCGTAAACACTTTAGTTTATAGGAGAGAGCGACAAAGTTAAATTAATTGGAGGAATGTTAATGTTTGTATATGTACGTCATATTGATAATTCTACTCTTAATTTTCTTAAGTATTCTTTCGTTTATATATTGTAGCTATTTTTGCAAAAATCAATAACACGTTTCCATCACGTTTCACTTATAATGATCGATGAAGATAACAATAGAAGATTTGCAGAAAATATTTTCTCGAGTAATAGAAGATGTGCGTATTGATATCAATACAAAACGGGAGGACATTCTTCAGTGGGACTCCATAAACCAATATATCTTGATTGTTGAATTGGAAAATTTTTACGATATTTTACTTACTCGAACACAAATTGAAAAAATCACTTCGATTAAACAATTAATTGAAGTGCTTGAAAAAAAATTAACATAAACTGTTATGGTGAAAAAAATTATACTCTATGGGGCAAGCCAATATGGTGGCGAAGTAGCTGACCATATCCATGATATTAATATTTCAAAACCTACACCTGAATGGGAAATTGTAGGCTTCCTTGACGATAATGAGACCATGATGGGAAAGGAACGTAATGGGATTCCTGTACTAGGTAATAAAACATGGCTTGACGCTAACGAAGTATCGCACTATTATTTTCTTTGTTGTATTGGCAACCCCGTTGTAAAACGAAATATTATTGCTATGCTTGATTCAAAAAATGTTAAGTATGCAACTATTATTCACCCCAGTGTAATTCGATCAACTTCAGCCCAAATATCGGAAGGGTGTATTATAATGGCAGGCACTATATTATCTACCTTTTCAGTAATTGAGCCCCATGCAATAGTAAATATGGCGTGTACAGTGGCTCACAACGCAATTATTGGAAAATATTCCAACATCAATCCAGGATCGCGAATATCGGGGAATGTAATTATGGGAGAAGGTTCTTTTGTGGGAAGTAATGCAGTAATATTTGAAAACCTTAAGGTTGGTAAATATTCCAAGATCAGTTCTCTCGCAATGGTATATTCTAATATCCCTGAAACGTCTATTGTTATGGGTGTTCCGGGAAGAGTAATTGATAAAAACAGAGCCGTTTAAAATTATTTTATTAAGAGGATTATACATGCTAAAAAGAATAAGTTCTACCATTTTTATTCTTCTATCCTTTTCCCTGACTTTAAGTGCTCAAACCTCCTGGACACAAAAGGCAAATTTTCCTGGTGGACAAAGAGCTTTTACTTCAGCATTTACAATCGGCCATTATGCCTTTGTAGGCATGGGATATAATGGGAACTATCTATATGATTTCTATAAATGGAACGAAACCACTAATACTTGGTCATCAATTCCAAATTACCCAGGTGCGGGTTCCTATGATGCCACTGCTTTTACAATAGAGGGCAAGGGATATGTTTGTTTAGGTTTAAATGGGAGCGGTACCACTACAGATATATGGAGATATGACACTATTACAAATACATGGGCTCAGATGGCTACTTTCCCAGGCATAGAAAGGTATGATTGTGAGGCTTTTGTAATAGGACATAAGGCATACCTTATTGCTGGCTCTATCTCAGGACCTCCTTATCTCCAAGATGTGTGGGTTTATGACGCTCATCAAAATACATGGACACAAAAAGCCAATTGGCCGGGTGGATTGGTAGAAGAAGTCATTTGCTTTGCAATAGGGAATCATGGATATGTAGGAGATGGATGGTATCCGGGTTGTATTCAACAAATGTTTAAATACGATACTACTAATGATAGCTGGACATCAATTGCTGCCCCACCACCGGCAACAGGGATAACGGAACAGCCCGACACTTGGGTTGCTGGCTCTAAGGCCTATGTTTGTACAGGTGGAAACTGTAACGCTGCAGGATTACGATATGGGTGGATGTATGATACAGTTACCAAATCTTGGTGCGAATTTAATGACATATCTGCTTCAAAACTTTCCAGGGGAAATGGAGTCGTCTTCACTATCAATAATCACGGTTACTTTTGTACTGGACAAGATACTAATTTGAATTATTTAGATGATTTGTGGGAATACACCCCCTCCACTAAAATTAAGGTAAGCGATACCAACCTATGTGTAAATGACTCGGTAAGCTTTTCAGACAGCACTACTTATATTGCCTCTGCCTGGAACTGGTCCTTTCCGGGAGGTAAACCCTCTTCATCCAACTCACAAAATCCTAAAGTCTATTATTCTCATGCGGGTACATACACAGCTACTTTAGTATTAAATACCTGTGGAGGGAATGATACCGTTACTAAAACTATAACTGCTACGGGTTTAGCGAATATTTCTATAAAAGGAAAGTCTTCTATCTGTTTAGGTTCTTCCGATACTTTGTTTGCTTCGGGTGGAGGCTCATATTTATGGAGCAATGGAGCTACTACAAGCGCTATTATTGTCAAGCCCTTTATAGATACCACTTTTTCCATTACTGTAAGTAACAATGGCTGCTCTAAAGATACCAGTATAGTTGTAACGGTAAATAAGTTAACAGCAACCATTACAAGCCCTTTGGTTATATGCCAGGGAGATACAGTAACCCTTGATGCCTCAGGTGGAGGCAGCTACTTATGGAGCACAGGGGCATCCACAAGCGGTATTTCTATAGCCCCTTCTTCTACCACCACTTATTCAGTAACTATACATAATGGAGCTTGCCTTAAAGATACCAGCGTAACAGTGACTGTAAACCCTTCACCCAATGCAAATATCACCGGCAATAACCAGGTGTGTAAAGGAGATAGTACGCTACTTACTGCAACAGGTGGAGGCACCTATATGTGGAGTACAAACGAAACATCGGATAGTATTGTGGTGGCCCCCTCCTCAAACTCTGTTTATACCGTAGTAGTTAAAAATTCTTTTGGATGTAAAACAGATGCCGTATTTCAGGTAAATGTTGCCTCGCCTATTGACTCTATCATAGGCCCATCTATCTTGTGTTTGGGAGATAGCATTACACTATCCGCAATAGGAGGAAACTATTTCCAATGGAACACAGGAGCTACAACAAGTTCCATAGAAATTAGTTCAACAAACAATATGACTTACTATGTAACCAATACATGCCATGATACTGCAAAAAAGCGTATTTCTATGGACAATGACATATACTCATTGTATGCCTGCTGCGATACAACTATCAACCTACCCGGTATACCTGTGGTACTTAATGCATCGGGTTCAATATTATACTATTGGCTACCGCCAACAGAGGTGAGTTGCGATTCATGCCCTAACCCAACGGTTACACCCACTACCACCACCACCTATACTGTTATTGGAATTGATTCTGCCGGATGCCGGTATGCAAAGACTATTACAATTGATGTACGAAGTTGTCTTGCTTTTTCCATTCCCAATGTATTTACTCCTAATGGAGATGGAATAAATGACGAATTCTATATAATAGATGCTCACGCCGTTTCCAACTATTCAATTGTAATATACGATCGTTGGGGGAAAATGATGTACCAATCTAATAATCCTGATGTTTATTGGAATGGAAGAAATCAAAACAATAATAGTCCGGTCTCTGACGGAGTATATTATTACATTATAAAATACTCGTGTAATGACAAATCCTATAACAAGGATGGATATATTCAGGTGATACGATAAGGTAATGAGTAAATTTCCATAAACAAAGCATAAAAACACGCCAAAAAAGCAAATTATTAAGATATTTTACATAAAAACTTAAATAAAACTTAATACTTTAATATATTTTTTATATTACATTTGCCGACCAAATAAAGGTCCCTGTCTTGAAAAGAATAGTTTTTTATCTTACTGTTTGCCTTTTCTATTCTGCTAATTCCTATGCCCAAAACCCTTGGACACAAAAGGCAAATTTTCCTGGTGGGCCAAGAGCTTTTACTTCGGCATTTACAATCGGTCATTATGCCTTTGTAGGCCTAGGGTATAATGGAAGCTATCTATATGATTTCTCTAAATGGAACGAAACCACTAATACTTGGTCATCAATTCCAAATTACCCGGGTGCGGGTTCTTATAATGCCACTGCTTTTACCATAGAGGGCAAAGGATATGTTTGTTTAGGTTTAAATGGGAGTGGTACCACCACGGATATGTGGAGATATGATACTATTACAAACGCATGGACTCAAATGGCTACGTTTCCAGGCATAAAAAGATATGATTGTGAGGCTTTTGTAATTGGACATAAGGCATACCTTGTTGCTGGCTCTATCTCAGGACCTCCTTATCTTCAAGATGTGTGGGTTTATGACGCTCATCAAAACACATGGACACAAAAAGCCAATTGGCCGGGTGGGCAGGTGGAGGAAGTTATCATATTCGCGATAGGTAATCACGGATATGTAGGAGATGGATGGTATCCGGGTTGTACCCAACAAATGTTCGAATACGATACTACCAATGATAGCTGGACATCTATTGCCGCCCCCCCACCGGCAATAGGTATAACGGAACAGCCCGACACTTGGGTCGCTGGCTCTAAAGCCTATGTTTGTACGGGTGGAAACTGTAACGCTGCAGGATTACGCTATGGATGGATGTATGATACAGTTACCAAATCTTGGTGTGAATTTAATGACATATCTGCTTCAAAACTTTCAAGGGGAAATGGAGTTGTTTTCACTATTAATAACCATGGCTATTTTTGTACCGGACAAGACACTAACTTACGTTACCTAGACGATCTGTGGGAATATACCCCTTCCACTAAAATTAAGGTAAGCGATACCAATCTATGTGCAACTGATTCGGTAAGCTTTTCGGACAGCACTACTTATATTGCCTCTGCTTGGGATTGGTCATTCCCGGGAGGAACACCTGCTTCATCTCATTCACAAAACCCAAAAGTCTATTATTCTCATGCGGGTACTTACACAGCCACTTTAATGCTAAATGCTTGTGGAGGAGATGATACCGTAATTAGGACCATATCAGTCATTGGGGGTACTCTAAATAATCCAATACAAGGCAATTCATCTGTCTGTTCCGGAGGTATGGATATACTTACAGCTACAGGAGGAACAACGTATTTGTGGAGCAATGGGGCCACAACCAGTTCCATTACTGTAAGCCCATCCGCTACTACAACTTACTCTGTCCATATTTCGAGTGGCTGCGGAAATGAAGACACCAATTTTACTGTTCATGTTGATTCTTCAGCAGTATTCCCTACTATAATTGGCTCTGATACTATTTGTAGTGGATTCCCGGATATTCTTACAGCCACAGGAGGAGAAAGTTATTTATGGAGCACTGGCTCCACGGCAGCCACTATTACAGTCTTTCCAAGTTCAACTACAACCTATAGTGTAAAAGTAACCAATGAGTGTGGCTCTGCTTCAGCCGATGCAACCGTTTTTGTAGCACCGGCACCTGTTTCGCTTTTCACTTCAGATATTAGAACGGGGTGTGCGCCTTTATGTATCCAATATAGAGATTTAAGTACTTTACCTGAGGAAAAAATCACAATGTGGAGATGGGCATTTGGAAATGGAGATACTCTTAATGAAGAGAACCCTATTTATTGTTACCACGATACAGGCACCTTCTCAACCTCTCTTACAACAGTATCTAATAATGGTTGCAGCTCTACCCTGAAAATTGCGAATATGATAACTGTTTTCAGGAAACCTATTGCCAACTTTATATACACTCCTCAGCCTGTCGACATTATGGAGCCCACGGTGCAATTTGCCGATGAATCAACCGACATTTATGGAATATCCTATAGATGGTGGAGCTTTGGAGATGGAGTTGATACAGCAGGCGTAGATGCACAAACCCCTAAACACTCATATATGGATACGGGCATTTACTGTCCTGAACTTATAGTTGAAAATGCCCGAGGTTGCCTGGATACTGTTACCAATTGCCTTTTTGTTGAGCCTCTTTACACCCTCTATATACCCAGCGCTTTTTCTCCAAACGGTGACGGGTTGAATGATATTTTCGCAGCCAAAGGAACTTACATTAAAAGTTTCGAAATGTATGTTTTTGACCGTTGGGGTATGGAACTGTTTCACAGCAACAGCATAAGCCAAGGATGGGACGGCACCATAAAAGGTGGCAATGTAATATCGCAGGAGGATAGTTATGTATACAAAATAACCGTTACCGACTGGGGCAATACGCAACACTATTATATCGGGGAAGTTACTTTGTTGAAATAACCTACGCAAATCCCTTCTCTTTCTTAACGGCTTCGTACGCCTCCTGAATTTTTTTAAATTTTTCTTCGGCAGCCTTCCTTACATCCTCACCCAAATGGGTTACCCTGTCAGGGTGATATTTCAATGCCATTTGGCGGTAAGCCTTTTTTATTTCTTCTTCCGGAGTATTGCGTTCAATGCCGAGTACTTCATAGGCCCGGTTGCTAGCAGTGGCTGTACTGCCAAACATAGCTCCAACAGTCCTGAAATCGGTTGGGGTTATTTCCAAAAAGGTAGCTATCTTCCATAAAATATTCTGTTCAGCAGGAGAAAAATTTCCATCGGCATATGCTATACCAAATAAATAATGCATCAACTGCAAACGGGTGTGGTAATTCATTTTTCCCCTTGCAGCAGCACAAATCCGGTCAAGGGGAATATCACGTTTAAGCGCTTCCCGAAGCAAAAGCAAGTCTTGCTTGGTTTTTTCTGTTCCGAACTGCCGTACAAAAAAATCTTTCACATAATCCAACTCTGAACGGGTAGCTGTGCCATCGCTGCGCATTACGGCCGCCGTAAGCGACACAAGTATAAGGTTAAAATCGCCGTTGTAATTATCCAGCAGGCTCTCTATATTCCCATGCAGGTCATTACCCGAAAACCCTTTATTACCCCCTTGCTGCGAACTAAGGTACCCGTCAATTATGCTACCCAATACAAAGCCTGCTATGGCCCCTTCAAACCTGAGAAATATCCACCCGGCAAATGCTCCAAAAAATTTCCACATATACTTTACATTGTCTTTTCAGGCGGCAAAAATATATTGTTTTAAGCAGTTACCTAAAAAAGGATGCACCTATTAGCTACTCATTATCGGCTAAATTGTTAATTTTGGGCTGTATAAAATATGTTTGCACTCCTAAAAAAAGAAATTTCAGGCTTTCTTGGTTCTCTAATCGGGTACATTGTAATATGCGTATTTCTTATTACAATAGGGCTGCTGCTATGGGTTTTTCCTTTCAATTCCAATATTCTTAACAGCGGCTATGCGGGCATTGATCCATTGTTTGTTCTTGCTCCCTGGGTCTTTATGTTTCTTATTCCGGCCGTAACCATGCGCTCGTTTGCCGAGGAAAAGAAAGCCGGCACCATAGAACTTTTACTTACCCGCCCCCTCAGTGACCTTGAAATTATTCTCGCCAAATATTTTGCCAGCATTGCCCTGGTGGTGCTTTCACTTTTACCCACACTTGTTTACTATATATCTGTTTATATGCTGGGCTACCCACCGGGCAATATTGATAATGGCCGCACCTGGGGTTCCTATCTTGGGTTGCTTTTCCTGGCGGGCGGTTTTGTATCCATAGGGGTATTTGCATCTTCCATCAGCAATAACCAGGTAGTATCATTTATTTTTGCTGTTATATTGTGCTTTATCTGCTATTCGGGTTTTGCCTTTATCGGCCAGTATATTTCATCAGGTGTAATTGGCAACTTCATTCTATCTATTGGCATCAGCATGCACTATTCATCTATGAGCAGGGGCGTAATTGATACACGTGATGTAATTTATTTTGCCAGTCTTTCCATTGCATTTATTTTAATGACCAGAACTTCCTTAGAGAGTAGAAAATGGTGAAGAAGCCGGACGACAAGCACGTAAAGAAACCTGCCCGAAGAGACCTTATGAAACTTGGCCTCAGCCTGGTTATTTTATTCCTGCTGAATTATGTGGGCTCTTTCGTTTTCCACCGGTTTGATTTGACATCTGAAAAACGGTATACTCTTTCACCTCAATCAAAAAAGATTGCTGAAGGCATGCAGGGTACGGCATTTTTCAAAATTTACCTGGAAGGAAGCAAATTGCCTGCGGGGCTTGTGCGCCTGCGTGATGAGACTAAAGAAATGCTGGATGAATTTCGTGCTTATTCCGGCGGAAAAATACAATATGAATTTATTGACCCCTCCGCTAATCCTAATGCAGATGAACGCCAGGCTTTTTATAAACAGCTTTATAAACAAGGTCTTTCACCGGTAGATATGCAGGTACAGGAATCATCGGGCAGTTCTGATCTTATGATATTTCCCGGGGCCATTCTTACCTACAGGGGGCGCGATATAGCCATGCAGATATTGCAAAACCAGGGCAACCAACAGCCTATGGCTACCATTAATTATTCCATAGAAGAGTTGGAGTATGATATTGATAACGCCATCCATAAACTCAGCATCGATTTTAAACCAAGAGTTGCTTTTATCCACGGGCAGCAAGAATTAGACTCGGTACAAACTGCGAGCGCCGTTAAGGCCCTGAACGAATATTATGACATACGGAGTATTGAAATAAACCACCACACAGGTTCCCTTTTAGATTCGGGAGGCGTGGTGAGATATACAGCTATTATTGTGGCTAAACCCGATACAGCTTTTTCCGAAGAAGATAAGCTTTCCATTGATCAATATATTATGCATGGCGGAAAAGTATTTTGGCTTCTAGACCCTTTATACACCCCTATTGATTCACTTATAGCGAATGGAAACACCATGGCATTTCCCAATGATTTGAACCTGGAGGATATGCTATTTAACTATGGTGTACGGCTAAATAATAATGTAGTGCTCGATTACCAGTGTTCCGCAATACCTATAAACATGGCGCTGAAAGGAGAACAGCCCCAATGGCAGTTGGCTCAATGGTTCTATGAACCTTTAATTGGCTCTACAGGCAATAGTCCCATTGTTAAAAACCTGAGCCTCGTTGAATTTAATGTAGCCAGCACACTCGATACCATTGCCCTGCGCGGAATTAAGAAAACCATATTGCTTGCCACCTCCAAATACACCAAATTGGAAAGCTCGCCTGCACGCATCAGCACAGCCATCACACAATTCCACCTGGGTGAAGACCTGTTCAAAAAATCTTTTCAACCGGTAGCGGTGCTCCTCGAAGGGAAATTCAAATCTCTCTACAAAGGCCGGATACCTTATCCCTACAATACACCTAAATATTACTTCCTGCCCGAAAGCCAACCTACTGCTATGATTGTAGTATCTGATGGCGATGTGATACGGAATGAAACAGCATACAACGGGCATGTTGCGCTGCCGCTGGGAGATGATAAATATACCCAACAGACATACGGAAATAAAGACTTCATTTTAAATTGCATGAATTATCTCTGCGGCGATTCAAGCCTTCTTCCTGTGAGAGGCAGGGAACTAACCATACGTTTACTCGACGATAAAAAAGTAAAGCTACAGAAAACACAATGGCAGGTTATTAACCTGGTAGTGCCTGTATTGCTTATTATTATTCTCGGGCTTATTTGGGCTGCTGCAAGGAAAGCCAAGTACGCGAAGTAAATATTCCCGGATTTTTTAGAAAATTACTTTACCACCTTAGCTGTATAAACAGAACCGTTTTCATCTGTTAATACAACAAGGTATATTCCATTGGTAAGGTTTTGCAAACCGCCCAAATTGATAAGTGTATTGCCACCCCCGGCCACTTTCCATGTTTCCTGGTTTACCATTTGTCCCATAGTATTGAACATTTTTACATTTACATCCTGCACAGTGGAAGAGAAAAATGCAACAGTAATATTATCAGTAAAAGGATCGGGATAAACTTTTGTAAGACTAGTTACCACTTTATTTTTGGTCAATCCGGTCAGTCCTGTTAAAATGGTTCTGGCAAGGCAAAAGTTAGGAATACCATAGCCCAGTAATGAATCGGGATGTGTATACTGGCTTGCACTTTGCCTTATTGCATTCATTAACTCTACACAATTCGCATTTGAATCAGCCTGCCATAAGGAGGCTACCGCACCTGCAATTATGGGGGTTGCAAATGAAGTACCATTTCCATTTGTAACGCCACCCCAGGGAGAAGCCAAAGCAGTATTTTCTCCTTCCGCAGCCACATCGGGTTTTATCCTTCCGTCAGAAGTAGGTCCTGTAGAACTGAACGGAGCATAGTTGCCGTTTGGGTCCACTGCGCCTACGGTGAGTATGCTATCAGCATCGCCGGGAGATGAAATATATTGCCAGGGGCTGCCACCCAGGTTTCCTGCCGCCACACACACTGCCATGCCTTTTTCTACCGCTATGGTGGCGGCTCTGCTGGCTATAGCTACTTTGCCATTCATATCGGCATAGGTATAGTTTGTAGTGGAGTCGTCGAAGGTTGTGTAGCCAAGCGATGAAGTAATTACATCCGCGCCTGCACTATCAGCATACTCAGCGCCCGATGTCCAAGTGTCGTCTTCAATCTGGTATTCACTCGCAACATCTTCTGTCCTCAACAAATAAAAATCGGCATCAGGGGCATCGCCTATAAGTTGCCCCGGTATATTTCCAGCCATGCAAGACAATACCATTTCCCCGTGAACATCCGCGTTATTGGTATCATCGTACACATTGGGGTCTTTCCAAACAAAATCCCAGGTACCAAGAACCCCATGCCTGTTATACAGACTATCAAATGCTGGCAATATATTGGCTACCCCAAAGCGGGCATCAATCTGTGCAATCCGTTTGCCCTTCCCCCGAAAACCGAGGCTATTAAGACAATCGACTCCTATCATGTGCCGTTGGTTATTAGAAGCGCTATCGAAGGAAAGCCCCTCCCCTAACCCGATATCCCGAACGGGGCTACGATTATTTATGGTTTCAATAAAACTGTTTTTATTGGAGTGGCTAGGGTTAATTATCGTTACGAACTTCGAGTTTTTCACAAACGGCAATGCCCTTATTTTAGCAAGCGCCGCCGCTGTATCTGATGCGCTGATGGCATTAATACTAATAGCATTGAACCACCGGGAACGGTTTAATAAATTTACTCCCTTCGAAACAACACTATCAATATAGGCAGGATTGGGAGGCAAATCATTGTATTGAACAGGAATGTGATATTTGGTGCGCCTTTCAATAGCCCTGGCAGAAAGATAAGCAGATGGATTAGAAATAGAATAAGGGCTATTATTTTTTATCGGTAAACTCTATCCAATACTTATAATAGGGTTGGGAAAACAAACATCCCTGAACCAATAATAAAACGGAGGCAATAAATATTTTTCTCATTAATTAGGGTGTTTGGGAACCTGTGTTTTCTCTGTAAATTACATTCAGCAAGGTTGTTCCCACCACATTCATGCTCGATTTATCTATTACACTCATATTGTCGCTGTGCTTGTGATGAAAATAGGGATAGTCCCTTGTTTTCGCAACCCAATGTACGATATCAATAGTTGGAATATCTGCTATTTTATTTACATATAGATGGTCGTCTATCGTTGGGCCTGTCCGGTCT
>Ga0206881_10082_pt1 | contig 31982 bp, 22 predicted proteins | sample Alteio_BWOrgCont_3_FD_152867 | JGI IMG/M metagenome (GOLD analysis project Ga0206881, IMG submission 152867) | Enriched cells from forest soil in Barre Woods Harvard Forest LTER site, Petersham, Massachusetts, United States -... | ecosystem: Environmental > Terrestrial > Soil > Temperate forest >...
CTTTAATTCCTTTTGGAGGGAATCAATTTTTTTCTGGTCCTGTGCTTTCAGAACAGGGAATAGGGAGCCAAGAATGAAGAATATAAAAAGGTAGGTGTGTTTCACTTTGATAAGGATGATTGCGCCTCTAGTTCTTTATCAGCAGAGGGGTAAAAGTAACAAAATAGACCAAAAGTTGTTTTTTGGGAATAATATCAAATTCTAGAGAATTTATAGCTTGAAGAACTTTATTTTTATATAATCACCTAGAGTACGTTAACTCTGCAATTCTCTTAAAATCACTTAAGGCTTGGTTATATATTTTGAACGTCATAGCTACCAACATAAAACCATAAATATTTGAAAAATAATATATTATGGCTTTTTTTATTGGTAAAAGACCATTTGAACATATTTAGGTTTATTTGATAATTTTCAAACCAATATTTCCAAGTTTGAGCTATAGCTTACTGGATTTGAACGAATATTTAACAATCCTCTTTATTTCTAGGGTATATTGGTTGTGTATAGCAAAATTCAATAAAGAAGTGGGATATATGCAAGATTTTTCCGACAGGATGTAATGCTTTAAAATATTGCCACACTAATTTTGTGTTTCACTTTTTGATAAACCGTCATGGAAAGCAACGTTCTATCAATTCAAGCCCCCAGCGATAGCTCTATAGCAAAGCTATCACGTCCAGAATTACTTTTGGCTTTTATTGCAGTTATTCTTTTTTTTGCAGGCACTTTTAACACGTCTGCCCAAACCTATTGGATGCAAAAAGGAGGCGGTACGACTGAAGACGAAGCGTATGCTGTCTCTATGGATGGCAGCGGAAATACATACACTACCGGTTATTTTTCCGGAACAGCTTCATTTGGATCCTTTAACTTAACTGCTTCGGGGGTATCTGATATTTTTGTTGCTAAAACCAATAGCAGCGGAGCATACCAATGGGTAGTAAAAGGCGGAGATGGGGGCTCGGACAGGGGGCTGGCCATAGCAACTGACGCAAGCGGTAATACCTATGTTACCGGTTATTATTATGGCACGGCAACTTTTGGCGTACACACCATTACCAGTGTCGGGCTACAAGATGTTTTTGTTGTAAAATATGACAATTCGGGGGCTGTGCAATGGGTAGTAAGCGGCGGTGGAAGCCAAGCCGATATTGGAAATTCAATAGCTATTGATCACAATGGGAATGTAATAGTAACCGGGCAATTTGCAGGAACTGCCAATTTTGGTTCATTTACGCTGAACAGTACCAACAATAACATCAATGTATTTACAACTAAGTTAAATGGTGCTACCGGTGCTTTTATGTGGGCGGTATCCGGAACAGGGCCTCATACCGACCGTGGTTTGGGTGTAGCCTGCGACCTTGCCGGAAACGCATACGTTATGGGTGAGTTTTCTGACACCATTACTTTCACTACCCCTCATTACAGCCCACTAAATACTGCTATATTCATAGTAAAATATAACACTTCAGGAGTGGAGCAATGGATTACTACAGCAGGTGGTGGAACATCAAACATTGGTAATTCCATAGCTGTAGACAATGGTTCCAATGTATATATAACAGGTAATTTTACTGGAACACTGACTTTTTATGCCAACACAAATGTTACCCTCACTCAAACGTATGTAAACCGTATTTTTATCGCCAAATATGACCAAAGCGCCAATCTGTTATGGGATGTAGCCGACGGTTCTTCGAATCCTCTAACCTCGAATTTTATTGCGGTAGATGGTTCAGGCAATGCTTATATTACCGGAAGCTTTGAATGTGTTCTGAATAGTTATGCCGACCAATATGGGCAGGGTACGTTTAATACGGTTGGGTATTGGGATATTTTCAATGCTGAATACAGTTCAGGCAGCGGGGCCTGGCAATGGAGCAGGCAAATAGCAGGCCATGGTAATAATTATGGGTATGGAATTGCGGTATCTCCGACAGGTACTATTGCCGAAGCAGGCAGTTTTGACCAGGATATGATCATTACCAATTCAGCCCCTCTTGCCGGGTATAATGTAACCCCGGTGAACGGGTGTACTCCTTCTTATTGTTCAGATGCAAACTATTCAAAGTATTCTTATTTCAATACAGCCGGAGGCTTAGATGCTTTCGTTGCAGAGCCGATTGATTTAACCCGTCAAACGTATGATTTTTATCAACGCAGCGGCAATTCCTGCAGCAGGCCTGTTGTACCGGTTTGTGTGGGTACCTCTAATGTCTGTCTTGATACGGTGCAAGGATGTACCATAGTTGGTGTAAGCGCCATACCCCAATCCTGCAATTTTATAAGTCCCTATTATACCTACTTATGGTCTACCGGCTCACACAATATTTATAACACTTTTATTTTAACAGGACATTATACAGTAACCCAAACATCTCAGGACAGTTGCATCTCAACTACGGGCGATATTAATATTATTATTCCTCCACCACCTTCCGCACCTACCATATCTGATAATGTGGTTATCAACACTAATTCTTCAAACCCACAAACCATAAGGGTTTGCCAGCATTCTGTTGTCCTTACAGGAGGTAACTACAACGGTGACTCTACCTGGTATTGGACAACTCCGAATAATACCAGAAAAGACTCTACTTCAATTACGGTAACCCTTCGTTCCGACAGTGGGGCTTATTGTTTTTATGTAGTAAATAAGTATGGGTGTATTAATAAAACCTGCGTGTGGGTAGCCATTGACAGCGCATTGCCTAAAATAATCCCAAAAATAATTTGCGTTAATTGCAGGAATGATACTGCCTTTGTATGTAAGGGTAAAGGAATTGACATGCTTCCGTATGATTCAATTACAAACCCTTATGCAAATACCAATTTATGTATTCCACCCGCTGCAGCTACTATAAATAATTGGCATGTAAGCCCCAATGCAAGCTACAACAATAAAACATATTGCCCGGACGACAATGGCATCACTCCTTATAACTGGGATTCCGGATGGTACCATATTACCGATACCATTGTTCAATCCAATGTTTGTGGAACAAAAAGATATATACTAAAAGATTCAGTATATATACGCATCTACCTGGTTCCAACTATTACTTTACATATTTCAGGTGACTCAACAATATGCTCAAGCGATTCGGAATGGATAGTGGGGTCAGGCAATACACCTTTCACCTGGTCTAACGGAAGTACCGAAGACAGCATCTATGTTGGTATAGGGAGTTACTCCATTAAAGCTACTGCGACCAACGCATACGGATGCAGCGCTACCGGAACTGCCAGCATTAACATCAGAGCCTTGGTGCCAATCACCCCAAGCATTACTATGAACCCTTCCGATGGCACCATTTGCCCGAACGATTCACTTCAATTAACATGTAATGGAGGTCCTTTCCAAAACTACCAATGGTATGGCCCTATTGGACCTTTAGCAATAAACAGCACTGTGGTTTATGTTAAAGTTCCCGGTAATTATTATTGCGTTGCAAGCAATGGTCCCCCCTGCCCTGTTTCAAGACTATCAAACACAGTTACTGCTGAATCCTATTCAACCCCTTATTTACAATCGCCTCCGAGTCATAATTTTTGTGCCGGTGATTCATTATTATTGAAAGTAATTGCAGGCAGCAACGCCATCATACAGTGGCTACCACCTTTAAGCGGAGATTCTATAACCCAAGTTATTAAAGCCCCGGGAACTTATTCCGTTAAGATTACCTCATGTGGAATAACTACTACCTGTACAACCATAATTACCGAGTCAAGCTCTATCGCTACTATAACAGCATCTCCATCGAAGACACTTTGCACTTTGGGCGATTCAATAAGGCTTTCTGCCTTACCTCGAATGGCTAATTATCGCTGGTCTCCCGGAAATGATACTACCCAAAATATGTATGTAAAACAGGCAGGCACATATAGCTTAAGTACCATTGATACATTTGGATGTACCGCCAGCGCCGACATAATTATATTTCCTCCAATACGTGACTCCTTAGTAAAAACAATTAATATTACCTGCTGGGGCGATAGTACCGGGCTTATTAGCATAGGTGTAAAGGGAGGCTCAGCACCGTATACCTATGCATGGGCGCCACCTGAAGGAAGCGGTGCGACTGCTTCTAACTTATCTGCAGGTTCCTATACAGTTAGTGTAAATGATGCCAACGGTTGCACGAAAAAAATAGCAGTTACCCTTACTCAACCGATTGTGCATCTTACAAGCGAAATTACATCCTATACCAATGTGGCGTGTTTTGGCGACTTTACCGGAAAAATTATAGACAGCGTTTATGGAGGAAAACCAACATACTCTTACGCCTGGAGTCCCGGCGGGCAAACTTCATCTGCTATTACAGGTCTTGGGATAGGTAGTTATTCCATAACGGTTACGGATGCTAATGGATGTAAAGCAACTACAGGCGTTACGATAACTCAACCTCCTTTGTTGAGTGTTAACATAAGCGAGCCCCAAATTATTTGCAAGGACAGTACCGGTATTATTTTGGCAAATGCAACAGGAGGAACTGAACCATATAGCTATTCATGGAGTTCGGGAATCACATCTGTAACTAGTACCGCGACTATTATGCTTACAGGAAATCTCAGTTTTTCAGTAACTGTAACCGATGCCCAGGGATGTACAGCAAGTGCCCAGATAACACTGGAGTATGGCCCCCCATTTACTGTTGGCATCACCGGGCAGACTACTTTTTGTATAAGAGATTCAACTACAATATGTGCTAATGTAACAGGAGGAACGAATGGAGTTTCTTATTTATGGCAACCCGGAAATAATACAAATGCTTGCATTGTGATAAAGCCGGCATTTGTTACCACATATACAATAACAGTAATAGATGGCTGTGGAGCAACCGCTACTGCAGGTGTAACAATTTCTCCGGAGCCTTCCCCCGTAGTAAACTTCTCTGCAAATATCTTCCAGGGATGCCCTCCGCTATGCATACAATTTTATAACAACATAACCATATTGCAAGGCAATGTAGAAGAATATGTATGGAGATTTGGAAACGGAGATAGTTCATATTCCCAAAGTCCAGTTTATTGTTATCCCGTAAGTGGAACGTACAATGTAAGCCTAACGGCAATTTCTAACAATGGTTGCAGCGCTACCCTCAGTAAAATAAATATGATAACAGTATTCGCACCTGCCAATGCTGCCTTTACTCTTTTTCCGCAGCCTGCCAATATTCTGGCTCCTACTATTCAATTTACAGACATAAGCAAGAATGAAGTTAGTATAGCATACCGGCTATGGAGTTTTGGAGATGCGACCGATTCAAGTAGTAATTTACCAAACCCAATTCATACTTATCAAGATACCGGAAGATATTGTGCAAATTTAACCATAATGGATTCACAAGGATGCATGGATACGACTACAAGATGCTTGATAATTGACCCGGCCTTTACCCTTTATATTCCTTCTGCCTTTACGCCTAATAGTGATGAAAAAAATGAAACTTTTGAACCGAAAGGGGAGTACATAAGGAGTTTTGAAATGTTTATATATGACCGATGGGGTATGGAGTTATATCATACTACCGATATAAATAAAGGATGGGATGGAACAGTGCATGGAGGCTCAATCATTTCACAGGAAGATACCTATATATATAAGATAAATGTTACAGATTCGGAAGGCACCCAACATTCCTATGTGGGGAATGTAACGCTTATTAAATAAAGAAAGCAGTATGCTGTTTGAGTATATGCTTAATTAGTTTTTCGCCAACTTTACAATATCCTCAACCTCCAAAATTTGCTTTTCATAGCCGATTGTAACCGTATGAACCATGGCAAGGCCTAATTCTTTCAAGGTGCATACAAATTTTGGAAAGAGTAACCTTAATGCGGGATACATCCAACTAATGAATAAATAAGCTTTCTGGGTGTTCTTTAGTCCTTTGGTGGGTTCCATATACCCCGGTCGGAACATATAGGCCCCTTTAAAAGGTAATTTCATCAAATCGGTTTCCGTTTTCCCTTTTACCCGTATCCAAAAACTTCTGCTTGTGCCTTTATTATTAGTACCTGCGCCTGAAACATACGTGAATACCATACCCGGATTCTGTTCACAAAGCAACTGTGCCATGTTCATGGTAAGTTCGTAGGTTAAATGGTAGTATTCCGGTTCCTTCATACCTACGGATGTTACTCCCAGGCAAAAAAAGCAAGCATTGTAGTTTACCATTTTTCCCTGAATAGAAGTAAGATCAAAAAAATCGGAATGGATAATCTCCTTTAATTTGGGATGGACAACTCCACAGGGTTTCCTGTTTATTACCAATACTTCTTCTACATCGGGATGAGAAAGACACTCATTCAATACTCCTTCGCCTACCATGCCTGTAGCTCCTGTTATAATTGTTCTTACTTTCATAGGTGGGTTTTTTATATAATCCGTTATCAGTTAAAGAATTTACAAAGCAGAGGTGTCCCAAGGTATATCTACCCTTACTTTACCTGATCACTATCTGCACTAAAGCGAAATCCAAGCCGTTTACCTGTTTGGAACTGCATGCGATTGGTTTCTTCCTCCATAGCCGAAACGCTTACTTCTTTAATATTATCGAACGAGGGAACAAATAGGTTAAAAGCAAGCGTGTAAATAATGGCTGAATTAATTATTTCAATCATTGCCTTTTTGTCAAGCACGGCATTGGGGAAATCATTATAAAGAAACCCGAGCTGGCGCTTACCTTCTACAAAATAATGCATTTCATGATTTATAAAAATCCGTGCAATAAGATAGCCTGAATCATTCGTGCGGTTGTATATAAAAGAATCGGACAAGAAATTATAGATAGTGATAATGCCGCAATATGCATTACCTTCATTATTCTTGACATACGAATTTTGCCATACCTGGTGGCTTTGGTCAAATACAAAAACATTGCTCTGCATATAAAACACCAACACATCTTCAGCAACTGTCAAAGTAGCTTCAAATTCGTTTTTCTCTTTGTATGATACATTTATTCTTTTATCAAAAGAAGCAGCTTTTTGCGCAAGGCTTTTAGCCACTTCCTGAAGTGTCTCTTTCATCATTACAAAAGCGTCAGCCATGTTTTTACGCACGTCTAACTGAAGACTGGTTTTTTCTTTAAGCAGCTTTACAATAAGCTCTTCCGGAGCAATTTTTTCTGTCATGAGTTTTTAAGTTCATAAGGGTACAAAGTTTATAAAGTTCGCTTCCTTGCCGCTTTATAAACCTTACAACTTTTACTTAATATGCTTTAGCAAATATAACTCTTTGTTTGGAAGGCTTGCCCGAATAAACACACAGCCCTTCTTCCTGCTCATTATTGATAGGGATGCAGCGAATGGTAGCTTTGGTTTCTTCTTTTATTTTTTCTTCTGTTTCGGGAGTTCCGTCCCAATGAGCCAAAATGAATCCACCCTTCATATCTAAAACTTCTTTGAAAGAATTATAGTCATCCACTTTCACCGTGCTTTGGTCGCGGAATGCAAGTGCCTTATCATAGAGGCTATTTTGAATCTCCGTAAGAAGGTTTTTTATATAGGTAGTAATATCATCCACAGGCACAAATTGCTTTTGTTTTAGATCACGCCTGTATACTTCTACTGTTCCTTTTTCTAAGTCTTTTGGGCCTATAGCAAGACGCACCGGCACACCCTTTAGTTCGTATTCGGCAAATTTCCAACCCGGACTGTGCTTATCATCCGCATCTATTTTCACCCTTATATTCTCTTTTAAAAGCTCGCTGTTAAGCGTTGAAATAACCTCGTTTATTTTTTTAAGTTGTTCTTCATCTCTGTATATAGGGATAATAACCACCTGGTGTGGCGCCAACATAGGTGGAAGTACCAACCCATCATCATCGGAATGAGTCATTACCAAAGCACCCATAAGCCTTGTAGACACCCCCCATGAGGTGGCCCAAACAAATTCCGATTTACCTTCCTTGTTTAGATATTTCACATCAAAGGCTTTAGCAAAATTTTGTCCCAGGAAATGCGAGGTACCTGCCTGAAGAGCCTTCCCATCCTGCATTAACGCTTCAATGCAATACGTATCTACTGCTCCCGCAAAACGTTCATTCGCTGTTTTTGTTCCTTTAACAACAGGCATCGACATCCATTTTTCTGCAAACTCTGTATATATATCAAGGATACGTAAGGTTTCTTCAACTGCTTCCTGGCTTGTGGCATGTGCCGTATGCCCTTCCTGCCACAAAAATTCAGTTGTGCGTAAAAAAAGGCGTGTGCGCATTTCCCATCTCACCACATTGGCCCATTGATTTATAAGAAGCGGCAGGTCACGATAAGATTGTATCCAACCCTTATAAGTATTCCAAATAATAGTTTCAGAAGTAGGGCGCACTATCAGTTCCTCTTCCAGCTTAGCAGTCTCATCAACAACAATACCTTCGGGAGAATTTTTCAAGCGGTAGTGTGTCACTACAGCACATTCTTTTGCGAATCCCTCCACATGTGCCGCTTCCTTCGAAAAAAAGGATTTAGGGATAAATAGAGGGAAATATGCATTGGAGTGTCCTGTATTTTTGAACATATCATCCAAAGCCCGTTGCATTCTTTCCCAAATGGCGTACCCATAAGGCTTTATAACCATACAACCCTTAACTGCTGAATAATCAGCCAATCCAGCCTTTATTACTATTTCATTATACCACTGAGAATAGTCTTGTTCTCTTGATACGATAGCTTTACTCATAATGCCAAAAAATGTTAAAAACTTTTTTCCGTGTATTCTTCACCTAAAATTCATCTTAAAATGCGTAACTTCGTCCCTGTTTAAGGTATATAGAAAAATCAGCAAATATTTAAGTGCGGCAAAAGTAAACAATAAACCTTTAAACTAACGGAACGTCTAACCTTCAACTAAAGTAAGAACACCTATGAAAACCTTGCTTAAAATATCAACCCTCGGTCTTGCAGTAATCAGTCTTGCTTCTTGCGGATCGCAATCCAATATAGCCGGACACAATAATGACGACGGTATATACGCTTCGCGTGGAAACAATGCCGCTCCGGCTGCTAACACGAATGCTCCAGCAGCATCCACCAATACAGGAAATAATAATCAGGCTCAAAATGCTGCTGCAGCAACGCAAGACTCAACCCACAATAATTATTATTCCAATGATTATTCCGATTATGACTATTCTTCCAACGTAGGAAGATATGACCAAAATTGGGGTGGCAATGGAGATTCTTATGACAATAATTCCTACGATAATTCATCCTACGACCCATATTTATGCGGACCAAGTGTTTACTTAGATTATCCTTGGTGGACTCCCTATTACGGCGTTGGATTTGGATTCGGCTGGGGCTATCCTTATTATGGATGGGGACTTGGATTCGGCTGGGGCTATCCTTATTGGGGCGGATATTATGGAGGCGGGGGATGGGGCGGATACCATCATTCCAACTACTACGGCTATCGTAATTCTATCATAGGCTCACCCCGGTCGATACGCACACAGTCTAGTTTTGCATCTTCCTATAGAGGCACCAACGGAACAAATAATGTAAGAGCAGCTACAGCCGGCAATGCTTCTCGCGCTGCTGCGGCTACTGCAGCAAAATCTCCTGTTGCAAGAACTGCTGGCAATAATTTTTCAAATGTAATTGTCAAGTCACCCGCCAACTATGCTAACTCGGGAGCAAGAGCGTACAGCAATTCTAACCGTGCTACTGCAAACAACCCATATTCTCGTTCATCGAATAATTCTAGGGCATCCTATTCCAGGAATAACAGTTACTCAAGTAATAGATCATCGTATAGCAGGCAAGGAAGTTCCTACAATAATTCACAACGTTTTTATTCCAGAGGTAATACTAGTTCTGCTCAAAGAAATTATGGCAACTCTTCCAGAGGTGGATATAGCAACGGAGCTCGCTCATATTCCGGCTACAGCGGAGGACACAGCGGTTTTAGCGGAGGGCATTCTTCTGGCGGTAGCTTTGGAGGTGGAGGACACAGCAGCGGAGGCGGTGGTGGTCATTCCGGCGGTGGCGGCGGAGGTAGAAGATAATCACAACACATAAAAATGATATAACCAATTAAAACCTGATAAAAAATGAGAAGGTTCTTATATGCGTCATGCCTTTTTTTGGCAATTAATCCCCTAAAAACAAGTGCACAAGTAGGTGAAGCAGATGCTTTGCGGTATTCCCAGGACATTTTGGGCGGTACTGCCCGATTCGCGGCTATGGGCGGAGCTTTCTGTGCTGTAGGTGGCGATTTGAGCACCCTTGGATACAACCCGGCAGGTATTGCCGTTTATACCAAAAACCAACTAGAAATTACTCCCGGCCTTACCTTGCAAAGCACTAATGCAAGCTATAACGGTACTACTACTACAAGTACTAGTAGCGTTGCGACATTGCAGAGTCTAGGGTTTGTAGCTACCGGTAAGGTTAGAAAAAAGAGCAAAGATGATGTGGGCGGATGGAAAAGCTACAACTTTGGGATTGCTTATAACCGTATGAATAACTTTAATGACAATGTTACCATACAAGGTACTACCAATAAAAGCACTTTGTTAGATGATCTTACTACACAGGCAAACGGCAATAACTACAACACCCTTAATAATGTTGACGGATTCAGGGTTGCTCCTGCCTGGAATGCTTACCTGCTGGACACATTACCTAACAGTAATGGTTCACAATATATGAACCTGATACAACCATCGCTGGATGCAGGCCTCGGCAGTATCTTACAAACAGAAAACATACAAACCTCGGGCTCTATGGGCGAAACAGACATAACTTTCGGAGGAAACTACAACGATAAGTTATTTTTAGGCGGTACTATTGGAATTGTAGATGTTGATTATAATCTGACCGACACCTATACCGAACAGGCTTTATATAACGACCCTACGTTTGGTTTTTCAAACTATACTTTTGCTCAGAATCTTAGCACATCGGGTACAGGAATCAATTTTAAAATAGGAGCCATATACCGCATATTAGACTGGTTAAGAGTAGGAGCCGCCATTAACTCACCTACCTTCTTTAGCATGACAGATAATTATTCCACCACCTGGACGGCTAATTACTCTACACCAACCGTCTTTAATGGTGATCAGGGCGAAGTGGTGCCTCCATCACCCCAAACTACCTATAACTACAACATTACTACTCCTATGAAGGCCATTGGAGGTGTAGCTGCTGTAATTAATAACCAAGGGCTTATAAGTGTTGACTACGAATACGTTAATTATTCCACCATAAGCCTTAACTCAGGCGATTTAGGATCGGGCTACACTACCCCACTCAATAATGCCATAAGCCAGGATTTTATACAAGCAAATAATTTGAGAGTGGGTTTTGAATGGGTACTTTATCCTATTAGCCTTAGAGCCGGGTATGCTATGTATGGAAACCCCTATAATGAAGGAACTGTAGGGTATTCTTCAGTACGTAATACTTATTCTTTAGGCGTAGGCTTAAAAGTGAATAATGTAGCTTTCGATTTAGCATACACACTTATGCAATATAGCGAACAGTATCAATTATATTCTGAAGCAGCCCCTACTACCTTAAAAACGAACATTTCAGACATTATATTCACATTAGCCTATACATTCGATCCGCCTAAAAAACATATGCACCGCAGGGAAAGATACATGAACTATCCACCTCCTCCCCCACCTCCTCCGGGAGCTTATTAAGAAGCAACTTACAAAACACCTCGATATATTCGGGGTGTTTTTCTTTGTTTAATTCTGAATTGGAAATGGGGTGGCAAGGAGTTTTTATAGGCTATTTTTTTCCATCTAAATGCAGGGAACGCAAGGTCTTCGCTTTAACATAGGTAAATCCTACCACAAGGATAGTCATGGAGCCGCCGAAAATAACGGAAGGAACTAATCCCATAAGCCTTGCTACCAGTCCTGATTCAAACCCGCCTATTTCATTAGAAGAGCCCAGGAAAATATTGTTGACCGATGAAACCCTTCCCCGCATTTCGTCCGGTGTCATCATTTGAAGGATAGTTGCCCTTATAATCACACTTACACTATCAAAAGCCCCGCTGAGGGCAAGCAGGAATATAGATAAAATAAGATTTGTGGAAATAGCAAACAATATCATACAAACACCAAACCCGGCTACAGCAAACAGCATATTTCTACCCGCATTTTTAAACGGAGGCCTGTGCACCATTATACTCGCCATAATAACGGCTCCCACTGATGGCGCTGCGCGCAACAAACTAAATCCGATGGAACTGGAGTGTAATATTGTGCTTGCAAAAAGAGGCAATAATGTTACTGCTCCCCCAAATAATACGGCAAATAAGTCAAGGGAAAGCGCTGAAATAATGACCTGGTTGCTGAAAACGAATTTTATCCCTTGAGAAAGGCTGGTAAACAAATCTTCTTTATGCTGTTTTTCGGGTAATGGCCTCGATTTAATAAATGAAAACAGGAATAAGGCAATTACCATCAGGAGGAAATCAGTTATGTAGCCCAACCCGATACCTACGATGCAAAGAATTCCGCCTAAGGCAGGGCCTGCAATGGCTCCGATTTGCCAGGCAGTGCTGTTCCAGGTAGTCGCATTGGGATAGTTTTCCCGAGGTACTATTTGTGACATGAATGCAAAGAATGAAGGCGCTATAAATGCCCTGCCAATACCGGTGAAAAAGATTACTATATAGATGGGAAGAATGCCAAAGTGATGAAGAACGTAACCGCTATTTAAAGTAAAGGCAAACAATAGGAAAGTAAAGACACTTAATATGATGGTCGCTATTACAATGATTTTTTTTCGTTCAATAATATCGGCAATATGACCTGCAAAAAGAGCAGTTAAAATAAATGGTATGGCCTCGGTTAGCGCTATCATTCCAAATAGCAACGGGTCTTTTGTATACTGCAATATTTGCCATCCCACAATAACGCCCTGCATTTCGGTGGCGATGGTAAGTAAAAGTCGGGAAATTGCGAAGAACCTGAAATCGCGGTTCTTTAAAGAAACATAAGGATCACTTCGCACGTAATGGAAATTATTTTTTTGCTACACAAACTTACTAAATCTTTTGAATGCCATGAACTAATCGAATCCACATTGAAAAGGCTAAAAAAAACAGTTTAATTTTCATGTCACACATGTCACACTTTTTTCGATTTATATACAACAACTATAAATATATTTATATCAAAACAATTTGATACATAGCTGCTTATAGCCATATCACAAATTAGTCGCTGAAAATTGGATATTCTCTATAAACTCTGTGAATGGCAAATGGGTAACACAAAAATAATATACAACTTACAGGCTTTCAATATAAAGCACCAAAATACAACCACAAAATACTGATTATCAAAATGTAAACATAACCTGTTTTAAGATTTTTTTACAAATTAGCAAGTATAAACAGTTTCTTATATTTACACCACGAATTAATGAATTATTCTTGGGCACTACTAAATATACAGAAGAAGAACTGGTAACGGCGTTGAAAAACGGCGAGCAAAGTGCATTGAGTTTTCTGTATGATAACTATTCGGCTGCATTATTTGGGGTAATTATGAGAATAGTGGAATCGCAGCCTCCCTCGCCTTCCGATAAGGAAAATGCGGAAGATATTTTACAGGATGTATTTATAAAAATATGGAGAAATATTTCTTCCTATGACAAGTCGAAAGGGAAGCTATATACCTGGCTGATTAACATAGCGAGAAATACGGCCATTGATAGCCTGAGAGCCAAGGGACACGCATTCAAAAACAAAATCCAAAGCATTGATAATTCCGTACGTAGCATTAATAAGCAGTATACCACGACCATCCACCCAGACCACATTGGATTGAAGTCGTTAGTAGGTAAAATGAAACCGGAATACCAGCAGCTAATTGATAAGCTGTATTTTGAAGGGTACACACAAGAAGAAGCGGCCGAAGAATTAAAGATACCGCTGGGAACTGTTAAAACCCGTGCCCGGTCAGCCATTAATCAGTTAAGGGAATATTTTAAGGAGAAAGATGCCATAATAAAATGAACATTAGCGAATACATATCATCAGGAATATTAGAATCCTATGTTTTAGGCGTTGCCACACCGGAAGAAATGAGGGAGGTGGAAAAGTATGCATCTATATACCCTGAAATAAAGCAAGAATTGGAAGCGATAGAAATGGCGATGAATAGCTATGCTACGGAGCATCGTATAGAACCTTCCTCCCACCTGAAAGAAAAGATACTCACTAAAATTGCCGGTGAAACCAATAATACAACCCCGGCTAATGAACCCGTTGTACGCTCATTAAATGAGTACAAGAAGCCATCTTCCACTTTTTCAGCCTGGTCTATTGCGGCATCATTCCTGTTCCTGATAAGCGCCGGGATAGCCATGTATTTTGGTATGAAAAGCAGCCGTTTAAATGACTCGATGAATGAAATGACAAAAGCGAACACCACTCTTTCAGACAGCATAAAAGCCATTTCGTCAGCGATAACGCAAATGCACAATGACATGGATATCCTAAAAGACCCGACTAATAAAATGGTTGAGTTAAAGGGATTGAAAATAGCTCCTGAATCTAAGGCTATGGTATGCTGGCGGCCAGCAGATAAGAAAGTATATGTGGAAATTGAAAAACTACCTTCAGCTCCGCAGGGAATGCAATACCAGCTATGGGCTATTGTGGATGGAAAGCCTGTTAGCGAAGGGATGCTTACAGCGGGTAGCGGGTTTCATCCTATGAAAGATGTTGATAATGCACAGGCTTTTGCAATAACCCTTGAAAAAGAAGGAGGAAGTCCAACGCCCAAAGGCGATATGTATGTAATGGGAGCTATTTAGTTACCGGCTTAACTTCCTTTAACAAATATATAAATCCAATTACCCAGGCATATCGTAATTTAGGTAATATTAAAAACTTCAATGCTATGACAAACCGACTGCTATTAACTGCCACAACCTTATTATGCGCCTTTACAGGCAGCCTTTACGGTTGCGGAAATACAGCAAAAAACGATCCTGCTAACTCAACCCAAAACTCAACTCAAACTATGACACAAAACACATCATCAGACACTAGCAAACATCTTGAAACTGCCATTTTTGCCGGAGGCTGTTTTTGGGGTGTACAATATTATTTTGAAAAAGCCAAAGGCGTAGTAAATACCGTTGTTGGATATACCGGCGGACATATTACCAACCCTAGCTATGAGCAAGTTTGCAGCCACATTTCAGGGCATTATGAAGCCATTAAAGTTACGTATGACCCTACTGTTACAAATTACGAAGCAATGGCAAAACTATTCTTCGACATACATGACCCATCCCAAACCGATGGTCAAGGACCAGATATTGGCCAGCAATATATGTCGGTAGTATTTTATGCCGATGACAATCAAAAACAAATAGCACAAAACCTAATAAACCAGCTCACCAAAAAAGGAATGAAGGTTGCTACACAACTGATACCTGCAACTATCTTTTACCCTGCTGAAAATTATCATCAACATCATTATGACCATGAAGGCACTACACCCTATTGCCACCATTATGTTGATAAATTCAACTAACAAATCTTCACTGAAAGAAAGGACATCGAAAGGTGTCCTTTTTTATTTTACAATCCTTATGAAGTTTTGCTGGCCCTGTTCTTCTCATCTTCTGCTCCGCCCTTATTATGCAAGGAACGTGAAGCCTGGCTATTGCCAAAATTATAAGTGAAAGATATTCCTACAAAACGAGTATCTCTTCTTACAAAAATAGACTGGTTGAAACCTACGAATGTAGTGGTACCCCTTGTAAGGTCAGTCCAGAAAATATCATTTGCATTAATTTTTATAGTACCCTTGCGATTCAGCACCTTCATGGTTAGCCCACTTGAAACCGTCCATGAACCTTGTAGATAAAGGTATCCAAGATCATAGCCTGAGCTGTAAAATCCATCTATTTCAAGGCTTACATTTTTATTCAGCGTAATGGTATTATTGTCATTTATATCCCACAAAAAGCGGTCAGAATTAAGTGGTGAAGAGGCTAAGTTAGCTATGTAATGACTCATATATGCATCGGCACTTACCATTATATCCAGCCATTTCCCCACTTGGTTTATGGTGGTTAAATTAGAAGAATAGGTATCAAATGTATTTAGGTTCTCATTGGTTTGTTCCGCAATATTCTGGCTACCCGGCAGGGCCAGTATAACTGTGGTAATGGCATTTAATGTATGCGTGTAAGAGAGCGTAAGCGTATACTTTTGCTTGTAGGTATCTGAAATTTGCATGGAATATGCATTTTGGGGGATCAAATAAGGATTGCCCTGCAAGTAAAAAGTGGGATTTATATAAATCCGGAACGGATTAAGTTGGTCGTAAGTGGGACGGTCAATCCGGCGTGTGGCCGATATACCCAACTGCTGGTCGGCAGTAAGGGAATCATCCAGGGAAATAGTGGGGAACAACTGGATAAAATTGTGGCCAAACTGTTGGTTGGTGGTAACCTGGTCGCCATTGGAAATAGTTTGTTCAGCCCTTAATCCTAATTGCAAATCTGCTTTATGCAGGCTCCTGCTATATGTAGCATAGGCGGCATTGATATTTTCGGAGTAAATAAAATGATTGCTTTGAGTAGTATCTACAGGGGCAGAAGCATTAGCGCCATCATATACCATTACGCTATTATCAGTTGTTACATAACTGGATTTTATCCCTGCCTCCAATTTTCCCTTCTTCCCAAATTGTCCGTCATAATCTGCTTTGAAGGAATAGATATCCAGGTTTCCGGGGAGATAACCATATAGTGTGGATGCCGGAGCGGCAATGGTATTATCTAAATTATAATAATTGGTAAAAACATGTTGGTACCCCTTGTTATCATAATTTGCATAATCCAGATTAACCAATAGCTCCCTTCCGGTCGAATCAAAGGTGTGTTTCAAATTAAGGTTACCAGAATAGTTATAGATTTTATTCGGGGTTGAACTATTAGTAACATTATAGGAGGCAGGCCTGTTCAGGCTATCATATTCATACGTAGTAGTGCTTTCTGATGGATTGAATTGCGTTATTCCGCCATCAGCAATGAAACCAATGGTAGTTTTATCCGATGCATAGAAATCCATGCCTACCCGTGCCATATTCGTAATAATGGGCAATTTAAGTGTTTCATATTGTCGGGTGGCTCCTTCCTGCCGGCCATCGTTGTAATAATTACTATTTAAGGTGATGTCATTTGATGTTCCCCGATAGGAATAATTGTAACTGCTAAAAATATTAACCTTTTTAGTGCGTTCGCTAAAGCTAAACCCGTCATTGGTTTTAGGATAAATGCCCTGGCTATAACCTGCATGAATAGCTACATTAGTACCGATTGCTTTATTTTTCTTCAAAATAATATTGATGATCCCGGCCGTTCCGTTCGCATCATACTTTGACGAAGGGCTGGTAATAAATTCAATTTTATCAACCGATTCGGAAGGAAGTCCTTTCAGGTAATTGGCAAGGTCAGTGGCTGACATGGGCGTTATCCGCCCATCTATCATTACCATAACGCTTTGTTTGCCGTGCATAATAATATTCTCGTTCTGGTCAATCACTATGCCCGGGGAGCGTTTCAATACATCATATATACTGCCAACGGCGCTAAGGGCGCTTTGGTCAACATTCACTACTGTTTTATCGGCATAGTGCTGTATAATGGGTGTTTTACTTTCCACCACCACTTCTTTAAGCGACTGCGATTGCAATGTAATTTCAGGAAGCGAAACCTCATTATGAGTACTGTCAACACTGAACGGAGCAGAAAAATAATTATTATATCCTACCTGCGATATATATATCTTGTACCTGTCGTACTTAACGTTGGTGAATTCAGCCAGCCCATCCTGCCCGGTAAAAGTATAAAGCGCCATAGAGGAATCTTTCACTTTCATAAGCTGTACAAATATCCCGTTAAGCGGCTTTTGAGTAGAGTCGGAAACTTTCAAATCTACTTTTCCGTTTACTTGTCCGGATACGTATTCTTCTTGAACACATAATGCCAGTATCACCAGCAAATAGGGGAAATATCTCATAGGGTATTTTTAAAGCTATTGTCGGACAAAGCTATGCCTTTGAGTTTTAGTTAATAGTTAAAAAGAGTTAACGAATATTAAAATAGCAGATTTCGTATTGTGCTATTACTGATGAATAATAGTGTATTATTGCCGTATCTAAAGCCTTGAGCAATTATGTCGACAGAAACTATAAAAATCACTTGCGGAATAATTGCAACCGTTATTAGTATTATAAGCTTTTTCCCTTACTGGAAAGATATTTTAAAGAAGAAAACCCAACCGCACAGTTATACCTGGCTTATATGGACCATATTGCAGGTTACCGGAGTAATAGTTATGTTCAATACAGGTGCCGGCATTGGAGTACTTGCCTTAGCAGTGGGGGCCTTTGTATGCGGCTCCGTTTTTATCCTTTCATTAAAGTACGGCACAAAAAACATAACACCTTTTGATACAGCATGCCTTATTGGAGCGTTGGCCTCAACAGCTATTTACGTTTTTCTGCATGACCCTGTGCTATCAGTAATACTGCTTGCCATAACCGACTTCGTAGGATTTTTACCTACCCTAAGAAAGGCTTATATAGAGCCCTATTCAGAAACTTTTTCCTTGTATGTGCTGGGTATAATCTGGAGCACGCTCAATATGGTAGCCATAGTAACTTATTCACTTACTACAGTGCTTTATCCTGCCTGCATCCTATTTGCTAATATAATATGCGCCTCTGTAATTTGGTTCAGAAGAAAGCGTATACCAATAGCGCATTGACAAACATTGAGAAGCACAAATCAGGGTGATATATTTAACATCACCTGCATGCTTCCACCCAATAAATTACTTCAAAAAGTGAATAATCTTTTCCGCAAGTTCACGCCCTATACGTTGCTGTGCTTCTTCGGTAGAACCAGCGATATGCGGTGTCATGGATATTTTATTGTGATGCAATATTTCTTCCCGTGGTGATTTTTCATCTTCAAATACATCCAACGCAGCATGTGCGATATGTCCTGAATTTAACCCATCGAGCAGGGCCTGTTCCTCAATAACTCCTCCACGCGAAGCATTAACGAGCATCACTCCTTTTTTCATTTGCTTGATTTCCTTGTGTGAAATAACCTTTCCTCCGGGCACATGCAGGGATATGAAATCGCTTTCAGCAAGCAATTTATCCATCGGGCCTGTTTTGATGGGTACATTTACTTTTTGAGAACCATTTAAATTCATTTCAAGAGTAGCTTCCGGAATATAAGGGTCATACGCCATTATGTTCATTCCTACCCCAAGCCCAAGCTTTCCGAGGCATTGGCCTATTCTTCCAAACCCTATTATACCTAAGGTCTTCCCTCCTACTTCTGTTCCTTTGGAATATTTTTTCTTTAACTGAGCAAAGTCTGCATGGCCTTTAACAGGCATAGCCCGGTTAGAATCATCTAATGAGCGAGCCATCGTGAAGATGTGTCCCATCACTAATTCCGCAACTGATAAGGAAGAGGCGGCAGGAGTATTTACCACCTGAATATTTTTGGATTTAGCATGTTCCACATCAATGTTATCCATGCCCACGCCACCGCGTGCAATAAGGCGTAAAGACGGACAGGCATCAATCAGAGTTTTATCCACACGTGTGGCGCTGCGCACTACCAGTGCAACAAAATCCTCTGCATTGATTACTTCTATTAATTCATCTTGGGGTACTTTTTCAGTAACCACCATAAAGCCTTCCTTTTCCAACATACGGATGCCTTCATCTTCCATTCCGTCGTTAGCTAATATTTTTTTCATCTCAATAAATTGTCTTAGGGGAAATTTATGTATTAGACGTTTTTCTTTTCAAATTCTTTCATTACATCTACCAAAGCTTGTACATCTTCAATAGTAAGTGCATTGTACAGGGAAGCACGGTATCCACCTACATCACGGTGTCCTTTTATTCCCACTATGCCTGCTTCTTTCCACATTTTGTTAAAGGTATCTTCCAGTTCAGGTTTGGTAAGCAGGAAGGTAACATTCATCCATGAACGATCTTCTTTTACTACCGTTCCGGTAAAGAGTGAATTGCGGTCTATTTCTGAATACATTAGTTCCGCTTTCTTGCGATTTATTTCTTCTATCCATGCAAGGCCGCCATTCTTTTTAAGCCAGCGCATGGTAAGCATACAAACGTATACTGAAAATACAGGAGGAGTATTGTACATAGATTCTCCTTTAATATGCACCTGGTAATCGAGCATAGAGAACATTTTTCTGCCCGTTTTGCCAAGCATACTTTCTTTTACTATAACCATAGTTGCACCGGCAGCACCCATATTTTTCTGCGCCCCGGCATATATCAATGAAAATTTACTAAAATCTACTCTGCGGCTAAATATATCGGATGACATATCACATACTACAGGAATAGGAGAATCGGGGAAATTCTGCATTTGCGTACCATATATAGTATTGTTTGAAGTAATGTGCAAATAGTTTGCATCCGTGGGAATGGTATAGTTCTTCGGTACATAGTTGAACTTTTTATCTTCCGACGATGCTACAACATTAACATTTCCAAGCAGCTTGGCTTCCTTGATGGCTTTACTTGCCCATACTCCCGTATTCACATAAGCGGCAGTACCACCCGTTGCAAGGAGATTGCTGGGAACCATTGCAAATTGAAGGCTTGCGCCTCCCCCCAAAAATAAAACCTGATAATCGGCACCTAAGCCCATAAGTTCTTTCACCAGCGAACGAGATTCGTCCATGATGGCCATAAAATCTTTGTCTCGATGCGAAACTTCCAGTATAGAAAGTCCTGTATTATTGATATTCAAAACTCCCTCGGCAGCTTCTTTAATAACCTCTGCAGGAAGTATTGCTGGCCCTGCGCTAAAATTGTGTTTCCCTTTCATAAATAAATTAAAAAATTGGTACCGCAAAGGTACAAAAACCCTGTTAATGAGGAGCGGTATATATCGCCTTCTTATCCGGCTGATATGTAGGATGTTTCGGATTATTAAACAACTGGTCTTCCTTCTCCTTCGGATTGCGGGCATCTACATCTGCCATATAGTTCCATTCTCCGTTTTTCCACTCCATCGCATCTATCTGAAAACTGGGCCCGTAATATTGGTATTGTCCTTTGAGCCCGTCGTCTATGGGAATAAGATGATCAAACAGAATTCTGTCTTTAGATTCATCATACCGCAATGTCATAGTTACTTCTGCCGAGTATTCAAAAATTACTCTTTTAGGATTGCCACGAAAGGAAGCCGGCAATTTTTTGTAGACTGATTTACCAAAGAGCGGCGCCCCTTGCGAATTAAAAGATATTACATCAATTACTTTATGCGTAATCATCTTGTTATACCCCTGCCAGGCAAGAAGCGTATAAAACTTAGTATCTTTTTGTTTTATGATTTTGTAATAAATCATCCCAAGCCATTTATCGGGGGTAAAGACTCCTGTTTTAGGAGTAGTTATGTCAGCCGAATGGTCTTCCAGTACAAATAAATTATATTTTTTTTTCGCCGGATTGTAAGCCTGTACAAATCCATAATAACCAAACGCGCACCCTTCTTTAGGAACATCCCAGGTTATTAGCCTAAATTGCTTATCAGGCGACATTACGATACCAATGGTAGCAAGTGAATCAAATGGATAGTTGAATGAACCAGGTAAAAGAAGAGCCTTCTTCATTAGTATAAAAAGGCGGGCGTTGGCAGTATCCTTTTCTTTATCGGTACGGGCGTTTATCCGCACATACTGCAAAGATTTCATAGAATCTTCGTATACCCTAAGCATAAAAGAAGAGTCAACCGGAGAGGTTGCGTAACTACTAATAGGCTGTACTAAAAATAGCCCAGAAAAGAGAGTGATTGCAACTAAATGAATACGCATAGCCAAACCTATTGTCTTATTTACAAAAGAAGAACCGGCGTAAGAAATATGCAATAGGAAATTATTTTACACGTTGCTTTTGCAGAGTTGGCATTTTGAGTTGTGCCAAATAGAATATCCCGAATAATAATCCTCCATAAAATAAATCACCCAGCATCCAATTCCGAAGAAAAGGAAGAGCAGCAGCATAACAAGCTACAAAGCCCTGCCAGGTATGAGGATACATGGTTCCGAGCCATACACCGAAATCGGATATAATATATATGCATATTGAAGAAATAACTGATAGTAAACCTATACGGAAAATGGTTGCCTTACTTCGAAGCATAAACCCAAGTGCTGCAATTACAATGTATGATGCATAAACCCATTCAGCCCCCTTATATAAGCCTCCTAAAAGTAAGTCGCTAATAAAAACAGCAGTGATAGGAACCAGGAAAGCCATTATTTTTTTATCGTAATATGCTGCTCCGAACAAAGCAACAGCAGATGCAGCAGTAAAATTAGACGGATGCGGAAGCAAGCGGGTCAATATTGCTAATATTATCAGTCCGGTAATTACTAAAAAGCGTGTGTTTAATTTCATATATAAATAGAGGTATTGAATCACAAAGTTACGAAAAATAACTATGAACTGTACTAAGCACTTAGTTATTCCTTCCTATCTGGGGTGGAAGAGGGGGCTCGAACCCCCGACCCTCAGAACCACAATCTGATGCTCTAACCAACTGAGCTACATCCACCATAAATTTCAGGGGTGCAAATATAATTGTTTCTATGAATGGAGAGTACTCCTTGTTTTAAATAACTTTTCTTCCGGGCAAGCAAAAACCATTTACATCAGTTGAGATTATAGGATAATATGTATTCGAAGCCGCGTGTCCTTTCTATTATATTTTCTCCAAAAAATGTATTATCCTTCATATTTGTTAGTTCAATATAAGGCATTAAGTACATGGAAATTTTTTCGGAAAGGACATATCTATAAAAGATATGTGCCGATACATTTACTGTGCTATATCCATCCAATGGGGTGTTTTGTGAATACCTTTGCATGTTCACAGGCGGATTGTTATCGGTTTGCTGGTAAGTAGTTGCATATCCCGTACTTCCGATCATGTACCATAGTGCTCCACCTATACCAATACTGCTCCTCTTCTTGCGTCCAACAAAGTATTCAACCTGTATGGGCAGGCGCAAAAAATAGAGCCGTTGGGTGGTAATGACTGAATCGTAGAATACATGACCAACATTGTGTTGATAGTTATAAGTAAGCGGGCTCATATTGCCAAATGTACTAAACTGGAGGCCCGCTTTTAGAAATATCGTAGATCCCATATAGTGAGAATACCCTACTCCTACTACTATATTAAAGCCTTTTCCCTGTACCACCGAGCCAATTTGCCATCCACCACTATATTGAGTACCCGCATCAACAGAGAATAGATTAGTTTTCCCCATAAATACGCGAGGTTCATTAGAAAACCTTTGAGGAAGTGGTTCGGAGCCTCCTATAGTATCTGTTTTATGAATGCCATTTTTAGCAGCTAATTCTGTTGTTTTCTTCACAGCGAGCGGACTCGATGGGGTTGCTACTTTTTGAGAAGATGCAACGGTATTATTTGCAGGATCTTTTGTACCCGGTATTGTATTAGCAGGTTGAACATTTTGAGTTAAACCACCGGCTTGTTTATCGTTACCCGCGATACTTCCTATGCCTGAAGCCTGAGCAACAGAAACTCGTGTAGCCGGTTTATTCCCACTCATAGTTCCCCTATTACCCGATGCAGAAATATGGCTGCTCTTATTGTTCTTCCCGGAGGAAGAAGCATGAGCCATAGTTTGCCCCGAGGCTATAGTATTTATACCCGGTTGGTTATTGGTTATAGGTACTGATTTCGTGCTATTTACAGTAGAATTATCTGTGTTGCCCGATATCTTAGTTGCCGCAGATGTCGGTTGGTTTGTAGATGGAGCTGAATTAGTATTTAGCTTGTCGTTAGTTGATATGGTTTTTGAAGTAGTGCTGGCGACTGAAGTATTTGCAGACCCGGCACCTGATTTTCCGCGTCCATTATTCCATGAATAAAAAGCAAAAGCCCCGGCGACACATATCAAAAGCGCTAATGATATGAAAAGCCACAAAATTCTCCTCTTGGAATCTCGTGAATCATCAATCATTTTCTTCATCGATTTCCAGTTTTCCTCATCAAAAGGAAGCTCCCTATCGCTGAATTTAGAGTTTATGATGTCATAAAAATTATTTTCGTTTTTCATCCTGCCACAAGTTTTAAAATATTAGGATTAATTTGAATAATCATTTCTTGTAATTTTTGTCTTGAAAAGTTAAGATGCCACCTTGATGTACCCTCTGAAATACCCAATGCACCGGCAATTTCTTTATGCGAAAAACCGTCGATAGCATACATATTGAATACTTTTTGGCTCATAGGGGGCAGTTTTATAATTAGGGCGTGTATTTGTTCCACATCCATTTTTACCAGTGCATTGTTTACGTCCGTACTTTCATGTACTTCCTCATAGTCTTCCACATATTTTATATGCTCTTTGTGTATTTTCTTTTTACGGTATTCATCTATCAGCGTATTCACCATCACCCTGTGTATCCATGCTTTGAAAGAGGTTTCCAGTTGATATTTTTTCAGATTGGTCAGTATCTTAAAAAACCCCAGGTTCAACATTTCCTTCGCCTCTTCCCTATTCATTGTATATCTCAGGCATATTGACAGGAGATAACCATACGTTATACGGTATAGCTCGTACTCAGCCCGCCCGTCTTTACGTATGCAGGCAGATATTATCTCTGTCTCAACCTTCATGTAGATATTTCCCTATCGGCACGGTATTTAATGCAAGAACGTACCAATGGCGGTAAATGTTGGGTACTAATGTAAGAAATTTTGCCAGAATGTCCGATCTGATTGAAAACTATAGGCTTTTTAGATGTACTAATTCAGTAATCTTATGTCAAACTATACGCCAACTGACTTGTTTGAGTACCCAAAAAGCAAATAAAATAATATAAATTATATTCTATTTAAAAATTTTATATATATTTGAGGATTAATATAATAATTGATTATTCTATTAGTTATTATACTTAAGTTATATACCAAAAATTGAACATGAAGATAAATTACCAGCTATTTCTTCTGGGTATTGTAGTACCATTCCTACTAACTATTCAGCCCCTTCGTGGGCAGGCACCCGCTTCCACCAAATTAAAAGCTGACAAAACCGCATCAACAGGCGCAAAAATCAATTGGACCTCTAATCCTTTCGACCACCAAATTTTCATAGAAAATAAAGGACAATTTACGGGTCCTGAAAATGGCGACAAGATATTATATGGCGCTCAAGTCGGTAATGTTTATGTCTTCATTACTCCTCACGGGCTTATTTATAAATACACTGAACATCCGGAAGTACGCTTAAGCCCTGATAAAAAACATTATGAAATGGTTGACCCTGATGAGATAAATGTGAAAAAGAAGCCCATAGACCACTATTTAACCGCCACGTGGCAAGGGTCAACTAATAATGCGGCCACTGTAGCAAGCGAAGAACAAACCTATTACTATACCTATCCGGGTGCCGATAATAAAAGCACTCTAAAAGCGAATGTTTTCAAAACTATAACCTGCGAAAATGTATATCCCGGTGTAGATGTAAAATATACATTCCCCGAAGGGAAAGATGGATTCAAATACGCCCTGATAGTACATCCTGGCGCTGACCTTTCCACTGTAAAACTAAAGTACGATGGTGCAAAGAAAATGGAGGTTGATGCAGATGGAAATATAGAAATAAATAGTGGCTGGGGCCAATTTGTTGACCATGCCCCTGTTAGTTTTTATGATGAGGACAATAGTCATGTTGTTTCCGGCTACCAGTTGAATGATAATACTGAGTCATTCAAAGCCAACAACTTAGATGTAACTAAATCATTGACGGTTGACCCCTGGTCAACCAACTGGACCACTACCTATGCCGGAAATTCGGGTTATGACGGAGCGTACGATTTAGATTACGACTATGCAGGGAACGTATATATATATGGAGGATATAATCCTTTCCAACTGTCAAAATATAACAGTGCCGGGGTGCAACAATGGACATATAGTACTTCCAATTTCCCTTATTTCTATTATGGCGCTTTTTGTGTAGAAAAATCCAGTGGTGCATCCTTTTGTTTTGAGGGATTTGGTGGAGGCAGCTATGCTTATACCGACAAAGTAAGTACTTCGGGCGCCCTGCTAAGTACATTAACGAATAATACACTGGATGAACAGTGGAGAGCAGCCTACGATTTATGCAGCCATACTATTGCAATTGCTGGTGGGGGAACAACACAAAGCTACCAGGCTGCTACCTTAGATACTAATAATAATACTTATACACAAGCCAATGTATTGAATCTGGCACCTAACACAGGGTTTCATGACTTATGTCTTATTGCCTCCGATCCCATTATGGATACTACTTACATGGCAACCACCTGGACATACGCGAACTCCAGTTTAGATAACAATTTATTATTACGATTGCCCATGCCAAGCCTCACTCCCACCGGCTTAATGACTTATGATGGACTTAACTTCCAGGAATGCTTTAGCCCTGTTTATGTAGCCACAGGATCGGGGAACACTAATGGTATGAACGGAATGGCTGTAAGCCCTAATTGGCTTTATACTTATGATGGAGATTCGTTGCAGCAGATAGATAAAAATACCGGGGCAATTAATCACAAAGTAGATGTATCGGGAACTTATTTTACCTGGGGCGGCATATCAGTAGACTTGTGTGATGATATTTATTTGGGAAATGCAACCAATGTTGATTTATACAATGCATCTCTTGCACAAACGGGTACCATAGGCCCTTTCCCGGGAAATGTATATGATGTAGTACTGGGCAATGGGGTATTGGCTTCCGATGACAGTACTTTATATGTTTGCGGAAAAGGGTTTGTTTCGAGTATTCATATTGACCCTCCCAGCCCGCCTGCTATAGCCAAAACTCGTACCCGCATGTGTTCTTGTAATTGCACAGCCACTGGAATACTTACCTTTTGCGGGAATCCGGATACATCGAGGAATGTGACTTACCTTTGGAGTAATGGACAAACAACCCGTACTGCAACCGGTTTATGCCCCGGAAATACATATACGCTTACTATCCACTTAGGCTGCCAACAACAATTCCAGGATACATTTAACTTCCCGCTTACGGGCACTCTAAACCTTGTTAAAGCACAAACTGCTGCAACTTGTGTTACTCCAGGTACTGCTTCCATTACTGTTACCGGAGGAAACCCTCCTTATACCTATTTATGGAGCAATGGTGCAACCACCTCGAATACCAACGGACTGGGAGCCGGAAACTACTGTGTTACTATTAATGATAGCAGGGGATGCCAGGATTCGGCCTGTTTTATTATTCCGGGCAGCCCATTACCCAAAATAAAAATAACACCTCCTTACGATAGCTTATGTTTCGGTAGTAATGGTATACCCCTTACTGCTTCCGGCGGCAAAACTTATGTTTGGGCTCCTTCCAATGGACTGTCCTGTGTGGCGTGTTCCAACCCGACGGCTACACCTAGCGTTACCACTACCTATACAGTAACAGGAACTGACTCAAGCGGATGTGTTAATAAAGATTCAGTGATTATAAAAGTAAATCCATTGCCTACCATTACTATAGCCCCACCCAATGATACCGTATGTACCGGAGGAAGTATAGCCTTGACAGCATCTGGTGCTGCCAGTTATATATGGAGCCCTCCTACCGGATTAAGCTGTACCAATTGCAGTAACCCCACCGTTACTCCAACGATAACTACCACCTATACGGTGACGGGTATTGACAAGCACGGCTGTTCATCTACAACACCTATAACAGTGTATTTGGAGGAACCACCTACTATAAATATTATAGCTTCAGGCTCATCTATATGTAATGGAGAATCCGTAACCCTCTCAGCAACTGCAGCTAACACTACCAGTCCTTTTACCTGGCAGCCAGGCGCAGTAATAGGCCCCTTTATATCCGTTACGCCTACCGTAACTACCACCTATACCGTTACAGCCTCCAGCGGATGCGGAACCGCAACTGCTTTAAAAACAATCAATGTAAACCAATTGCCTATTACACAGTTTGAAGGCTCCCTTACCAGGGGTTGCGCTCCTTTTTGTGTTCAATTCAGAGATAAAAGTGCCAGTCAAAATAATATTATCAAATGGACATGGAGTTTGGGAGCAGGAGATTCCATAGAGAGCCGGGACCCTATATTTTGTTATTCCCGTCCGGGTAATTATACCGTGGGGCTAACCACTGTAACTGATAGCGGATGTAGTTCTACCCTTACTATTCCTGATTATATAGGCGTATATAGCCCACCTGCAGGAGGCTTTACATTCTCTCCGGAGTTCACAACCATCATACAACCGGCTATACAATTCACCGATATCTCTACCGATGCTTATGGCATAATTTACTGGACATGGAACTTTGGAGAATCAGGAGATACAGTAAGCCATTTGCAGAATCCTATGCACGTGTATCAAGATACAGGAACATTTTGTCCAAACCTGATATTAATGAATCAGCATGGATGTGTAGACACTGTAACAAGTTGCCTGGTAATTGACCCTTTGTTTGCTTTATACATACCCGATGCCTTTACCCCTAACGGAGACAGGAAAAATGAAATATTCACTGCAAAGGGTAACGATATAAAAAGCTTCGAAATGTATATTTTTGACCGTTGGGGCATGCAAATATTCCATACGAACGATATCAACAATGGTTGGAACGGGGCTGTTAATGGAACAGGCGCAATATGCCAGGAAGATACATACGTATACATTATAACTGTATATGACAACAGGAACCACAAACACACTTACACTGGAGCTGTAAATCTGCTTAAATAGAAACCGTGGATAAATAAATTAAGAAAGAGGTTGAATATAAAAATCAGCCTCTTTTTTTTGTCTTCTTCCAGCAATTATCCGCATGGTCGTCAACCATTCCTACGGCTTGCATAAATGCATAGCATATAGTAGAACCCCTGAATTTAAATCCGCGTTTCCCCATGTCTTTGCTCATAGCATCGCTTATAGCAGTCTTAGCAGGAACATCACTCATGCCTTTTCGCTTCTTAATAAGAGGCACTCCGCCTACAAAGCCCCATATGTATTTATCAAATGAACCGAATTCTTTTTGGATCTCCAGGAAGCACCTGGCATTGTTTATAGCTGCTTCTATTTTCAGGCGATTGCGAATAATCCCGGCATCCTGCATCAGAACATCGAATTTTTTTTGGTCAAATTTGGCAACCTTCTTAGCATCAAAATTGGCGAAAGCCTTGCGGAAATTATCTCTCTTTTTTAACACGGTATACCAGCTTAGTCCGGCCTGAAAGCTTTCCAGAACAAGAAATTCAAAAAGCTTTTGGTCGTCATGCAAAGGCGTGCCCCACTCTTTATCGTGATAATCCATATAGAGTGTATCTTTCATGCACCATGCACAGCGATTTTTATCTTTTATCATAACCTAAGATACTTTAAGAATGTTTACTTTTTGCCATTTCTGTCTTCCTGCTAATCCATTCAACAAGATTAAGGCTTGGCCCGGTAATAAGGGTGGTCGCAAGCGCCATAAGAACCATCATGGCAAAAATTTGAGGTGATAAGATACCCAAGTCGTACCCGATATTCAAAACAATAAGTTCCATTAATCCACGTGTATTCATCAAAGCGCCAATTTTAATGGAACTTTTCCAGTCTTGCCCCGTAATTTTAGCTGCCAAAGCACTACCTCCGAATTTGCCGCTTATAGCAACCACCAAAACAATACCAAATGTACTCCATGCTTCGCGATCGTTTAGTAACCCTATTTGCGTTCGCAAACCGGTAAATGCAAAAAATATAGGAAGTAATATAAGCACACTGATGTCTTCCAATTTCTCTGTAATTTTTTGTCTGAAAGTAATATTTTGAGGCATTATTACGCCTGCAATAAATGCACCAAATAGTGCGTGAATACCTATTAACTCTGCTATATATGCAGAACAAAGCAAAGTGAGAAAAGAAAATGCAACCGTAAGTTTTCCGATATCATCCTTTCCAAGATTTTTACGATAAATTCTTTCTAAAAGAGATTTTATAAAAAGCACCATTATGGCAACAAAAAGTATAGCCAGCAGGATAGTAAATAATGCGCTTGCTATAGCACCTGCCTTGGCTATGGCAATTACGACTGCAAGAATACACCACCCAATAACATCGTTGGTAGCTGCACAGACAATAGCCATTGTCCCTACAGGTGTTTTTGTCATGCCCCTTTCCTGTAATATCCGGGCAAGTACAGGAAATGCGGTAATGCTTACCGAAATACCAATAAAAAGGCAAAATGCAAGAAAGCCTACTCCCGAAGGGGCATAAGCATCATAAAGATAGTAGGCCAATAAAACGCCAAGGAGGAACGGCAGCGCAATACTTACATTACTTACAAATAATACATCACGGGCTTTACCTCTAATAACATTTAGGTCTAGTTCCATCCCTATAATGAACATAAAAAATGCCAATCCTATTTGACTCAGGAACTGTAAAGTTCCTAAGGAACTATCGGGAAAAATAAAATGAAAAAAACCGGGAAACAAAAGCCCCATCGCTGAAGGCCCTAAAAATATACCTGCGAGTATTTCGCCAATCACACTGGGTTGCCCTATAAAGGTAAGAAGCAGACTAAATATGCGGGAAGCCACAATTATCAGAAGAATTTGCAACAACAAAAGACTTAATGGATGCTTTGCATTATCTTCAAATTGCCTGAAAGCCTCCCATACTCCTGTTATAGGAACAGCCACCTTTGAGATATCCTTTTGCTGCAATATGGTTTGCGTTTCAATCTTTACCGGCTTAACCGGTAGCTTCTCCCCTTTTTTTACGACTATATATAATCCTGAAATAAGCATTGCTATGACCAGCAAGTTCAGGAAAAATAATTTTTTCATTCCATCTTTTAAATTAGTTCCCCGTACTAATCCTACTATTTACGACTGCAATATAGTGAGATTGCATGTATTGCATATAAACTGTACATACCCATTTATAAAATAAGACGGTGTTCTTATCTAAAATGTTTCGTGGCACACTAAGAATCCTTTTCATGTCATTAGCTTTCTAATATTTTATCAGCATTTCTATTTATTTATGCTTTTTCACTACGTTTGCCGGATGATACTTGCAAAAAACATCCATAAATCGTATGGTAAACTACATGTTCTGAAAGGAATTGACTTGGAGGTTAAAAAAGGTGACGTAGTTTCAATCGTTGGTACATCCGGAGCAGGTAAAACCACATTACTCCATATTCTTGGTACCCTTGACCGCGCAGACCAAGGCAACATTGAAATAAACAATACCCTGATAAACAGCTTGAAAGATCGTGAATTATCGCGCTTCAGAAATAGGCATATAGGCTTTGTTTTTCAGTTTCATTACCTTTTGCCGGAGTTTACTGCATTGGAAAATGTATGCATTCCAGGTTTCATAGCCAAAACCCCAACCAATGAAGTCCGCCACAAAGCGGAGGAACTGCTTATTCTGCTTGGGCTAAAGGAACGATTAGACCACAAACCATCGGAGCTATCGGGCGGTGAACAACAAAGAGTAGCTGTTGCAAGGGCCCTTATTAATAACCCCTCCGTAGTTTTTGCCGATGAGCCATCCGGAAATCTCGATTCTGCCAATGCCAGGGAGTTGCATAAATTATTTTTTCACTTAAGAGATACCCTATCGCATACCTTTGTAATAGCTACGCACAATGAGGAATTGGCAGATATGGCCGATCGAAAAATTATTATGAAAGACGGACAAATTGCAGGATAAGTTTCTATGTAAAGAGAAACTTATATATTTGCACGCCCAAAAAGTTCTTTTGATACTTAAAAATAATGCGAAAGTAGCTCAGTTGGTAGAGCGCAACCTTGCCAAGGTTGAGGTCGCGGGTTCGAGACCCGTCTTTCGCTCTTGGTTCGCCACCAAGCTGGCTTGGCGAA
>Ga0206881_10083_pt1 | contig 31314 bp, 25 predicted proteins | sample Alteio_BWOrgCont_3_FD_152867 | JGI IMG/M metagenome (GOLD analysis project Ga0206881, IMG submission 152867) | Enriched cells from forest soil in Barre Woods Harvard Forest LTER site, Petersham, Massachusetts, United States -... | ecosystem: Environmental > Terrestrial > Soil > Temperate forest >...
GACCTCGTCCGCGTCGCTTCGAACGTTTACGCAGGATGCTGCGCAAACGTCCGCGAGTCCAGCAGTCGAGTTCTCGGAACACGTTACGGTAGCTGCTGTGCTTGAAATAACCGAACCAGCCCCGGAGGGTTGTGTTCAGGTTCGTGACGATGCACTTCAGCGAGTTGCCATTCGAGCGATGGGTTTTCGTACGAATGGCGTCTTTGAGCTTCTGAATGCTCTTTCGCCGAGGCCAGTGTTTCTCGCCTCGGAATTCGTATCCCAGAAACTCAAAGCTTTCGTGTCGGGAGTCGACGATTCGAGTCTTCGTGGGATGCAGTGTCAGGCCGTTGTCGGCTGTCCACTGCTTCACGATGTCCAATGCCTTCGCAGCCTGATCGGCGGTACGGCACAGGATCACGAAATCGTCGGCGTAGCGCACCATCGCGTACCCGGACTGGGCCATCAGGTGGTCCAGAGGGTCCAGATAGATATTGCTTAACAAGGGACTTAAGACCGCGCCCTGGGGCGCTCCGGATGCCGGAGTGTGCAGGGTCAGTCCGTCCATAATCCCCGCCTGAAGGAACGACTGGATCAGCGACAGTACGCGACCGTCGGTGACCTTCGCATTCAGGCGGTTGAGCAAGTTCGCATGCGGGATGGAGTCGAAGTAGCCCTTGAGGTCTGCATCTACTGCGTAGACGTAGCCTGCTTTCAAGAGTTGATCGACCTTCCGCAACGCGTCCCTGCACCCTCGTCCCGGACGAAATCCATAACTGTTTTCCGCAAAGTCCCGCTCGAAGATGGGTTCGATCACATTCACAATCGCGGCCTGGACGAGCCGGTCTCGAACCGTGGGAATTCCCAAGGGTCGAGTCTCCGTCGTGCCGGGTTTGGGGATGTGAACGCGGCGAATGGCCTGAGGGCGATACGTTCCTTCCTTCAGAGCGTCCGACAGTTGCCAGATGTTCTCCGGTATCTGTTCGGCAAACTCCTGGGTCGTGACGTGATCGACTCCTGCGGCCCCCTTGTTCTTGTGGACTTGTTGAAATGCGGTCAACAGATTGCGTTCGGCAAAGACTTTATCATACAGCCGAAACCATGGTCCTCCTCCCGCGCCCGTAATGAGCGCCGTCAACATGCGCGCTGTCCAGACGCACGGTTTCGCGATCCCCCACAGGGGACTGGCGATTCCGGCTTGTTGAGCCTGCGGCACTGCCGCCGGTGTGGCTTCCGTTCGTCTGGTCATTGCGCCTTCCATCTTCCTGGTTCCCTTCGCTCCACCGGAGTTACCCGGTTTCATCACTACTATGGAACCTCTGACTCCTGTGCGGTTCAGTCGTCCCTCACAGGTCTCATTGCTTCATGTACAGAAACTTCCGGACGTTCCGACTCCAACCACCCATTGTCGTCCAATCCCGTTCGAGTTTGTGTTACCGGGACCAGTGGAACCACGGATCGAGGTGTCTATTCCTCGTCCATCACGTACCGACGTGACTGCGGTGGCACTTCAGCTTCGCCCTTGGCTAGGAGGCTCGCTACAACAACAGGCCGAATCGAGTTCACTTGCGTTTCGGACCGCCCGTTCGCCTTCCGATGCCTCCCACCCCGTCTCGCGACGACGCAGTTCCGGTCGGCTACAGGATCAAACCCTAACCTCCTGACAGGGACTCTCACCCTGCCGATTCTGTACACTCGCAATCGCACTAGCCCGATTTCTCCGAAATCGGGGTCATTGGACTCTCAATCACAGCGAATTCCGCCGGGCGCAGCCCGACTACTGTCTCCTCATCAGCCGGAATCGCGTTAGCGTCCGGTTTCTTCCTCGTCACACCAACCCATTCCGCACCACCGAGAACACCGGCCTGCCGGTTCATCGAGCGATCTCCAATGCCTGTTGATCCTCTTGGCGTTAGGTGTAGATCCAGATGATGTGCTGGCCCGCGTGAGGCAGGCACTGATCGCTGATGACGGCTTCAATCCTCCTGATGCGAATGTGACAAGAGTTTCTTTTCCGTAAGGCGGAGCTGCGCGTCCAGCAGGAGTTAAGCTGAGAAAAGGGGCGAATAACGTTACCACGGCTAACGGGTCAACGGAAAGGAGAAAGCAATGGGGACAGTGTGCGTCGGCGTCTGCCGGAGAAACGTAGCGGATGCAAGAGTCGTACAAGGAAAGACCTGGTGCACTCAGCCGATTCCCCGGGATCCGTTGACGATTCACAGCGTCCAGGGGTGGCGATAGGGGCGAGACAGCATCGCGGCGGCTTGCTCATCTCCGACGATCGTTTCGCTGGAGGCATCCCATTGAATCTTGCGGCCCAGGCGGGCGACGATGTTGTTGAGGTGGCAAACCGTCGCGGATCGATGCCCGATCTCGACATCGCAGATTGGCGGCTTTCGAGACTTGATGCAGTCCAGGAAATTCGAGTGATGATTTTGGCTCTTATAGAGACTGACAGCATTGTCACCCAGGGGCTCTTCGATCAGTTCCTTGCGACTGCCGACGATTGTCCCTCGATCGACGTGAATCGTTCCTGCTTCGCCGATGAACGTCACGCCTCCCATGATGTCCTTCTGTCCCTGACCGACGATCAGTCTGGTCCCATTCGCGTAGGTGCTTGTCAGCCGGCATGACATCGTCACTTCGTACCAATCCTCCGGATGAAACGTGGCGGTCCCTTCAACGGTTGCAGGCCCCGATTCGTCCATCCCCAGCCCCCACTGGGCAATATCAATGTGATGAGCACCGAAGTTGGTCATTTGACCGCCGGAGTAGTCCCAGAAAAACCGGAAGTTGTAATGGACTCGCTTCTGGTTATACGGGCGTTGCGGTGCCGGACCGAGCCACAGGTCGTAATCGAGAACTTCTGGCGGGTCTGAATCGGGAACAGGAGGACCGGAGAAATTGCAATTGGGAAGTCCGACATGAACTTCATTGATTTTGCCGATTCGGCCCGAACGAACCAGTTCGCAAGCCAGTCGGAATCGGTCATCGGAGCGCTGTTGCGATCCCGTTTGAACGATCCGTTTGTGGGTGCGAGCCGCCTGCACCATGTGCCGCCCTTCCACCACCGTCAGCGACAGCGGTTTCTCGCAATAGACATCCTTCCCCGCCTGGCAGGCATGGATTGTGGGAAGCGCGTGCCAGTGATCTGGAGTGGAAATCACAACGGCATCAATGTCCTTTCGATCCAGCAGCGTGCGATAATCGCGATAGCCTTCGCACGAATGCCCCTTGTCGGTCACCAGCTTCACGGCCTTTGCCAGACGTTCACTGTCCACGTCACACAGTGCGCCTGGTGAAACTCCCTTGCCGAGAAAGGCATTCAGATTGCTCGTCCCCTGTCCTCCCACGCCAATATGTGCGGTGACAATTCTCTCGTTGGCGCCGAACACCCGAAATGGGACGAAATAAGGAGCGGCCAATGCGGAAGAGGCCGCCAGAAACGAACGACGGCTCACTCGGGGTTGGGCCATGGATGTTCACCTTCACAGAGAGGGTTGCAGCAATGGAGTCGACAAGCGTTAGTCTGTCACCGTCCGCGCTACTTCGCAATCCCCGTCCCGTCAACGAAAAAGCCATGACACGAAAAAGCCACGACCGATTCGCCCCACATCCCGGGAGCCAAATGGCGACAGCATGTCTTTGACTATCCGTGACCAGAGTTTTAAGCTGCTTGTGATGCGTCGCACGAATACCTGTCCGATTTGCGTACGTCAGATGGCCGTCCCAGGACATCGCGGCCATGCAGCGATAGCAATATGGACCCGTCCCACTTCTGCTTTCCCCCAGACAAATGCAAAGGGAAGTCATGCGGTCCAGAATGAAAAGCAAGGCGTATTCTGAAGAAAAGCTACTTGGAAAGAAGTGCTGGTATGTAAGCGATGGCGTTGGAAATACATTTCAACTCGCACTCGGCGCGAAGGTGCCTCGCGATATTCCGCTTGCAAATCCCTGTCATTCCAAAGAATATCGTGAGTTCTGCATCACGTGTAGAAGATGTTTTTCCTAGGTCACGCTTGGTCGAATTCATAAAGGGATAACGATGGTTAATTCTGTAGCGGAACGTAGTTACAGGAGGTACGTACAAGCAATAGTGATTTGTGTCGGATTGCAGCCGGTGGGATTGCGAGTGTCAGGTGCCGCGGACCCCCCCAGCTACAGACTAATCGAGTTCCACAGCGGATCGCGCTTTGTGGGGCGCACAGGGCAATTGATTGGTGTGCCATTCAGAGCATCGATCGTCGTGGATAGCGGGGTATTGACGATTACGCACATCGGAGGCGTTAAGTTGGAAGTGCCGGTCGTCTATAAGCGTGACGAGCACGACGGGCTCAGGTCGAGCGTCGACACGGTAGCGTGGGAAACTGGTGGACTCGTCGGATCAACTCAGGATCTCGCAAATGGCGAACAGTCAACGGATAGGCGGTTGCGTTTTCGTTCAAGACTGTGGGTTATAGGGAATCCCTCGCAACGGGATGTGCGAAGTAAACCGGGAGAAAGTCTGAAAGATGCAATTGCCACAATTGATTTGGGTGAGAATGTTAAAATCAAAGGACGTTTTGGTGCTCCCATGGGAAAGTGGCTTAGGATTGTCGGTCAATGGCGGCATAATCCCGACAGGGGCAAGGATCGCTTTGACCAGTGGAGTTTTCAGGTCATTCGCGTGAATGATACGGAATTTGGAATTCGGCGGCCTGACGAACGGGACGTTGTGAACGCGTTGCCGGAATTTGGTCTTCATGACGTCACGCCGGATGTGGATGGCATCAGGGTGGAACCACTCGACGGTCAAACGTGGCATCTGGAAGCGTATGAAGTATTCAACTACCACGGCGTGCCCGAGGATGTACAACGAGTATTTGGGTTTGATGCCGCAGGAGCGAACACCCCCTACGGTCCTTATTCGGAATTGCGGTGGAGGTTGCTGGAGATTTCCGAAACGAAGCAACAATGACGGCGGGGAGTGACGGAGTTTAACTCGCGTCCGGGAGTACGATCGGTGTCGCGACGCTTCATATTCAGTTTGGTGGTGATTTCTGCTCTTGGATGAATCAGCGGGTAGCGGTCCCGGTAGGAATTTCACCGTGTGTTCAGGTCGATACAACTGTCGGAATGAATCTAAGTGGTTCACATCTCGAATGTACTGTTACACGTGTCGGAAGTGTCCGTCGCTGAATGCTTTGCCTGGCGTGAAATAATGGAGATATCCATGTCATTGAACTCCGCCTTTCGTCTTTTATTTGTTCCATTGCTTTTTCTTCAGGGCGATGCGGCTCAACCGCGTCCTAGAATGAAAAGTGAGGTTAGGCTGGGGAAGTCTATACATCTCCAGGGGCATTCGGGCATCGCTTTTGGCGTACCATTTCGGGCACTCTGCGAATTGCAGGAAAACGGTGCGGTGCACAAGGTCGTGTTGCATGCAGTGAACCGCAAAGTTGCCGTTGCCTGTTTCCTACGCGGAAATCGATGCAGTGGTATTCAATGGTTTTCGCACGGCAAGGTGCATTCGCTGCCATTCCCGCCATTTCTCATTCTTGCGGCGGTGATCCTGAAACGACATTCTGACCTCCCGACCTGTGCCCTTGGGCTAGGTGAATGTCGGGTAAACGTGCAACCCACTGCCGATGATTCGGATTCGTGTGTCGAGTCGTGGCTTTACGCCGAGCTTTTCAGATGAAACCGCCACAAAGTCGGCTCCATTTCGAATGTAAATTTCGAACAGGGAAAAACACTCATCGATTACGGTTTCATTGTGAACCGTGCCATCGACGAGTACGAGATTCTTGCCGTTGGGGAGAATTCCAGATGCCGAATCGTCCTTTGGTAGGTTGAATTCGACTGAAACAATCGCGTTGAGGTCATATTCGGCAGATGCTTCACTGTGAAGAAGCGTTTGAAGTCTGTCGTATGAGCCCACAAGCACCGCTTCGCAAATGTGGCCGTTGTGACGAATTGTGCCGAAGTGCTTTTCGTGATAGCCGTCCATCTGGTGAATCTGCTCAATCACGACGCTCATGGTAGTCGCCTTGCGACATCAACGAATCCGCTTCGGGCAGCTACTTTTCCGCCGAATGGCTTCTCACGGACTTTGACAGCCGAAGCAAAAGCGGCCTCAAAACGGTCCCAAAAGGTCCTGAAGTCGTCTACGCGAACATTGGTGCCATCCGAATCAGAAGTGGAAGGCGAATGAATGCGTGAAGTTGTTTCAAGAAGGAACACCATATCGTGAAGGGCCAAGCAAGGCAAAAGATGAGCGGCGGGGAGGCACTGTGAATCCCATCGATAGACAGTGAGTTTCTAATGTCGATGTGCTGCCGACGAGGATCGGAACAACGGTGCCATCCATCTACTCTTGTGACGTCGAAAGAGGTCGGTGAATTCTCCGGGCCGCCAGTGACACAACCCTGCCGGGTTGGGATCGATCGGAAGCTGCACGTGAAAGGCTCGTCACGCAGGAGCGATGACGGCTACATTGAACGGCGAAGCGGTGCCGTGCAGTTATGGACGGAGGTTTCTCCTTCGTGAACCTTCGCGCCCTTCGTGGTCAAGAACGATTTATCGCCACAAAGGACGCGAAGAGCGCGAAGGAATACCCGTTTGTGAGAGTCATGGAATTCTCCGCGCCTCTGTGAGAAATCATCGCCTTCCAACAAGGACAAGCAATGAAAGAGAGTTCTCGCGGAGACGCACAGGCACGGAGAGTGAGAACGAGATGCTCAGTATGCACGTCCGCTCCGATCCCTGCTTGAGGATCGTGAGTCACCGACGTATTCTGCAACATCCACGCACCTTGACAAGTGAATCACAGCTGCACGTGAAAGGCTCGTCACGCAGGAGCGATGACGGCTACTTTGAACGGCGAAGCGGTGCCGTGCGGTTATGGACGGCGATTCTACCTTCGTGAACCTTCGCGCCCTTCGTGGTCAAGAACGATTTGTCACCACAAAGGACGCGAAGAGCACGAAGGAATACCCGTTTGTGAGAGTCCTGGACTCCGCGCCTCTGTGAGAAATCATCGCCTTCCAACGAGGACAAGCAATGAAAGACAGTTCTCACGGAGAGTGAGAACGAGAACCACAGCTGCACGTGAAAGGCTCGTCACGCAGGAGCGATGACGGCTACTTTGAACGGCGAAGCGGTGCCGTGCGGTTATGGACGGCGATTCTTCCTTCGTGAACCTTCGCGCCCTTCGTGGTCAAGAACGATTTGTCACCACGAAGGACGCGAAGAGCGCGAAGGAATACCCGTTTGTCAGGGTCCTGGAATTCTCCGCGCCTCTGTGAGAAATCATCGCCTTCCAACGAGGACAAGCAATGAAAGACAGTTCTCACGGAGAGTGAGAACGAGAACCACAGCTGCACGTGAAAGGCTCGTCACGCAGGAGCGATGACGGCTACTTTGAACGGCGAAGCGGTGCCGTGCGGTTATGGACGGCGATTCTTCCTTCGTGAACCTTCGCGCCCTTCGTGGTCAAGAACGATTTGTCACCACAAAGGACGCGAAGAGCACGAAGGAATACCCGTTTGTGAGAGTCCTGGACTCCGCGCCTCTGTGAGAAATCATCGCCTTCCAACGAGGACAAGCAATGAAAGACAGTTCTCACGGAGAGTGAGAACGAGAACCACAGCTGCACGTGAAAGGCTCGTCACGCAGGAGCGATGACGGCTACTTTGAACGGCGAAGCGGTGCCGTGCGGTTATGGACGGCGATTCTTCCTTCGTGAACCTTCGCGCCCTTCGTGGTCAAGAACGATTTGTCACCACGAAGGACGCGAAGAGCGCGAAGGAATACCCGTTTGTCAGGGTCCTGGAATTCTCCGCGCCTCTGTGAGAAATCATCGCCTTCCAACAAGGACAAGCAATGAAAGAGAGTTCTCACGGAGACGCACAGGCACGGAGAGTGAGAACGAGAAGCTCAGTATGCACGTCCGCACCGATCCCTTCTTGAGGATCGTGAGTCACCGACGTGTTCTGCAACATCCAGACACCTTGACAAGTGAATCACAGCTGCACGTGAAAGGCTGCGTCACGCAGGAGCGATGACGGCGACTTTGAACGGCGAAGCGGTGCCGTGCGGTGAGAGCCCGTGGGGCGGCTCCTGGCTGTCAGTGATGCTCAGCATGCACGTCCGCACCGATCCCTTCTTGAGGATCGTGAGTCACCGACGTGTTCTGCAACATCCAGGCACAGACGCCGGACATGAGGAAGAACGAGATCAGAAACACAACCGCCAGCAGTTTTCCAATTGCCTGCCCGGCGATCTTGTCTTCGTCCACGAAGTAGACCAGTTCCGACTTTTCAAATCGTTCGCCGCTTTCCGGAACCGAATGGTCGTGATCTGCATGAGCCACCGCAGTGTCGCCATGTGTGTCCATGAAACCGAAATCTCCCGAACGAAATGAGTCGAAGTCACCCGAATTGCTCGCCGGGGAAACGTCTTCACCCCGGCGCTGTGCAGTTCTCCATTCTGAACGGAACTCGCTCCGCTGTCGAGCCTTCCTGCTGCCTTGCGGCAATCGGGTTTCTCGCAAATGAGAAAACGCCTCTTGAAAACGCTTCAGGATTGGCGAATCAATCACGGTTGGGAGTGGGGCGGGATTCCCAGGCCGTCGAGCGGGCTGGGCAGCCCGCACGATGCGGCGCTGATTGATGCGCCGGTCCCTTTGATGTGCCGGGGCCTTTTGATGCGCCAGTCCTCAGGCTTCGCGTGCGGCCCGCGCCAAGTCTTCGTCCTGCCCAGCCACGAGCAACGTGTCCGATTCCCGAAGCCGAGCGTCGGGATCGGGAGCCGAAGTAATCTGATCGGTCAGCATGTCGTGTTGCGCAATGACCGAAATCGAAAACCTCTTGCGCAATTCGAGTTCTCGCAGTGACTTACCGATCCAATCATCGCGAACCCCCATTTCCTGAATGCTGAACCCCTTCCCCAGCCGGACGTAGTTCAACACGGCTGAACCGGACAGCCGAGCGGCCAAGCCGAGTGCCGAATCGCGTTCGGGAAAGACCGTCTCGTTGACGCCCATCCGCTCCATGACGCGCGCGTGGTCTCGGGAAATGACTTTGGCGTAAATCTCTTTCACTTCCAGATCGCGCAGCGCCATCGCTGCCAGAATACTGGCGGTGATGTCGTCCCCGGTGCTGACAATCCCGACGTCGGCCCCTTTGACCCCGATGCGTCGCAGCGCTTCGAGACTCTTTCCATCCGCCACGGCGGCCCGAGTCACGACTGCCGCCACGCGATCCACGGAATCGGGACGCGGATCGACGGCGATCACTTCGTGCCCCTGGCCATATAGTGCCTCGGCAATGCTACTGCCGAAATTCCCCAGACCGACAACGACGAACCGTTTCATCTGAACCTCTTACCCGATCATGACTTCTTCGTAGGCGTAGCGGAATTGTGCCGAGCCCTTGATCGGCCGCCCCACGGCCGCCGCGAAACTCAACGGACCGACACGCCCGACAAACATCATTGCAATGATGATGGCTTTTCCGGTGGACGTCATGCTGGCCGAAATACCCGTGGACAATCCGACCGTGTTGAATGCACTAACGACCTCGAACATCCGATCCAGAAATGCTCCGGAATCGCTTCCACGTTCCGTGATCGAGAGTGAAAAAATCCCCACGGTGACAATGCCGAATGCCAGGACCGACAACCCGACCGCGCGGTCGGTGATGTCTTTCCGCAAAGTCCGGCTGAAGATATGCGGGGATTCGTTGCCACTGAGTCGCGAAAAGGCCAGCAGCCCCAGCAGGGCAAACGTCGTCGTCTTGATTCCTCCGGCGGTCGATCCCGGCGAACCGCCGACCATCATCAACAGAATCGTCAAGAAATTCGAACTCTCGGCCGCTTGAGCATAGTCAATCGAATTGAAACCCGCCGTGCGCGCGGTGACACTGAGAAAGAGCGCGTTCGACAGGCGATGCCACGGCGATAGCGACTTGAGCGTCACCCCCCATTCGAGCACCGCAAACATCAACCACCCGCCGACAATCAAACCCGCGGTGGTGAGCAGCACCAACCGCGAATGCAGGGAAACTCGAAAACTTCGGTGCCCCCTTTGCGAGCGAATCCACGGCGAGATCTCTTGCAACGTCGAAAAACCCAGCCCCCCGGCAACAATCAACCCGGCGATGACCAGCAAGGTGCCAGTCGATTCCTGAAAATCAATCAGCGAATTCGAAAACGTCGAAAAACCAGCATTGCAGAAGGCGCTCACCGAATGAAACACCGCAGGCCAGATCGCCCCGCGCCAACCGAGTCGCGGAATCCACAACAGATAGAGCAGCCCTGCCCCGATCGCCTCGATCAGCACCGTGAACCGGATGATGTCGTACACAAGATGCCTCGGGTCGACCTCCGGAGCACTCTCCGCCGCCGCACTGACCACCGATTCGTGGCACAGCGACAATCGTCCACCCAGGGCAAGAATAATCAGGCTGGTGAAGGCGATCATTCCCAGACCACCCAGTTGAATCAGGAGCAGCACAAAACCCTGCCCGAGCGGAGTGAATCGCGTTGCCGTGTCGACAACAATCAGGCCCGTCACACAGACGGCGCTCGTCGACGTGTAGAGCGCCTCTTCCCAAGTTAATGGCGTTTCCGTGTATAAGCCCGGAAGAACCTTCAGGCCGACCGTCCCCAAGAGGATCAACAGGCCAAAGGAACCCACGAACAACTGCGAAGGCGTCAGCCGCCGCCACCACGAATGGTGACTGACAGTAAAATCCCACCGCCGAACGACGGACGATTTCAGGCGATGCATAGTAACTGAACGGATCCCTTCGATCCCGTCATTGATTTCGACAGCGGGGACCTCGTTGTTCCCGGCCCCAGGAACCAATCACTCTACGCAGACCGCTCCAATTAAAAAACCGTGGCGGCGACGCCCCCCACATCAACAGGCATCGATTCGAGGAGTTTCGCGGGACGGTCAACAAAGACTATTCGCTGTTGCAGGAACAGATTTCGGGAACCAGCACTGTGAGCGTGGCCGAATACGAAGTTGAATCGTAGTCGGTCCCCTTCTCTTCCGTGGTGTGGCGCACGACGATCAGATGGTACGTCCCTAACTTGGGAACGTATGAGCAACGTCCGTTGCTGTTGGTCGTTCGTTCGTAATCCGCGTCGAACTTTTCGGCCAGCGTTTGACCTCGGGGAATGAACGAGACTCGGGCGTTCTTCAGCGGTTGCCCCTTGAACAGCACCTTGATCAGGATCGGAACGTCGATCTCCATCGGAGTCACAGGGTTGCCGTCGGGAATGATCTCCAGTGGATGCCCTAATTCTCGATCGAATCCCGGGTTGTCAGTTGAAACGGTGTCCAGCGATTTGCTGGCCACGAAAAATGCCTTGCCACTTTTGATCGAGCGAACCTTGCCCCCATGATTCACAATCGCGTCCCGCTGATGCGCGACCACGTACAAACCGGGGTCCCGTGCGACATGCCGCGCGGACCAGAATCCTTCGTTCGCACTCGAACCGACATCCACAAGCCGCTCTTTCAGATCATGAACTTTTCCGTCTGGCGCAACGACATTGAGCGTCGTTCCCGCCAGAGATGTCTTTCCCGCCAGCTTGAACTCGCGATGATCGTTCCCGTGGTTCCCGAGCATCAGGTCAACATGCACCACGTCACCCGAGCGAACGATATTCGTGTTCGTCTGAACCCAGGTATCGTGAGCACTAACACCACGGCTCATTTCCTGAGCAAACAGAATGGCAATGAAGAGGAGGCGGCGCATGAAACAGGTACCTCTTGAACCGGCCGAGAGTTCGCGAACACGCGTGACGACGTCGATGCGATTCATGGAGACTCTTTCGAGGTCGCCAACAATCCGTGCTGCCGCGCAATCACCGTAATCAAAGTCTGATTGTCCAGGAATGGTTTGTTGCCCGTGTTACACCACAGAACGGTTCCATCCGAGTCGATCACGAAAGTGCCATGCAACTTGATTTCAGGCTTACCGTCGGCTTCGGGCTGATACACGCCGTATGCCTGGGCCACTCGGTTGTCTTTGTCCGACAGGACGGGGAAGTCGAAGCGGCCGTATTCGTCGAATCGCTTGGCGGTCAATTCCGGCGGGTCGGCACTGATCGCCACGACCTGCGTCCCCAGTTCGACAAACCGTTTCAAATCCTCGTTCAACCCAAACAGTTGGCCGACGCAGTGATTGCAGTGGTAACCATAATAAAAGACCAGAACCACGGGGGCATCCTTCAGCGTGCCATGAAGACTGACGGGCGCTTCGCGATCGTCGAGCAATTCGAAATCGGGAGCCACCTTCCCCAGCAGCGGATGTGCGTCGGATTCTCGCGGCTCAAATCGGTTGTCGGCCAGAATCTCGTGCAGCGGAACGAACAGCGGTCGCGGCTTTTCCTTTCGCAGGTACGCTTTGGCATCGTTCGCCAGATGCCCAGTCGGAACCAACCCATACGCCAGGCAGAGTTCGCGACATTGCTCCAGCAGACTCAGACTCGTTTCGCTCTTTTCCACTGCCGGGCGACGGGGAACCAGCAGGTGGTAGGCGAGGATGACGCCGTAAAAAATGGAAACGCCAAGCAGGAAGGTCAGAAAGATTCGCCTGGCGATGCCGCGCTGCGGCGATGGTAGTGGCGGCGCGGCCGCTTGCGTTGATTCGTCTAATTGGGTCGTCACGACAATCACTCCAGGAATTTCCTGCGAATGAGTTCATCATGCGCAGGGCGACCGCCTTCGTTCAAGCAGGCCGGTGGGATTCCTGGAGTCAGATTTCTCCCGAGCGGAGCCTCGAGTTTCTCGGGGGGCAAACTCAATTGCCGAAATCGCCAGTGATTTCTCCTCCGGCGATGGTGGAGAGAGCCTGCAGGATCATTGAAAGACCGGTGCCAGAGATTGCGGACGTGTCGGATGTTTGGATGTTTTGAATGAAGCGGACGCTGCCGTCGCAGAATAGAAAGTGAGCCCCAACCATGTGCATGCTCGAATTCTCGTCAAACTCCGCGCCAGACGTGCTATTGATCGTGTTTCCATGGCAAAGCGCCCCAACGGGCGCCGTGGTACTGGTGGGATAAAATGGATTCGCATGTCCGGCCTGGATGTAGGCCAGATTCGGAGCGCCCAGCCACGTCGCGTTCACTTTGGCCCACGCCCGTTCACCGGCGATGATGGTGTTACTCGTGCCGTCCGTGATGGCGGCAATGCTAATACTGCTATTGGGGTACAACACGCCGTTCCACGGAGTCGTCGGGTTGTTTTTGACTTTCGCGGTATGATCGCCCACGGATCCGGCATAGCTGGACGGAGGTGCCTGCAGCAACAACGCGGTGCTCGCAGCGTCAGAATAAATGTTAAAAACGCCGTTCGTGATATCGGAAGCGCACAGAAAGGCGGGGACAGATTTCGAAGTCGCCGTCGCATTCGCGGAATTCTCGACCGGAAGGTTGAAGTTGATCTGACTGTAAAGAGGCGCCTGATCGATTTGAGGAAGGATCATGGCGGGCCATCCCCATCCCGGCGTCGTGACTGTCGATGTCAACGTGACATAGGTGATGTATCCCGGTGGAAACATCTTGGCGGTATCGTGATAGTTCTGCAGCGCCAGGCCAATCTGCCGGAGGCTGCTTTTGCATTGCGTCCGTCGGGCAGACTCGCGCGCCTGCTGCACAGCCGGCAACAACAGCGCAATCAGCACCGCGATAATTGCAATCACCACCAAAAGCTCGATCAGAGTGAATCCGCGCCTACGAATCATCGACATGGCAAAATGCTCCAGCCAGAAAGAAAAAGAATCCGCATGCGAATCCAAGTGTGGTTCTCATGCGCGAAAGTCTTCTGTTTGGCTGGCTGGCGATAAGCCGAAGCTTTGGCTGGCTTGCCGAATTTGAGACTGCGTCTCACATTAAGCGAATCTTAATATTTCTGGCGACAAAGCACAACCAAGCCGATGAGGTTGTCGGAGCAAAGTAGAAATGTCACAGGGTATGGCAAGATAGAAGTGTCACATTCGGTGCTTGGGTGTGGGGGCCGCTCTGCTTCGGTGAGCGCAAGCGAACCGAAGCAGAGCGGCCCCCACACCCACTCGCTTTTCCTCTATCCCAAGAATGGGCGTCGCCACGGATGTGTTGCCGCTGGCCTGTATGGGGGTTTCTGTTCAAGAGCCCCCGAACCCTTCTGCTTCACTTTCATTGGTCGCTCGGGGAGTTCGCGCCAAGGAAGATCTTTCCCCTGATGCGTCAGTCGAATCTGGCCATCCAATAACTCGCTCACCAAGACCTTTTTTCGTGCCAGCGTCAGCCTACGGTTGGACTCGTGGATCTGAAATATCCGATTGCACCAGGACACCGTCCAATCGTTCTGAACGACTCGGTGCTCTTGATACGACAGCACGCGATCAAGCTTCACTCCACGGGGAACGTTTCGGTGAAGGTCCGTTTTCGATCTCGCCTCCACATGGAACTGCTCGTTCAGCTCATCCAGAAACTCCGTCTCCAAGTAGTCATTGCCATCCGCAAGAGTACTGATCTTCTGCAGTCGCAATGCTTTCACGAAGCGGTCCTGAAATACTCCATGCCGACGTTCAACGCGGCCCTTCGCTTGCGGGCTATGTGCCAGGATTAACTCGACCTCCAACTCCTTCATCGCGCGACCAAACTGTGTCAACGGACTGGCATCCTTGAGAGCTTCGTCCACCGTGGAATCCCGAGTGGTTTCGTAAATCCCGGCCCGATCCACGTACAGCGAACGGGGCAGTCCGTAATACCCAACGTATTCCTGGAACACCGTCATGGCTGCAGCCGTCGTTTCGCTCTCGAAAAACTTCGCGTGAGTCCAATTTGTCGCGTCGTCGATCATCACCATTAACGACGCTCGACCGCGACGGCCTTCAAACCAGTCGTGATCCGAGCCATCCATCTGAACCAGTTCCCCCCAGTGGGCGCGACGCTCCCGCCATTCGCGATGAGCAGCGCCGCGACGTTGCGGTTTCCATAACCCCGCGCCGATCAGCCAGCCTCGAAGGGTCTCCTTGCTCAGTGACTCGCCGTCATTTTTCCGCAGATACTCAACGGCCAGCGTCGGGCCGAAATCCCCATACTTCGACTCGTACAATTCCAACACCCGAGAACGACGATCTGAGCCCGTCCGACGATTTGACACCTGATCCCGGAGACGGTGCTTCAAGCCCGCGCTCCCTTCCGACACGAATCGTTGCCAGATCCTCAACACCTGCCGATAACTTATTCCCAACAACGCTGCCGCCTTACCAAGACTGACTCCACCTTTCTTAACCTTCGTCAAGATCTCCAGCCTCGACCGCTCCATTGCGCTCAAACACAGCTTCCCCATCGCAACCCCAGAAACGGCACCAGTGTGACATTTCTAAATTGCTCGCGATGTGACATTTCTAAATTGCCCTGACACCAAGCCGATGAGGTTCCCGTAAGAATCTGATGCAGTTGATCGAATCGCCGAGCGCCACGACGAACTCACTCACGGACTCATGAATCCGTCGGTCAGGATCATCAGGAACATCGCGAGTTCGGCCTCTTCAGCGACCGACAACTGCAGGTTTCCGACCTGACCGTTTGAGGCCACGTCGGACGTGGCCAAGGCGGGTGTCACGCCGGCAACATTCTGGACATTGTCCATGACTTCTGGCGGAGCAAACAGCGGGAAGTATCCCTTCGGCGGACCCACTCGCAAGTCGAACGCGATTTCCTGACTGGCCGCGTTGATGGCGATATTCCGCTTGTTGTAGAAGTGAATGACCTGCGCCAAACTCTTGAAGACCCCATTGTGCATGTAGGCTTTAATGAAGTCGGGACGCGGCCGGGCGTCGGCATTTCGAAGGCTTGGGGCTTTGAACAAACCTCGAAAAGCGGCCATGTCGCCGGGTGTCGACGTCATGAACTTCTGACCACCTGGAGCCGGGTTAGGATTCCCCCCCAAACCGTAGTCGATGAAATTCGCCCCCAATGGATTGGAGCCGTTGGGATTCGCCGCCGCGCTGGTTTCGGTGTAGTACGGGTTTTGAGGATTCTTCGGAACACCAATGTTCGCATAGCAATACATGGTGAAGACGTCTTTCCCCCCCGTGACCGCCAGGACAGGTTCCAACGTCGCGGACGAATGGCACTGAAAACACTGCGCTTTGCCGAAGAACAATTGCCTTCCGCGTTCCTCGTAGGCGGACAACTGATACTTGCCCCGAGACGGAACTCCAAACTTCGAACCATCGTATTTCGAACTGAACTGATTCACTTCCAGCGACGATTCGTAATCGGCAATCGCTTGCGTGATGAGCCCATAGAATTGGCTGTCGGTCGCGCTGGCGACGGCCTGAGCCCCATAGACCTGGGCGAACAAGTTAGCGTAGGGACGCGTCTTCACCCGGGCGACGACGGCGGACGAATAGCCTCCCGCGTGAGGGGGATAGGGTCCGGTCGGAATGTTGGCCATTTCGTCGGCGTCGAGAAACGGCATCTTCGCTTGCCCCGGCAGATCGGGAGTCCGTCCATCCCAAAATGTTCCTCCCAGCCAAACTTGAATATCTTCGTCGAAATAGGGTCCAACTGGGCTGAACGCCGCATAGGCAATCGTCTGCGGTTTGCGATGTCCGAACCGACCTGTGACGACGCCCGGCATGACACCCAGATTGTAGTTGATCACCGTGTTGGGGCCGGTGAATCCGGTCGTTGGCAGATGGCACGTGGCACAGGCCATTCCCGCGGGATTCGAGAGTGTCGTATCGAATAGCAGGTTCTTGCCGAGTTGCTCGGCAGGCGTTAACGCCACGACGTTCGGCGGTTGTACCAGCGGAGGATTGATCAGCGTGGCCGTGTAATCGAATCCCGGATCGGCCGCGTAGACGGCATTGCCGTCTGTCGACGTCCCATTGGCTGCCAGAAAGAGACCGGTCGCGGCGGCCGCGACCAAGGCCGGGATCGAAAACTTCGAAGCCTGCGGAAAGTTCATCTTGGCTTAACCTCTCTGGCCGTGCGCGAAAATGCACGACTTCCGAAATGGATTTCTTCGAGGTGTGGCGGGGGTCGGCGCTTCAACGACTCCAGAGGGAGCTGATTCCGACGATCTTCGCCGAAGTCCCTGAGGGCGACGGAGCACCGAACCCAGCCACACGACCGATACTGGGAGCGCAGGGGCGCGCTCTGTCAATTAATGAGTGAGATTCCCATGCGCTTCTTCGGCCAGTCGCCGAATTTCCGAATCCGGGTCTTCCGTCTTCATCCGAGCGAGCACCGGCATCGCCGGACCCGATCCACGTCGATTTCTGACGGCGACAAAGATGGCTTCTTTCCTGACGGCGGGCTCCGGATCCGTCAGCGCGGTGAATGCGGCCGGCAGCGCGGCTTTGTCCTTGGTGCCGATGTTCCCCAGTTTTCGAACGGCTTCGATTCGCTCTTTCGCGTCGGGACCGCGGAGAACTGACAGCCAATGTTCGACCGATTTGCCTCCTGCAATCGCCGGCGGCGACTTGGAGCAGCCTGCCACCAGCATGAATCCAGCAATGACCAATAGAGTACGGCACATGGCAACTTCTTAAAGGATTCGTGGATCAAATCGCGACCGCGCGCGTCATTAGAACGCCCAGTCATCCGCGACGATTTCACCATTGTTGATCGTCCCCAGCGCTTGAAACAGCAGACTGTCGGACGTGTATCCGTTTGGATTGGAGGCAGTCGTCGTCGACATGTCGCCTGGAATATTTCTAACCATCCGGACCGAGCCATCGCCAAAGAGTTGGAACGAGCCGACAACGTGCATGCTTTCGCCGTCATCCAAGCCTCCATCCGAGTCGGTGAGAACGTTGTTCAGATGCGTGTGCATGAGAACCAGGCAACCCGCGCAATCGGTGGCACTCTGAGAAGCCACATTATTCGGCCCACAGGTCACGATCCCGTTGTTGATGGCCCCCGCCCAGATCCCTCGAGCCTTGCACGAAGCTCGTTCGCCGACCAGGATCGTATGGGACGTGCCATCGGTAATGTCGCCGATGCGGACGGAACTGTTTCGAAAGAAGGCACCACGACTCGTGGTCCCGACACTCGCCGACGATCCGATTGGAATGTAGCCGACGCACGTATCCGACAGATCGTCGCCGCAGACGGCCGCATAGCTCGAAACGGCGGCCATCGCCAGCGTTGTGCCGGCCGCGTTGGTGATGGGAATCGGGCCGCCGGGTGTGATGTCGGACGGGCAGAGGAACGACGGAATCCGCGTCTGGATGGCAGGGAAGTTCTGGACGGGCTGCCCGAAATTGAATTGCGTGTACAGCGGCGCCTGGTCCATATAGGGCAGGATCATCGTCGCCCAACTCCAACCGTTGGCGGTGTCCGTCGCGCCGTCGACCCACGGAAGTGCCGCGCAATACCCCATCGGGAAACAATTGAACGAGTCGTGGTAGTTGTGCAGCGCCACGCCGATTTGCTTCAGGTTGCTTTTGCACTGTGTCCGCCGCGCGGCTTCGCGCGCTTGCTGGACGGCAGGCAACAGAAGCGAAACCAGCACCGCGATGATTGCGATCACAACCAACAACTCGATCAACGTAAATCCGCGTCTGCGGACTGACATGGCGAACCCTCCAGCCAAAACGACGCGACTGCAACCGAAATCGATCACAGACGCAGCAGTACCTTGGCTGGCGGGCGACAGGCGGATCGCGCCTTGGCTGGCTTGCCGGAAACAGAGACTCAGTCTCAATTCAGAGGCAAAGTATCTTTCACGTTCACCGAACGCAATGAGCAACAAATTACATCTGCGGCAACTAGATTACGTCCGCCTTATTTCGCGGATTCACCCCGCGCGAGCCTTTTCGCCGCACACGAAATCGCGAAATGAGAAGCGACGAAATTGCTCCGTTTGCGGCCACGAGCCTGATGGGATGAGGACGGTTGCAACAATGACAGGCTGGAAGTCACTCGTCGCATTGGGGCGGACTTGTTCCCGAGCAATGTGGTCATTCCGGTGGCATGCCGCTTCAACGCTGCTGTGCGGTGCCCCGTTGCCAGTCACAGACTGCTATTTGTGATTTTGACGTCGGAGCACATACTCCGCGCGGGCCGATGGAGAGGTGAATTGTCGTTTGAGCCATGGCATTGTTCTAAGGAGTCGATGATGGATCGTTGCCCCGATTGCAACTCGTGGGATGAGGACTTGATGTCGCGTCGCCGGTTTGTCCAGACGGCAAGTGTCACGGCGGCGGCCGTGGCGACCGCGCTGCCGGCTGTGGCTCGAGAAGAAGCACCGGCGAAGGGAGCGCCCGAAACGCTGGTCAAGAAACTGTACGACTCGTTGACGCCGACGCAGAAAGAGGAAGTTTGCTTCGACTGGGACTTCAAGGACGATCGCGGCCTGCTGCGGATGCACGTTTCCAATAACTGGCACATCACGGAACACAAGATCGCTGGCGGAATGTACACGCGCGATCAACAGGACATGATCGAAGCGTTGTTCTGGGGACTCTACTCGCCAGATTGGCACGATCGAATCAAGAAGCAACTGAAAGACGATGCGGGCGGGTATGGCAAGGAACAGGCGATTGCGATCTTCGGACAGCCCGGTACCGGCAAGTTCGAATTCGTGATGACCGGTCGCCACCTGACAATTCGTTGCGACGGCGATAGCGTCGAACACACCGCATTTGGCGGCCCGATTTTCTACGGACACGCCGCTTCGGGCGATGAGGAAAAGGCCGGCCACCCTGGAAACGTTTTCTGGTATCAGGCCCAGACGGCCAACGCGCTGTTCAAGATGCTCGACGGCAAGCAGCGGGAATTGGCCCTGATCGAAAAGGCTCCGTCCGAAAGCAAAGTTCATTTCGGCGGACCGGATGGAAAGTCCGGAGGAATCATGATCGGCGATCTTTCGTCCGACCAGAAAGCACATTCCCAAAAAGTGCTGGAGGCACTGCTGGAGCCCTATCGGCTGGCCGACAAGGAAGAAGTCCGGAAGTGTCTGACAGCGCAAGGCGGACTCGATAAGTGCCGCCTGGCGTTTTACCGGACGGACCTGGAAGGCAAACCAGATCTTGGAGACGATGGCGAGTGGGATAACTGGCGTCTCGAAGGCCCCTCGTTCGTGTGGCACTACCGGGGAATGCCGCACGTTCACGTCTGGGTGAACATCGCGGACGAGCCATCACCGATCATCACGACACGCGGTTGAACACCGCGAGTGCCGCGGACAAATTGATGAACAGGCCCGGATGTCACCCACATCCGGGCTTTGTTTTCATGACGTGCACCGCTCAAGCTTCTTATTTCCGGCTCAGCATCAAGGGTTCGAGCTCTTTCGTCGATGCCGTGATCTTCAACTTCAACGGCGACGATTCGGGCTTGCCATAAATCGGCGGCAGCAGATTGGGGCCGTATACCTTGTCACCGTCGGCATCGACTTTTTCCTCGACCAGAAACACGGTCGCCACGAATTCTCCCTCGGGAGCACCATCCGCGCGGTCGAATGTTTCCAGTGCAAAGGTGCCGTCCTGCGCCGCTCGTCCCCGTGGATGCGTATGCTTAGGCAGTTTTGATTTGGTTTTGGACGAACCGGCCACGTGCAGCGCGATGACAGCATTGGCGAGCGGTTCGCCATCGATCAAAACTCGACCTTTGACCGGATGGACGGCCACCGGATGAACCGGCCCGCGTGGATAGTACCAATACCCCAGGAACAGAACTGCGGCGGCGACCCCGATGAAATGAACCCCGTATTCGCCAGTGAGCGTCTCTTTCAACCGGTCGATCAACCCAGGCCCGCTGGAACGCGCTACTGTCTTCTTCGGAACAGGGGGACGAACTGCCACTGCCGCCACGGGACTGGGGAGCGGTCGATTCGTCGCGGTCCGCATCGGCGGATCCATCGGTCTGGGGTTGGATGAACGCGGCTGGCTCGAATCGTCGTTGCGGGGATCGAAATCAGGCTCTGCGAATTCCGTCCGAGGAACGCTGATTTCGCGGGAAGGCGTGGGCAACGTTCGTCGCGAAGCAATGATGCTCGCATCAGGCGGTAGTTCTGGAATGGCCACTGCGGACGCGGCCTTTGCCTGAGCTTGCGCGAGCGTCAGCGCTTCCACCGCTTTCGCGATCTTGGCGACTGCGGAAAACAGTCCAGGCACGTTGGCCGACGGGACGAATTGTCCAAACTCGCCGTTCCGAACGAAATCCGTCGGACGCAACTGACCGTTTCGTGCCAACGCAAGCACCTGTGTGAATTCGACGGGACCAAATTCGACCGATCCCGCCCAACCCCACCATTTCGGGTCCGCGTTCGGTCCCAGAGCCCAGGCGACGTCGGCATTGGCAGCGGATTCGGCAACTCGAAATGCTTCCTCCGCCTGAGACAGAATCTGTGCCGAAATTGCGGCGGTCGCCTGTTGAAAGGCCAATTGGTATGCCGCAGGAGAATCGACGGGAGCAGCCAGCACCGCTTCCGGTGTTTCCTGCGCAAGTGACGACGCTCTGGAAGACGGTGAAGGCGATGGGGAAAGTGGAGTTGTGGACGGTTGCGAAAGCAGCGAATCGAGCAGTGACACGGCTTCCAATGTCGCCGGATCGCGATCATCAACCTTTGGCGGCCTCTTCACGGGTCGAGGTGCGACGACAGCAGGGCTTTGATATGGCAGCGCCGCCATCAGGCGGCCGATCGAACCGACACGCCGCCACTTTCCTTCAGCGCCAAAGCGGACGTCGTCATCGACCGAAATCTGTTGAGTCTTCGCCAGGTCGAGCAACTCATCAAAGGTCAACGGACCCAGATCCAGCCCCCCCACGCGACAGTACCATTGATCCATCTGCCCTGCGGTCGTTTCGATATCCCCGTTCGATTTCGGCAATGCAACGTTCGAGGCGCCGTCAGCAGGCTCGAAGTTCAATCCTTTCACATGGGACGCACGTTGCCAACTGAATGAGCTGATCGATCGAACTTCAGAATCCGGGGTGACCCGTCCGCTGGCCGCCAGATCCTGCAATTCGGAAAACGAGACCGGCCCGATATCGCGACCATCCGCCTGGTACAACCATTGATCTGCCACTGTTCCAACCTTTTTTCGCGGAGACTCTCATGCGCTGCGCCATCTAATGACCGTGCAAGAGTTCTCACAGTCCTTATTTCTCGCGCTCTTTATTTCGTAGCGATTTGATCTGCCATCCTCACGATCTGACACGGCCCTTCAATTTCCGAAGTCCCCGGTCACCTCTCCACCCGCGATGGTCGACAGTGCCTGGAAAATCATGGACAGGCCGGTCCCCACTGTCGGCGATGGGTCGGAAACCGTGATCGATTGCAGGAAGCGAACGCTGCCATCGCAAAACAGAAAGTGAGCGCCGCCGACATGCAGGCTCGAGTTTTCGTCGAAGTTTGCCGAGGTGTTGCTGTTGATGGTGTTGGCATGGTACAGCGGGCCAATCGCCGCCGCCGTCGTCGTTGTGGGATACAGGGCGTTCATTGTCCCGGCCTGGAAGATCGCCGCATTGGGAGCACCGATCCAGGTGGCGTTGACCTTGGCCCACGCTCGCTCGCCTGCGATGATCGTATTGCTGGCACCATCCGTGATCCCGGCAAAACTGATATTGCTGTTGGGAAACAGCACTCCGTCCCAGATCAACCCGTTGGCCTGCACCACCGCGTTGTTCTTCACCTTCGAGTTGTGGTCGCCCACCGAACCGGCATAACTCGATGGAGGTCCTTGAAGCAGGAACTGCGTGCTGGCGGTATCGCTGTAGATGTTGAACGGACCCGTTGGAGTGATATCGGACGGACACACAAACGCCCGCAGGAAGACAGCCGTGGCCGCTGCGTTGGCCGTGTTTTCGACGGGCAGGCTGAAGTTCATCCGTTGATAAAGAACGGCCTGGTCGATTTGCGGAAGAATCATCGCAGGCCAGCCCCAACCGGGGTCCGAATCCGTCGTCGTTCCAATCAGGTAGGTCACGTATCCGGGCGGGAAGAGTTTGAAAGTGTCGTGGTAGTTCTGCAGGGCCAGTCCAATCTGCTTCAGATTGTTCTTGCACTGCGTTCGCCGAGCCGCCTCACGTGCTTGTTGCACGGCCGGCAACAGCAACGCAATCAAAACAGCAATGATCGCGATCACGACCAGCAATTCGATCAACGTAAAGCCACGATGGCGTCGAGAAGAATTGGGACGAGATGGCATAAAATAGGCAGGGCAGTTCATTTGTTGAAGTCCGAAAAGTTGGGTGCCACGGTCTTGCCGTCCTCGGCAAGGCCGTGCTCTTCGAAATGTCTGCACTTCAATCGCACGGCCTTGTCGAGGACTCCAAGACCGTGGCACCCCAAATTGACAAAATGATTTGCCCTGATGAAACAGGGCCTCCAGCAGAGTGAATCGCCGCCCGCGCCGTAAGAAGGAATGACCTGGCGTGCGGTGCGGTTCGGTGCAAATTCGCGTGCGGCTGGCTGGCTAGAGAGGCCTCGTGGCTGGCTTGCCGAATATTGAGACTCAATCTCAATTGGCGCGACTCTACCATCGGAACCCAAACGGAACAACGGAGAGATATAACGATTCAGTTATTCTTCGGATGCAGGAAAGTCGTAATGATCGATCTTCTCGTCTCTCCGAAGCTAAAGCGGTCCGATCTTTTCAACGTGGATCCGCACTCCGAAAGTGCCCAGCCACAGATCCTCGCTGCTCCCCGACTGAAGTTCGGCTTCTTTCTTATCTGCCGAGTCGACGCTCAATCGAAACCTTGCTTTCTTCGATGTGACGGTGACGACTTCCAGTCGCTTCCCGTGGATCTCGTACATTTCATCGCCACCCGACCGCAAGGAGTGTTTGTCTCCAGTCTCCTTGATCCCCCCCTGCTCTTTGGTCAGTTCCACATAGCTCCAGGTTGCTCTCACCGGACCTGAATCGGTGGAGCACCCGCAGAGTGACGTCAATAAAACCAGACACAGCGGGAAAACCAGACACAGCGGGCTGGCAATCTTCATCACCTGGCATCTCCTTTCCGATCAATAGAGGATTAACGCGACGCACGAAGATGCTTCGGGTATTCGTAGCGCCCGACGTTGTCGCGCAGCCATTCGACATAGAAGCGGATACCGCGATCGTTCGGACCGGTCAGGGCAGTTCATTTGTTGAAGTCCGAAAAGTTGGGTGCCACGGTCTTGCCGTCGTCTTGCCGTCTCCAAGACCGTGGCACCCGGGGCAGTTCATTTGCGTAGGCCCGAGAAGTGAAAGAAACCGGACGCTAACGCGTTTCGGCTGATAAGGCCAACAGCAATCGCACGGCCTTGTCAAGGACTCCAAGACTCACATGCGAAGTCGAAGGTCATCGTGCGGGTTGAGGCTCGATGGAGAATTCCGAGGCCGGCAGGTGATGAGGATATTCCCAGCGTCCCACGTTGTCGCGAACCCATTCGTAGTAGAAGCGGATTCCGCGATCGGTGGGACCGGTTCCGTAACCGCCCATTTCCCCATGCGGCGCAGTCCCGCTGTAGTTCGTCACTCCCTGGACGAAGCCCGAGTGAAACATGAACACCGCGTTGGGGGCGTCCAGATAGTTCCGGCAGTTGGTGAAAATCGCTTCCAGGTGGGTCGCGTTGAAAATGCCATCATTATTGAAATAGTCTTCCCGAATGGGCTCGATGTTCACCACGAAGCCCTTGTCGGGGATGGCCATTCCCTTCTGCAGGATACGGACGTCCATACCGGGGTAATAATCGAGCGTCCCCGACTTCCAGTGCGGACCGATCCCCACTTCGATGCCGGGAGCGATTGCCTTGAACCAGCCGGTCATCATCGCCTTTTTTTTCTCTCCATCCGGTTCGCGGATCAGCAGTTTGTCGGCATAGAGCGGATGGTTGAATTCGTCGCACAGATTGACGAACAGGTTGTGCAGCTTCTTTTCCTTCAGGAACCGCGCCGTGTTTTCGATCGCGTTCTGAATGTCTTCCTCGGCGTAGAATTCCTGATCTTTTCGCGGCGCGATGACTCCCAGCATCACGAGCATGCCGCGCTTGTCCGCTTCGCGCACGAACCACTCGACTCGACGAGCCATCTCCGGCAGCAGTTTTCCGTGGCGGGTGAATCCGTTCAGGCCCGCATTGCCATCGGGGTGTCCGGCATTCACACCCTGGATGTAGGCCCCCACCATGTTGATTCCGTGTGCGTTCATGTTGTCGAAATTGCGGATGAATCGCTCGGTCACGGCATCGTTGACGAAGGCATTGCCGCAACGCAGGCCCCACAAATCGACTTCCTGGCCCCCCAGATACGGTCGCTCGTTCCGAATTTCGAACTCTTTCGTTTCGACAACCGGCTCCACAAGTTTGGGAACCAGGTAATCTCCTTTGGCGATCAGGTTGTCGAAGTAAGACTGGGCGTCCGACTTGCACCACAAACCGACGCGCCCATACCCGCGGATCGAATTGTCTTCGGCTTCCATGTGGATTTTTTCGTCCAGGTAGCAATCAATTTTGCTCCCCTTCATTGTGATGCGCAGCGTGTGCCATTCCGTGTTGCCGGGGGCTTTGACGCTGCCCAGTTGAAATCGTTTTCCGTCGACCACCTTGTACACGCGGAAGGAATCTTCGAGCGGGTTATAGCGAGAGACGTAGTAGGTCTTGGCGTTCTTGGCTCGCCAGACCACGCCGCCCCCTTGATCGACGATCCCCTGATTGGCCTTCAGTCGAACGCTCAAATCGACGTCGGCAAACATCGCTCCGGGCACCAGGGTCAGGTTATAAACCGCATCAGAATTCTGTGCCGTCTGAGCCAGAACCTGATTCTTCCCATCCTGCGCGACGATCCACGTCCCGACGGCCGAGCGAAAGGCCGCGGCCGGATTCCCGACCGTATCACCTTCAAAGTCCCACTGCTGCACACCGCGCGTGGGCTCCTGAGCCCTCGAGGTTGTGTGCGACAGGCCGAGAGAAAGCATCAACATCAGCGCGAACATTCGCCGCATGCGTACCATCCTGTTTTGCTTCTTGAGTTGGAGTTTGTGCCAGTCACCCCACGGCTGGCGTTTCACATGCCACCGATGCCGTTGTCAGGGTCACTGCTTCAATTGTCACTGCGTTGCACGGAAAGGAACGGTTGGAGTCCCACTTGATAGGCCGCTTTCCGTCGCTGTCGTTTGCCCTGGGGATTCTCCAGGTCCAGGTTGACCGTCACGTTCTTGAAAGGAAGGATTATGATTTTGGAGTCCATCATTTCGTAACCGATCAATTTGCAGCCCGATACCAGGTCGTCGTCCTGAAAGCGGATCGGCGGCGTCTGAGTCGCAAGAGCCTGCACGTTTCCATTCTTCCAGGCTTCCAAGGCCGTCGTCAGGATCTCGCGCGCCCGTTCTGGATCGTGGCCTGGCACGACTGCCGGTTGCCAGACGCAGCCCGACAAGCTGGCGATCAGCAGGCAAACAAGAACCAAACGGTAGGCGTGCATCAGAGGCCTCAATCTCAGACCAACGGCAGGACTCGAAATGCCGAACGATCGACGGTTTGGGAAAACCGCCCCACGGAATAGGAATACCTTCGTGCTGATTTAATAGGAATCGCTCGAGACGATTTCGCCACCGGCCACGGTTCCAATGGCCCGCCACACGACACCGTCTACGTTTTCCGAGACGAACTTCACAGAACCATCGGCGAACACCGAATGAACGCCACCGATGTGATAGCTGCGCGACGTGACGGCGGCGTACGTCGGGCCGCCCAGGCGTTCGCGTTCGCTGTTCAAATCGACATCCGGCGTGGTGTAACCGGGTCCGCCCGGCGTCTTTTTGTTGGGTGTCCAGGCAGTGGTGAAGCCGATGTGATGCACGGCGATTTCGGCCCACTGCGAGTGACCGTTCAATAGAAACGTGCAGCCATTTCCTTGATATTCCGGCGCCACGGTTTGCGGACTGGCACTCGGCGGCGGAATGGTGGTGGGCGAGTTGATATTTGCCAACGTGCCGCAATCGCGCACATAAGGCTGATAATTCTTGACCTCGGACATCAACAGAGTCGAACTCATTCCGTCCGTGAAATCACTCCAGCGACGACTCAGGGCGACACCAAACGCCGAACGCGTGATCGGCCCGCCATTCGGCCCCGCCCAGACGAACCAGTCGCCCATGCAGAAACCGTAGTTCACGCCGCCGATCGTGCCAAAGTTGGCCACGGCTTGCGGCGACTGATTGGGTTCGCTGGGACACAAATAGAATTTGATGACCTGGCCGACGGCATTTTCGTTGTCAATGTTCCCGTAGATCGTGTTGGTATCCATCGCGTTGTAGGTATTGCCCTGATCGACATAGGGCAGAATTCGCGCGAACGCACCCAGGTAACCGACCCACAATGGTCCGGTCGGGGGCTGGACGATGTCGGACGCGGGCGGCAGGCAGGACATGGCGGATTCATAGTTATGGATGGCCAGTCCGAGTTGCCGAAGTTGGCTGCGACACTGCGTCCGCCGCGCCGATTCACGCGCCTGCTGCACCGCTGGCAACAGCAACGCAATCAGGACCGCGATGATGGCAATCGTGACCAGAAGTTCGATGAGCGTGAAGGCTTTTCGTCGCATGAGCCTCTCCACAAACAGCTTCAAGACGCCTTGTCTGAATCTTGAGACAGAGTCTCAAATGAACTTCAGAATGTCAAGGAGCGAGCATCCAAAAACTCGCGATCGCAACCCTCGGAGCAATCAGTCAGAGGAAAGTTCAGCCGCCGCTCCCAAACAGGAGACAACTCGACTTTTCGCGGAAAACTCCTGTCGGTCAGGGCAGTTCATTTGTTGAAGTCCGAAAAGTGGGGTGCCACGGTCTTTCCGTCTTCGGCATGGCCGTGCTCTTCGATGTGTCTGCACTTCAATCGCACGGCCTTGTCGAGGACTCCAAGACCGTGGCACCCCAAATTGACAAAATGATTTGCCCTGTCCTGTCGGTGGCGTTCGTTGAATCCCTGCTCGAACTGCTGTATACGTGGTCGTACGTTTCGACAGGTTCCAGACCTGTAACAGGGTCTGGATGAAAAGGGAAAACGGTGTGAATCCGTTGCAGGGCCGCTGCTGTAATCGGTCAGGTTCCCGAACCATGCGCCACTGTTGCCGATCCCGTTGGGAATGGCGATGGGAAGGCTGTTCGAGAGCCGTTACGAGCCGTAAGCCAGAAGACCTGCCTGTTGATTGATTTGTTTCGATGCTTCGGCCACAGGCATTGGGCACGCACGCGGTTCGTGCGTCAACGCCCATTTCCTTCAGGGCGGAGCAGTTTTTTTGCCCGGCACCGGCAGAAAGAAAACCGCATGCACAACCGCAAGGCGAAACTTCGCCCCACTCACCCTTCTGGCTTTACTCTGATCGAACTTCTGGTGGTCATCGCGATTATCGGAATGTTGGTTGCCCTGCTCCTTCCGGCAGTTCAGTCGGCCCGGGAGCGGGCACGCGTCGCTCAATGCGCGAGTCACTTCAAGCAGCACATACTGGCCACACACAACTTCGCGGCCTCGTACGACGATCACTTTCCCGCTTCGAATTTCTACCAGGTCGTCAATCAGCAAACGGGAAACACCGTTCAAGGGAGCGCGTTTTACGCGCTCTTGCCGTACATCGATCAGGCGGCGATTTACTACAAGTACACGACAGACATACCCAACGCCGGTTACCTGGGGGGGCAATACGTTCCCATCAATCCCATTCACGTCTGTCCGTCCGATCCGACGGTCAACAATGGGATCGCGACCACGGATGGAAAATCGGCCACGTCCAATTATTGCTTCAATCTGGCCCTTCTGGGTGCAAACGGGACCTGGAACCAGATGGCGACTTACTCGCCGTATCGGATTGGCAGCATTCCCGATGGAGCTTCCAATACCGTGGGAATCATGGAAACCTCAGGTGGCTTTCCCGCCTTCGTTGGCCTGAATGCTCAATCCGGAACGGTCCTGAACCTGATGCTGTGGTCGTATCCTGCCTACCCCGATACGTTTGGTCCCTACTGGCCCGACCCAGATGAATTGCCCGGTCAGGCCAATTACACGGGACTGTTCCTGTTGCCGCAAATTGGCGTCACGGCAAAGACGGCCGACCCCAATCTTTGCCAGTCGTACCACACGGCCATGATCGTTGCCCTGGCCGATGGCAGCACGCGCAATATCGGTCCCGGCATCGATCAGAAGGTCTGGACCCACGTGCTCGACCCCGCCGACGGAGTCGCGCTGGGGGCCTGGTAGTGGAATCGGACCGGCAAATTGGTTTCACGAAAGCAATCGGAGGAACAGCGAATGAACGAAATCTCGCGACGTGCGGTTCTCAAGGCCGGGGCAGCCATGGCCCTGGCGCCTGCGCTGCAGAGGAATATCGTGACTCTGGCTGCCGACGCGGGACCGTACGACGATGCGATTCTGATGCCGGGCGAGCCACCCGTTCCTGAAGCCGGAGCGTTCACGATCGCGGTGCTGCCGGATACCCAATACTACAGCGAGCGCTTTCCCGAAACGTTTGCAGCGCAAACTCATTGGATCGTCGAGAACCAGCGAGCACGCAACATCGCCTGCGTACTGCATCTGGGCGATATCACCGACCACAATCGACCCGCCGAATGGGAGAACGCGGTTAAGGCGATGAGCTTGCTGGACGGCAAAGTCCCCTACTTCATGGTGCCGGGAAATCACGACTACAGCGAAAACGGCAGTTGCCAAGACCGGTCGACGCGCCTGAGCGAGTATTTCCCGGTCTCTCGCTTTCAGTCTCTGCCCACTTTTGGTGGCGTTTACGATCGAGAACCGGAACATCTGGCCAATAGCTATCACCGGTTCACGGCCGAAGACCGCAAGTTCCTGGTGCTGGCGCTGGAGTTCGGCCCGCGTCAGGATGTCCTGCGCTGGGCGAATGATATCGTCCGCCGTCACGCCGATCGGGAAGTAATCCTGATCACGCACGCTCACATCTACTACGACGACTCGCGGTACGACTGGAAGAAGCGCGGGACGACACAATCGTGGAATCCGCATGCCTACGGCGTTTCGAAGTCCACGAACGACGATGTCAACGACGGTGAGGAAGTCTGGGGCAATTTGATCAGCAAGCACGAAAACTTCTTGCTGACATTGAACGGACATGTCCTGGGTGACGGCTTGGGTAAAGTATCGACGGCGACTCCAGCCGGCCGCGAAGTCCATCAGTTGCTGGTCAATTTTCAGATGCGTCCCAATGGCGGTGACGGCTGGTTGCGTCTGCTGGAATTCCGTCCGGACGGCCAGACGATTCAGGTCTACGACTATTCCCCCACACGCAAGGAACGGAATGCCTCGCCGCAAAACCAGTTCACGCTGACAACCCCCAAGGCAACGGCTTGATCGGGTCTGGCACGAAAGAGACAACGTACATGAACCGACCGCGTCCGATGGCAACACCGCGTCAACAAGTATCGTTCGCACCCTGCGATCGATCCGGGTTTACGCTGATTGAACTGCTGGTGGTGATCGCCATCATTGCGATGCTGGTGGGGTTGTTGCTTCCCGCTGTTCAGCAGGCACGCGCCGCCGCGCGCACGATGCAGTGTAAAAACAACCTGAAGCAGGTTGGCCTCGCCTTGCACAGCTACGCCGACACATTCAAAGGAACATTCACAACCGGCAGTTCGCCGCCGACGTACGGTGCGCCCCCGGCCACGTTCCACGGTTGGCCAGTTCGAATCCTGCCGTACCTCGATCAAGCGCCGCTCTATACCCGCTACAACTTTACCGTGGACTGGTTCGACCCCAGCAACGCGGTCGTCGTGGGAACTCCGCTGCCCGTGTACATCTGCCCATCGACTCCCAACCCGACCGGTCAACAAGTAACTCCGCTACCGACGACGTATACCTCCCCTTCTCCCGTTTCTGCCAATCAAAGTTCCGTCTCGACCTGGACGGCGGCACGGACCGACTACGTCAATACAGGCGGATTGTTCAGCGTTCTCAACATGACGCCGCTGGCGATCACGATGCCTCAGGGGTACTCGGCATCGAATGTCGGACCGGCGGCGGGCGTCGTGGGATCTGTGATCGAATCGTTCGCGTCGATCACCGACGGACTGTCCAACACGATACTGATCAGCGAGGACGCCGGACTGCCAGACAACTGGCAACTCGGAAAGAAGATGACACCCACCAACTTCACTTGGGCAGACGATTCGAACGCCACAGGCGGTTGGGGTGCCGCAGGACTGAGCCCCTACGACCCAATGGGAGGAAAAGGCTGGTGCCTGGACGGATTCGACCGAACCATTCTGAAGTCGAACAACTGCTTGCCTTCGTACGGTTTATCGCTATGCAGCGGGACGTGTGCCATCAACTGCACGAACGACATGGAACTCTACAGCTTCCATCCCGGCGGCGTGAACGCGCTG
>Ga0206881_10085_pt1 | contig 30624 bp, 21 predicted proteins | sample Alteio_BWOrgCont_3_FD_152867 | JGI IMG/M metagenome (GOLD analysis project Ga0206881, IMG submission 152867) | Enriched cells from forest soil in Barre Woods Harvard Forest LTER site, Petersham, Massachusetts, United States -... | ecosystem: Environmental > Terrestrial > Soil > Temperate forest >...
AGCTTGCTGAAAAAGGTCTTTATTCTAAAAATGTTGTCATCCCGAGCTTGTCGAGGGATCTCTAACTATTTTGGTTCAGAAGGAGCTTACCGAGGGAATAGGGAGAGATCCCTCGACAAGCTCAGGATGACGGCCTTTTTCAGCAAGTTCCTAGGGCTTAGCCGGAATGCGGGATACTAATTTTGGGAGATCATTCCCCACGTGCAAAACCTTCGGAGGAGTTGTCTTCGTCCAGGGAATGACATAGGGGATTCCCGGGAAGAGATCGAAGAAATTATCGGCCAGATTTTCTTCTCCATCCAGGTCGATGCACACATTCCAGGCGAAGGTGTCACTCTGGAAAACAGCCTTGCCATTTTTGACCTCGACCTGAACGGCGGCTGCAGGCCAACGGATTTCCTTGAACAAGAGTGTGAAAGTCCTCCCTCTTGCCAGCAACTGCCCGTTTTGCATCAAAATGGCAAATGGCATGGAATCATTCTGACGGGTCCAGAGAGACATCGGTAACGTCGCCAAAAGGGTTGAGGCATTTGGTTCTAGTTTAACCTCCGTCGAAGCATCCTCCAGATATTTTCCCTCCAACGAGAAAATACCGGAGCGGAGTTGGGCCTGGATCGGTTCAAACGTCTCGTTGATTCCGTATATTTTGATTTCGTCATTTTCCGGAACTACCACGACACTCACCGGCGCAAAGGCGCGTTTGACAAAATGAAAACTGGGTGTGCGGCGCAAATAATAGTCCACAATGGTCCAGGAACGGACCGTGGGCCAGCAGTCGTTAAACATCCAAAAGATGGCGGCCGCGCTGTCGTATTTTCTTCGGCGGAAGTTTTCACAATACTCGCGCAAGCCTTCTCCCTGAACGAGTCCTGCCCAATAGGTAAATTCCTCCAAGCTCATCTTGCGATAGTCTGCGCCCAACCACTGCCGGATTATTTGATTTTGGTCCGGGAGACTCGGATTTTCCCATGTATTGATGGAATTGTCGTGTAGTTGCCAGGCTAAAGAACCCGGGAAACGCTGACCTTCGGGCAGACAGGCTAGAAGCGTGGGGAGGGAGGTTGGCCCGAGGATTCCACCTTCATTGGGGAATCGGCAGATCATTTTACGATACTCACGAAAGTCCGTGTTACGCATGCCGATGCTCCAAGGGTGTTGATCCCCCAATTCGTCGGCGTTGGGATGCTGCCCATCCGGCGAATAAGGCGAGCTCGGTTGATAGTAGCGTGTGCCGTCTTCCCGTTTCAGGAGCTGCGGAAGGGTGATATGGAATAAGGAGAGATCCGGGACCGCTCTTTTGTCATAATTATTCCACACTCCCCATTCCATTTCGTTATTGCCGCACCAAAAAATCAGGCTTGGGTGTGAAGCCAGCCGGCGGATATTGTAAACTGCTTCATTTTTCACGGAACCGAATAGTGCATCGTCTGTCACCGGATATTCGCCACAGGCGAATATAAATTCTTGCCACACAAGAACACCCTTCTCGTCGCACAGATCATAAAATTCATCCGCTTCATACAGGCCGCCGCCCCAGATGCGCAATAAATTGAAGTTGGCCTCCAGCGCGCGATCGATCAACGTCTCGTAGCGAGGGCGGTCGGCCCGCATGAAGATCATGTCGGCCGGGACGAAATTACCGCCTTTGCAAAAAATCTTCTTGCCGTTAATCTCGATGATAAAGAAGCGGCCTTTTTCCGGATGCGATTCTTGATTAATGACGACATGGCGAAATCCAATTTGGGTTTCTTTCTCGGCGATTTTCGCCCCGTTGATTTCCAGCGTCACATTAACCTGATAGCGGTTCGGCTTGCCATGTCCCACGGGCCACCACAGTTGGGGATTGGCTACCTCGATCACGGCTTCCAGGGGATGGAGTCCCGGTTTGATTTTTACCTCCGTCTGGACGCTTTTCCCCGTTTCCGGGATTTCGATTTTCAAAATGCCCGCGACCTCATCCAGCCCCAGGCCTTCCGCAAACCAACGGACCTTCACCTGGCCCTGCTGCAAATCCGGGTCCAGGGTGGCCAGCGCCACCAATTGATCCATCCGCACCGGATCCGTACTCCATTCCAACGTGACCGACTTGAAGATGCCAACGTTGACAAAACGCGTGGACCAATCCCAACTGAACTGACACTGAGGTTTTCTGAGCCAGAGCCGCTTAGTCAGTCTCTCTTGATCTCCGCATTGGATGCTCGGCTTGTCAGATGTGCCGATGCAACCACCCTCCAGATGAACCACCAGCTGATTCTTCCCTGGCCTTAATTTCCCCGTCACGTCCAGTCTGCACGGATAAAAAGAATTCTCGTGACTCCCGACGACTACCCGATTCAGCAGAATTGTGGCAAAATAATCAAGCCCCTCAAAATTCAGCCAAACATGCTTGCTGGACGATGCATCCTCGGGCACGTCGAAGTCATGCCGGTAACACCACAGGCCCTGTTCAATCCATCGCGCGGCAAGGGCGTTGGTCTCCACGTACGGATCCTTGATCCAGCCCGCTTTCCACGCATCCAGGTGGATCTCTCCGGGGACCTGCGCCGAAAGGAACCTCATTTCATCATAGTTTTCCTCGGTAGCAAAATATCGACCACCGCGCATACCGTCAACCCAGTGAACTTTCCACGTACCATTTAAATCAAGTTTTTGAATCATAAAAAATTTATTGGATTTGAACTTTGGTTGTTTGCCATCAAAGCATCTGCCGAAAGAAATATCTTCTGGTAGAAAAACAAATTATTACGTTATATGAACATCATGGTTTTATGAGAAGGCTGCCCAGGCTCCATTTCCACGAAGCCACCCAGGACAGGAACCTGCTCTTTCGCGTCGTTCGTCACCGCTTCCGGAACCGCTCCAGTTTTTCCCTGCATACGCACGCCGACTTTGCCGAAGTTTTCTGGGTGGAAAATGGCACCGGCACCCACTTGATCAACGGTGAACAGGTGTCTTTGCAAAAAGGCTCGCTGGTCATGGTCCGACCCCGTGATGTCCATGGCTTCCGTACCAATCAGCACGAGGACTTTACCATTGTGAATGTCTCCTTTTTCTCCGTAATTCTGAAGGATTGGAAACAACGCTACTTTGCCAAGAAGGCCTTGTTTTTCTGGGACACCTCCAGACTTCCCTATGCTCGGGAAATCGCCCCGCCGCAAATCCTTCTTCTTCAAAGATGGACCGACTACCTCTCCACCTGTCCCAACCTCCGTTTCCATTTCGACTGGTTTCTCATGGAGCTTCTTCACTCGCTTCTTCCGGACGGCCGATTCAAGGAATCTCCCCAGCTCTTGCCGAACAGGCTCTCCCAGGCTCTGGCCCGGATCGAAGACCCGCTCCATTTTCCCAAGGGACCGCGGCACCTGGCCAAACTGGCCGGCTGCTCCCTCCAGCACCTCAACCGCCTCTTGAAAAAGCAAACCAGCCAGACGGCGGGAGAAATCGTCAACCGCGCCCGGCTGAATTACGCGGCTCGCCAACTGCGCCTCAGCGACCAGCAAATCGTCGACATCGGCCTGAATTGCGGGTTCGACAGCCTGGGGCATTTTTATCACATGTTCAAAAAGAAGTTTGGCGAAACCCCGAGGAAATTCCGCCTCTCCCAACAACGGGTGCTGGGTCAGAGCGGCGCCCCGCCGGCCCCTTTGGGTAAAGCCCTCCTCAAGGCCCAGGAGTAAGGTTCGTGACAAGTCATCGCGCGGGAAAAGCAACTCAAGGACTGGAGCCGGGAAAAGAAAAAGCGCCTGATTCGAGAGACGAATCCGATGTGGAGAAAGCTGCTGGATGATAGGTCCTCCGGCTGAACGGATCGATAATTCTTCGACTTCCCCTTCGACTGGCTCAGGGTCGCTCAGAATGATGTTTTGCCAGCGGCGGTTTCACCGCCGGAAAAGGCTCGGGATGACGGAATGCAGAAAGGTAATTTCGCTGTCTTGGCGCCCTGCGCGGCTCCGCTGTTTGGGGCCTGATGCTGTTCAGAGAAAACCATGCCTCTCCCTGTTATCTCAAGGGTGAACTGGGAAAAGGACTTGCAAACATGCGGAGCAGAAAGAATCACCCAAAGAGCCCACACGGGTCGCAGGCAGGGAAAGATCATGATAAAGTATGGGGATGATGAACACATTTTTTTCTGGCACGGAATTTAAATGGGCGGACAATCGAGGACTTCCATAAATATGAGCACCAATCCACCCCAGCCGGAGACGCGCAACGCCAGGGGCGAGTGGCGCCCCTCCCGCCCCATCCAGTACGCCCCGCTTTTCTCCTGGCCGCCCAAGCCGTTTTCCACCCTGAAATGGTTCTTCAGCTGGCCGGGCTTCCTCTCGCCGGAGCATGTGAGCCTGCTCTTGATTTCGATCGTCGCGTGGTTCCTGACCGAGCCCGCCGTGTCCCGCTGTGTCCATTTCCAGTGGGGTTGGATCGCCCAGATTTACTTCCGCAACCTCGCCCTCATCTGGCTGGTCTACGGCGGCTTTCACCTCTACCTCTACATTTTCAAGGCGGAAGGGACGAAGACCAAATACGACGCCCGCTGGCCGGCGAAGAACAGCCGCATCTTCCTCTTCAATAATCAAATCTACGACAACATCTTCTGGACCTGTGGCGTCGCCGGCCTCATCTGGACCGCCTACGAGGTGGTCACGATGTGGCTCTACGCCAACCATCGCATTCCCTACCTCAGCTGGAGGGATCACCCGGTGGCGTTCGTCCTCTGGTTCTTCGGCATCCTGTTTTGGCGCGACCTCCACTTCTACTGGGTCCACCGCCTCATCCACTGGAAGCCGATGTACAAGTACGTCCATTATCTCCACCACAAGAACGTCAATCCCAATCCGTGGTCGGGTATGGCCATGCATCCGGTCGAGACCGCGCTTTATCTCAGCGTCTGCCTCATTCACTGGGTGATTCCCTCGCATCCCTTTCATTTTCTCTTCGACCTGCAGCACGCGGCGCTGGCGCCCGCCCATAGCCACCACGGTTTCGAAGGGCCGATCCTCAAGGAGAAGGTGGCGACCGGCTCCTACTTCCATTACCTGCACCACCGGCATTTCGAGTGCAACTACGGCTCGTCCGTCATGCCGTTCGATAAAATGTTCGGCACCTTCCGCGACGGCATGCCCGATGGGGTGGGATCCAACCTCAAGGAGGAGCACGATTTGGGACGGGGCCGAAAGGCGGTCTAAGAGCTTGCTGAAAAAGGCTGTCATCCTGAGCTTGTCGAAGGATCTCTTACTATTCCCTCGAACGATGCCCTCTGGGACACTATAATTAGAGGTCTCTCGACAAGCTCGGGATGACAATTTTTTAAAGAGCCTATCCGAATAATCCGGTGGGTCGCGCGACAAGGAGTCGGAGATTTATTGCGATTCCTCGATGGTGATCGTATGGGTGACCGGCTTCACGGCGTTTTGGAGATTGTCGAGTATGGCCATGTGAATATTACGGAAGCCTGCGTGGACCGAATCGAAGTCGGTTTGATGGCCCGGCGCCTGGTCCAGGAGGCTTTTTTGATTCTGGAGGATACCCTTGAGGTACATGGTTTCAAAAGTCTGCTTGTCTTCAATCTGCTTCGTGATCGCCCCGAACGCCGGCACAAAGGGATTCTTCAGGAATTCCGCCGCGAGATTGATGCCCTGCGCCAGCTCCGCCGCTGTGAATTCCTTCGACTGATCTCCCCAAGTGATCTTGGCTTTCGGCGACTTGAGGTTTTTGACGATCAGCGTGTAGCGGTTCAAATCCTGGTTGAAGGGGACAAACGGCAGGATTGCGGCATCTCCATTTCCAAAGCTGCCCATGAAATCCGCCGGCGCGTCTTGCAGATCGGGATCGAGCATCCCATGAAAAAAGCAAAACGGATAGCGGCTGCTTTCAATGACAACTTTGCCGTTGCCGGAGGAAATGACGCGTTGCCCGGTGCTCGCCTCCGTCGTGCCGTTTGCGGCGTCATAGGTGATCGTGCCAATGTTGCCGTCAAAGCCCATCGCTTTCAGGAAGGCGTAGGCTATGACGAGATGTTCGTTGGCACCGCCGTGCATCCCATCCACGTTGCTGGAAAAGGGATACTTCTCGCCATAGGCAGCCTTTGATTTTTCCATGGCAAGCATCAACGGAGTATGCATGTCCGCGAAAATTGCCCCGTTTGCCTCGGCGACTTGCTGTCCGATCTTGCCCTGCTGGCCGAGCGTTTCGTTATAGATGGTGGCGTTGATCTCAGGGTATTTTGGATTCTTAAAATAAAAGGTGTCGACTATAGCCGGGGCGCCGACGATGACCGTTCGTGTCCCCGCCGCCTGGAGTTTCTTGATGAGGGTGGCAAGGCTGGTACTATACTTATTAATTATATCGGGAGTGAGCGTATGGAGTCCGTTATCGTTCACCCCGTACTCGATTGTCGCCACTTGAGGCGAGAGCGTCAGGACATTCAAGTCAATGTGGGATAGAAGGCTTGGGATGGTGCCCCCGCTATCGCCGAATTGCACTGTCTTAATGTTCGTCACGGGCGCGCACATGAGCAGGTAGTCCTCGATGTCGATCGAGTAATCCCCTTGTTCGGTGAGGGAATCGCCGCAGACAGCCACGACATCGCCCGATTGGACAACGGGCGCGGCGAATGCCGGGGAGATCAATCCGAAACTGGCAAACAGGAGCGGAAGAAACTTCATGGGGAATTTTCTATAGGGGTTGAAGTTTTTGAGTTTTTCAGTTCCTTGGACGATTTTGGAACCGTTTGGGTACTCCGACAAGCTGACCTGTGACACTCATAATGGGTTTTCAGTGAGTCGGTTCAAGTGAGTCTCAATTTTACAGGATACTACGATTATTTGCGGATCGGTTTGCACGAAACCGCCGCCGCCCTCGAGCACTTTTTCCGTCCCTTAGAACTCGCCGCCAGGGTCATCGCCGAGTTATTAGCATCAATCTCCATGCCTTTATATGCCATAATGTAGCCTAATTTAAGGATTGGTTGATAAATGATTTTCTTCTCACTTAAAGGCCCCCCCTGATACGGGGAAAGGAGTCGGCGATTTATGGCAATTCCTCAATGGTGATCGTGTGGGTGACCGGCTTCACGGCGTTTTGGAGACTGTCGAGCATCGCCGTGTGAATATTGCTTAAGCCTGCGTGAATCGAATCGAGGTCAGCTTGATGGCCCGGTGCCATGGCCAGGAGGCTTTTTTGGCTCAAGAGGAAATCCTTGATGTACGTGGTATCAAAACCCTGCTTGTTCTCAATCTGCTTCGTGATCGCCGCGAACGCCGGCACAAAGGGATTCTTCAGGAATTCCGCCGCGAGATTGATGCCCTGCGCCAGCTCCGCCGCGGTGAATTCCTTCGATTGATCCCCCCAAGTGATCTTGGCTTTCGGCGACTGGAGGTTTTTGACGATCAGCGTGTAGCGGTTCAAATCTTGGTTGAAGGGAACAAACGGCAGGATTGCGGCCTCTCCATATCTGAAGTTGCCCATAAAATCCGCCGGCGCGTCTTGCGGATCGGGATCGAGTCTCCCATGAAAAAAGCAAAACGGATAGCGGCTGCTTTCAATGACAACTTTGCCGTTGCCGGAGGAAATGACGCGTTGTCCGGTGCTCGCCTCTGTCGTGCCGGTTGCGGCGTCATAGGTGATCGTGCCAATGTTGCCATCAAAGCCCATTGCTTTCAGCAAAGCGTAGGCTATGACGAGGTGTTCGTTGGCCTCACCGTGTAGCCCATTCATGGAGTTGGAAAAGGGATACTTCTCGCCATAGGCGGCCTTTGATTTTTCCATGGCAAGCATCATCGGGGTATGCATGTCCGCGAAAATTGCCCCGTTTTCCTCGGTGACTTGCTGCCCGATCTTGCCCTCCTGGCCGAGCGCTTCGTTATAGATGGTGGCGTTGATTTCAGGGTGTTGGGGATTCTTAAAATAAAAGGTATCGACTACAGCCGGGGCGCCGACGATGACCGTTCGTGTCCCCGCCGCCTGGAGTTTCTTGATGAGGGCGGCAAGGCTGTTGCGATACGTATTAATTATATCGGAATTGAGCGTGTTGAATCCGTTTTCGTTCACCCCGTACTCGATTGTTGCTACTTGAGGCGAGAGCGTCAGGACATTCAAGTCAATGTGGGATAGAAGGCCTGGGAGGGTGTACCTGTAATCGCCGCATTGCACTGTCTTGACGTTCGTCACGGGTGCGCACATGAGCAGGTATTGCTCGATGTCGACCGAGTAAGTCTTTTGTTCGGTGAGGGAATCGCCGCAGATAGCCACGACATCGCCCGACTGGACAACGGGCGCGGCGAATGCCGTGGAGATCAATCCGAAGCTGGCCAACAGGAGCGTGAGGGGTTTCATGGGGAAATGGAATGGTGGTCCTGGTTTGTACCTAGGTAGTTATGTTTAATACATGTCCGCATGCGATTAAATTAAAGCTATAGCGATTTTATGAAAAGACAGAAAGGTGTTTTTTTGACTATCCTTGGTAATCGATTTATGCGTCAATCTAAAGTGCGATAATTGCAATTGCTTGAAGCGCGGTTTGGACCAGAAAAATGGAATTCAGACTGCAAAATTCAAGCGTGTGATATCGGGTTTCCAGCATATTTAGCATAGATATATCAATGAGAAATTTTCTAAAAATTGTCACTATTTATGCCGTCGGATCGCTCTTATGCCCCCTGCACAGTTCTGAGGTGGCTGATTTGCGGGGGTATGGAAAGGTATCAGCTGATCTGACCCCGAATCGAGCTGTCTTTGCCTGCGAAAGTGTTGCAAAGGCCGATATCCTTTTGGACAAGCTGCTGGCCGATCTCTTTTGGGATGAGACGAATCCTCCTCGTAAAAGTGAGACGAAGATAGGGACAGCAACGATATCAATCTATTCCCTTCCGGGGCAGGGATCCTTTGCGATCGCGCGCGCGGGAACTAATGTCGTGGTATTAGGCGCGGCGGATGAGGGACAAGTGACGGAATTGGTCGGCAAGGAACCTCTTCTCCAGGGATCGGATGTAAGCAGTCAACCTCAAGGGAGTCGGCCTGTTTATCTTGATTTTTATGATAATACCTCATTCGACTCGTATGTGCCACCCATGACTCCCAGGCCTGGGTTTGATCTCAAGAGCCGTTGGCCTTTCATCAAATCACTCAAAGGAGGGGAAACCCTTACGATGGGAGCAAGCTTTAGAAATATCAATCCAGCGCCGAATGTGATCGATTGGAGTGCCATTGATTACGAAATAAGAGAAGCGGAACAAGAGAAGGGATTGGTCATGGTAAAATTGTGGGCCGGCGAGGCGCCCTTGTGGGTTTATAACACGGATCCGGATCAGATGTTGCGAGCGTCTGATACCACCTGTTTGGGAGAATGGGGGGCGTCGATGGTAGGAGCACACTTTCCATCATGGGAAATGCCGGTGGATGTTTCCCAGCACTTCGGTCTTGGATTTGTTCGTGAGGTTATGGAGAGGTATGTTTCCTCTCCAGCGGTTGGTGGATGGATGATTGAGGACGGGGCTCCAGGCGATGAATATGCTTTTCATGATCGGGCTACTCGTTCCTGGGACACTTCGGCGGCTGGTCAAGCCGGGTGGCGTTCTTGGCTTAAAGAGGTCAAAGGCTGGTCATTATCGGATTTAGGGACGAGGTGGTACGGCGATCCCAATCATTTTACCAATTGGGAGCAAGTGATGGTGCCTGATCCCAACGAGTTTTTTGGGCAATTGGGCGAGGATAGTTTCCGTCTGAACAGTGGGTGGCAAATCCAAAATGTCGATGCCATGAATACCCCCCCTGACGAGACAAAATGGATTCCAGTCGCCATGCCTCCTTCACAACAGCAAACGTTTTTCCCAGACAACGGAGCCAATTATTTTCAGGTCGCGTTTGATCCGAATGCGTGGTGGAAGCAACAGAAAGAAAAAGGGGCAAAGGACGTCTGGTTGGTGTTCGGAGCAACCGGCACTGGCGACGAGCGAGCTGCTGTTTGGTGGAACAATGCCCCGGTTGAACTTCCCAAGGATGATCGATCACAAACAGGTCCTTTTGCTGTTCGCGTCACCGACTTAATGCAATCTGGGAACGTCCAATTGAAAGTCCTTCTCGCCTGTGCCGCCCAGACGAGCCGGGGAAAATTGGCGGGGCCGGTGTTTCTGACCGTCCATGAACCTAAACGCCTGCCTTATCTGGGACGTCAAGCCAATGCCCGCTATACGGACCTGATCGAGTGGCAATATTGGGCCATGGCCGAAATGATCAGAAATGAATATATGTTGGCGAGAAAGATCGATCCAGATCGATCCTATGTTATAGCTCCCGGTGGCGGAGGTGACGGTAATGTTGATTATGCCTGCCAACTTGCAGCAGATTTTGGCATTGGGACCGAACATTCGGGGCGTGAAGCGAGTTATTCTCCATGGTGGTCAGGATTTGGTTTGGTAAACGGTTTTTATGGCACCAGCGAATGGTCCAATTTTCCCGAGAAAAACACCCCGCACGGCGACAGTTTGGCCAGGGGGTTTGGATGGATCATGTTTGATGCTGACTCCAACCATAACCTTTATGGGGACCCGGAGTTTTATATGAAGCGCGACCAGGAAGATGGTTGGTTTACCCAGCATCATCGGCAAATTGAACTGTTTGGAAAATATCTCAGAGAACATCCCAAAATTGTTCTCTTCCGGTCAGTTGAAAGTATTCGTCTGACTGGAAAAAATCCCGACTGGGATCTTGGACGAGGGGAGATTCAGGATGCGCATTATGACGAGGTGTATGCGGGGGAGCGTGAGCTCAAGGCAGGAATGATCAACGATTATCCAGTTCTAATGGATACGGGAAGCCAGTTCATGGAGCCGGATGTTGTGGCCGCAATCAGAAGATATGTTGAAAATGGGGGCACTTTCATTGCTCTTCAAAATACGGCCACGCACACTGCGCTTGATCCGGATTCCTATCCACTGGCCTCACTAACGGGATTTACGGTTGAGAATAAATCTGAAACAGGAAAAATTCGATTTGAAACCAAGATTCCCATTTTCAAGGCATGGGAAGGCAGGGAGTTTGAGGGGGAGGGTGAATTTATCGATTGGCTGAATACCGATGAGGCAAAGGTCGGAAATGTTGGTTTTGTATCCAATGACAGTTCTGCGGTTCCGTTGGCGCGATGGAACGACGGAAGAGTAGCCATGGGTTATCGGAAAGTTGGAAAAGGGCAGGTGATAGTATTAGGCAGTACCTTTTGGAGAAAGGGAAAAGATATTTTCGGCGTCTGGGAAACAACAGGAGAGTTTGAAAGCCAATTTCTCGAAGAGCTTTTCACCGACTGTGGAATTAGTCATATAACCAACGCAAGTATTCCTGAAATTTGGACTCGTAAGATGGTAACCAAAAATGGGCTGCAGAACTGGTTGTTGGCATTTAACAGGGCAAATGCTGATCAAAAAGCTGACGTCTGGATGGCGACGGATGGAAACCCTGATCAAGTCTTGGATATGGAAACTGGCACGCCAGTGGCATTTACCTTTGAAAACGGCGGAATTTCCATCAAGCAGGTTGATTTTAAGCCCTTTGAAGTGAAGGTATTTGGAGTAAGGCGCGGCAACGTTGTCAGCGGGCTTTCGGTCTGGTGGCATGAAAAAACGACTTATTGGAAGAAAACCCCGGTCCAGCTTGCCGCAACAAATGTCGTGCTGCCGGACGCCAGGCAAAAAGGCATCGAAGATGTCATTCCATTGAAGGAGTGGCAGTTTAAAACGGACCCTGACGCGGTCATCTCAAAGCAACTTGATTGGACCAACATCTCCTATGATGATGCGCAATGGCAGACAGTAAAACCGGAACCATGGACCCTACTAGACCCCACATTAAAAGATTATCATGGGACGGGGTTATATCGGGTTAAGTTTACCCTCCCTCCAGAATGGTCTGGAAGAAAAATGCTCTTGTCTCTTAACAGCTTTGACACACCGATTGTTTATGATCAAGGCGACTTTTTCATAAATGGAAACAAAGTCGCGACCTATCATGCACATCGGTGGAGTCAAACATACAGCTACGATATTACGACACAGGTTCATCCTGGGGATAATGTGCTGGCTCTGCAGGTAAAAGGCGGAGAGGAATTTGGCGGAATAGGAGGGGCAATCTGGCTTGAATCATGGACGTCTCTTGCACCTTCATTGGATCTAAGTGGAACATGGCAGGCTGTTCGTGCCGATTACCTCACCAAGGACAATGCTCCTGTTCCTGGAACATGGGTCGCAAAATATCTGACGCGCGATGTTGCGATCCCGGCGGATTGGCAGGGTAAAACGGTCTTTTTGGAGTGGTCCTCCAACCATCAGTGGGTCGGCTGTATCGTCATCAACGGAAGACCCATCTACTATAACTCCTATGATCATCCTTATGGTCTTTGGTCGCGTGTGAATGTGACCCCCTCTTTACGAGCCGGTAAAGTCAACACCATCGAAATTTGGCCCTTTACTACGACGCAAACGGCAAGGGTGAATGAAGAGAAGAACTGCGAACTCAACGAGATTCATATCGGCTGTAAGTGATAGATACCCGCCTGCTCCATCAGCGGCAATCAGGCCGGGGTCAACTCGGCCTGGGCCAGGGCGGCCTCAAACACACCGAAAAGCCGTTCCTTCTGGCGAACCAAAGCCTGCTTGGGGTCCAGCTTCTTTTCAAGGACGAGCCCCGAAGGGAGATAAGTAAGCCGCATCAACCGTTCGCCGCCGACCAATTTGATCAGGTCGACCTGGATTTTGTCGCGGTGGTTCATACCCTCATTCTTCCCGAAAACCGTAAAATTGCAACATCCTGTCGATGGTTTTGGGTGACACGGGGCCGAATCGCTCGTGCGCCTCATAGGCTGCCCGCTCAAAATCACCCTCGTTGAAATCCTGCACGGGTTCGGGTGCGTTGGAAGAGGCCACCGTCATTGCCTCAAGGACCTCATGATATAATGTTACCGATTTTTCTTCGTCACTTAAGCCCGAGAGAACCGTAAGATGGAGTTCCCGGCCAACAATTTGTGTTTTGGCCAGGGCCGGCCGTCCCATCGCATCCACCAGAGGTTCCACGACGAACTCAAGGCCGACGATGATGAAGCCGCCGCGTAGTCGCAAACCTTGGAATGAGTTGGGCTCCATCATGCCTTGGTTCTAATTGCTCCAATGATACCGGTTAGGCAATCTTTCTGTCCGGAGAAACAATGAAAAAGAAACTTCCGGCTCACGCTGACTTTCGTCGCCTCATCAATTGGAGCCATCCTGCTTATCGAGATTCCGCTGGGCTATACTGTATTCTTTGGTGGAAACCTCGAGTTCGCCCGTTAACTTCCCTGATGAGGCTTTCCCCGACATCCAGGACTTGGCCGTCGCACCATCGCTCCTCAACCAATCCTCGGTTCGAGTCGTTTCACCGGAGCGATCCGTATGATAAACGGAATTTCGCCTGCTCCATTTTAAAGCTCCGTTTTCAGAATCAAGAATGGTTTTCATCTGATCTTCCGATAAGCCGCTGGCAGAATCAACGTTGGTGAACACTTCATGGGAGTCCACTCCGTTGAAAAATATGACCTTGATGTTAAGGGAGGCTTCGGCCGTCTTGATCTGGAATATAACCGCTTTGTCGCCGACGACATCGTAGCCAAAGTTGTCTTGTGAATCAGTCTCGTTGCCGTATCTCGCGATGCATTGAGCTTCTGTTTCGCCGAGGTTCCCCAGCGAAACTCCCATGCCCAAAGCCGAAAGTAAAACCACCGAAAACAGGGAGTGCATTTTCATGAAGACACGCCCTAGTTCTGGGCATCGGGCTTGGGGTCAGGGAAAGGCTGAGGGACAAGATCATTGGGACTTTTGATTCCATTTACGCTTGGACTAACCGAGTAATCGGCACAGCCGCAAACCAGCAAGGCACACATCAGGATTAAAATTCGTTTCATGGGAACAGGCGCAGGATACCACCCAGGTGTCCAACTGCAATTCAGTCGCTCTTGCCTCGAGAGGAAATTGGATTGCAGGGGGAATAGCTGGTGGTTTCAAGGGCGGCAAGCTTCGCGCAGATCGCGCAGGACGCCAAGACGTCGGGGCCGGGGAGCGGTAGGTTACGGGCATGAATCGTCTCGATCTTTTCATGGCGGAAAGGCATATTGATTCGGGATCCATCCATCGCCCGGCGGCCAACGGTTGCCAAGAGTCCACCAAGTTCCACGAAGTTCGACAAAGCGCCACAAAAGAACCGCCCCATCATCGCAAAACCGCTCAAATCCAACAAATTCAAGGCAAATCAAGGCGATTCAAGCCTTGTCGCATGGGCCCGTCGCGACGCGGACGGATTCAGTTGTGCAAAAGGGATGTTTTGTGGCACGAAACTTGTGTTAGGGTACCTGCTTTATGGACTACGATCTCATTATCATCGGCGGCGGGCCGGCCGGTTATGTCGGGGCGATCCGCGCGGCCCAGCTCGGGAAAAAGGTGGTCTGCGTCGAGATGGAACGCGCCGGAGGCACCTGCCTCAACTGGGGCTGCATTCCGACCAAGGCGCTGCTCAAGAGCGCCGAGGTGAAGCAGTTGCTCGGGCACATCGGCGATTACGGCCTTTCCGTCTCGGGCGAAGTCGGTTTCGATTTCTCCAAGATCATGCAGCGCAGCCGGGGCGTTTCCGACCAGATGGCCCGGGGCATCGAGTATCTTTTCAAGACCAAGAAAGTCGATTACGCCGTCGGCAAGGCGCAAATCCAAGGTCCTGCGGACGGCAGTATTAAAAAAGTGATTGTTACCGCTTCCGATGGCAAGACCCAGACGCTGACCGGCAACGCGATCCTGATTTGCACCGGGGCCAAGCCACGCCAGTTGCCCGGCGTCCCCGCCGACGGCGAGAAAGTCTTCACCAGCCGCGAGGTGCTGGCCGTCAAGACGCAGCCCAAGTCGATCGTCATTCTCGGCGCCGGCGCCATCGGCTGCGAGTTCGCCTATTTCTTCAACGCTTTCGGCACGAAGGTTGTCCTGCTCGAAATGTTGTCGCAGATCTTGCCGGTGGAGGACACCGAAGCGGCCGAGCTGCTCAAGAAGAGTTTCATCAAAAGCGGCATCGAAGTTTTCACCGACACCAAGGTCGAGAAGACCGAGGTGACCAGCAAGGGCGTGAAGCTCACCGTCTCGGGCGGCAAGACGTTCGAAGCGGACCAGTTGCTCGTCTCCATCGGCGTCGAGGCGAACCTCGACGGCCTCCTCGCCGCTGGCGTAAAACTCGAAACCGACCGGGGCTACCTCAAGACCAGCGAGCGCTACGAGACGTCGGTCAAGGGCATCTACGGTGCGGGCGACATTATCGGCCCGCCGTGGCTGGCGCATGTCGCCTCGCACGAGGCGATCGAGGCGGTCGAGGGCCTTTTCGTTCCGGGCAAGAAACCACAAAAGGTTATGGTTTTCCCCGGCTGCACCTACTGTCAGCCGCAGGTGGCCAGCATTGGTATCACCGAGAAGAAGGCGAAGGAGCAGGGGCTCAAGTTCAAGGTCGGCAAGTTTCCCTACAAGGCGAGCGGCAAGGCCGTCGCGGCGGGCGACAGCGAGGGTTTCGTGAAGCTCATCCTGGGCGAGCCGCACGGTGAAATCCTCGGCGCGCACATCATCGGCGCGGAAGCGACGGAACTCATCGCCGAACTGGGTCTGGCCATCACCCTCGAAGCGACGACGGAGGAACTGGGTGTGACGATCCACGCTCATCCGACCCTGACTGAAATGGTTCATGAGGCCGCGCTCGCGGGCGAGGGCCGGCCGATCCACATCTGAGAATCAGGCGCCTGCCCTAGGCATCGAGGTGACGGGGGGATCAGGAACGGCTGTTGGTCTTGACCCAGGCGATGACCTGATTGTGGTTGCCGCTGGCTTTCCAAACCTGGCGGAGGAACTCGGCGGGATCGAGTTGATGCGTGCGGAAGAACTTGCGATCGCCGCCGCAGCCATACATGAGCTCGGGGGGCATTTCGCCGCGGAGCTTGGCCTCAGCCTTGGGGATCAGGCGGGGTAACCATTCGATGCCTTCAACCTGTGCGTCTTTGGAGGGAAGCTTGGCCATCTCGACGGTGAGGGAGGATGTCTTGCCGCTTTGTTCGTTGAGGAAGTAGTCGCGGCGGACGGCGGCGACGCTGAGGGCCGTGGCCAGGGTGGGCTCGCCGCCGCGGGCGAAGTCTTCGATGAAGTCGAAAAACTCCTGTTCCGTGTAGCCGATCGATTGGAGGAAGGCCTGTCCCGCGGTGTTGACGAGGCCGTGGGCTTTTTGATGGCCCTTGCGGTATCTTTCGGTGGCTTGGGTGAAGAGGGTCGAAAATTTGGTTTCCCAGGCGGAGGTGGTTTGGTTCATGAGATGGTTATTCCTTATCCTGTGCCAGAAAGAAGGTCAGGTGACCGAAAGTCAGTTTGTCGCCGACATTGACGAGACCCTCGGTGAGGGTGATTCCGTTTACCTTCGTCCCGTTCGTCGTTCCGAGGTCCTTCACATTGAGCCCGCGGTTCAAGAGTTGCAGCAGGCAATGCTGTCGTGAGATCGACGGGTGGGAGATCGGAAGCTCGCATGCCGGGTTGCGTCCGAGGAGATTGCTCACGCGAGCGATCTTCAGCCGCAGTTCCGGGTTGTCCACCGAAACCAGCACCAGCCGGTGCTTTTTCAGCAGGGCTTCTTCTTCGATTGAGCGGCTTTGGGATGTCGGTTTCAAACTTTTCGTCACTGCCATTTGGCCTGGCGTGATCGCTTCCGCAAGGGGCATGAGCGTGGCTTTTGGGGCAGGGGAATCCGGCGGTTCCATGGGACCGGTGGTTTTTCCTTTCGCCCCGATCGACTGGTAGATCGGCGATGAAGAATCAGACGCCGACGCCGGCAACCTGCCCGAGATACGTACTGCCGCCGAGCTTTTTCGGGCAGGTGCGGTGGTCGTGTGCAGTTGAGCGAGGATGTCTTGGACGTTCACGTGGAGAGGCTTCAAGGCCATCCCGGGGGTTGTCATTTCCGGCTGCCAGGCAGAATGGACATTCTTCCAGATCAAGACTTGTTTCAAGACGTCGATGCCTTCCATCGAGCCATTCATCGTCGCGACAACAACCCCGTCTTTCAAAAATATATTGGCTGATTCGCTGGTCGTATAAAGATGAAGGCAGCCCGTGCATTTTTTCTTGCCCAATCGGTCAAGAATTTCCTCCGGGGTAAACAATTGCAGAACAGTGAAATCCATTGATACAACTTCCATTCAGTATTAACCGCTTACCCATGAACTGCACACGTTGAACTTTGTCACTCTAGCAGAAATTTTCCATCTCGCCAATAAACACTTTAGCTGGTACAGCATCGGGTCATCCGAAAAAAAGGCAGCTTTTTGAAAAAAACTTTTTGACATTCTTGCCGCGAAACGGCAACCTGTAGCAAGATCAAGGCCATTCCTGAATTTAGGGCGTAAGTTTTTAAATTCGGGGGTGGACTTTTTGCCTTTATCGCGGGGCTGGTGCAAGATAAAGGCCGGGTAGGCTTCACGGCCACTTGCTCGGTTATTCGTCAAGTGCCCATGTAGCTCAGTCGGTAGAGCACATCCTTGGTAAGGATGAGGTCACCGGTTCAATCCCGGTCATGGGCTTGCCTGACTGGCGTCGAAGGTGGGAAGAACTTGATCTGGAGCAGGATGGATTTAACCAAGACGGGTTGACGGGGCCAGGCAAATGCCGGGTCAAGCCAGCCGGAAATAGACAGGAAAACTCAGGAGTAAACTCATGGCTAAGGAAGCATTCAATCGCAGCAAACCGCACGTCAACATCGGCACGATTGGCCACGTTGATCACGGTAAAACCACCCTCACAGCGGCCATTACCAATATTCTGGCCAAGAAAGGCCTCGCTACAGCCAAAGGCTACGCGGAAATCGATAATTCTCCCGAGGAAAAAGAGCGCGGCATCACTATCAACACCACGCATATCGAATACCAGACCGAAAAGCGTCACTACGCCCATGTCGATTGTCCCGGTCACGCCGACTACATCAAGAACATGATTACCGGTGCCGCCCAGATGGACGGCGCGATCCTCGTCGTCAGCGCCGCGGACGGTCCGATGCCTCAAACCCGTGAGCACATCCTCCTCGCCCGCCAGGTCGGTGTTCCCGCCCTGGTCGTCTTCCTCAACAAGGTCGACATGGTCGATGACAAGGAACTACTCGACCTCGTCGAGCTCGAAGTTCGCGAACTCCTCACCCAATATGAATTCCCCGGCGACAAGATCCCGATCGTCAAGGGTTCCGCCCTCAAGGCTCTCGAAGGCGATGCCGCCTACGAGAAGGAAATCCTCAACCTGATGGACGCCGTCGACCAGTACATCCCCGTGCCCGAGCGTCCGAAGGATCAGCCCTTCCTCATGCCGGTCGAAGACGTGTTCAACATTGAAGGCCGTGGCACCGTCGCCACCGGTCGTGTCGAGCGCGGCATCCTCAAGAAGATGGAGGAAGTCGAGATCGTCGGTCTCAAACCCACAACCAAGACCACCGTCACCGATATTGAAATGTTCAAGAAGCTTCTCGACACCGCCGAAGCGGGCGAGAACGTCGGCGTTCTCCTGCGCGGCACCAAGAAGGAAGACGTCGAGCGTGGCCAGGTCATTTGCAAGCCCGGTTCGATCAAGCCCCACACCAAGTTCAAGGGCCAGATTTACGTCCTGAGCAAGGAAGAAGGCGGACGTCACACGCCGTTCTTCAATGGTTACCGCCCCCAGTTCTTTTTCCGCACCACGGACGTGACCGGAAATGTGAAGCTGAAGGAAGGCGTCGAAATGGTCATGCCCGGCGACAATGTCGAAATCGAAGTCGAATTGATCCAGCCAATCGCAATGGAGAAGCAGATCCGCTTCGCCATCCGCGAAGGCGGCAAGACGGTAGGCGCGGGCCGCGTTTCGGAAATTATTGCGTAATTCAACAAAAAGAATCACGCCAAACCGTCGGGTTCCGGGGCCTTTTCAAGGTTTCTGTGGGCTCGGCGGTTTCGGCGTCAAAAAAGCACCACAAATACAATATCAAACCAGCCAGTTAGGGCAGTAGCTCAATTGGTAGAGTAGCGGTCTCCAAAACCGTCGGTTGGGGGTTCGAGTCCCTCCTGCCCTGGACAAATTTAAAATCAACCCGAAACAAACGTGAGCATTTCGACCATTCTCCTCTACGCCGGCATCGCCCTCGTCGTCGTGTTCTTCATGTTTTATCGCGTGCGGATTTTGAAGTTCGTCGGCGAGGTCAAGGTTGAGCTCGACAAGTGCAGCTGGCCCTGGGACCCCAACCAGACTGGCTTCAAGAAATATAAGGAACTCATCGAGTCGACGGTCGTGGTCGTCATTTCCGTCATCCTCCTGGCCGGTTACGTCACCATGTGGGACTTTCTCCTGTCCCACCTCGTCGGCTGGCTCACCGGCGCCTCCTTCTACAAGTAATATTTATGTCTGAAGTCACCGAAATCACCTCCGAGACTGCGACAACACCTTCGCCCGATCTGCCGCCTCAGTGGTATGCGCTCCACGTCCTTTCCGGTCAGGAAAAGAAGGTGAAGGAGAGCCTTGAACGCCGGGCCAAGACCGAGGAAATGGGTGATCTTATCCGCGCGGTCGTCATCCCCACCGAGCGCGTCTCAGAGGTCAAGCGGGGCAAGAAAATTGAGTCCGAGCGCAAGCTCCATCCCGGTTACGTCTACGTCAACATGTACCTGCGCGACGAAGAAAAGAAGCTCGTTGAGCGCACTTGGTACTTCATCCGCGAAACCAACGGCGTCATCGGTTTTGCCGACGGCGACAATCCGCAGCCGATCCGCGCCGGCGAAGTCGACACCATGCTCGGCCAGATGCGCGAGCGCGAGGAAAAGGTCCTGCCCAAGATCGCCTTCTCCGTCGGCGACAAGGTCAAGGTTGGCGACGGTCCGTTCCAGAACCAGGAAGGTCTCATCGAAGCCGTCGACATGGAACGCGGCAAGCTCAAGGTCTCCGTCAATATGTTCGGACGCTCCACCAGCCTCGAACTCGAATACTGGCAGGTCGATAAAACGTGAAAGTTACAATCTCCAACCAATAACCAATTTTATGGCAAAAGAAGTCACAGGCAAAATCATGTTGCAGATCCCCGCCGGGCAGGCGAACCCGGCCCCGCCGGTCGGACCTGCTCTCGGTCAGCAGGGCGTCAACATCATGGCCTTCTGCAAGGAGTTCAACGCCGCCACCCAGAAGCAGGCCGGGGACATCCTTCCCGTCGTCATCACGGTCTACAAGGACAAGACCTTTACCTTCATTACCAAGTCGCCGCCCGCGGCCGTGCTGTTGAAAAAGGCGGCCAAGATCGCCAGCGGTTCCAAGGAACCGAATCGCCTCAAGGTTGGCAAGGTCACGAAGAAACAGGTTATGGAAATCGTCAACATCAAGCGCAAGGACCTCAACGCCAAGAGCGATGAGGCCGCCTTCCGCGTCATCGCCGGCACGGCACGCCAGGCCGGCATCGAAATCATCGACTAAACAAACCCAATTCCCCTTTCGCTCATTCAGTCAAAATAATCAGTCTCAAACCCGGTGGGAGGGCTCTTCGGAGCCCGCTAGAACCACAAGAAAATAAAACCATGGCCCAGAAACGCAGCAAACGATACGAAGCCGCCGCCAAGCTGGTGGAAAAGAACAAGTCCTACGCTTGGTCCGACGCGGTTAAAATCCTCAAGCAGATCCCCGCGACCAAGGGTGATCAGACGGTCGACCTTGCCTTCAAGCTCGGCATCGACCCGAAGCAAAGCGACCAAATGGTTCGCGGTACCGTTGCGCTTCCCGCCGGTTCGGGCAAAAACGTCCGCGTCCTGGTCTTTGCCAAAGGCGCCGCCGCTGAGACCGCCAAGGCGGCCGGGGCCGAGTTCGTCGGGTTTGAAGACCTCATCAAAAAAGTCACTGAAGGCTTCCAGGATTTCGACGTGGCCGTCGCCACCCCCGAAGCCATGGCCGAAGTTCGCAAGCTCGGTCGCGTCCTCGGACCGCGCGGCTTGATGCCCAACCCCAAGACAGGCACTGTCACCGACGACACCGCCAAGGCCGTGCGGGAATGCAAGGCCGGCCGTGTCGAGTTCAAGATCGACAAGGCCGCCAACCTCCACGTCCCCTGCGGCAAGTTTTCCTTCAAACCCGAGGAGATTGAGGCCAATGGCCGCGCTGTCATCGAGGCGATCGTCCGCAGCCGCCCCGCTACAGCCAAGGGCCGGTTTATTGAGTCGTGCACGCTCTCGTCCACGTTCTCGCCCGGCATCCGCATCGACCTCTCGCCGTTCCTCACGGCCTAAACTTTCACCGAAACCAATCCCATGAGACCCGAAAAAAACCTCATTATCGACGAGATCAAGTCGCGCGTCGACCGTACGCCCTACGTCCTGCTCACGGACTACACAGGTATGGCAGTCGAGCAGTTCAACGAACTCCGCAACCGCCTCAGCGGTGCTCATGCCGAGTATCGCGTCGTCAAGAACACCCTCCTGCGCCGCGCACTTCAGAATTCCAATCTCCCCGATCTCGAAACCTACCTCCACGGCCAGTCGGCTGTTGTCCTCGGCGACAACGATGTCAGCGCCGCGGCCAAGGTCCTCAAGAATTTTACCTCGGAGTTCCAGAAACCGAAACTCAAGATTGGCATTCTCGACAAAGCCGTCCTTGATGTCGGGCAAATCCTGGCCCTGGCCGACCTCCCCTCCAAGGAAGTTCTCCAGGCCAAGCTCCTCGGCCTGCTTTTGGCTCCAGCTTCGCAATTGGTGCGCCTGATCAACACGCCGGCTTCGCAGGTCGCGCAGGTTCTCAAGGCCCACAGTGAAAAGGGGGAAAAGGCAGCCGCTTAAACAAACGATTTGACCCGGTCTAACCGCCGGGTTGACAAGGGCAAACAAACGCAAACAAAACGATAGTCCAGCTAGCTCCGAAGCCCTTCGGAGTTAATTGTCCGGCGGGTGCCGGGCACTAGGTGGACTCAGCAAGAAAAGAGACTATATTATGGCAAACTTGGAATCATTGGTGAACGATATCAGCGGGCTCACCCTGCTGGAAACCTCCGAACTCGTCAAACTGCTCGAAGCCAAGCTCGGCGTCAGCGCAGCCGCACCTGTTGCGGTCGCAGCGGCTCCGGCAGCGGGTGCAGCGGCAGGCGCTCCGGCGGTTGAAGCGAAGACCACGTTCGATGTCATCCTCAAGGAAGCGGGCGCCAACAAGATCGGCGTCATCAAGGAAGTGCGCGCGGCTGTCTCCGGTCTCGGCCTGGCGGAAGCCAAGGCCTTGGTCGAAGGCGCCCCGAAGCCCGTCCGCGAAGGCGTGACCAAGGAAGAAGCCGACGAGATCAAGAAGAAGCTCGAAGCGGCCGGCGCCAAGGTGGAAATCAAGTAAGCGCAGCAAAGATTAATGGTGCTGCCCGCCACGGTCCGGTGGCGGGCGGTTTCCTGAAAATGACGGTGACAGTCCGGGCCAACCGACATCTCACGGCAACGAGATCAGCAAGGAAAGGCAGACATTCATGGCAACGACTACTGGCGAGCAGATCAAGTTTCACAAGGCGGACGACCCCATCGCCCAGGCTCGCTCCACCGGGCAACGCGTCAACTTCGGTCAGCTCGAAGAGGCCATCGAAACGCCTAACCTGATCGAGGTCCAGCTCAATTCCTACCGCGACTTCCTCCAGAAGGATATTCCCATCGCCAAGCGCAAGAATGAAGGCCTCCAGGCCGTCTTCTCCGAAGTCTTTCCCATCGAAAGTTACGACGAAAAAATCAAGCTCGAGTTCGGCGATTACGAAATTGGCGAGCCCAAGCTTAGTCCGCTCGATTGCCAGCGCGAAAGCCAGACCTTTGCCGCGCCGCTCTACGTCACCTTCCGCCTCCGCGAAGACAAGAACGTCAAGGAAGAGCGCGTCTACATGGGAGAGCTCCCCCTCATGGCGCCACAGGGCACTTTTATCATCAACGGCGCCGAGCGTGTTGTGGTCAGCCAATTGCACCGTTCCCCCGGCATTTGTTTCGAGCAGAGCCTCCATGCCAACGGTAAGGTTCTCTACTCGTACCGCATTATTCCCGACCGCGGTTCCTGGCTTGAAGTCATGTACGACACCAGCGATTTGCTCTACGTCCATCTCGACCGCCGCAAGCGCCGCCGGAAGTTCCTTGTTACCACCTTCCTCCGCGCCCTCGGTTACTCGTCCGACGAGGAAATCATCCGCCTTTTCTACACCATCGGCGACCTCAAGCTGAAGCCCGATCTCGATGACGAGGCCATTGGCACCAAGGTCCTCATTGCCGAGATTCGCGACAGCGCCAACCAGGATGTCGTCGTAGCGCGTGCCTTCGAGCCGCTCACCCAGGCGGTCATCCGTCAGCTCCTCGATCTTCAGATCAAGACGGTCAAGGTCATCGACATCAAGGACGACGACACCATCATTAAGTGTCTCAAGAAGGATCCCACGCACGACACCGAAGAGGCCCTCAAGGACATCTACCGCCGCCTGCGTCCCGGAGATCCCCCCACCGTCACCAACGCCAAGGCCCTGCTCAAGCGACTCTTCTTCGATCCGAAGCGCTACGACATCGGTCGCGTCGGCCGCTACAAGATCAACCAGAAGCTCTCCATCGACGTCGATCTCGATACCCGTGTCATCACCAACGAAGACATCGTTGCCGCCACGCAGTATGTTATCAACCTGCGCCGCGGCGAGGGGACCACGGACGACATCGATCACCTCGGCAGCCGCCGTGTCCGCACCGTGGGCGAACTTCTCGCCAACCAATGCCGCACCGGTCTCTCCCGCACGGAGCGCCTCGTCAAAGAGCGCATGACCCTTTTCGACGTGAATACCGAGGGAATGACCCCGCAGAAACTCATCAACCCGAAGGCGCTCTCCGCCGTCATCCGCGACTTCTTCGGCCGCAGCCAGCTCTCCCAGTTCATGGACCAGACTAATCCGCTGGCCGAGCTGACCCATAAGCGCCGTCTCTCCGCGCTCGGGCCGGGAGGTCTCTCCCGCGACCGCGCCGGCTTCGAAGTTCGTGACGTGCACCCGTCCCACTACGGGCGCATCTGCCCGATCGAGACACCGGAAGGCCCCAACATCGGTCTCATCTCGTCGATGTCGTGCTTCTCGCGCATCAACGAGTTCGGCTTCATCGAGACGCCCTACCGCAAGGTCGACAACGGCCGTGTTAGCGACAAGGTCGACTACCTCACCGCCGATCAGGAGGAAAACTTCATCGTCGCCCAGGCCGACGCGCCTATGGACGGCCATGGCCGGTTCACCGAGGCGAAGGTTTCCGTCCGCTACAAGGGCGACTTCCTCGAAGTCGAACCCGACCGCGTCAGTTACATGGACGTTTCGCTCAAGCAGCTTGTTTCTGTTGCCGCCAGCCTGATTCCATTCCTTGAGCACGACGACGCCAATCGCGCGCTCATGGGCTCGAACATGCAACGTCAGGGCGTGCCTCTCATCCGTACCGAGGCACCCCTCGTTGGGACCGGCATGGAAGGCAAAGTCGCGCGCGATTCCCGCGCCGTCATCGTCGCCGAAGGCGCCGGCAAGGTTGCATCGGTCACCGGCAACTTCATCATCGTCACCTCCGACGGGGAAATCCCCGAGGGCAAGAAGAAGCTCAAGAACGATCCCGAAGAGGGCATCTACGTCTACGAACTGCGCAAGTACATGCGCTCGAACGCCGGAACGTGCATGAATCAGAAACCCCTCGTCAAAAAGGGCCAGAAAATCAGCAAGGGCCAGGTTATCGCCGACGGACCCTGCACCGACCACGGTGAACTCGCCCTCGGACGCAACGTCCTCGTCGCATTTATGCCCTGGAATGGCTATAACTTTGAAGACGCCATCCTCATCTCGGAGAAGATCGTCAAGGAAGACATCTACACCTCCATCCACATCGAGGAATTCGAGATCAGTGCCCGCGACACCAAGCTCGGGCCCGAGGAAATCACACGCGACATTCCGAATGTCGGCGACGAGGCCCTCCGCAATCTCGGCCCCGATGGCGTCGTTCGCATCGGCGCGGAAGTCAAACCCGGCGACATCCTCGTCGGCAAGATTACGCCCAAAAGCGAAACCGAACTCGCCCCTGAGGAGCGTCTCCTGCGCGCCATCTTCGGCGAGAAGGCTGCCGATGTGAAAGATTCGTCCCTCACCGTCCCCTCCGGTACCTACGGCATCGTCATGGACGTCAAGGTCACCTCGGGCAACGCCAAGGCCGCGCGCCAGAAGCTTACTCCGACCGAGTCCAAGCGTCAGTCGAAGGCCATCCAGGACAAGTTCTCCGAGCGCGAAGCCGCACTCACCGAAGAGCTCACCCAGGCTCTTTCGAATATCCTCCTCAACGAGAAAATCCCGCTTGATGTCGTCAACGCCGAGACCGGCGAAATCATCATTCCGGCCAACCGCAAGATCACCAAGACTCTTCTGCGCAAGCTGGCCTCCGTCTACGATCACATCGAGATTGACCCGAGTCCGATCCGCATCAAGATCCGCGAAATCATCAGTTCGTTCGAGAGCAAGTTCGAACAGCTCAAGAACGAGCGCGAGGTTGAGATGGACCGGGTCGAGAGCGGCGATGACATCGACCCCGGTATCGTCAAGCAGGTCAAGGTCTTCGTCGCTAGCAAGCGCAAGCTTTCCGTCGGCGACAAGATGGCCGGACGTCACGGCAATAAAGGCGTCGTCGCCAAGATTGTGCCGGAAGAGGACATGCCCTTCCTGCCCGACGGCACCCCCGTTGAGATCGTTCTCAACCCGCTCGGTGTGCCTTCGCGCATGAACGTCGGCCAGGTGCTCGAGACCCATCTCGGTATTGCCGCCAAGGCGCTCGGGTTCAAGGTCGCCACGCCCGTCTTCGACGGCATCAAGGAGAAGCAGATTCGCCAATACCTCAAAGAGGCCCACCTCGACGAGGACGGCAAGAGCTACCTCTATGACGGACGCACCGGCGAACGCTTTGACCAGCGCGTCGTCGTCGGCCAGATCTACATGCTCAAGCTCGGCCACCTCGTCGCGGACAAGATTCACGCTCGCGCCGTCGGACCCTACTCCCTTGTTACTCAGCAGCCGTTGGGCGGTAAGGCGCAGTACGGCGGCCAGCGCTTCGGCGAAATGGAGGTCTGGGCCATGGAAGCCTATGGCGCAGCCTACACCCTGCAGGAACTCCTCACCGTCAAGTCGGACGACGTCCCCGGGCGTACCCGCATCTACGAGTCGATCGTCAAAGGCGACAACTCGCTCGAGGCCGGCACGCCGGAATCGTTCAACGTTCTCATCAAGGAAATGCAAAGCCTCGGCCTCGACGTCAAAGTCGGACAGCGCACGGCCCAGCATCCCGAAGTCGAACCCGAAAACGCCCGCGGCAAAGGCGTTTTGGAGGCTGCTTGATCCTTTAAAAAAACAGAAGAAGTCACCGTATACCTCATCACACATCTATGATCGCATCCAAAGAGTCAGCCCGCGAAATGCTCGGTCTTGGCAGCACGGTCGGTTTCGACCAGGTCGGCATCACCGTTGCCGCCCCCGATACCATCCGTTCCTGGAGCAAGGGAGAAGTCAAGAATCCCGAGACCATCAACTACCGCACCTTCAAGCCCGAAAAAGGCGGACTCTTCTGCGAGCGCATCTTTGGTCCAACCAAGGACTGGGAGTGCGCCTGCGGCAAGTACAAGAGGATCAAGTATAAGGGCGTCATCTGTGATCGTTGCGGCGTCGAAGTTACCCTTGCCCGCGTCCGCCGCGAGCGCATGGGCCACATCGAGCTCGCCGTGCCTGTCTCTCACATCTGGTTCTTCAAATGCATGCCCAGTCGTCTCGGCCTCATCATGGACATGACCGCCCGTCAGCTCGAGCGTGTCATCTACTACGAGGACTATCTTGTGGTCGATCCGGGCAAGGCCCCGCTCCAGCATCGCCAGCTCCTAAGTGAAACCGAATATCGTGAAGCCCAGGAACAGTATGGCGACACCTTCACGGCCAAGATGGGCGCCGAGGCTGTCCGCCTGGTTCTCGCCGGCATCGACCTCGTTCAGACGGCCAAGGACCTCACCGAGGCCCTCGGCAACACCAAGAGCAAACAGACCCGCAAGAAGGTTGCCAAGCGCCTTAAACTCGTCCAGGGCTTCATCTCCTCGAAGACCCGTCCTGAGTGGATGGTCCTCGAGGTCCTTCCGGTGATCCCTCCCGATCTGCGCCCGCTCGTTCCACTCGAGGGCGGGCGTTTCGCCACCTCCGATCTCAACGATCTCTACCGCCGCGTCATCAACCGCAACAACCGCCTGCGCAACCTGCTTCAGTTGAAGACGCCCGACGTCATCATTCGCAACGAAAAGCGCATGTTGCAGGAAGCCGTCGACGCCCTCTTTGACAATGGCCGCCATGGCCGCGCCGTCACCGGCGCGGGCAACCGCCCGCTCAAGTCCCTTTCCGACATGCTCAAGGGCAAGAGCGGACGCTTCCGCATGAACCTGCTCGGCAAGCGCGTCGACTACTCGGGCCGCTCCGTCATCGTCATCGGGCCTGAGCTCAAGCTCAACCAGTGTGGTCTGCCCAAGAAGATGGCCCTTGTTCTTTTTGAGCCCTTCATCATCCGCCGTCTGAAGGAACTCGGCCACGTCCACACCGTCCGCTCCGCCAAAAAGATGATCGAGCGTCAGGAATCGGTCGTCTGGGACATCCTTGAGGAAGTTACGAAGGGCCATCCGGTCCTTCTCAACCGCGCCCCCACGCTTCACCGCCTTTCCATCCAGGCATTCGAGCCAGTGCTAATCGAGGGTGAAGCCATCCGCGTCCACCCGCTCGTTTGCACGGCCTACAACGCCGACTTCGACGGAGACCAGATGGCCGTCCACGTTCCGCTCTCGGCCGAAGCCCAACTCGAGGCGCGTCTCCTCATGATGGCGCCCCAGAACATCTTCTCGCCTTCCAGCGGCAAGCCGATCACCACCCTTAATCAGGACATCACGCTTGGCTGCTACTATTTGACCCAGCCCTCCCGCAAAGAGAAGCTCGAGAAGGCCGAAAAGCCTGACGAAAAGAAGCGCCTCATCATCTTTGCCGACACGGACGAAGTCCTCTTCGCCCACCAGGAAAAGATCGTCAGCACGCACCAGGCGATTTTTCTGCGCAATCCCAACTTCGGCCAGCCGACCGTTTTTGGCGATTCCGAGAAGAAGCTGATCGAGACCACGGCGGGACGTGTCCTCTTCAACACGATCTGGCCGAAGGAAATCGGTTTTTATAATCGCACTGCGACCAAGAAGAACCTCGGCGACATCATCCTGCGCTGCTACCAGGTGGCCGGCCACGAGCCGACCGTTGAGGCGCTCGATCGCATGAAGGAACTCAGCTTTGCCGAAGCCACCCGCTCCGGTGTCTCCATCGGCATCGATGACATGATCATCCCGAGCGACAAGGCCAAGGTGATCAGCAACGCCTACAGTTCCATCGCTGTCGTCGAGAAGCAGTACCGCTCCGGCGCCATCACTGATGGCGAGCGGTACAACAAGATCGTCGATGTCTGGACTCAGGCCAACGACGAAATCTCCAACCTCATGATGCGTACTCTTGAACACAACCATGGTCGGGCCGAGTTCAACCCCGTGTTCATCATGGCTGACTCCGGTGCGCGCGGAAACAAGAACCAGGTTCGCCAGCTCGCCGGCATGCGCGGCCTCATGGCCAAGCCCTCCGGTGAAATCATCGAGCGCCCCATCGTCTCCAACTTCCGCGAAGGACTTACCGTGCAGGAATACTTCATCTCCACACACGGCGCTCGCAAGGGGCTGGCTGACACCGCGCTCAAGACCGCTGATTCCGGTTACATGACCCGCAAGCTCCACGATGTGGCGCAGGATGTCATCATCAACGAGGAGGATTGCGGCACGGTCAACGGCATCTGGGTCAAGTCGATCCTCGAGGGTGAGGACGAAATCGTGAAGCTCACCGAGCGTATCGTGGGCCGTGTTTCCTGCGAAGATATTAACGATCCCGTGGGCCGCAAACCTATCGTCCGCTCCGGCGAAGTCATCGACGAAATCCGGGCCGCGAAGATCAGCGACATCGGCACCGAACGGGTCAAGATCCGCTCTGTGCTCACCTGCGAAACACGCCGCGGTGTCTGCTCGAAGTGCTACGGCATCATGCTCGCCTCCAGTCAGCTCGCCAAGCTCGGCGAGGCGGTCGGCGTTATCGCCGCCCAGTCCATCGGCGAACCCGGCACGCAGCTCACCATGCGCACCTTCCACGTCGGCGGCACCGCGTCCCAGGTCTTCAAGCAGCCGCAGATCAAGGCCAAGAATGACGGCACGGTCCAGTACACCGATCTGCGCACCGTAAAGTCGCTCGATAACAATCACATCGTGCTTAATAAAAACGGTTCGATCAGCATCCATGCCGAGGACGGTCGTGAACTTGAGCGCTACACCGTTGTCATCGGATCGGTCATCTCCGTTCCCGACGGGGGCAGAGTCAAGAAGGGCGAAACCTTTGTGCAATGGGATCCTTACAACGTCTCGATCCTCACGGAAAAGGCCGGCAAGGTCGAGTTCCGCGACATCATCGAAGGCGTCACCATGAAGCGAGAGATGGACGAAGCCACCAAGCAGGTCGGCACCGTCATTATCGAGCACAAGGAAGACCTCCATCCGCAGATCGTCATTCTCGACGAGCGCAAGGAAGTCAGCGCCTCCTACAGCATTCCCGCTGGCGCGCATATTGAAGTGAAGCAAGACCAGAAAGTCCAGGCGGGACAGCGTCTTGCCAAAACCCCGCGCAAAGTCGCTAAGACCAAGGACATCACCGGTGGTCTGCCGCGTGTCGCTGAACTCTTTGAGGCTCGCCGTCCCAAGGACGCAGCGGAAATCGCCAAGATTGACGGCGTCATTGAAGTGGCTGGCAACGTCCGAGGTAAGAAACGCCTTATCATCCGCGATCCCTCCACGGGTACGGAAGAGGAGCACCTCATCCCGCTGTCGAAACACCTCATTGTTTACAAGGGCGACGTGGTGAAGAAAGGCCAGCAGCTCACCGAAGGTCCCGTCGTCCCTCACGAAGTGCTGGAAGTCTGTGGTCCTCAGGATCTGCAGGAATACTTGGTCAACGAAGTTCAGGAGGTCTACCGACTTCAGGGCGTCGAAATCAACGACAAGCACATCGAGATCATCGTCCGTCAGATGCTTCGCAAGGTGAAGATCACTGAGCCGGGTGATACCAGTTTTCTCTGGGGTGAGCAAATTGACCGGCTTAGCTTCGAGGAGGAAAACCGTCAGGTCGAAGCCAAGGGTGGCAAACCAGCCGAGGCCACGCCCGTGCTTCTGGGTATCACCAAGGCCTCGCTCGAGACGGAAAGCTTCATCTCGGCGGCTAGCTTCCAGGATACGACGCGCGTTCTCACTGACGCGGCTACCCTCGGCAAGATCGACAAGCTCCGCGGTTTCAAGGAAAACGTCATCATGGGTCACCTGATCCCCGCCGGCACCGGTTTCAATGCGCACCGATCGTTGAAACTGGTCGAGTTGGGCGAACAAGTAGGCGAACCCCTGATCTCACCTGAAAAGGACGATTCACTCGATCTTCTGCCGAAGCTCCGTGCACCCGACTCCGAAGTCGCCACGA
>Ga0206881_10087_pt1 | contig 30206 bp, 30 predicted proteins | sample Alteio_BWOrgCont_3_FD_152867 | JGI IMG/M metagenome (GOLD analysis project Ga0206881, IMG submission 152867) | Enriched cells from forest soil in Barre Woods Harvard Forest LTER site, Petersham, Massachusetts, United States -... | ecosystem: Environmental > Terrestrial > Soil > Temperate forest >...
GGTGCTTTAGTTGGTTGGCTGGCCGGAAGTTGCCGGGGTGGCGGAGTTGGTTGAGGTGCTGGTGGGCGTGGGCGTCACCGAAACAACCTGGCTTAAATTGTAGGAGGTTCCGTTAATCGAAATTTGCGGCAGGCCGCCAGACGTGCTCGATCCCATTTGCACTGACTGAACCACACCGCTGGCAGTGTCACCCATGGTATCAGTTTGCACGGTGACCGTGCTGCCGATGAGACTGTTGGCCTGGAGCATGGCGAGTGATGATGACATCGCGGAGGACTGGGTCAGTGAAGTAAATTGCGCCATTTGGGCCGCCATGGCGGTATCGGATTGCGGGTTGGTGGGATCCTGATTTTCCATTTGCGAAACCAGCAGTTTCAGAAAATCGTTCTGGGTCAAAGTCTGTTGGCTGGTGTTGGACACCGTATCGGCGGGCGAAGTGCCGTTGTTGAACAAACCGGAGGCGCCATTAATAGAGGAGGTTGATGACATATTTATTGGTTGGATTTTTTAATCATGCCCAGGTTTCCCATCCGGCTGCCGCTTTTGCCCGCACGGCCGGATTCATTTTCGCGGAGGTTCGGACCCCGGCAAATTCTGACCCAGCCACCGACTCAGCGGGCTGGTTGGGTTGCGGCTTGGATTGTTCGTTGCTGCCGTTGCCAAAAGAGCCTTGATCCAACAACGGGCCAAGGCGGATGCCGCGCTGGTCCAATCGCTGTTGCAGGTCAGACCAATTCTGATTCAAGTGCTGATAATCGCCTTGTTGCAGGGCTGCCTGCGCCTGAATTCCGTCACTATTCTGGCGAAGTTCCAAGGAAATCTGGGTGCCCGCTCCCGGCTTCAGGACGACCGTCAAAGTATCGCGATCCACGTTTTCCAAACGCATTGCATGCGATGCCACCAGCTCATGGGTGCGTTCCAAGGCTTGCAATTGGAGATCTGTCGGCGAAAAACTCTCAACCCGGTCAAGTGCGCTGGCACTGGTTGCTGATGAGTTATTGGGGTTGGTTGAGTCGGCGAAAGTGGTCGAGGACATCTGAGCGGCTCCAGCCGGGAAATCGCTGCCACGCGCCACCACGGATACGTCGCCCGGCAAAAACTTCCCAGTTGAATAGGCAGATTTATCTGATTTTCCACCAGTATCCATCAATTTAGCCATGAGAGCACTAGGTGTGCCATTGACGATTGATGGTTCATGAACCCCGTTGGTTGTCTCCGGCGCAGATGAGGCTGGCAGCCCGATTGGCGCTACTTGGTTCGTTGATTGATCCGGGGATTTTGCCGCTGGCATCAACGCGCTTACTTCCTTGGTCTCCGTCGAGATGTTTTGCCCGGTTGCAGGAAGCAACTGGTTTAGGAGGGCATTTGCGGGAATGGTCTTGGGTGCGGATTCAACCCCGGCGACCTGCGCGCCTTCTTGCTGAGTCGCTTCGCCGGCGGATGCGGATGTAATGATGGATTTTGCCGGCTGGTTGCGAAAATCATTCGCGCCAGGAATTTTTTGCGGCGGTGGAGTTGGAGTTGGAGTTGTGCCCTCCGCAATATTCAGGGGTGGCAGAACACTCTTGACAGGATTGATGGCGGCAGGTTCGGATAAAGTGTTCTTTTTCGAATTGGCCGGTGCGGGAGCCGGCATGAGTATATTGGTCTGAAAATTCACGCTGTTAATTTCGGACGCGGCACTTGGAGCGGAAATCACCGGGAGCGTTTCACTGTTGATGGCGGTTTGGCTGTCGCCGGCGTCGGACTTGGCGGACTTTTGCTCGATGGGACTTGGCGGGGTGCCATTGTGCCCGGTACTGTCAACGGGGGTTGAAACCAGTGCAATCTCGGTGCTTTGGTTCACCTCTCTCGTTTCCGCGGTCCTACCCTTGGTTGAGGCCTTTTCAACTACCCCGGCGGGCGTGCTCCCTGAAGTCGGCACCGACGTTCTATTTTTCGCAGTTACAGTTATTATCGTGGTCGCCTGTGTCGGGGGGGCCGTGGATACGACCGCAGGCAGGGCGGCGATATACTTTCCGACGTTACTGAGGTTGGAGGCAAGCGGTTCCCCGGCCTTGCCGCGGACCAAGCTGTCCGCAACGCCGGATTTATTGCACGTGGCGGCGTTGGATATCGCCCGGCTCATCAAATGATCAAAAGGATCGCTGCTTTCGGACTTCCCTTGAGCGGCTGCGGGGAGGGGCTTTTGAGATAAGAGCGGCGTCGCTGTCGGCAAAATGTTGGGCAAATTTTGCATCAGGGCGTGGTTAGTGCCATTGGCGGTGCGGTGGAAATCTGGCGCAATTTTTCGGTCAATTCTGCGGCGCGTTTGGCTTCGGCTTTTCCGCCCTTGCTCCAGGTATCAAGAATGAGGCTGGCCACGTCATCTTTCATCGTAAACAGGATCCGCACGGCAGCGTCATCCGGCATTTGGTCCAGCAAGGCGATGGCTCCTTGCGGCGACATCTCGGACAGGAGCTTGGTCTGATGCTTGATGTTTTGAAGTTCCTGGGTGCCAAAACTGATCACACTTTGATTGAAATTCTGCTGGAGCTGACTGACGGTTTGCGTGGCGGCGGAGACCTCCTGCATTTCTGTGTCGAGGCGGGTCTGCAACTCATCCAGCTGTTCCTGCCGTAAATCCAGCTTTTCCCGTTCACTTTTTATTTGCGACAGCCATTGATCCATCTCCGGGTTGCGGAATTTCCAGGAGGGATCGTCCTCGGCGGAATAATCCGGCGCCGGCGGTTTGAACGCGGCGAATTTCGACGGTGTCAGGACAGCGGCCGTGGTTCCCAAATACAACACGCAGCCCAGGGCGGCGGCGAACCAGGAAGATTGCAAGATTCGAATCATGTTCAATGGGAGTTGTCGCGATCCGCCAGTTGCCAGCCGCGATCGCTGCCAGCCGATTGGGTGGCCATTTCGTCAAAGATTTTTTGTTCGGTGCGCCGGAACTGCTGTTCGTGGACCCGGCGCGCCCGGTTGTGAAATTGGTCCAGTCCCTCGCGCTCGCGGGTGGCAACCGCCATTTCTTGAAAGGCCAATCCGGCGACCCGCCGCGCTTCCAGCACGGCGGCCTGGCGCTCGCGCCACCGGATTTCCAGCACGAGGCAGCCATTGCGCAAGTTGGCGAGCTGGCCCGCGGACACTCCGCCGCTGAGCGCGGTGCTGAGATAGGCCAGACCCGCCTCCCATGCCGCCACAGCCGTTTGCAATTGCGCCTCGGCTTTCCGGCAATTGGCAAGCGCGTTGGCGTACCGCTGCTGCGCGGTGCGCTCGCGTTGCTTGCGCAGGACGCGTAACGATTCCAGGGGAAATCTAAATGGCTTCATATTTGGGCCTTAATTTTTTGGGTGCCGTTTTTTTCGCCGGCGGCCACCAGGGCCAGGGTTTTGGCCAGCAAACTCCAGCTCTCCCCGGCGCTAAAACCTTCCTCGACTCCCTGACGCAGGAATCGATTCAGCGGCTCGCGCAATGCGATGGCCTGGTCGATGGCCGCATTGCTGCCGGTCGGATAGGCCCCAATGTTGATCAGGTCCTGGTTTCGGCGGTAGACCGCGAGATGTTCGCGCGCGCCGCCGGCAAGACCCAGCTGCGCGGGCTGTAGCAAATCGCGATTAAGCCGGCTCACACTTTCCAGGACGTCCACCGCCGGATAATGATTTTGCGTGGCCAGCTCGCGGGTGAGCACAATGTGGCCGTCAAGAATCGAACGGACGGAGTCCGCGATCGGGTCGTTCATGTCATCCGCCTCGACCAGCACGGTAAAGAGACCGGTAATGGTGCCTTGTTCCCCCGTGCCCGCCCGCTCGAGCAGTTGAGGCAGCAGTGAAAAGACCGAGGGCGTGTACCCCCGGGTGGTCGGCGGTTCGCCGATGGCCAGGCCGATCTCGCGTTGCGCCATGGCAAAGCGCGTGACGGAATCCATCATCATCAGGACATTTTTTCCGGCATCGCGAAAATGCTCGGCGATCGCCATGGCCAGGAAGGCGCCCTTGACCCGTTTCAGCGCCGGTTCGTTGGAGGTGGCCACGATGACGACCGACTTTTTCCGGCCGTTTTCATCCAGGTCATGCTCCAAAAAGTCGCGTACTTCGCGTCCGCGTTCACCGATGAGCGCGATGACGTTCACGTCCGCTTCCGCTTTCGAGGACATCATGCCCAGCAGGGTGGATTTGCCGACGCCGCTGCCGGCAAATATTCCCAGGCGCTGGCCGCGTCCGCAGGGGGTGAAGGTATCGATGGATTTGATGCCGGTCTGAAAAACTTCCCGGATTCTTTGCCGCTTCAGCGGGTGCGGTGGATGCAGGTTCAATCCGACGGCATGCGGGGTCAGGATCGGGCCGCGCCCGTCCATCGGCACGCCCAGGCCATCGATCACCCGGCCCATGAGCGCATCGCCGACGCCAATGCGCAGCGGGTGGCCGGTGGCGATGACTTCACTGCCGGGATGAATTCCGTGAATTTCCCCCAAGGGCATCAGCAACAGATGATGATTGCGAAAACCGACCACCTCCGCGAGGGTAACGCCATCATGGCGCGCGGACTGGATGCGGCACACTTCACCCATCGCGGCCGCCGGACCCTCCGATTCAATGACCAGGCCGATGAGCTGGACCACCCGGCCGCAGGTTTCCGTGATCCGCGCATCGCGAATCCGGCGGACCGCGCCTTGCAAGCGGCTCATCGAACATTCGGTTGTCGGGTTCATAAGTTGAGACTGATCTGGAGTTGTTCCAGCTTGGATTCGCGGCGCGCATCGATCGTGCCGAAACGCGTTTGCACCAGGCAGCCGCCGCGGGTCGCCTCCCGGGAGCTGCTGAAACGGATCGGCCCGCCCGTGCCCGAACCATTGAGGAGGGGAGACTCGTGTTTGTGCAGCAGTGCAAGATCCTCGGGATGCAATTGAATCGTGACCTCGGAAGTGTCCTGCACATGCTGCAAGGCTTCGCGCACGACGGCCTCGACCAGGGTGATGTCGATGGGAAGGCCGGCGACTATTTTTTGGGCGGAGGCCAGCGCCAGCTGAATCAGCGATGGTTCGGCTTCCTGTAGAACCTGAGGCAGGATCTGTTGCAACGTTTTCAACACGCCAAGCTGGAGGGACTCCAGCTCTTTGCGTTGTTTCAGCAATTGCTGGCCGCAGGCACGGTCACCCTCGCCTCGTCCTTTTAGGTAAGCGGCCTCCTCGCGTTCGCGCAGATGTGCGCTCCATTCCCGCGCCGGCACCTGCGTGATCAGGCGCACCTCGCGAAGGTTTGGGCTGAAGGCGATGGTTTCAGACCATTTCATATTCCGATTGGGACTGGTTGGTGGCATCCAGTTCAATTTCCCCTTCCGCCTCGAGTTTGCGGACCGTATCGATGATGCGGAACTGCGCGGCTTCGATGTCCCGCATTTTTACCTGGCCGAGGAACGCCATTTCTTCCTGGACGGTTTCCGCCGCCCGGCGGGAAATATTGGACAACAACAATTTTTTGAGCGGTTCGCTGACTTTTTTGAGCGCGATCGTGAGGTCGCGCGTGTCGATTTCCCGCATGATGCGCTGGATGTAGGGCGGATCCAGGAGAAGGAGGTCTTCGAAGGTGAACATTTTTTTCCGGATGGCCTGGAATAACTCCGGGTTGCGTTCCTCGATGTTGGTGAGCAGTCCGCGGCTGGCGTTTTTATCCATGGCGTTCAATAAATCCGCCACGCTGGTGATGCCGCCGGTCTGGGTCAGGGCGCGGGTTTGCTTGACGCCCAGTTTCGCGTTGAGCACGTCCACGACCTTTTCACCCACTTCGACGGGGGTGGGAGCGAGAATCGCGAGCCGTTCGATGACCTGGTCCCGTTGTTCCGCGCGCAGGAGATTCAAGACTTGCGCGGCTTTTTCCGGCGAAAGATAGCTGATGATAAACGTGATGGCCTGGACATGTTCGTCCCGCAGCAAGTTGAAAATATGCCGCGGGTCCATGTCGGCGATGGCCTGCATTGCTCCGATCGGGGCGCGCGTGGAGGTGACGCGGCTTAAAACATCGCTGGCCTTGAAGCTGCCAAACGCGCGCTCCAGGGTATTGCGGGTGGCCTCGATACCCGCTGACACCGAAGTGCTGGCCGACACCGCCACATCCGAAAACTCGCTCAAAATATCCCGCTGCTGTTCGCGCGTGATCAGGTTGAAACGCGCCATATCCCGCGAGATGGTATCCACTTCGCGCGGCTGAAACTGTTTCAAGATGACCGCGGCACTTTCCGGTCCCAGCATTACCAGCAAGGCCGCAAGTTTTTGGGTTTTCGTCAGGGCGCCAAGTTCGACACTGGCGGTTTCCGTTGTTTCAGTTGCGGCAGCCATAAGTCAGTTTTGTTCAGTGGATCTTCCTTTGTTCATCCAATCGCGGATCGCCTGGGTCATGTTCGTGGGATTTTCCTTGATCAGCCGGTTGAGCACCTCCACGGTGACCACCCCCGGCGGGGTTTCAAAAGCATCGCCGATCCGGCTCGGCGGTCCATGACCATTTCCATTACCGTTCCCGTTGCCATTATGGTTGGCCAGCAGTCGCCCGACGGGCACGCCCAGGGGAATATCCTGCACTGGCGTCCGGTTGAGCAGGCGCAATAAAACCAGGAACACCGCAATCGCAAGTGCCGGATAGGTTGCGTTTCGCGCCAGCTCCCACCAAAAATTCTGTTTCTGCTGCTGGTCTAATTCCTGGGTGACTTCGGTGGCAAACTCGTTGTTAAAGGGCAGTTCTTCCAGGGCGATGGTATCGCCGCGGCTGGTGTCGATGCCCACCGCGCTGGCCACAATGCTGCGAAGTTTGTCGAGCTGGTCCGCCGTGCGCGGCACCACTTTTTGGTCACCGTTCGTGCCTTGTTCGATGGCGGCGATACTGACCGACGCGCTCAAGCGTTTGATGCCGCCGGCGGTTTCCACCAGATTGCTGGTGGTCTTCCCCACATCGTAATTGATGGTTGAGGTCGTCGTGTGATTTTGGGAGTTGTTGAGCGGCGCGCCGCCGCCCGCGTTCGTGCTGACTTCGGTGTTTGAGGTAATTCCCACGGGAGTAGTGTTGGCGGTGGTGGAAGTATCGGTGGTCTGGTCTTGCTTGGTTTGCATGGTCGCCACTTGGCCGTCGGGATCGTACTTCTCATCGGAGCGCGTGAGCGTGTCGTAATTGATGTCCGCGGAGACGCGCACGATGGCCTGCCCCGGTCCCAGAACCTTATCAAGCATGTCCTGCGCTTTTTTGGCGAGGTATTGCTCGAGATTTCGCCGGGCCGCGAGCTGCGTGCTGGTCAATCCCGTCAGGGAATCATCATCCGTGTTTTCCGAGAGCACGTTGCCTAAATTATCCACCACGCTGACGTGATTGGGTTTGAGGCCCTCGACCGAATTGGCCACCAGAAACCGGATGGAATTGATCGACTGCGACTGGAGTTGGGAAGTGCCCCGGACATGAACGAAAACGGAAGCGGTGGGAAAAGTGTCTTTGTCCAGCAAAAGCCGGTTTTCCGGCATCACAATCATCACGCGCGCGGATTGCACTTCGTCAATCTGACTGATGGTGCGCGCGAGCTCCCCTTCGATGGCGCGGGTGTAGTTCGCCCGCTGCACAAAATCCGAAATCCCGAAGTTGGCTTTGTCGAAAATCTCAAATCCCACGCCGTCGCCGCTGGGGATGCCGCGTCCCGCCAGCTGCATCCGCATGGCATACACCTTGTCGGACGGCACCAGGATCGAGCCGCCGCCGCCGCCGGTTTTGTAGGGCACCTTGGCGTCGTCGAGCGCGGCGATGACTTTCGAGGCTTCTGTATCCGAGAGCCCGCCATAGAGCAACGCGTAATCCACTCGTGACGACCACAGTGCCAGCGCACTGAGGCCGCCCACCAATACGAGCGTGGCCGCCGTGACATTGAGCCGCTGGGTGGTTCCCAGTTGACCCCAGATATCGCGGAGTTGCCCCAGTAACTTTGACAGGTTTTGATTCATTTAAATAATTTTTTGCTAGACCTGCATCCGCATGATCTCCTGATAGGAATCGAGCAGACGATTGCGCACTTCCACCATCAGTTGAAAGGAGACATTCGCCTCTTCCATGGCGATGACTGCGTGATGCAAGGGGATACTCTTTCCGCTTTGCAACGCCCCCACCGCCTGAGCCGCCGAGGTCTGCTGATTGTTCACCTCCGAGACCATCTGGCCGAGCATGGACGCAAATGAATTCGATGCCGGCGGAGCCGGGGATAATTCTCCCAACTCCAGCGGCATCTGAATGCCGGTGGCTGACAGGGGCTGGCTTTCCGGTCGCAGCAGATCGGCATTCGGCAGAATGCTGGTCAGGCTGGAGTTAAGCGCCGGAATTGGTGACATGTTGGTTCATGAATGAATGGGTTTTATCACGCTTTCCCGATGGACAATGTCTCCATGGCCATCGTACGGGCGTTCTTTGCCACCGCCAGGTTCGCCTCATACGCGCGCGAGGCCGAAATCAAGTCGGCCATTTCCTCATTAACATTGATATTGGGCATGGACACCATGCCGTCGCCGTCGGCGTCCGGATTACCGGGATCATAGACCTGGAGCGCCGGACGGTTGTCTTTTTCGATTTTTGACACTTGCAACGGCGACATTTGGGGGCTGCCATCCGAACCCATCGCCTGCTGCAGCGCCGATTCAAATACCACCACCTGACGCTGATAGGGCTTGCCGTCCACGCCGTGCGTGGTGTTCACGTTCGCGATGTTTTCCGAAATGACGTCGAGCCGGGTCTGTTCGGCGTCCAAGGCGGCCGAGGTGTTTTGGATGCCGGGAATGACTTGAATCATAACCTTCAGGCGCCTTTCCCGGTTATGGCCATTTCCATTTTCTGGAACATGCCAGAGACAAGTTGGGTTTCCAGGGAATGCGCGACGCCGTTTTCGTTCATCTGCATCAATTCTTTTTCGAGATGAACGTTGTTGCCATCCAGGCTGCTGGCGCCCGCGTTGGGATCGACCGCCAGCGTGGGGTTCAAGGCGGCGATTTCATCAGAGTTGCCCGAGGCGATCGCCTGTTGCAGCGATGATTCAAAATCGGGCGCGAGGTCCATCCGCTGGTAACCCGGGGTCTCCAGATTCGCGAGGTTGTTTTGGATCGCCTGACCGCGAAGCACCACGGCGTCCAGCGCCTTGTTGGCGGCCAGAAAACCCGGTTGGTTAAACAAAGCGTCGATCATGGATAAAATTCCAAACTGCGTTTAGCAGCGATGATGCCAGCGGGAAAAACACCCCAAAAAGCCTGCCTTTGGCCGGATTTCGGGGTCTTGGTGGGAAAAAGTTGCCTGTATTAACTGACTGGGTAGGCAACAGTTATCGGGTGCGGAGTGGGAGGAAAAAATATCCGGCGCGGATTCTTGAGCGCCGTTTGACGCCTGATCAGGTTTCTTCGGCGGCCTTTTCCGGTTGGGCTGCCGGGGTTGTCCCGTTGTATTCGTGCAATTTATTGCGCAGGGTCCGAATGCTGACATCCAATAATTTGGCCGCGTGGGTGCGGTTACCCCGGCAATGATTGAGGGCCGCGAAGATATGCCGCTTTTCGATCTCCGCCAACGAGGGGAATCCGCCCGCGGATGTTTCCGTGGCGGAAATCAAGGTTAAAGCGGCCGGACCGGTCACTCGTTGAGATTCCTGAATGATCGGGGTCAAACCGAAATGGCGTGGTTCCAGAAAGCCGTTGTCGCCGCAGAGAATCACCGCCCGCTCGATGACGTTCTGCAGCTCTCGTACATTGCCGGGCCAGGAATGGCTCATCAGGATCCGTCGCGCCTCTTCTGTGAAGCCTTTGGTCGTAATGCCGTGGCGGCGGCTGAAGCGTTGCATGAATTCGCGCTTCAAAAGCAGGATATCCTCGGGGCGGACACGCAACGGGGTTACATGGATCGGCACCACATTGAGCCGGAAGAACAAATCCTGCCGGAATTCCTTCCGTGCCACACTTTCCTCGAGGTTGCGGTTCGTGGTGGCGATCACGCGCACGTCCACTTTGATTGTGCGGTTGCCGCCCACCCGCTCAAATTCCCTTTCCTGCAAGACCCGCAGCAGCTTGGCTTGGACGGTGAGGGGAATTTCGCTGATTTCATCCAGCAGAATGGTGCCACCATGCGCCAACTCAAAGCGCCCTTCGCGTTTGTTCACCGCCCCGGTGAAGGCGCCTTTTTCGTGGCCAAAAAACTCGCTTTCAACAAGGTTTTCCGGAATCGCGGCGCAGTTGACCTTGATGAAGGGAGCCCGGGCACGCGAACTTTGCCGGTAAAGGGCACGGGCAATCGCCTCCTTGCCGGTGCCGCTCTCGCCCTGAATGAGAACTGTGGCATGAGTTCTGGCTACTTTGCGGATCAACTGGTGCAAGCTTTCCATGTCCGGGCTGTTGCCCAGCAAGGTGTGTTCGCTCTCGTCCGTTTCCTGGCTGAGCAACCGATTGACCCTGACTAATCGGATAAACTCTTCCGCCTTCCGCAAAGTCACGGCGACCTGTTCAACGGAGAACGGCCGGATCAAATAATCGAAGGCGCCATTTTTGATGCACTCCACGGCGGATTCCACTCCGCCGGCGGTGGCGGTGATCACAGCCAGCGGTTTTTGCGGCCGCGCCTGAAGTTCCTTCAGCAAGTCGGTGCCGTCCCCATCCGGCAGGTGAAGATCCATGAAGATCAGATCGAAATTATCCTTGCTCACGTAGTCGCGCGCGTTGGCCAGCGTCGCCGCCGAGGCAACATCATAGCGGCAGCGACGCAGGTAATTTTCCAGGTGACTCCGGAAATTCAGGTCGCTTCCCAATACAATGATTTTTTCAATCGCCATGGCGTCGGCCGTAATGTGCGCGTGTTAAATTGAGAATGCAGTCAACGGATTATTGACTCATTAAGAATTTTAATTTCAACGGGTTGTGCTTCTGAACCGCCGACCGTAAACCACGCGAACCAGACTTTATTCACAAGGGTTACCGTAACAATTGAAAACGATCCCCGTCAAAGCTTTGCGTCATAATCTTATTGACACAATTCACAATTGAACGCGGGGGCAGAAGTTATTCACATTTTCCCAACTTACCAACAACTTATCCAAAACTTGCCACGCTTTTTTGCCAGCGCGCGGTGAATAACTGTGCGGATTCAGGCGCCGGCGGTGGAATGGCGCTGATAAATGCTGGCCACGTAGTTGGCTTTTGGGGCGGGTGCCGGGAGATGGCTGGCGGGAACCATGCCACGCCGCAGCATGATTTGCTGGTTTTCGCGGTCCAGCAGAAGAACTTTCATCAATTGATCCTGAATCTTCTGAAAGAGGGGGGTAACCTCCGTGCAACGCTCGCGCTCCGACTTGGGCACCTGTTGCCAGACCATTCGCCGGCTGCGTAATTTGGCGAGCAGTGTTTCAATGTTGGGCAGCAAAGTCAGACGTTTTTGCTGAAACTCCTCGGGTTGATAAAGCGTCTGGCCGGACAACGCCTGGTTCTCATGCATGGACAGGTTCAGGATCTCCTCGCACAGCGAAAGGTAACTGCGCAGTTCGGCGGCCAATCCATTGATAAACGGGGGCGTCAATGAAGCATTCATCGGGAAATACTGGTTTGTAAATTCGTGGCGTTCGCCAGCGGCGGGACGACGGTCTGCATGAGGGCGTGATCCGCCGCTTCGGCATTCGTTTGCCACTGGACGAATTTCAGCCGCCAGCGCGCCATGTCAAACACGGCTTGCAAGGCCGAGGACGTGTTTGTCCCTTGATCCGTCGCGCGGGCGAGAATGGCATTGTAGGTCTCCACCGCTTTTTGCGGTTGCGACAGTTTTTCGTAAGTGACCGCCATCTGGTAATCCACCGGCACCTGCCAGTCGGGTGAGGAATCCAGTTGCGCCAGGCCCTGATAAATTTGCAAGGAATTGATGTAATCGCCTTCGTGATAAAGCTGGTTGGCGATTTCGTTGCCCACGCGTTGCTGCCAGTAAGCCCACCCTTGGGGGTTATTATGAGTCCTGCCCTTCTGTTCGCGCAAGCAAAGCAAGACTTCCTGCAGGGCTTCCGTGTTTTGGCCCAAAGCTTTCAGTCCCTGCGCCAGGTAGTAGCGCACTTCCGGCACCTGATCCGCGTCAGGATATCGAATGACAAAATCCCTGGCTTCGGCCACCGCCTGATCGTAACGATGAATGACGGCGAGTGAACGAACCAGCCGGAACTGGATTTGCGCATGGTTAAGCGCCGGATCGGTATTCAGCATCAGTCGCGAGTAAAAGTCCGCTGCGTCCGCAAATTGCCCCGCCAGATAATGCGTTTCCGCAATCTCCACCTGCGTTTGCAAGACCAGGTTGCGGTAATATTCCAATTGATCACCCTTCAGGGACAGTGCCGAAGTCATCACGCTATAAAATTTCCCCAGGGCGAGGTCATTGAGTCCCATGCGCCGGAACAGTTCTCCCTGCCGCAGCAGAATTTCCGGAATCTTGATGTCGGCCGGCCACCGCACCAAATACTGGTCATAAATGCTCTGGGCGCGCGGCAGGTCGTTTTCGTCTGCCACCACCGTGGCCAGTTCATACAATGCGGATTTCTGAATGGACTCGGGCATGTTCCCCGCGAGCAAGCTGACCAGGATGGGCTCCGCCTTTTCCGGTTGGACCATGCTCGCAAAATACATCGCCATGGCGAGGCGGGCGGAGGCGGAATTGGTATCGACCGATCCGCCGGAAGCAGTGCCAGGGGAGGGATTGCTGTCGGGTTGATTGGTTGTGGCGGCGGACGAACCGGCTGGAGGCGAGTTTGAGGGGAGATTGAAAACCTCTACAATATTGGTGTCGGTCAAAGTGCCGCCTAAGGTGGCTGAAGCCCCGGTATCGGCGGCAGAATTGGCGGGGGAACCGGCGCCGGGATTGGTTGATGTCTGTCCGCGCAACCGGTTGTCAGTTAATAGGAAAAGAGAAATAAATACCGGTACACCGGTGCGTAAAAGCTGGACGGCAAACGCGCGGTGTGGACGTGCAACGGTATCACCAACCAACCTCATGGTGAGTGGTAATTTGCCTGGCTCTCCGAATTGCCTTTTGGCGTTGGCGGCGTGAACGGCAAATCCGCGGGCACAAAGACAACGGCTCCAGGCCGATCAAGTGAGTTGGTGGCTGTCGGATCAGGTTTTAAGTATTGCGCAATCATCTGCGGAGTTACTGTCAGCAAATCGCTTGCCGTCGAAGAGGGGAAATTGAAATTTTCGCGGGGTGTCGGTCGATTTTCTCCGCCCGCCATATTTTCTTCGCTGTTACCGGATGTTCCCGACGCGCTTGCCGCAGTCGTCGCGGGGGGTGGCGGGGAAGTGATCGCCTGGGAAGCCGTGGACGGGTTGTTGGTGCTGGCTTGAGGGGCCGGCTTTATTGGGTGTCGGTTTGCCAAATCCAGTTTAAATTGGGAATAATTAAAGATATTCGTCGTGAAGAGCTCAATACGCAATGGCGGTGGGCCGACGATTGGCAGATAGGCAGCGATGGCCGACGCCGAAACCGTGCCCAAAAACAACGCCGCAATGGCGCAGATGGCGTCTTTCAACCGGCCCGGTTTTCGGTTTTGATTCATGCTTGGTGGCTAACGCCAACACTCACTTCGTTACTCTGATAAAAATCAGTTTTTGATTTTGGCGGTTCGATTTCGTCGTGGTCGCATTGCCCCGTCTTTGATTAATCGGCAAAATTTGCCGCCGCTTGAGAATTATTTTGAGGCTGCGTTCAGCTAATCGCTAAAGTTTTCGCGCGGTTGGCCGATTAAAGGATGGTTGACAAACAAAGTGCAAAATCTGGTTTCCACCAACTTGAGCCGGCTCGGTGTGAGGGAAATTGAATCCCGACTTTCGCGTTGCCCCTCCTTGCCGTCCTTGAGCAGCATTAACAAAAGCTTGTTGGACTTGGTCTTGAACGAGCAGCGTTATTCCGCCCAAATCGGCGAAATCATCGGCCGTGATCCCAGTCTCACCTCGCGGTTGCTGCGCTTGGTGAACTCGGTTTACTACGGCTTGACCACCCCGGTCACGAGTATCGAGGACGCGGTATTTTATCTCGGCATCCGTCAGATCCGGCAGCTTACCCTGGTGACGCCCGTTATCGAAGATTTTCAAAAACTGACCGTGCAGTGCGCCTTTCCCTGGCGTGAATTCTGGCAACACTGCATTGGCACCGGCATTTTGACCCATGAAATCGTCGGACTGGCGCATGCGACTCCGGATGAGTCCGACTACATCGCCGGCCTGGTGCACGATGTCGGCAAAATCGTCATGGCCTGGGGTTTCCCTGATCATTTCACTGAGATCCACCGCATCGCTGTCCTGGGGACGGAGGACTTGGTCGAGATCGAAAATCGCGTTCTGGGCATTGATCACGCGGAGCTCGGCGCCCTTTATCTGGAGCGCCACCGGCTTTCCGATTTGCTGATCCAAACCGTGCGCCATCATCACACTCCCGAGCGGGCCCGAAGCCACGGCCAAATCGTTGCATCCGTCCAAATCGCGGATTTGTTGATCCGGCATGAAAAAATGGGTTGCAGCGGTAATTATTGCGAGGTCACCAGCGAAAACTGTTTCGGCGCCTCCGGTTGGCAGGTTCTCTTTCCCGGAGCCCGCGAAACCGAAATGTCAATTGCCCGGGCCTCTTTGTCCCGCACTCTGGGCCTCATGCCGCGAATGCTGGAGGGGCTCGTTTGAAACGCCGCCCGTTCCAGTTTATTGGAAATAACCTCTTCCGCCTCCGCCTGGTTTCGCTGGTCGCGCTCGCGGCCGTCAACCTGGCTGCCGCCAAAGGCCTTTCTGATTATCGTCCGGGCGACGTGGTGGAAGAGGAAATCATTGCCCCGACCGCGCTGGCGGTTCCGGATCCGGCCGCCACCGCCGCTCTCAAGACCAGCGAAGCCTTGAAAATTCCGGCGGTTTTCCGCAGTTTCCCGGCCGTTACCAATGACTTGGCCGCCCAGTTTTCGGTTGCTTTTGACACCGCCCGGGCCAGTTTCACGAGTGCGCTGCAGGACACGTTTCATGCCACCATACTCGATCACGCTACGGTGATGTCGCCGGACTTTGGTTATCTGGTCACGGCCTACAATTTTGATCATCCCAGCCTTCCCATTCCCGCTTATCTGGCCATGGATTGGGCCTATGGCAAGGACGGTGCGGTTGCAAAGACCAAGTGGCTCACAGAAATTTGTGCTTTCATGCAAAATCCCATCCGGCCCGATCGCCTGCCCGAGGGATTTGCCGGGGGCGATACCGTGCGCCTGGTGCCGGTCAGTCGCCAAGATGAAGTCCTGACGCCAAATGACGTGGCCAGTCGCGGACAGTTGGTCCCGCAATCATCCATCGTGCCGCTCTCCCAAGTACAACTGGCCTTGCGCCGCGAATTTACCGGGTCTGACGAACAGTTGCTGGCCCGGGCTTTGGCGGCGTGGCTCCAGCCAAATTGCTTTCCCGATCCAGCCTTGACGCAGACCGCTCGCGACGCGGCCGTGCGCCGCATGATGGTGGCCGAATGCTACAGCGCTGGCCAGGTCATCGCCCCGAAGGGATGTGAGGTTGACCAGAAAATCATGGCCGCGCTCAACCTGTTGAGTCAAAAATCCAACGACGTCCCCGTCATTCCCGCCGAGCAGTGGCAGGAAGCCGGGGTTCCTTCCTCCAGCGATTCCCAGGCGTCGGTCGAAAAGGCGATGTTGGCGGACCCGGGCCCGCCGCTGCCTGCTGCCCCGCCGGATGCGATGGCCGACGATATTTTGCCCAATCTCCGCCTGCTGGGCGGCGCGGCTGCCCTTGGGTTGATCGCGATCTTTGTGATCCAGAATTTGCCCCGTCGAAGCAATGAGGTTTCAACCCTTGCCGTGGTGCCCGGAGAATTGGAATCCAAGCGGATACCCCGCCTGGAAACCGAGTTGGCGCCGCAAATCCTGCAGGTCGTGCGCCAGGCCTTCATTCACGAACTGGCGGGCCAGCGCCGTGATCTGTTGATGACCCAACAAGCCGCCGCCGCCGAAGTGGCTCGTTTGGTGCAGCGGATGGATTCATTACAGATTGCCTTGCAGGATCGGCTGAGGGCCTACGAAGCGCAGATCCAACAGTTGGATGCGGAACTCACCGCCCGCAAAGAGGAAAATCGCCAGTTGATCCGCTTGAAAATTCAAATGATCCGCCAGCAGGTTGAACTTGAAACCAGCCCGCAGCGGGTTGAGTTGAATTAATTCACACTTCAGCCACCGATTCCAGCGTCCCCGAATTCTCCTGCTCGATCACGCCAAATTGCGATTCCCGGCCGTTGTCGTCGGAGCGCAGCAAGCCATAGACCGCGTGGTCAACGTAGCGATCGTGAACCCATTCCACCTGCCGGGTGATGCCTTCGAATTTGAATCCCAGGCGCTCGGCAATCGCGCGGCTGGGGGTGTTTTCGGTCGCGCATTCGATGGTGATCCGGTTCAGTTTCCAGACATTGAAACTGTGGTCGATCATCACGCGGCAGCAGGCCGTCATGATTCCTTTCCCTTGATGTCCGGCATCCAACCAATAACCAAAGGCGGTCCACCGGTTCACCCAGTCCACATTGAGATGATTGATCACGCCGCAAAACCGGTCCTGATGCCAGATGCCCGCAAAAAATCCGCGATTGTTGGCATGTTGTTGCTGCCAGTTGGTGATGGCGCGTTCCATCGCCGCCGCCGATTGAATGAGATCCACCCACGGGTGCCACTTCCGGATATGCTCCCGATTAGCCGCGACAACCTTGAAGATTTCTTCCGTGTGTTGGCGGTCAATCAATCGTAATTCGGTTTGCTCGTTGACGGGATGGCAAAACATAAACGTCGGTGGAATATTTAATCGGGGCGGAATCATTTTGCCACTTAATTTGGTTGGTAAACTCCAGAAGCGCACTTGCGCCGGGGGGATCAACCGGGACGATGAACGACCCGTGCGGCCAATTCCGCCGCCGCCTTCGCAACGACGGACGCCCATTGATTCCTTTGCGTTTGGCGGAATAACCGCATGGTCGGATACCATGGCGTGTCCTGTCTGTCCAACAGCCACCGCCAGTCCGAAGCAAAGGGAAGCAACGTCCACACCGGCCGGGCCAGCGCACCTGCCAGATGCGTGACCGCCGTATCCACGCTGATTACCAAATCCATTTTCGCCACTGCCCCGGCCGTGGCGAGAAAATCCGTGAAACCCGCACTTAAATCCACCAGGCCGGACCACGATCGAAAAACGGATTGATCGCGGGCGGGCACGGGCGTTTGCAGGCTGTAAAACGTGACTCCCGGCACTTGCTGCAGCGGTGTCAAATCTTCCAGGCGTAACGAGCGCGCGGCATCGTTGTGATGTGTGGAGTTGCCCGCCCACGCCAGTCCCACCTTTAAGTTTTTCGATGGTACCGACATCGGGCCCGAGGTTGGTAGGACTTTGAGGTAGGGAACGTGGTTGGGTATAGTGTTGAGTTCCACCCCGAGGATTCCCGGCAAACTTGCCTGGGAAGTGAAATAATCGAACGGAGGAATTTCTTCGCCGTAAGCAATGATCTCGTCAGCGATGCCGGAATGCAGGAACAAGGTTTTTAATTCCGGCCGGCACTCAAGAATCACCCTCGCCGCGCGTTCGCGGACTTGCGGCAAAAAACGGGCGTACAGGATGGCGTCGCCGAATCCCTGTTCCGCGTGCAAAAACAGGGTCTTGCCAGGGACCGTTTCGCCAAGCCACCGAGGCCGCGGAAATTCACGCGGTTTGATGCCGTGGCTGCGCCATTGATTATATTCGCGAAACCCCTCCGGCCAGCGTCCCGACCCAAGCAGGGTGAGAGCGCGGCCGTAGCGGGCCAGCGAATAGTGCGGATCAATGGCGATCGCCTGGTCATAAGCCGCGAGTGACTCGTCCAACCGGTTCAATTCGTTCAGGCATTTTCCAAGATTATTCCAACTGGCAGTGTCGCGCGACTCGAGCGTCACCGCTTTTTGAAAACAGTCGATCGCGCGTTCGACCTCTCCCAACTGGTAACAAGAATTACCCATGCCATACCACGTGTCGGCCGCCTGCATTCCCAGGGTGACGGCGCGGGAATAAGACTCCACCGCTTGCGCGTGGTTCTTCAGGTGGTGCTGGACAAAGCCCAGCCCGTTGAAAATCCGGGCGGAATGCGGGTGCAGTGCCGCCGCCGTTTCCATTTGTTCCAGGGCTTCACGGCTCCGGCCTTGTTTGTGCAGGACCATGCCCAGCAGGAACAGAACCTGGCTGTCGCGCGGATCCTGATTGAGCAGCGAGCGGCAGGCCGCCTCAGCCTCGACGTGGCAGCCGGAGTTGTGCAACTCAAACGCCTGCTTTGCGGCCTGCTGAAATAATTCCCGATTCGATGCCTGCGCGAGGCCCGGTTCCGTTGCTTCCGCCATGCGACGATTTAGCCATCATCCCGTCGGCCTGCCAATGAAATTTGCGGGAAAGAGTCCGCCCAATCTTGTAATCAACGGGGAGAGATTGGATGGGGCATCGTTAGGGCGCAATTTTCAGACAGATTCTGAGTGTTTTAGGCTGTCCTCATGGACAATATTTTATTTCAATGAATATTGATGCTTTATGCAACCCATGGGGCAAAAATATGAAATTCACGCTCGACGACCGCGACTCGCACTTGATCATCGCTAATGTCGTTGATGTCTTCGACTCACCATGTCGGCACCGGCAATTGAAAGGCGAAATTGGCCAACGCGGAATCGGACCGCGTGCCATTTTCACCATTTGTTGGATTATTACCATGATGTTGTTGGGAACCGCCCAAGCCCGATCGCAGACCTCAGCGACAAATTCTGTGAGCCGCGCGAGCAAGGCCTTGGAGCCCTCAAAAACAAACATCTGGGAGAACGGCGTCGGGGAGGGATTTAAGCCTTGGACCAAGTCCATTAGCATTAACGCCGGTGCCGGCCTCGGGTTTGTGAGTTTTTTAGGCGGCCAGCAACATCATGATCTGACTTTTGCCAGCCTTTCGTATGGCTGCATGCTCGGCTCGGTGAAAGGTCAAGGACATTGGTATCGAGGCAATTGGGAGTTGCGCGGAGAGTTGTTTGGCGGCACGCAATTTTCCCCGAGCAGCGAATGGTTTGTGGGTATTACCCCGCACTTGAGGTACAATTTTGCGACCGGCACCCGTTGGATACCCTATATTGATGGAGGAGCCGGGGTGACTGCCACCAGCATCGGCCCACCGGACCTGTCGCGCTACTTCGAGTTTAACCTGCAAGCCGCCACCGGCGTTCGCTGGTTCATTAGAGACAACGTGGCGTTGGGCATTGAAGCTCGTTATCTCCACATCTCCTGCGCAGGAATAAACCGGCCAAACCTGGGACTGAACAATGTGAACGGAATGGTGGGTATCAGTTGGTTTTTCTAAATGGTAATATTTTGTACAGCGCCATGTGCCTGAAACAATCACCCGTCGCAAGGCGTTTTGTCCTTTTGCGCAATTCCTGCGACAAACGAACCACCAAATTGTGGTGGCACGTTTAATGCAATCGGCTTCCCGTGTTCGGCGGCGAGCGGTGGATTGATTGGGTCATGAGACACTTTCCGCGAATCAACTTTTTGACTGACGTATGAAAAAGAATTCGCAACTGACAAAAATTGTTTTGCATCAAAACCTTGGTTTTCTGGGCATCATCATTCTGTGCTTTCTGGATGATCTGCTCCAGCTGCCATCACTGATCTTTTCCAACCACCCGTTCGCCTTCTTGTATCGCCAGTCCACGCTGGAAATGCTGTTGGTACTGGGCGTCTGGTTTTTAGTGAGCATGTCCACCCGCCGGGTTCTGGAGCGCATCCGCTATCTGGAAAAGTTCATGCGGGTTTGTTCATGGTGCCGGCGGATCAACTACCACGACGAGTGGATGCGGCTGGAAGAATTCATGCGGCAGGGATTCGACACACCCACCACGCATGGCATCTGCGCGGAATGTCTCCAACGGCAGAAGGACGCCATCGAACAGGCCAGCCAGCGGCGGGAAAATGCGGAAAAACCGGCATTTTAGGACTTAGCCTTTAACCTTCGCTTCCGACTCCGGTCGCCTTAGCCCCATCTTTTGCATCCGTGTAACCAAAGTGGTCGGCTTCACTCCCAACAACTCCGCTGCACCATCAGCGCCCCTGATTTTCCAATTGGTTTTCCTGAGCGCGGCGAGGAGGTTTTCGCGTTCGCGCCGCTGCATCTCCGGTTCGGTGAGGATTTCGGGTTCAGCGGCGTCCGCCTTTTCCGGGGCCAGGCGGGTTGCCGCCGGAGGGGAATCGGTCACGGGCAGATCGAAGTCCAGCACGCCGCCGCGTGAAATGATGACGGCCCGATCAATGACGTTCCGTAATTCCCGAATGTTGCCGGGCCAGTCGTAATTTTGAATCCGGGCGATGCCTGCGCGGGTCAGTCGCGGTCTCGGACAACCCAATTCTTTTACTGACTGGTCGATGAAATGTCTGGCCAGCAAGGGGATGTCTTCCATGCGTTCCTTCAGCGGCATGACATGGATCGGGAAGACATTGAGCCGATAATAAAGATCTTCGCGAAAGCGCCCGGCGGCTACTTCTTTTTTCAAGTCACGATTGGTTGCGCCGATGATCCGCACATCGGCCTGCCGGGTCCGGTCCTCACCCACGCGCTCGTATCGCTTTTCCTGCAGGACGCGGAGCAGTTTGCTCTGCAAGTCCAGGGGAACTTCGCCGATTTCATCGAGGAAAAGCGTTCCGCCCTCGGCCGTTTCAAAGCGTCCCGCGCGATCTTTGACCGCCCCGGTAAAAGCGCCGCGAACGTGTCCGAAAAACTCGCTTTCGTACAACTCTCTTGGGATGGAAGTGCAATTGACACGGACGAGGGGCTGGTCGCGGCGTTTGCTGCGGCGGTGAATTTCCCGCGCAACTAATTCCTTGCCCGTGCCCGTTTCCCCGAGGATTAGAACCGAGGCGTCCGTTGGTGCAACCAGGTCAATTTGGCTGATGATGTGCCGCAAGGGCGCGCTTTGGCCGACGAGATCGCCGAACGCTTTGGCTTCCACCACTTCTTCTTCCAAATAAGCGTTCCGCATTTCAAGTTGCGCCTTCAGTCGCTGGATTTCTTCAAAGGCGCGGACATTGGCGATGGCAGCGCCGATGTGGTCGGCGAATATCTGCCGCCAAATGTGCGTTGCTTCCGGCAAATTCACGCGCGCAAAGGTCGCAATCACTCCCAGGATTTCGTCTTTATACGAGACCGCCGCGCCGCCGAATCCGCGGATTTGTTCCCGCGCTAAGCCTTCCATCCCGGATAACTCACCCGGATCTTTGTCCAAATCCCGCAGAACGACTTGCCGGCCCGTCGCCGCAATTTTGCCAATGACGCCAACCCCCAGGGGTATGCTGGTGTTACTGTCCCGGGGAGACGGCTGAATTTCCGTCATCCCGGAGAGTGATTTGCTGCCACTGGCAACCAGACGCAGACAGCGAGTTGGATTCGGAGATTCCGGCCGATGCGCGCCGGGACCCGCTTGCTCGACCAGCCAAAATTCCGAGCGCGCAATGCCAGGACGCTCACACGTAAATTCAATCAGCTTTTTCCCGATTCCCGCCACGGTCCGTTCTCGCGCAACCTCGAGAAGCAAGTTCATGCGGATCTGATAATCAAGCGACGATTCAAACGTTTCACCGGATTCTTCCACAGTGGATGGATAAACCAGGTCCGACGGTTTTTCAAGCCAGGCCGCAACGGAATTCCGAACGTTCAGAATTCCGTCGGATTCAAAAGATTTCGATATATATCCTAAATCGTTTGTTAAAAAGATTTTGAGAATATTCATCTGCTTGGCACAAGTTCTGTTTAAAGGGCTTCGGAATGAATATGAAAATGATTCCTGAAATAAATGAGCCTGACTTTGAGCTGGAAGTTTTGCGATCCGCACAACCGGTCCTGGTGAACTTCTCGACCGCCAAGAGCCAAACTTGCAGGAAATTCGGACCGGTGCTGGAAGAAGTCGCCGCCGAATACCAGGGGAGGGTGAAGGTTCTCAAGGTCAATGTGGATGCCAATCCTTTTCTCGGGTTCTGGTATGGGATCCATTCCATTCCCACCTTGCTCTGGTTCATCAACGGCGAAGTGCGTGCGAAGATTGTCGGCACGGCCAGCAAGGAAGCAATTTTTACGAAATTGAAATCACTCAACAGCTAAAACTTAAGGAAATGATATGAATAACAGTGCCACAAACCTTAACTCGTCGCCTCGACCGGCTGCGGCAGAATTCGCCCCGCGGCGGGACCGGATTTTCACTTCGCCGCAAGACCATGGTCCCTCAGGAACGCCTCCAATCAACGGGAGAGTTCCAACCGGCGCCCCCGGGAATCGCAAACGCCTTCGCCATGTTTTGTTAGGAGCAGCGGCAGTTATCAGCGTCCTGGCCGGCACCCTCTATTATCACCGATTCATCGAGCCGTACGAATCCACTGACGACGCCTTCATTGAGACGCATGTGACTCCCATTGCCCCGCAGGTGGCCGGGCGGGTGGCGCGGTTGTTGGTGGAGGACAATCAGGAGGTCAAACAGGACGAGGTGCTGGTTCAAATTGATCCGCGGGATTTTCAAACCAGGCTGGAGGAGGAGCGCGCTAATCTCGCCGCCTCCCAAAGCCGGCTGGCGCAGGCCAGGGCGCAGCTCACGGCGGATCAGGCCAGAGTCGGGCAGGAAAAAGCAAATGTCGTTGCCGCGCAAGCAGAGTCAAGACAGGCGGCGGCGGATGACCAGCGCTATCACGCGGTCGGAGACCAGGGGGTCTCAGAAAGTCAACTGGATCTCGCCACCACCCAGGCGCGCACAGCAACGGCACAAGTGGATGCGGCACAAAACCAGGAACTGGCTGCCGAAGCCCGGTCGGCGCTGGATCAGGCGGGCATTCAAACGGCCGCTGCGGAGGTTCAAAGCAGTGAATCCGCCGTTCATCAGGCCGAACTCAATTTATCCTACACCCAGGTCAAGGCGCCGGAGGCGGGTTATGTGACCCATCGCACGGTGGAAACGGGAGCCTATGTGCAAACCGGACAGGCCCTGCTGGCCATTGTGCCGCGCCGGGTTTGGGTGGTCGCTAATTTCAAGGAAACGCAGTTGGCACACATGCGCGCCGGCCTGCCGGTAACCCTGACGGTGGATGCTTATCCGCAGCGCAAATTCAATGGGCATGTGGACAGCATCCAGTCCGGCACGGGCCCGCGTTTCAGTTTGCTGCCGCCAGAAAATGCCACGGGCAATTACGTCAAGGTGGTCCAACGTGTGCCGGTCAAAATTGTGCTGGATGACGCTGAAGCCGCCAATGTTGTGCTCGGCCCCGGCATGTCCGTGGTGCCGAAAGTGCGGGTCAACTGATTTCAACCTCCCCACCCTCAACCCGCCGGACCTATGAACACCAACCAAACCCAGCCGGTTGTGAACCCGTGGCTGATCACGCTCACCGTGATGCTGCCGACTTTCATGGAAATACTGGACACGACGATCGCCAACGTTTCATTAAGGTATATCGCGGGCAGCCTTTCGGTTTCCACCGACGAGTCCACCTGGGTGCTGACGAGCTATCTGATTTCCAACGCCATCGTGATTCCCTGCGCGGCGTGGTTCGGACAGCGCTTTGGGCGGAAACAATTTCTGCTGGCCTGCGTGACCATTTTCACGGCGGCCTCGTTTCTTTGCGGACTGGCCACCAGTCTGCCGATGCTGCTCGCATTCCGAATCATTCAGGGCGCGGGCGGCGGGGCGTTCCAACCGATTGCGCAGTCCATTTTGCTGGAAAGTTTTCCGAAGGAAAAACACGGCGTGGCGATGGGCGTGTACGGCCTCGGGACAGTGATCGCGCCGATCATCGGCCCGGTGCTCGGCGGCTGGATCACGGACAATTACAGTTGGCGCTGGATTTTCTTCATCAAGGTTCCGGCGGGGTTTCTTGCCCTCTGGCTCATTCAGCGTTTCATCCATGACCCGGCCTGGATTCGCGATGCCAGGCCCGGGCGTCTCGATGCCGTCGGCTTCAGCTTCATGTCCCTCTGGCTGGGCTGCCAGGAAGTACTGTTCGACAAGGGCCAGGAGGATGACTGGTTTGGCTCGCGCTTCATCGTCTGGATGGCCGTGCTGGCAGTGGTCGGCCTGGGGATGTTCGTTTGGCGGCAACTAACCATCGCCAAACCGCTGGTGGACTTGCGCGTGATGCAAAATTACAACTTCAGTGTGGGCGCGGTGCTCATGTTTTTTGCCGGGGTGATGCTCTACAGTTTGACCGCCATCGTCCCGCTGTTTCTGCAATCTTTGATGGGTTACACCTCCCTGCAAAGCGGTCTGACCATGGTCCCCCGCGGCCTGGGGGCGTTGATTGGGATGCCGCTGGTCGGACGGCTGATCGGCAGGGTGCCGGGACGTTATCTGGCGGCAAGCGGCTTTTTAATGTTCACCGGGGCAACGTTTGCGCTGTCCCGTCTGTCGCTGGACCTCACCCCCTGGTTGCTGTTCTGGCCGTTGCTGTTCAGTGGCGCTTCGGTGGCGCTCATGTTTGTGCCACTGAACACCATGGCGATGGGCGCCCTCAAAAAGGAACAGATCGGCAATGCCAGCGGCATCTTCAACCTGATGCGCAATGTTGGCGGGAGCGTCGGCATATCCATGGCGATCACCATCGCCACCCGGCACGCCCAGATGCATCAAACCATGCTGGCCGGGGACCTCACACCGTACAACCCCGGCTATCAATCCAGTCTTCAAGCGATCACGACAACCTTTGCCGCGCAAGGGAGCAGCGTGACCGCGCAGGCCCAAGCCGTCGGTTCGATGTATCAAACGCTTCTCACCCAAGCCACCTTGCTGGGCTACCTCGATACGTTCTTTCTGTTCGCATTACTGGGCATCGCGTGTCTGGCCGGCACGCTATTGTTGAAAAAAATCAAAGTTCACGGGCCGGCACCGGCTCATTAAGAGGAAAAATCAAATATGAAAACCAGGCAATTGTTAATGATGACGCTCGTGGCAGCCCTCGCGGCCGGCTGCGCGGTTGGCCCCAACTATCAACGATCAACGGTCAACTCGCCAGCGCAATGGAGCGAACCGCTCGCGGTCACCGAAACCAACACGCCGGCCGCAGCGACGGCGTGGTGGAAGAATTTCCACGACGCCGAGCTGGACGCGCTGATTGGCCACGCGGTGGCGTCCAATCTCGATCTGCAAATCGCGCAGGCGAGGGTTCGGGAGGCGCGGGCGCAATTCGGGATTGCCGCTGCCGACTTGTGGCCCACGGTCGACGATTCCAGCTCTTACTCGCGGGCGAGACAAAGCCAGCATCAACCCCTGCTGGGTTCGCTGCCGATTCCGCCCAATCTGCCCTATCAAGACAACGTCTATCAGGCCGGCTTTGACGCCTCGTGGGAGATCGACGTTTTTGGGGGCAGGCGCCGCGCGAAGGAATCGGCCAAAGCCGGAGTCGAAGCCTCCGAATTTGGCCGTCGTGACACATTGGTGATCCTGCTCGGCGAGGTGGCCCGCAATTACGTCGACGTGCGCGGCTATCAACAGCGCCTGGAAATTGCGCACGAAAACATTGCGGCGCAAACGCAGGCGCTGGCCATCACCCAAGACCGGTTTGCCAAGGGGTTGACGAGCGATCTGGACGTGCAGCAGGCAAGCACTCTGCTGGCCATCACCACAGCGGAAGTGCCCACGCTGGAGACCGGCGTCCGTGTTTCCATTCACCGGCTGGGTGTCCTGCTGGGACTCCCGCCGGGCGCCTTGCTCGCGGAATTAACCACCCCCGCGCCCATTCCCACGACCCCGCCGGAAGTTCCCGTGGGCTTGCCCTCGGATTTGCTGCTGCGCCGACCGGATGTGCAACGCGCCGAACGGCAACTGGCGGTGGCAACCGCAAACATCGGCGTGGCGAAAGCCGATTTATTCCCGAAATTTTTCCTCACCGGCGCGGCGGGATATCAAAGCATCAACGCGAGCGACTGGTTCACCGGCGGGAGCAGTTTCTGGTCGGTCGGTCCGACGGTGCAGTGGCGGATTTTCGATGCCGGCCGCATTCGCGCCAACATCAAAGTCCAGGACGCCCGTCAGGAACAGGCACTGGCAGCCTATGAACAGACCGTGCTGACTGCATTCGAGGATGTGGAGAACGGGCTGGTTTCCTATGCCAACGAGCAAATTCGCCGGCGCTCGCTGGAAAACGCGGTGACCTCAAGTCGGAAGTCGCTCGCCCTGGCCAACAAGCTGTATGCGAATGGGCTGACAGATTTTCTCCATGTATTGGATGCCGAACGTTCGTTGTATCAGGCACAGGACACACTCGCCCTCAGCGAGCGCACGGTTTCGGTGAATCTCATCTCACTTTACAAGTCACTTGGCGGCGGCTGGGAAACCGCGGAGAAACCATCATCGCTGGCATTCGCACCAGCCGCAAATTCCTCAAGATGAATTTTCCATACGCCCATCAAACACAAAACATGAAAACAAATGAAAACATACCAAATGAAAGCGCTGATTGTTTACGATAATTTCACTGCCGCAGCGAAGGCAAACGCTGCCCTGCTAAGCTCGGCGGAGAACGTGGCTCCCACCGTGCAGTGGACGGTCAGGCCCTGGCGACTGAACATGCTGAAGTTTCCGCCCACCGCGGATGAGACGCTGAATGACGCGGCAGACGCGCACCTGATCGTGTTTGCGGGTCGCTGCGCCCAAACATTTCCATTCTGGCTGCGGCACTGGCTTGAACATTGGGCCAAATTCCGGCAGATCAAGGACGCTGCGCTGGCGGTCTTTTGGGAAAGAAGCGATGGCGTATCCTTGTCGGCGACACTTGAACTGTCACACTTCGCAACCTGCCACGGCCTGGCGTTTATTTTTGACGACAGCATGGAGCTCGTCCCGTATGCAATCGGGCCAGCCTCGAATTCGAAATCCAGCGAAGAATACAAAGGCTGGGGCATTAACGATTGAACCACATCATCGCTATAGAGCCTGGCGGATCCCGGTGTCCGACGCCTTCTGAATCACGTCAAGCAACTGGTGGCGTTTGAAGGCCACATCAAAGCCTGGGCTGACGGACTTTCCGCCGCGGATGCCTTCAGCCATCGGCATATACAGCTGGGCAATGTTGAAGGGAAGCCCCGCCGGGACTGCAGGTGGAACCCATCGATAGCACTCCGGTATCGAGAGATCAGCCAGCGGTTTGCCCGACTGTGCACCGCGCACAGTGAACTCGGAAACCTGTATGTAAGGCGCCTGGCGAGGGTTTGCCGGCACGATAGCTAAGTCGCCCTCGGTGCCGTGGATCTCGAACAGGAACCCCGTCCCATTGGCGATGCCGCCCCTGAGGTGGACCGATGCGACCGCGCCGCTTTGGAGGACTCCGCTGAGGAGCACCTGGTCGGGTGAGGTCATCTGGATCGTCTCGCCTGTCTCAACGATCTTGACTCGTTCGCGTTGAGTTGCCACGACGCTGGAAAGCTCTTTGAACTCCCCAAGGCAGAAGCACAACGCGTCAATTGAGTGTCCCCCGACGCTGGTCAATAGAGTTTTGCCACTCGAGCGATCTGCCATATAGGCCCAGTCGCGCACGAATTCAGCGCCCCACGTTGGCGTCGACACAATCATCGTGCATGAAAGCACCTTTCCAACGTAACCATCGGCGACCAAATCCCTTACAAGATTAAACGCGCGGGCTCCGCGGGCTTGCAGTCCCACCACATGGCGGACCCCTTTACGGACGGCCGAATCACGCATCTCTTGTGCCTGCTCAGTGACAGCCGCGAGCGGCCATTCGCAATAGAGATGCTTGCCGGCGTTCAAAGCAGCCATCCCCAGCTGATGGTGAAAAGGCACCCGCACGCAGATCGAGACGAGGTCCACATCAGGATGCTGGACCATTTTGAGAGGGTCGGCAAAAGCGTGGGGAATTCCGAAATGCTTGGCCGTTTCGTCTGCGGTTTCCTGGCGGCTCGTGCAGACCGCCGTGATCTCGAACTCAGGAAGCGCGCTCAAGGCCGGAATGTGGGCATCGCGTCCCCAGCCATTGCGTACGTTTGCTCCAATGATGCCAACTCGGATTCTTTCTGTCGTCATGATGCTTTTGCTCCTTCGTCTTAAGTTAAAGCCATTCCGTCCGTTTGGAAATTTGCCGCTCCTGCCGGAAATCAGCACGGCTGGGTCCGGCTTTTCATCCCCGTCTTTTCTTCCAGATTGCGCCGGTTCGTCGTGCCACCACACGGCGAAAAGCCCCGTTAAAACCACCGACAGTAAATATAGGTCATCCACGTTTCCTTTCTGTGCCTGGAACATCTGCCATGAGCTCGCGTTCAGCCTGAAGCCAGTCAATGAGTGGATGGCCCCGGCCACCGCGCGCCATATAGAGTACGCGGGCGCGCTGCCCGATTTGTTCTTCGGTGGGGTAATGTTTGATTTTAACCAGCGCCGGACGGCCATCATTGCCCGATGGACTCGTAACCTTGATGATGTGGCTTTGCTTTTTCATGATTTTGTCTGGCATGTTTTCGAAAAAAACCGGTATGACGCCTATATCTAATATATTCGAAGCCATGACATGGCTCATTCGGTGATGCCCCAGCCCCGGTAGGCATCGCGGAGTTTTGTATCCAGGGTCTGCGGTAGAATCGGGGACAGCGACTGCTCACATTCCTGCAAACGGCCTTCGCTCAACGAAAACCTGTCTTCGCTGGAGGACGGGGCGACAGTCGCTCTTTCGTCAAAGATAAAATCCAAGCCATGGCAGGCTGCGAAGTCCGACAACTCGAGTATCGCCGGTATTGAGAGCGCATCGGCAATTCCTTCGCAAAACACCGCCAGTGCGGCGTTCTCGATCTGCCGGCGTTGAGCCCAATGTTCGAGCCAGCGCTGCAGCCAGAAAGGTAGCGATTGCTTGATGCCCCCGGCGAATACGATCAGGTGTGCGTCGGCCGCATCCGCCAGCGCCTCCTCCGCGGCCGGCGGGAATTTCAACAGATTCACCCGCCATGGCCTGATGACCCATTGCATACTGGCATCCGCATGTTGCGCCGCGTGCTGCAGCGCCGAGTTCACTTTTGCCGCAGAAGCAGGATTCTGGTAAATGATCAATGCCTTCATGGTGTTATTCCTATTTGGTTTTCATCTTTAATTGTGAGAAATTTTACTTTATTGAATTTGTGGTTTGCGCCAGCGCCAGAGATGGCTGCTTCTCCACCGTTTCCCAGCCGCCGCCCAGCGCCTTGTACAGCGCTATCAGATTCGCCGAGACCGTCCGGTCGCTTTGGACGAGCGCGTCCTGCGCTTGATACAGCGAACGTTCGGCGTCCAGGACGTTCAGGAAATCCGTTAGTCCATTGGCATAAAGCTTGTCCGCCAGTTCCAGCGATTTCCGGCTGGAGTCAACCGCTTTTTGCAGCGAGCGGCGGCGAATTTTTTCATTCGCGTAAGCCACCAGGCCATTTTCCACGTCTTCGAACGCAGCCAGCGCGGTCTGTTCATAAGCCGCCAGCGCCTGCTCCTGTCGCGCGTTTTGGACCTTGATGTTAGCGCGAATACGGCCCGCATCGAAAATTCGCCACTGTACCGTTGGCCCGAACGACCAGAATTTGCTGCCGCTTGTGAACCAGTCGCTCGAGTTGACGCTTTCAAACCCCGCTGCGCCCGTGAGGAAAAATTTGGGAAACCAGTCTGTTTTCGCGACGCTTATATTCTCTGTCGCAGCGGCCAGTTCACGTCCGGCGCGTTGCACATCAGGCCGGCGCAGCAATAATTCAGAAGGCAGACCCACCGGAACTTCCGGCGGCGCGGCAGGAATGGGCGCGGCATTTGACAATTCCGCCAGCAATGCGCCGGGCGGCTGACCCAACAGAACGCCCAGCCGGTGGATCGAGGCCCGAATCGAGGTGTCCAGGGTCGGAATCTCCGCCCTGGTTGTGGCCAGCAAGGTGCTGGCCTGCTGCACGTCGAGGTTGCTGGTAAGGCCATTGGAAAAACGCCTTTGGGTTATCGCCAGCGCTTTGGTCTGTGCCTCGATGTTTTCGTTCGCAATTGCCAGCCGGCGTTGATCACCCCGCAAATCAACATAATTGCGGGCCACCTCGCCCAGCAAAGTTACCAGCGTTTCGCGCCGGCCGCATTCAAAGGCGTCAACTTTCGCTCTGGCCGCACCCGCCGCATGCCGTTTTCCGCCAAACACATCAATTTCCCACGAGGCATCGAAGCCC
>Ga0206881_10088_pt1 | contig 29956 bp, 36 predicted proteins | sample Alteio_BWOrgCont_3_FD_152867 | JGI IMG/M metagenome (GOLD analysis project Ga0206881, IMG submission 152867) | Enriched cells from forest soil in Barre Woods Harvard Forest LTER site, Petersham, Massachusetts, United States -... | ecosystem: Environmental > Terrestrial > Soil > Temperate forest >...
CGCCTTCTTGCGGACGAGGCCCCCGGCATAACCGGTGAGCGCCCCGTCCTTGCCGACAACGCGGTGGCATGGGATAGCCCAGCAGAGTGGGTTTGCCCCGGCCGCGGTGCCAACGGCGCGCACAGCCTGCGGGTCACCGATCCGGTTGGCCAATTCGGTGTAGGTGATGGTTTCCCCGAATGGAATAGCGATGATTTGCTCCCAGACGCGGATCTGGAATTTGGTGCCGGTCAACTCGATGGGAAGGTCGAAGACTTCACGCTCGCCCGAGGTGTATTCACGCAACTGCTTGCGCAGTTCGTCGAAGACGGGGACGTTGTCGCGGCGGACCCAATCAAGATGGACCTGCGGCGCGTGGGTCTGGTCGGTGAAATAAATTCCGATCAGTGAATCGTCGTGGGCGATCAGCAGCAATTCCCCCAGCGGACTTTCGAGAAGGGAGTGGAAGGTCATTATCTTCAGCTTAGCTCATTTCGAGTGCAGCGTCTTGCGGAAATTTCAGGGGGCTGACATGCCCGGTGTAGGGGGTCGTAAATAGCGCGCCTTCCCCTGGCAGATGCCCATGCCCCGGCGAGCCGAGGCACCACGCGGCATGAAAATGGGACTGATGGGACCCATGCGACGAATGGGGCTTTTGCCGACTTCATTTTTTGGCAACCGCCGCACGCTGGGCGACTACCCATGAGGTCGTGTGGCGAATTTATGACACACCGCTAGGTTAACCCGGCGTTTTCGAGCCAAGCCTCGGCGATAAGCGCATGGCCTGCCGCGGTGGGATGGACTCCGTCGGCGGCCCAGTAAGCCGCCGGGGCCTGCGCCGCTTCCTGCGCAAAGATGCCGTCGAGTGGCAACAGCTCCGCCTCGAACTCGACGGCGAGCTTGCGCGTCACGTCGATCTTCGGATTCAGATCTTCGCGCCAGGCGTAGCGATCGGCGGGGACATGAAGCAAAAAGGGCTCGAGCAGGATGACCCGAGCGTCGAGGTGGTCGCGGATTTTTTCGAGCAGCGTGCGGTAATCCTTCTCGAAGGCATCCGCGCCGGTCGGGTTGTTTGAATCGTAGCAGCGCCAGGTGTCGTTAATGCCGATGAGGATCGAAACGACGCTGGGCTTGAGGGAAATCAAATCGGCGTCGACGCGTCCGAGGAGGTCGCGCACGCGGTTGCCGCTGATGCCGCGGTTGTAAATTTTCAGATCCGGAGCGGCCAGGAGCGCCTGGAGCCGCGAGGCGATGAAAAAGGCGTAGCCAAAGCCGAGATGCCCTGCATTGGCGCGATCCCGTCCGCAGTCGGTGATGCTGTCGCCGGTGAAGAGAATGGTGTCGTGGGCGTCAATTAACATGGGGCTTTTTCCTTTCCAGATAGCGGTCCGTCAAGTCCTACCTTGCCCGCGCTGGCTGGAATTGAAGGGAGGTGGGGATTATTATGGAGGCAGGATTAGAAGATGGCAGCAGGTGCGCTCAACGCGTCAACCTCGGCGGCTGCCACTTGCGGAAATCGGGCGGCGTGCGGCCTTCGTCGAGGTCGATGAAATCGAACATGGTGACGGCTTGCGCGTCGAGGTGCTCAAGTCCGGCTTCCTTCAGCCGGAAAGCGATCCGGTCGCTCGAAGCGTCGCGCCAGCCGCGCTTGCGCATGAAATCGCTCCACGTTTCGATCTCTTCCTCGGTCAGTTTGCGGCCATGTTCAAGGCACCAGACCAGGACCTCTTCATCGCTTTTGCCCGCGAGCACTTCTCGGTGCACGTCCTCGTACTTAACGTGGAGCAGGTTCAGGCAGCGCCTGTCGAAACCGCTCCCGAGATGGGGATGATAAACCTCAGGCAACTGCCCGGCGGCAAAGAGCCGGATCTTGTCGAGCATCCGGGGAAAATAGGCCAGACCGCCGATGGCATCGTAAGGGCTGCGCGGAAATTTTTCACTCATGGGTAATCGTCAAGATACCGCCCGACTGCAGGTTGTCGATTCACGATCTCGGGTTCTGACATACGGCCGATGCTGCGCATGACGGTGTCTCTGAGGGCGAAGCGTTAATGCCATCCGCCAGGACTCAATCGCGGCTGCGCATCTTGGCCAGGAGTCGCAGAAGTTCGAGATAGAGCCAGACGAGCGTGACGAGCAGAGCAAAGGCGCCGTACCATTCCATATACTTGGGGGGCGGTCCCGGCGCTGTTGGCGATGAAATCAAAATCGAGCACGAGGTTCAGCGCGGCGACGATGACAAAGACCACGCTGATGCCGATGGAAAGCAATCCGCCCTGGAAGCCGAGCCCCGGCAGCGTGAAGTGAAAGAGCAGCCCCACCCACCCGACGAAATAATAGAGCATGATGGTCATGGTCGCGCCGACCACCACGGCGCGAAAGGTGTTGTTCACGACGATGAGTCGCGTCTTGTAGGCGAAGAGCAGGCCGAGGAAGGTCGCGATGGTCATCGTCGCCGCCTGCAGCACGATGTAGGGATACATCTGTTCCAGTGGATAGCTGATGGCCGCCAGGACAAAGCCTTCCACCAACGCGTAGACGGGGGAGAGATAAGGGGCAGTCACCGGCTTAAAGCTGATGATCAGGGCGACGATAAAACCGCCAATAGCGCCAATCATGATCGGCGCCTCCGCCGGGACGCCTGCCTGCGCAACTTGCGACAGCCCGGTCCAGGTGAAAGCAAAAGCCATGGCCAGCAGAACGCCAAGGATGCCCGCCTTGTTGATCGTCCCGTCGAGGGTCATGGTGTCGGACGCGCCATAGCTGGCGCCCAGTGCGCCGACGCGGTTAAAGGCGCCCAGAGTGGGATTGGAAGTAGTCATAAAGGTGATGTTTTGGTGTAACATCTCGAAATTAGGTTCACCTTCCAGCATTGCAAGAGATGATGAAGTTAAATTTTTGACATCGGTGAGTCGACCGCTATGCAAGGAGACGGGATGATGAAAGCAAACCATGGAACACGCGCAACCTGGGTCTTCGCCCTTTGCCTTTTTGCCGGCCTGCTTTTGCGCGCGGACCCCGACACCAAGCCCTCGCCGGATACGGTAGCGACACTGGTCTCGTCCCTGAAATGGCAGACCGGCACGGTGACGCTCAAGGACGGTCTGGCCAAGATCGACCTCACGAACGATTTTCGCTTCCTCAACCACGATGATGCGGGAAAAGTCCTCCACGACATCTGGGGCAACCCGGGCAATCCCGACGTGCTCGGCATGATCTTTCCCGCCAACCTCGGGCCGACCGACCCGGCCGCTTGGGCCGTCGTTATCACCTACGAGGAAGGGGGCTACGTCAAGGACAACGACGCCGACAGCATCAACTACGACGACCTGCTCAAGAAGATGCAGCAGGAGGTCAGCGACAGCAACACGGAGCGCGAGAAGGAAGGTTACCCGGCCATCGACCTCGTCGGCTGGGCCGCGCCTCCCCGTTACGACAAGGCCAGCCACAAGCTCTATTGGGCCAAGGACCTCAGATTCGGCACCGGTTCGGTCGACACCCTCAACTACTGCATCCGCATCCTGGGCCGCCGCGGCGTGCTCCAGCTTAACATCGTCTCGGACATGGACCAATTTTCCACCGTCGATCAGAAGGTGCCCGCGATTCTCTCGATGGTCGACTTCCAGCCCGGCAACCAATACGCCGACTTCGATCCCAAGATCGACAAGGTCGCCGAATACGGCCTGGCCGCGCTGGTCGCCGGTGGGGCGCTCGGCGCCGCGGCCAAGCTCGGCCTGCTGGCCGGAGCGTGGAAGTTCATCATCTGGGCCTTCGCCGCATTCTACAAATTCATCATCGTTGCCGTAGTCGCCGTCGGCGCTTCCATCAAGAAGCTCTGGGCCAGGTTGCGCGGGGTGGACACCCGGAAATTTTGATCACTTTTTCCGCCAGGCACGCGGGGTAATCTTAAAGGCGTCTTGAAAAACCGTGCTGAAATGTTGGGAGGAACTGAAGCCGAACTGCATCGCGACCCGGGTAATGTCCATGGCCGGCTGGCGCAAGGCGTTGCGGGCGGCATTAAGGCGCAGTTGCAGATGATGCGCCGCGGGAGTGATGCCGACCTCGCGCCGGAACTGCGTGCAAAAGTGAGACACTTGTTTGAGTGAAGCGGCGGCGGCAAGTTCCGACAGGGGCAGGCGGCGATCGAGGTTCTTTTCCATATAGGCAATCGCTTTTTGGATGGAATAGGAATGGGGCAGCGCCAGTGTCTTGTTGTTTTGCTTTCCCGCGGCCTGTCGGCTGCTTTGCTGCTCGATCAGGGCGAAAAGAACGCGCAGGTAGGCCAGGGTCACCGCGCCTTTGCCGGGCAATCCGCCGACGACCTGGCCCACGATGGCCCGCAGGACCGGCTCGGCGGCCTGGCAGCCCGGAAGCAGCCGCACTTTTTTCCGCCGGAGATGACCGGCGAGATGGCGCCCCTCCGCGCCGAGCTTTTCCAGTTCCAGGCCGATCCAGAGATGATGAGTCTCCACCGCCCGGCCTTCGCCGTTATGGCGTTCGTTCGGGTAGGTGATGAACAAATCGCCCATCCGTTGGAGAGTGGGATTATCACCCGCGCGCCAGGTGGCCTCGCCGCGCGAGAGATATGAGAGTTCAAATCCGCGATGGCTGTGCGTCGGCAATTTATAGCCGCGAACACAAAAAGCCTCGCCGCAATGGGTCACGGCCGGCAGGTCCTCCAGCGGATCCTCGTAAATGAATCCGGAAATGATCTGGGGTTCGCGGAAGATTTTCACAAATTTTTATAATTGTAAGATTCTATACATTTTTATGTAAAACGATGAAAGCGCAAAATCTCTTGCGGGTTAGAATGACACATCATGAACCACCAACTGTCCCAGGCCCAAAAAGACTTTTATCACGAGAACGGTTATTTGATCGGCTTGCCCGCGATCTACTCCCGCGAGGAGATGGCCGGAATCAACAGCGAGCTGCCCAACCTGCTGAAACTTCTCCGGCCCGGCGAGAGTTCCAAGGACATCCGCGAGTGGCACGAGACCAGCACCTATCTTTACGACATTGTGATGAATCCCCGGATTCACGACCTGGTCGAAGGCATCCTGGGCCCGAACTTTTTTGCCTGGGCGAGCAGCTTCTTTATCAAGGAACCTTACAGCAAGGCGACGGTGGGCTGGCACCAGGACGCCTACTACTGGCCGATGACACCGCAGAATTCGGTGACCGTGTGGCTGGCCTTTGACGATGTGGACAAGGAAAACGGCGCGATGCAGATCATTCCCGGGTCGCAAAAGCATGGCCTGATCAAGCACCGGCGCTCGACCGCGACCGATTCGGTCCTGAAGCTTGAGCTCGAGACCGGCACGTTCAGCGAAGATACCGCCGTCTCGCTTTGCCTCAAGGCGGGTGAGGTTTCGCTCCACGATGACCGCGCCGTCCACGGCTCGCCGGCCAATCCTTCCGGTCGCCGCCGGGCGGGGCTGACCATTCGCTACTCAGGCACCAACGTGAAGAACGACATGAGCGTGAATCCGAACTTCAAGACCTACCTCTGCCGCGGGGTTGATACCTTTAGGCATAACCCCACCGGCCCGACGCCCAAGCAGCGTTTCGCGCGTCCGGATTTCAAGGCGGTCAGCGTCGAGGAAGCGCCCGTCGATCCGGCGCTCGTCCACGCGGCGAAATAGCGCCACGGCGGAAGTCGCGACGGTGTGGCGGTAACTTGCCCGGTAGGGCCAACTCCATCATTGCCAACGTCATGGGCGGGCGTACAAATAGGAGCCCAAACCCGTGCCCAAATTCAAAGCCATTATCGTTGTGCCAACGTGTCGGCCGGAATCGATTCACGAATTCCTCGACAGATGGCGGGAACAGTTTGCCGACCATTGCGTCATCATCACCGAAGATTCAGACTCGCGAAAAATCGATTTTAGCGGCTACCCCAACGTGGAAGCCTACAGCGCGGCCGAATGGGCGAAGGAGTGGGGCCAGGACGCCTGGATTTTCCCGCGCGGCAACGCCGGGCACCGCGCCTTCGGCTACTGGAAAGCCTGGACCTATAGCCTGCGCCATGAGTGCGACATGATCGTGACCCTGGACGATGATTGCTATCCCGATCAACCCGACTATCTCGCCAAGCATTATGCCGTTCTCAATCAAAAGCCGATCCTGGAATGGACGACCAGCGTGCCGATTGATTGGCCCTACCTGCCGCGCGGGTTTCCCTATTCCGTCCGTGAAGGCCGTCCGGTGATGATCAACCACGGCTTGTGGTCCCACGTTCCGGACTTCGACGCTCCCACCCAATTGCTCAATCCCGACGTGCGGCTGCCGATCATGCGTGAGGAGAGCAAACTTATTCCCTGGGGCACCTATTTTCCGTTTTGCGGGATGAATGTCGCCTGGAAACCCGAAGCCACACCGCTGCTCTACTTCCTCCTGATGGGCAAGGCCTGGGCCTATGATCGTTTTGACGATATCTGGGCCGGCATCTTCCTGAAGAAAATCTGCGATCAAATGCGCTGGTGCGTCACGTCCGGCAAGCCGTCTGTCCGGCACAGCCGCCTCTCGAACGTGTTCAACAACCTGAAAAAGGAAGCCAGTGGCCTGGCGGAAAACGAAGTGTTATGGGAGCACGTGCATCGCGTGCAGCTCACGGGCGCCGACCCGCTGGATCATTATGTGCAACTGGCCAAGGCCGTCGAAGCCATCGGCGGCGACTATTTCGCCAAGTTATCTACGGCGATGCAGATTTGGATCGCCAAGTTTCGTCGATCTTAGAGGCTGTCCGAAAAGTGGGCGTGGGCCACGTGACGAGACGAATTTGGGCCGAATCGAGGCGCGAACGACGCGCATACCCGCAGCGGTCTGTAAGGAGTGAGCAACGAAGAGTTCGGCTCAAATTCGCCGTCACCCTCCAGACCGAAGTCTTTTTAGCCTTGGGGCGGTGTCGCTCGCTCGTCACGTAGCACCCTGGCTATGCTCCTCGCTCGACTCCTTGCCCCAAGGCAAAAATCCATTCGGCGTGACCCGCGCCCACTTTTCGGACAGCCTCTAGTTGACATGATGAATAATCGGAATGCCAAAAGGCTGTTGGTCGTTGGTAGCCTTCCCTGGTTTGCGGACAGCTTCAGGATATTCTCCGAGCTCGGCTTTGAGTCGGCTTTCGTACGCACGGACGCACCGCTCCATCCGTGGTTTGCCCCAACCTTCGACTTGCTCAAATCGATCGGATTCAAGGAAATTGGCAACACCGATCGGGAAATCCTCGAATATCTGGGCGCCGCCGATTGCTCCATCATCATTTCGGGTGGAGAGTTTTTTCCGCCAGGGGCCTATCTCGAGGGTGGCGACAGCGTGAAAAAGCTGGAGCTGTTCCGCGATATCACCTCGCTGGCGCGGAAACACAAACTGACCGCGTTTTGTGTGCGTTTCAATAACGGCGAGACCTATTTTACGAACCACGCAACCTGCCGGTTCTATGCCTCCTGCCTGAAAGACCTCGATCTGCTGCTGTTCGACACCCAGCCGCTCGTCGACTATGTGCTCTACAATTGTCCGGAGCTTGCCTCGTTGCCTCGGGCGGTCGCGCTGATGGAATCGCCACTCGAACGCTTTTTTACTTCCGCGGTTGATCGCCCCATTTCACAACGGCTTCTTCTCCTTGGAAGAATGATTGCCGGCGAGCAGGCTTTATCGCCGTTTGGTCGCGGTTTCCGGTACAGGATAAAAGAGTTCCTTAAATCAAGGCTCCCGCTCAACGTTGTCTCGCTGGTCGCCAAGCGTTCGGCGATTGGTCGCGATCCTGGCGGACAGCCGGTTTTTTCGCTTTTCTATCCGGTGCTGACCCCAACCCATCCGGCTGGCCTTGCTCCCGACCTAGACCGCGTGGACCGGGCGCGGCGCACTCTCGTTGCCGAGTGTGGCAATTGTATTGGCGGGATTTCCCATTTTTACGATTTTCCCTGGAACGCAGGACCGGCATCCACGCTAGAAGAAAAATTTGGATTTGGCGCCCAGACCACCATCCGCGCCAACCATCAACGCTACGGCTGGCCTGCCCTCATGCGGCGAACCAATGTCGCCAGTAAAATCACGATGTATCTGATGATGGGAATTCCCCCGGTTGTTCCCGACGACCCCGATCAGCCGGTCACCGCCTTGCTCAAACCGCTCAACATGTGTTTTGCGGTCGGGGTTGAAGATAAAGCTTGGCAGAACGAACTCGTGTCGGAAGCCACCATTCGTGCCAAACGCCTCGCAGTTTTCCAAAATGCAAAAATGTTTGCTTTCGAGAGAGTGATTGAGGCCTTGGATCAGGCAATTGAGAAAAGTTGGGGGTATCGTCTGTTTCGTAAATAAGTTTTTGAATGAAAATCCTTTTCATAACCAATAAGCCCACGATAGAACCTACTGACGGAGCCAGTGTATTATTGTGGGATTTTTTGGAATGGTTTTCCAGAGCCGGTATTGAGGTACATTTTATCTCTGCGTCAAAATTTTCCGCACGAAATTACGCATTGAGAGAACCTCTCGCGAACCTGCCAGTGGGTGTCAAAGAACGACTGCCTGGTTTTTGGCGAAGCAAGAATAAATGGTTTTCTACTTCGCCTAAAATTTGGCTTTGGCGTTTTTTGGAAAGAGTCGGAATTTTCCGAAACCATGTCAACCGCCTCGACTACAAATATAGTCAAATAATGACTGTAAGTGACGCCGGAGAAATAGCTCGCTTTGCTGAAACGGGAGAATATGACGCCGTCATCGTGAGTTATGCTTGGTGTGCGCCCATATTCAGTACCATCAAATCACGCGGCATTAGAAAGGGCATAATTGTACATGACATCTTCCAGAAGCGGGCCAGTTCATGGGAGAAAAGTGGTGGAGTATCGGACGTTCCTGAAGAGATGCTGGTAAGGGAGGTTGAACTGATGGGATTAGCCGATTTTGTATGCATAGAAACAAGCGACGATCGGTCATTCATCCGCAAAAAACTACCTCATCTCGAAACGTTCCTGATGCCTAGAACAGCCATAGTGCAGGTCAATGATACTGCACCCGTTGAAAAATCTGTTTTGTTCGTTGGGGGGGCAACAGCCCATAATATCCATGGTATTCTATGGTTTCTCAAAAGAGTCTGGCCACTCGTTTACTCCAAATGCATAGAAGCCAAGCTGCTAATTCTTGGCGCGGTGGCGCAAAAGATCACAGGTGCCCATCAGAATGTCGAGACGATTGGCCCGGTTTTTGATTTGGTCCCGTTCTACCGAAGTTCCGCCGTATGCGTAATTCCACTGCTGGCAGGCAGCGGATTTAAAACAAAGCTTATCGAAGCCCTAGGATTCGGGAAGGCCTGTGTATCAACACCCGTCGGAGCCGAAGGTCTCGCCCATTTACCAGAGCCGCCTTTAGTTATCACGGAAGATGAAAAAGAATTTGCCGCCGCTGTGATCGCCTTTTTGACGGACCATGCACTTCGGCGCAAATTTGAAATGCGTTCGGTCGATTATATTCAGAAGTTTCATAACCCAAACGTCATTTACAATCCGATTTTGGAATATCTTAATCGTTCTTGTGTCAACTGACTTTCAATTAGTAGCCCTCGATTGTGATACTGCCGGTGCTGTTGGTCGTTGTAGTGATGCCAACTTGCGTTGTTGTCACGGTCGCATCCGAAGCGAGTGAACCACTGACGATGAGATCGTTCGTGCTGGTGAACGCAGTTGGGAATACATACGTCGTCGTCCCATTGAATCCACTGAAAAACAGGATTGCTTTCTTATAGCTTGGCCCCTGAAACGGCATCGACGAAACAACGGTTCCTGCCGTGCTCCCATTACTCGTGGTTTGCGTCGAGGAAGAATCAATCGCCCCAGTTAGATTGAAGTTACCTGTCGTCGTTACATTTCCGTTAATCCACAGAGGAACGCCGGGGTCGGTTGCGGCATCTGGATTCCCAATCGAAATATCCCCACCCTTCCATTGAATGAACGTGACGGGCTCACCGAATTGCCCCAACCAAAATTGATTGTTTGCATTGCCATTTCCGTTATAGGAATAGCCGAGGGATTCGCAATTCCCATTTGAATTGGCAACACCATAATTGAAAGTTTGGTAATTCCCCGAAGACAGATTCGCCTGAAGAATACCTCCAATATTTCCACTAGTCGATCCGGGGGAGGCTGCGTTGAAAGTACCTTTGACTGAAAGGTTGTTTGAAACTGTCGTTGTGCCAGCGGCAGAGATAATGCTTGATCCACCACCCGCTGTGAGATTAGCCAAGCACTGCTCAGTCTGCATGTCTTGAAAAGGGACCACGTCGATCCAATCAATGGCCACATTCGTACTCGAAGAGTTAAAATTTGAAACCACGACAGGCGCGGACCAGGCGTTCGTAGTGAGTGAGGTATTGGTCGAGGAATAGAGATAGCCGCCACCATAGGTGGCCACATAAGTTTTCCAACTTCCGTTAGGCAGTTGGACCTGTGCTCCGCCTTCGACCGCCGAACCGAAGCCATCCGCGTTATTGGTCGTAGTCAAAACGTAATTAGTTCCAGAGAGCGCCGATGAGGACCACGTCTCGACGTATTGATTTGTGCCAGTCGTCGATCCAAAACTTTGTACTAGCCCATAATAAGTCCCCGATATTTTATTCACCGACATTACATCAGCGTAGGCACGAGTGGGCGAGAACGTGATGGAGATTGGCGTGCCGAACGAACTACTTGCTCCGTTCGGTGTAAACTGGACGATGTAAGGCGTCGTAACAACCGGGGAACCTCCCGCTGCTGCAAAGTACATCCAGTAATTCGAGCCGTCGAAATACCAACAACCATTCCAAATAGAAGTTTCCGAACCGGTAATATAAGAGGACCAATTTGGGGTGGTGAGGGTTATCCAATTGACTAGATCAGTCGAGTAAGCCAGTCCGATATAGCTCGTCCCGGCGAGTCCCGCAGTATAACTGAGATAGTATGTGGTTCCTACCTTCAAAAGACGACAATCGCGGCAATTGACCAGTGCGGTATAAAGATCAGCTCCTCCCTTCGTTATGGAATTAAAATTCACCGTGTCGACTGAGCAGAACGTCTTCGGACCCGATTCATCTCCCTCAATTAGCGTTGAGTAAAAATAAGTTGTCGGATAAGTCGTTGCCTGCGGCGTGGTCAGGGTGGCATTCGAGGTGAGGACGATGGATCCGGTACCGCTGACCGAACTGCCGAGCGCAGCCGGCACGCCGGCGCCCAGGCCGACCAGATTCGTCGTCGCAACGGGCCCGGTGATCCCGTTGGTCGCGGCGAGATTATTGAACCAGCCGTTGGTTGCCGAGATGGTCGCGGCGTTGGTGAGGCTGTTGCCGTTGGCGTTGGCATTGCCCTGCAGCGTGAGGTTGCTGATCGGCGTGGCGGCGCAGAGCAGCGCGATCGTAGAGGCGAGGGTGATGAGCATCGCGGCGCGCGCGACAGTTCCGGAGCGTTTGTTTTTATTCATAGGAAAATTTAGATAGGATTAATAAGATTAAGGTGATTTTGGGAAGGCGAGCGGACAACGGAATGAGGGGCGGTTTCCTCAGTCAAAATCTTATTAATCATATTAATCCTATCAAAAAATCAGGCGTAAGCAGAAAGCCGATTGATGAGGTAATTGGTGCCGTCGAAGATCATTTCGATGAGATCAACCGCGTTGGCGCCGCTGGGCGTGTAGGCGTTGCCGCCGCCGCCCTGCTGTTTGGTATTGCCGGGGAAGGTGGCGCCATAGGCGGTCGAGCCCTGGGTGATCTCGAAGGTGTAGAGCTGACCGACCGACGCGTTCTCCAGCGTGATGGCCACCGTGCCAGTGCAGGCGGAAAAATTGAGGAGGCAGAGCGCGGCGCGGCTCAAATCGATGGTGACGGCGTTACCGCTGACGGCCGGCGACTGGCTCGCTTCGAGCGGTTGTGAGGCGACGTTCGGGAACGCCAGCCAGAAAAGGGTGTGGGTGCCGTCGCTCGGCGCGCCGGAAAGGTACGCGGTGAAGCCGGTGGCGCTGATCGAGCTCGAATCGACCGTGGCGAAGATGTTGTCGGCGGCGCCGCCGTCCTTGAGCACCACGGCGATGATCGCCGCCGGCACGGACGGCCAGGTCTGGCCGGTGACGGTGACGGAGGTGGCGCCGGAGGTGATCGCCTGCGAGCCGGAGATATTGCGCAGATAGCGCGCGTCGCTCTGCGCCTGGCTGAGGAAGCCCGACGTGGCTTCGGTCGGCGCGGCCTCGGTGCCGCTGTAGACCTGATTGTAGACGGTGATGAGGGCGAGGAACCGCTGCGGCGCCCCGCCTTCGGCGATGATGTCGATGACGAGGAGGACCGGGATGCTGAGCACGTTGGCGCCGATGGCGGCGGCGAGTTCCTCGGTGTCGAGATCGAGGAGACCGGTGTAGGTCCAGTTGCCATTGCCGTCCTGCGCCTCGGTGAAATCGGCGGCCTGAAAGAGGACGCTCGCCGCGCCGGGCGTGGCGAGCGGCTTGCCGGTGACGATTACGGAGCAGCCGACGGGAAGCCGCTGCGTCGTCGTCGGCTGGCCATTGACCGTGGGCTGCACGCGCGGGTAAAGAACGAGGGAGAACTGGTCTCCCTGCACCATGGCGAAGTTGCCGTCAACCGAGCCGTTGGTGATGCCGTTAAGGATGGCGCTGTTGGGGCTGCCGTAAGCGCCGGTGTCGAAGGGGAGGAGGAGAGTGCCAAGTGACATGCGAGGGCGACGTTAGTTCGTTTGGGGATGGCCTGTCTTGGCGTCCTGCGCGAACTGCGCGATGGCCGGTTTAGCCCGGTAGCCATCGCGGGCTCCGCGACGGTTTGTTGGTTCTGCTGATTCCGCCGCCCGGCGTGCGACGGCTACCTCTCTGTCTTCCCGCAGCACGGCAGCCGCCTCTGGTATTCCGCCTTCAGCTCGACGTTGGTCATCTGGTCGATTGGCCGTGGTAGCCGCCGGACGCCGGCCGGCGGTTCCGCTGCGGTTACCGGGATCACACGCCATACGGTTTCACCCGGGCGCTTGCGGCGGTAGGTGATCATGAGATGTCGATGGTGAAGGTGAGCGTGCTGCCATAAACCGAGTTGTTATAAGTAAACTCGTGGCTGCCAATGAGGTCATCCGCGGCGATGTTATCGGCCAGAAAATTACCGACAGAGGAATTGCCGAAGCAGCAGGTGATGTTGTTGGCGATCTCGGCGGCACCGCTCAACTTGTAGGTGCCTGGCATCGTACCGTCGGTAATGGAGACCAAGAGAATCCAGGTGCCATTCTGGGATGGACCGGACGGCGGCGTGCAGGTCCAGGATCCGATTTCACTGGCGCTGGTGTTTCCGCCGATGATATCGATGAGATCGCAGCAAGCGGCGCAGTCGTAGAATTTGCCGGTGGCCGGGGAAGGCGGCGGAGAGGGCGGATTGGGCAGCTCCCAACAGGGAAACGTATCGTCCCGAGTCCAATTCGCGCTCGCGGACCCGGTGCCGGTGACATTGCCGTTTCCAGAGGAGGGCGCCACGGAGGCGCTGAGCGACATGGTGATGCTGGAGATCGTTTTGCGGTTGGCCGGGGTGGTGCATGGCCCGGGCCATGGTTGCGGGTTGGGCTGCGGGATCATGGAGATTTTTTAGACGGGATTAACAAGATTAACGGGATTGGGCTCCGTTCTCCGTTGCTTTTCCCTAATCCTGTCAATCGTGTTAATCCTGTCTAAAATTCCTCGGATCACTTCAGCCAGCAGTTGGACGATTGCCCGCACTGCGCGTAGCCCTGGTTTCCACTGACATAATCATTGAGGGCCTGGACCGAGGCGTGCGCGCCGGTCGTCACCGTCACGGTGGAAAGCCCGTAGTAATCGGTACCCGCAGTGCCAGGGACGATGTTCGGCGTCGGCATCGTGGTGCCATGGTTGATCAGCACCGAGGTGAGAACATTTTCCGCATCATAGCTGAGCTCGAACCAGAGGAGGGTGTCGCCGCTGTTGAGAACGAGGATGGGCCACGCAAGCGGGGAGCCGATCTGCTGGTTGATGGGATTGCTGTTGATGGTCGGAACAACGGAACCACCGCCGCCCTGGGTGAAGGTGCCGGGCGTCACGCTGATCTGCGGCGTGGACCCGGAAGAGGCATCGTAAACGAAAAGATTGGGAAGGTATTCCGGCGAGAGCAGGCGGGCCAGGCGTCCAGGGAAGATGGGGCGAAAGGTGGATCCACCGGCGCCGGTCTGCACGTTGCAGGTCCCGGAACTGCGGGGTGTGATCTGGCGCAGATATTTCAGGATGGCCGTGATCGTGCGGGCGCGGATCGGCTCCCCTGGCTTCGGATCGGGAGGTAGGTAGAGCATGATATGACCTTTACGACTTATATAACCTATAGTGAAAAAGGAGGCGTTTAGGCGCTGGGATAAAGATCCGTATCAATAGTGTCGGCGCCCTGCCATTCCTGCTGCTGCTGCCATTTGCCGTAGCGTCCCGTCTTCGTGGCGCGCTGGGCGCTGCGCTGATAAGTGTAGCCGGTCGGCGCGCCGATGGCATCGGGTGGGGCCTCGATCACGCCGCAGGGATTGGAGCCAGGCAGTGTGTAGGTCTCGATGGTCTGCCGGGCCACCGGCGCCCAAAGGCGGTATGACTCGATGCCCTTGAGCCGTTTGCCTGCATAGAACTGGGCGTTGGTGCTGAGGGTGTAGACGTTGAAGGTGACGCCGTTGACTGTCGTGGTGCTGGTCGGCGCGGCGCTGCCGGTGCCCGGATTGTTGTTGTCCTGCGGGACCTTGTACTGGAAGGCGTTTTTGAGGACGAAGTTGTCCTCCTCCTCCCACTTGCCGATCATCGCCACGTCCTGAGCGGTGAGCGCGTACGCTCCGCTTCCGCCGACGGCAAAAATCGGATTCATAATGAGCGGCCGGTCGACTTCAACCCACTCGATTTCATAGGTGGGCGTGCCGGAGTTGCCCGTACCGGGCGTTTCGCCGTAGACCTCGAGGTGGCCGATGCCGCCCGGCTTGGGCGTGAGCGAGGTTTTGGTGATGAGGACGGCGGTGGGCATGTCCTGCCACGACTGGCCGTTGACCGGCTGGTTGGAGATGATTGCGTCCCACGGGCCCTCGTAGTGGCGCGTGACCATGAAGCGGTTGGCGTCGTAGCTGATTTGCGGCGAGTCGGGGCACTCGGTGATCGCCGTGCTGCCGACCCAGACTGGAGTTTGTTGCGACATCTTCGTTTTTTTAGATGGGGCTTATGAGACCTATTGGACTCATCATTCGACGTAGACGGGCGTGAAGTTGATCTTGGTTTTGTTGCCCGCGAAGATGACGTTGAGCTTGTCGATGCCCTTGCTGATCTTCTCAGTCGCAGTGGCCGTGCGCCTAGCTTCGCTCAGCCCGGGCGTCTGGGGTGCACCGCCGATGAAGAGGCCGAGCTTGGCCAAGCGATCGGTGTCGGGCGTTTTGAAATGGTCGAAAGGGGCCGACTTTTGCATGGGCTTCTTCGTGCCCGTATCTTCGCCTGAAACTCCGGTTCTCTGGAGGTCCTTCCGCAGTTTCGCCAGGGTCGAGATCGGCGGCGAGGTACGCCGCGCCTGGGCTGCGAATTGTCGCCCCTGTTCCATCACATCGTTGATGCCCCTGGCAGAAGCTTCGATCCCCGGCACTGATAAGCCGCCGATGCTCTGGCCGATGGCGCTCATCATGCCAATCGATTTGTTTGCGGCTTCCCTGGCCTTTTCCATGGTATCGAGAAAGGCGGAATTCTCCCGAGTCATTGTGTCGTAAATAGTGGGGTTCATAAATCCCTCTTCGCGTAGCTTGGCGATGCCCAAGTCCAGCCGTGACGCAGCGCGATAACGGCATGCAGGCAGAGCGCCTGGCGCACAGGCATTTCCAGGGCGGAACCGGGAACACCATCCCCGAGGTCCAGGGGCAGGGAGTACTCGCTCATGATGCAGTCGAGAAGGGTCAGCCAGCTCCCGGCGCCGTTGCCGAGAACGCTATCGGTTTTGGGCCGGTACCGCTTCCTTCCTCTTCGCGGGCCATTTCGGCCCGGGGTGAAAACTCGGCGGCAAGGTGCGCGGCCAGCTTCGTGGTGATCTCCGGCAGCGCGGCGATGGGGATGCGCTCAGAGAACGCGTCGACGGCCTCGCTGAGCGACGCCTCGCCGCCGCGGAGGGCGGCGCGGACTTCGGCGGCGGGCTGGGTGATGACGTAGAGCGCGCGGAGCAAATCCTCGATCGTAACCTCGCTCCCGACTCCGTGGATGAAGGGCGAGTCGATCTTCTCGAGGCAGAGCCAGGTGCGCATCCGGATCGGCTTGAGTTCGATTCCGGCGATATCGAGCGGATCAGGAGCAAAAGCATCGACGACGGTCGACGGTGTCTTGCCTGCGACGCGGGCGAGTTTCTCCTGGAGCGGCCGCGTCGAGGCGAGGGCCTCCTCGGGCGTGGCAAAACCGACGGGTTGCGCTGCGGCGGATGATTCAGGATCGGGCATGGCACTCCTTTCGTGTGGTCCTGGCGCGCCGCAATTACGACGGCGTGAGGTTGACGAAACTCACGGCGGTGATGTTGGCCGTGCGCCAGCCTTTTTGCTCGTAGGTGATGCCCCGCTTCTGCGCAATGCAGGTGGCAACGCCGTCGATGGTAATGACCGTGCCGCGCGTTGGCAGCGCACTGAAGGGAAAGTTGGTGGCGTCCATCACCAGCTCGACGGTGAACGTCTCCTTGTCGTCGTAGAGTATCTCGGAAATGGTGTAGCCGTTGCCGTCGTAGAGGAAGGCGGTCTCGCCGTCGAGGTCGCGGGTGATTCGGGTGACAACACCCGCGCCGTAGGTTCCGGACGGGATGCCCCAATAGGCCGACTGGCCTTGGATGGTGGGTGTGGTGGGCATAGATTATGAGATGGGGGTTGGGACTTGGTTGACGTTGACGGCGGCTTTGAGTTTGAAGGTGAGGACATAGGCGGCGAGCGGGACGCCGTCGGGCGTGACAAACGGTTTCGTGCCGCCGTAGACGGCGTAGGTGCCGGTCGCAATCGTCGGATATTGGACGCCGAGAATGAAGCTGCGCAACGAATCGACCTGGTCGAGGACGCTGGGGCGGTTCTGCGGGCCGGAGATCAGCGCCAGATCGGGCTGCGCGGTGAGGCCAAGATTGTAGCTGAGGATGACTTGCAGCTCGTTTTCCGACAGGGGCAGTTCGTCGACTTCGGAGATGTTGTGGTCGCCCGCCCAGTGGACGACCAGACGGAACGTCGCCGGGGACGAGGCGAGAATTTCAAGAACGTGGAACGGATCGCGCGCAATCGTGACTTGCGCGCCAATCTGCTGGTTCGTGGACCAGGTCTGCAGAGCGAGATAAAGCGCCGTCAGGATTTGCGTAATGGTGAGAGGAGGCATGGTCAGCAGGAAATGACGTTGCGGCGCGGGACAGTTCGGGCACGTCCGGCGATAATCGAAACGCTCGGGTCTTTGCGCTGGATCGAGGGATCGATCGGGACGGTGCCGAGGGCCATCTTGTTCATCAGGTCGCGGAGCAGATCGCACTCCTTGGTGAACGGGTTCTTGTCGTCGGCAACGCCGCGGCGCTTGTAGAGCTGCTCGGCGACAAGTTTTTTACAGGCATTGAAGACGAAGGGCGGATAGTTCCCGTTTTCATCGGGCTGGAACGGCACCGAAACGCGCGTGCCGAGCAACCCGTCGATCATGCCGGAGGCATCGGTCGCGATCTGGGTGAAGAGCGCGTTGTCGATGACTCCGGCGTTGACGTCGTCCAGTGCCTGGGTGAAGAACTCCGCCGGGATGAGCCCGGATAGATCTGATTGTTGGACGTATTGCGACATGGCATCAAGTGAGGGTCGGGTGGTTGCCAATTACGGATATTGGGTCATGGCCGATCCGGCGCCGGTGCTGCCGAAGGCGAGATCGGAGAAGAGGTAGCCCGCGTTGTAGCGGCCGTAGGCTTGATAGAGAAACTCGTGCTTTTTGAACACGTGATCGCTATCGGGCTGCGTCAGCGCAGTGAGCACCGGATTCTTGTTCACCTGCCAAGCGATGGGCTTAAGCGAGAGGCCGAGTTCGAGGAGGAACCAGGCATTGGGTGTCGAACTCGCGTCAATCAGGGCGCTGGTCACGATCTGCGCCGTGCCCTTGTCGATGTTGGTCACCGCGGCGACCGAGCTGTTGCCCGCGTTGGCCTGAATGACGGTGTCGGCCACCAGGATTTGCCGGGCGATCGGTTCCTGGCCCGCGCCGACGACAAGGACCAGCTTGCGGCCAAGGTTCATCGGGCGGCCTGCGGCATTGACGCGACTCATCAGGTTCGCCCGCGCGGCACGGTAACTGTAGATGCTGAGCGGCGCATTGGTCTCCTGATTGCCGGTGCCGGTTTCCAGGATGTTAGTGAATCCCTTGTCGCCGGGAGTGCGAATCTTGTCCGCGGCGAAAAAGTTCGAACCGGTGTAGTCGACGGTGGAGAAGCCGGCCAGCAGAAGCGGGAAGACGCGAATGTCCTGATCGTAACGGGCGGCCTCACCGAGAGCGGTGAAGAACGGGTTGTAGATGCCGTAACGGTCGTTCTCGATGTCGCGCTGCCGGACGGCGACGGTGTCCTCGAACTCAAGATTCTCGATGGTCCAGTCGGAGGCGGCGAGATTCTTGATCTGGATTTCGTCGACGAGCTGGCGCATGCCGGGGATGGCCCCGAGCCAGACATATTTTTCCTCGTTGTTGCCGGAGGGCACGCGCAGGACGAAATCGTCGGAGACGGGGGTGGTGCCCTGGAGCGCATCGTCGAAAAGGACGCGGTAACCCCGGTAGAGGTCGGTGAGGTTGGCTTGATTGATTTGCATAGATGGTGGCGGTTTAGGTGGAGTTTTGGGTTAGAGAAGAGCTTTGAGCGCGGTGATATCGGCCTTCACTTTGTTGAGTTCGGCGATGAGACCCGAGATGGCGTTGGCCGCCGTGGCCGTGCTGCTGATGGCGGCAATGGTGAGCACGCCGGAGGCGGGCGTCGGAGCCGTACCGCCGGAGTCGTCGGTAATGGCGTCCTGCGTCTGGGTAAAGGCTATCGACTCGGCGCTTTCATAAAGCGCAAGGCGGGTGTCGACCCAGGCCTTGCCGTCGGTGTCGAGACCGAGAAAGACGCCGGCGATGATCTTATTGGTGCTGCCCGCGGCGATCTGGACGGTCTGCTCGTTTTCGACATAGCAGATCTGACCGACATTGCCGGCAGCCAGGGCATAGGCCGCGGAACTGCGGCTCGAGTTCTCGTATTTGAAGACGCCACGGCGGACCCGGATGCTCAGCGCGCCGCCGACCTCGTCAGCGGAATTGTTGACATCGTATTCAGCACGGCCCACGACTTCGAGGCCCGCGCCGTCGGTGGCGTAGGTGGCAAAGCCGGAGGAGGTGAGCGCGATGAGGGTGCCGACGTAGAGGGTGGTCAGCGCCGCAACGGGGAGGTAGAGAAACTCACCCGCACGTTCGGGTGTGTCGATGGGTTGGAAGACAGTTTGACTCATAGGTTTTTTTTGGGGGTTGGAGGTTAGGGTTTAAAGGAGGGTGACGGAGGCGGCTTTTTCGGCGTTGAGGGTGGTGAGATATTTCTCCTCGCTAAGATTGAGATTTTTCACGATGAGCTTTTGCGCGGCGGTGAGCGCGGTCACGCGCCCCGGCTCGTTGGGTCTGGCGGGGTTGCCGCCCTGGCGCGCGGCCAGCGGTACGGCGCCGACGGGCAGGCGGTCGATCATCGAGCGGAGGAGGGCAACGGGTGTGGTGCGAATTTCCTCGGCGTTGAGGGGAACGACTTTGCCCTGGGTGGCGGCGAGGGTGAGGAGGCCTTCCTTTTCGATCTGGTCGATCCGGGCTTCGACCCCGAGCGGACGGCTGTCGTCGCCGGGATCGGTGTCGGCAGGCGCGGGGGCCTTGAATTGGTCGACCATCGTGGCGATATCGGCATCGGTGGCGGTGTCGGGGAGATCGACGCCGAGCTTTTGCAGCAGGGCGACAAGAAGGCCGCGATAATCGACGGCATCCCCTTGAGGGGCGGCGTTGGGGGTGGTGTTTTCCATAGGTGATTGGGGACTGGTTTGGGGTTGAAGGAACGAGGCGTTGTAAAAGGTTAGGTCACGGACTGCGCCCTGGCGGCAGAGGGCGACTGAGTGGAGGAAGACGACCTCGCCGCGGTCGTCGAGCTTCGGCGTGGGCGAGAGGTCGTGGTAATTGGTGGCGTACTTTTTGCCCGCGGGCGTCCACTCGATGTCGACGAGGTAGAGGCCGTCGTGGGGGATGACGACCGGCGTGCCGTAGCCGGCCACTTCCACCGGATCGGCCTGGTAGGTTTCCGAGCCGGGGACGGTCTGGTGATTAAAGTCGATCTGGATGCGGTCGTAGCCGAGTCGCGCCTGATTGACAGCGAGCCGGGCGAGCGTTCGCGGACCGACCGTGACGGGGCCTTTGACCGTTTCGTTAACGCCCCAGTTGAGCAGCTTCAACCGCGTGGGGAGTTCCTTCACGGTCAGCGCGCCGTTGGCGATGCGAAAGGAGAGAAGCTGTCCGCGCAGGACGCGCGGCTGGGCAATTTGGGCGTTGAACATGGCCGGAGCATGCAACAAACGATTCCCGGCTGTCTTGGCGTCCTGCGCGGCTCTGCTGTTTGATTCAGGACATTATTTTTGGACGGAATTACGGAATTAACGGAATTTTTTTAACAGAGAAACAGGAGGGCAGGCCCTCAATTTAGATTCCGTCATCCCGAGCTTGTCGAGGAATCGGCTCGGTCTGCCTCTTTTCCCGTTGCCTACGTAACACCCGGCTGCTTACCTCAAGCCGTGACTAAAGGTGAATTGTTCTCGCTGATCCAGAAGGCAAGTTTGATACCTGTTCCGGTCATTATCGAAGAAAATGAAGAGGATATGAATCGGAATTTCTTTGACGGAGAGTTAGAGCAATTCCTTGCCACCTCAAAAGCTCTCGAAACTACAGCGATCTTCGTTCAGGAAAATTCATTTGAAGAAGAAGACTTTCTGTACAGTCCGGACGAGGATGAGCAAGACGAAGAAAGCGAAGATTCCGAAATTGATCTCGCCGCTCTGTCTCCCGCCCTTTCTAAATACAAAAAATACATTGGCCAGAACTACTCATTTTGCCTTGTTGCAAAGGGTGGCGTAGGCGATCTCCGACTCATTGTTGACCAAGACTGGGTAAAAGACTTTGAGAACGAATGGGAACGCGCTGTGGGAAAAGTCGTCATTAAGAAGTTCAAGGCACGTAATAACTAGTGTTTTCGCGTCGGGATCGGCCATGAAATGGCTTCCGCAACTTGGGAACGAGGTAAAAAGACTGGGCTGCAACTCACGGGCAATTACCGCCCCATCCTTCATCCCTCATATCGCCGTCCAGTACTCAGCGCGGACTTTGGGATTGTCCCAATAACCGGGGTCATCGGCGCAGCGGTCATAATGGGTCCAGTAGCTCTCGAGATTGATGGTATAGAGTTTGGGCGCGACGCGCGCACCGCCGACGAACCCGCCTCGGATAAGCCGCCGCAGGGTATCGGTGCGGCTGCCGAGGCCAAGCTTGCGGCTCAGGCCGCTGTTGACCCGCTCGAATCGTTCCCAGGTGCGCGGCTCGAGGCGGTAGAGACCTTCGCCGTTGGGGACGACGTTGCACAGGATCAATTCGGGCGGCGTATGCGGGTTCGTGCCCCTGGGCACAAAGAGACTGGGCGCAATTTGCACCATCTTATCGGTGACTCGGGCCGCGGCACCAGCTTTGGCCCCGGAGGTCTTGAATCGGGCTCGGACCGGTTTTTTCGTGTTACGTCGCTTGCGGATGATTTTCTCAAAATTTCGTTTCATGGGTTTGGTTTCTATATTACGTTATGAATCCATTCCGCTGTCGGCTCGTCGGAAAGCCGTTCGTGGAAATGAGTCCGCAAAGTTAAATCGGCACTTCCGCGAAAAAATAAAGTGGGATTGCTAATTTTTTTGCGGATTGGTTAAAAAAGCGGAATCAACCGCCAGAGCCGCGCAGGACGCCAAGACGCGGAAAGCCGGTGAGCGTTACGGTGCGGCCATGTTCATTGCCCAAGCCGTACCCGCGCCCGTCGTCACCTCGAACGAACAGGCAGTCTTCTTTTTCCTTTTGGCTGGCTCCCTCGCCTTTCTCCTCTGGTGCGGGGTCAGTATCATCACGATCATCGCGACGCTCCGGCGCAGGCCGAGCATCGAGGCCGAGTTCGCGACCAAGAACGATCTCTCCGCACTGAAGGCCGAGTTCCATCGCGAGATCGGCAAGATCGAGGGCACCACCAACATCATCTTCCACAAGATCGACCAACTCTCCACGTCGGTCACCAAGTCGTTTGGCGACATTCAGCGCGATCTCGGCCGCCTGGAGGGGCCGCTCAAATGAGCGCACCAGACCAGGCCCGACGCGCGGAGGACCTCCGCCGGGCGGTGCTTGACTTTCTGTGTGCCCGTCAAGCCGTCGCTTTCGAGGCCGGAGTGATCCTGGATCGGATTGTCCGTTCGCGCGTACTCGATTTCCATCCCGACCCGGACGAGTTTGCCGCCGCGCTTACTTTCCTGGAAAATTTTTCACCCGAACCGCTGATCCTCTTCAAGCGCGCGCTTCTCGGCAGCACCCGATTTTACCAGGCCACCAGCGCCGGTGTCCTGGCCTTCGAACGCGACGCACTCAACCCGTAAAGGAAAAAGACCATGCCCAGCAAACCCTTCTACATGTCCCTCACCATTGTGAGCGGACTCGTCCACCTCTTCATCACACTAGCCGCCGTATTCGGCGTCAACCTCGGCGACCAGACCGATGCGATCACCAAGACCATCGAGCAGTGCACGCTTGCCGCGGGTAGCTTCCTCGCCACGTTTTCGACGATCGTCGGACGCATCCGCGCCCGCAAGTCGATCACGTTTGGCACAGCGCAGGCGCCGCTTAAAATGCTGCTGATCCTGGCTTCGATGCTGTCCCTGTCGCTCACAGGTTGCGCGACGCAAAGCTCGTCCGCGACGGCTGTGGAAAGTTATGCTGCGGAAGCAGCCGGCGTCGCCGCCACCACGGCGACCGTCGAACTGGTGGGCGGAAAAAGCGGAGGTCCGACCAAGGCTGCCATCGCCACCGATTTTCTGACCGTGGCCAATGCGGGCTATACCATCGTTGCTTCCGGAAACCTGACCACGGCTCAAATCGACGCGATTTTCGAGAGCTTCAAGTCGGACGCGAACACGACTTCTTTTGACACTATCGCCGGGGAGATCGCGCAGCAGCTGGAGCTTTATCTGCAGGCCAATCCGAACATCAACGCGCAGGAAGTCATTACCTCCTTCTTTCAGGGCGTCCAACTCGCGGCTTCGGCCCTTGGCGGAACAGCCCCGGCTACGACGGGGACATCCGCTACCGCCAACTAATCTCGCTCAGAAACAGGATCCCCATGACTGCCGCGATCATCGGACTTGTCGGCTCGGCCATCACGGCTTGCGTCGGCATCTGGAGGCTTTTCAGCAACGATTCGGCCGCTGAAAACACACCTCAGATGCAGGCCACCGCCGAGGCCCAACAGCAGGCTGATTTCGACACCAAGGCCACACAAGCCCATGCCAGAGGTGATCTTAACGAAATCCGCGACCTCGAATCGGAATAAGTCCCATGCGTCCTCTTTCTCCTATCCTCGCGGTGCTCGCTTTTAGCCTCGCCGCCTGCGGCACGAGCATCCCGCCGCTTATTGAAAGCAACATACCCAGCTTCGACGGCAAGGTTCAGGATTCGGGCGTGATCTCGCTCGTGCCCGGCGGCCAGCTCGTCACGCCCCATTGGCGCGATCGCTACAACGGCATGATCGCCGTTTACGGAAAACGTTTCACTCCACCGCTCCAGACCGACGACGGCATCCTACCGGCCGGTCCCGGCAACACCGCCGCGCAATACTTCATCGACAACGAACACGCCGTGAAATTCGACCTGATGAACGAGTGGCGCAAAGCCACAGCAGGCATCTCCGCTGACGTCGTAAAAACTCAACCCGCGCCGACATCCTCAAAATGAAATTTTTCGCTGCAATCCTCGTTATGCTCACTCTGATTTCCAGCCAGGCGCGGGCGCTCATGGTCACCGCCACCAGCTACTCCTGGCGCGAGCCGCAGCACCATCGCTATGGTCGACTCAACGCCCTGGGCACGCGGCTCGACGACTCGCAGATCGCCGCCGATTGGCGTTTCTATCCGCCCGGCACGGTGATGTGGATTCAAGGTCTCGGCTTCCGCACGGTGACCGACCGGGGCAGCGCCGTGAGGGGTCCTCATCACATCGACATCCATTTTTCGTCCCTGGCTGCGATGCGCTCCTGGGACACCCGCCGCGTTCGCATCCGAATCTTGAGAAAACCATGAATTATTCCACTCCCACCGGCTCGAATCATTTTGAACTCGAGTCGCTCCGACTCGAGGCGGTGACCGCCTGCGTCGGCTTCGACGATCTGCTCAACGTCACGCTTCCGCTCAATCATCCCCAGGTCGACACGATGATCGTGGTGACCAGCCACGAAGACCGCGCAACCCAGCTCGTCGCGCAAAAGCATGGCGCGATTTGTGTGCAGACCGATCTCTTCCGCAAAAACGGGCGCAACTTCAACAAGGGCGCGGCGATCAATGCCGGCATGGGGCGTTTCCAGTACCACGGCTGGCGGCTGCATCTTGATAGTGACATCATTTTGCCTGACAATTTCCGCCGCGTTCTCTTCAACCACACAGCGCTGGACCGCTCGTGCATCTATGGCGCCGACCGCGTCGATATCGTCGGCCTCGGCGAGCTAGGGCAGTTGCGCGACCGGTGGCTCAAATCGCCGCAGGCCGCGTGGAGCTTCCTGGTCGACCCAGCCCATCAGCGTCCGATCGGCAGCCGCTATGTCGACACGCTGCGCGGTTACGTTCCGCTCGGATTTTTTCAACTTTGGCACGCGACCCATCAGCATCCCTATCCGTGGAGCCTCGGCACCGCCGAGCACGACGACATTCTCTTCGCCGATCAATGGCCGCAGAGCCGGCGCCGGCACCTGCCGACGGTTGCGACCTATCATCTCTGCGCACAATCACCGGCCATGGGCGAGAACTGGGACGGCGTGCGCAGGCAACCGAGGATCAACTGACCATGGACCACCGCACGCTCGACCATATCGCCACGCTGATTTCCGCTGCGCAGGACAAGGCGCGCGCGTTCATGTCCGCCATCGCGCAATCGAATCGGCTGCCCTCAGGCTGGTACGTCAGCATCATCTCGGGCCTGCGCACCTATGCCGAGCAGGAGATTCTCTATCAGCAGGGCCGCACCACGCCGGGCCCCATCGTTACCAACGCGCCAGCGGGCTACTCGAATCATAATTTCGGCACCGCGTTCGATCTCGGCATCTTCAACGCCGACGGCCAATACATCGACGACCTGCCCGATCGTGGCATCATGACTCAGGCGCAAGTCTCATTCTATTACCGTTCGCTTGCGCCCATCGGCAAGGCCCTTGGTCTCACCTGGGGCGGTGACTGGGAATCGATCGACGACGAGCCTCACTACGAACTCAATCTCTGGCCGGGCCTGAGCGAAACCGAGTGCTTGGCCAAACTGCGCGATCTCCATGACCACGGGGAACCAATCGAATTAAAGTAGTCGATCGGAGAGCAGTTCTTAAGAGCATGTTTGGAAAGTCATAAAAAGTAGTGTAAGAAAATGAGTGCCGGTAAAAGGCAGTTATCCGACTGGCCCAACCGCCGCCCGGCAGAACGCGATCAAAGCGTGGGTTCCCGATTACGGCACCAGGCACATGCACCCTGGCTTTAATCCGCTGTACAAATCTCGATAAAATCCCAAGGTTACAATTCCCCCCATGGCATCTTCCGAGCCGAACAAACCCAGCCCGGGCGGCTGGATCACCGATGGCATAGTTCTGACCATCGCCACCTTGATTGCCGCGGTGGGCAATTATGTTTTTCAGGCTGTCATGATGCGCCATCTCTCCTGGAGCGAATTTGGTTACCTCAACGCCACGCTCAGCCTGATTCTTTTTACCGGAGTGCCGCTGACCGCGGCCAGCCAGGCGCTGACTCATCATCTCGCCCAAGTCCGCGCCTTTGATGACGCGGAAAAAATCGCGCAGTTACAAGCGGCGAGCCTCAAACTCCTGCGCTATCTGACTTGGGTCCTCTTCGCGATATGCGCGCTTTTGCTGCTGCCGGTCAGCGACTATCTCCGCTTTCCGCGCATGAGCCTCGCCTGGGCGGGGCTGCTTTTGATTCCCGTCAATCTGTGGAGCACGCTCGGCGGGTCGTGGTGCGCCGGCTTGAGTCGATTTCACCTGCTGTCGCTGCTGCTGATTTTGGGTTCCGTCGTGCGCCTCGTAACGGGAACTCTTGCGGTCAGCTTTTATCCGTGGGCCGAGTCGGGCATCAGCGCAAGCATCTTTGCGGGGCTCATTCTGGCCTCCATCGCCGTCTTTAGTCCCCACCATGCCACCGTCGCGAGTCTGCGACAGGTATTATTCCAGCGCGACTGGCTCGATTATGGGGCGGCATCGCTGGCCGTGGCCTTCGGCGCGTTCGTGTTTCTGCAAGGCGACCAGATCATCGCCCAGCGCCATTTCCCGGGCGAGGAACTGGGCCGCTACAGCGGAGCAGGACTGCTTGGCCGCACGGTCGTCTGGGCCAGCCTGCCGGTTCTCACCGTCTATTTCACCCGCCGCTCCGGCCACCATTGCACGTTTTCCTCGCCGACGCCGCTGCTCGGAATTTATCTCGCCATGATCGGTGCGAGCGCCCTAGGCATCTTTTTGCTGCGGATCCCCCTGTTACAGCTTCTTCTTGGCGTCCACGATGCGGAATTGGCCAGCCTGACAACCCGCTTTGCCCTGGTCATGGTTCCCATCGGCATCCTACAAGCAATGGGCTGTCATTACCTCGCGGCGCGGCGTTTGCCGGAATGCCATCTGTTCGGCGGCTGTGGCCTAATCTACGCTGTCACGCTCTTCCTCTTTGGACAAACCCCCAGTTTGATGTTGAACAGAATGGGAGGAGTCGCAACGGCCTCAGTCGTGATCCTGGGCCTTGTCTCGGTAATGCGCCGAAGTAAAAATGGCTCCCGTCCATGAGTCGCGTTTTGGTCATCTGCCACTGGCGATTGGGCGACATTGTCGCCAATCTCCCCGCCGCCCGATTTTTGGCTGAGAGCGGCCATCAAGTCGATTTCTGCTGTTACCGGCAATATCACTCGATCTTCGGGACTGTTTCCTATTGTCGCCCAGTGGGCCCGGAGGCGCTCCGTCGGCAAGGCGACTATGCGCGCGTCTATACGCTCGAAATCACCCGCCTCGAATATGACGCCTGGCGCGCCTCGCGGAAGAAATGGCGCGACTACGTCTACGGAAGATATCCCGAGCTTGAACCGGCACGGCTGAAACCTCCTTTTTTCGACCGCATGCCCTCGGTCGCCGAGTACCAGCTTCCGGAACACTACAACCTGGCATCCCCTTTCGGCATCAGCCAGGTCACGGTCGTGCACGCCGGTTGGTTCCGGCAACAATGCGAATCACTCTCGCCCGGGCCCTGGTACGTTCTCACCGACCGACGAATCGGACGGTGTCACGACTGGGGCACGCCGCTCCATGCCCTCTCGCTGGATCACCTGCCCGGGCTGATCGCCGGGGCCTCCGTCTTCGTTACCATCAATTCCGCCCCGAACATCATTGCTTCGGGTGTACGTGCCTCGTGGTACAAGGTCGACGAACCCGGCTTCCACGGCCAGGACAACTACGAGGCCCCCGGTCAGATCATCCTGCAACAACCGCGCGAATTGGAGCGACGCAGTTGGCGCTTCTGGGTCCACTATTGGCGCAGAAAGCTCATGGGGATCGATACCAGCAGCGATGCGGGAAGCTAGGGCGCACAAAATGAGACGGGTATGTTTTCACACCGGGAATTGCGTCAGGGTGCCAGTCCCCTTTTTCTCCTGGATCACTATGAAACCTGTTTTGAACTATCTTCTGGTCATTTTACTTCTAACTATCAGGGGCCTCTCAGCGACGGCCCAAGAGCCCCAAATCCCTGCCAGTGCATGGGAACAACACCCGGAAGGTGTTGCACTCGCCCTCATGTTGACCAAACGCACTGAATATAATCAACAGACTACTTAGTTGACGCTGTACGTGAAAAACACATCAAATAATCCCGAGGTGCTGATGGGCGGGGTTTCGGCTATCTTTTTTTATTTGGATAGCAGCGGCAACCCAGTGACCTTGAGTAACCATGATCATCCGAATCAGCCCTGGAAAGACGTTATCGAAAGTAATCAGCGGTTGAGGATCATTTTGGCAGGTAAAATCAGGGCGACTAGCACAGAGGTTACAACCGACGAGATTGCTTTGATAAAAACCCATACAGTCCAATGCAAAATCATGCTCATTGACCCGGCTACCCAAAAAGAAGTGGCGGTCGTAGGCTCTCCCCAATTACTGAACCCGCAATCGCTCTAGGATGGCCTCTGCGGGGCTTTGAGGAAAAATGGGACAGGCACCTTTTCGATTTTGAAAGGAATCTTCAAATGCCCTTGCAGTTGCCCTATCCTGACCACGCGCCCTGACTGCTCCACGCCATCGCCGTCCCAAAATGACCTATTTCCGCTTTCATCTCATCTTCAATCTGCTGCTGCTGCTCGTCGGTGATTTGCATCGCCTTTCATCTCACCTCTGAGACCGAATGTCAGTTAGTGTTAACAGGCCCTAGGGTATGCGGGTGTTTCGGGCGCGATCGGGGATGTAGGGGGTGAGGTCGATGGTCGGGCCATTGCCCGAACTGAGCGTGATGCGAAGCGGCTCGAGACTCTCGAGGGTGATGAACTTGAGCTGCGGGTCTTCCCGGACAAGTTCGGCCCGCTGCGAAATCTCGTACGCACCGTTGGGAAAAAAGGGCTCGGTCTTGAGGCAAAACTGGCCGGTGGGCACGGTGTGGGAATAGCCGGAGGCGTTGACCACCCGGGCAAGGCAGGCAAAGTTGTAGGAGGCCAGAAGGCTATTGGGCCGTTCGATGGGGTCCTCCATATAAAAATCGTAGGAAAGCAGGACGACAAAACGGTCGCCGGGCTTGAACAAGGGGCGGACGCGGTCCCAATAACGGTCGAAATCGCCCGAAAAGAGAAGCTCGCGGTTCATCGTCATGGCGCTGAGCGTCGGCGGCAGAGGGTAAAGAAAAAGAGGCAAGACCATAATGCTCGTGCTGAACAGCACGGTGAGCTGCCGGACGCGCCGCGTCATGCCGGGCTGGCGCACGAGAAGAAAGAGGTGAAGGAAAAACTGGAACTGGACAATTTCACGAAACGGCCAGCGCATCGACTTGAGGACGGGGACGTGGGCCATGATTTCGGTGAACCAAAGCGGCCGGCCAACCATAAACGCGCCGAAGAGAACGAGCCCTGCGCTGATCAGGTCGAGGCCGCGCCACCGATCCCGGCTCGCCAGCGCGGGAATCAGGCACCAGGCCGCCGCGCAAGAGCCAAAGGCAAGCGGGTAGGTGATGTGCGCGTGCTCGGGTGGATGAAAGTACCAGAGCGCCATGCCGACAAAGACCGAGGTGGGAAGGAGCAGCGGCGGGATCTTGTGTTGCGCCATGTCGTAAACCGGCACGCCCTGCGCGCGCGCGCTGGAGAAGAACCCTTCCAGCATCGGCAGAAAAAGTGGAAGGATAAAGAGCAAAGCCAGGGCGTAACCAGCGATCCAGCAGCCCAAGGGCAGCCAAGACTTGCGCCAGATGCTGACGCCAAGCGCGAACAAGCTGAGAAAAATGGTGTTGGAAATGATGGCCAGCGGATGGCCGCCCAGGATTTGATGGAGCGAAAAAAGCGCGACCAACCCGATCCCGTTGCGCCACTTTTTCTGCAGGATGCCCAGCGTCAGCCACGGCAGCGCGGCATAGGTGGCGGTATAATTGAGCCAGCTTGCACCCAATGTCAGAATGGCGACGCTGTAGGTGAAGCTCATCGT
>Ga0206881_10089_pt1 | contig 29834 bp, 27 predicted proteins | sample Alteio_BWOrgCont_3_FD_152867 | JGI IMG/M metagenome (GOLD analysis project Ga0206881, IMG submission 152867) | Enriched cells from forest soil in Barre Woods Harvard Forest LTER site, Petersham, Massachusetts, United States -... | ecosystem: Environmental > Terrestrial > Soil > Temperate forest >...
TTCTTATGGGCACCTTTCCCCGCGGCAGCCAGGATGCCGCCCTGGGTGCGGGCGTCGGCACCTACTTTAATGAGTGTTGGACCGGCTGCGAATACCTCCTTTCCTCCCTTCTGATGTGGGAAGGGATGATCGACAAGGCGCTGGCCGAGGTGCGGACAGTCGATGCGCGCTACGACGGTGCCAAGCGCAACCCATGGAACGAAGTCGAATGCGGCAGCTACTATAGCCGCGCCATGTCGAGCTACGGCGTCTTCACCGCCGCCGAGGGTTTCACCTATGACGGTCCCCGCGGCGCCATGGGCTTCGCTCCCCGCGTCAACCCCGACGACTTCAAGGCTGCCTTCACCGCCGCCGAGGGCTGGGGCAGTTTCAGCCAGAAGCGGACCGGCGACTCCTTTTCCGCCCTCCTCGATCTACGCTACGGCAAGCTCCGCCTGAACACCCTGGCCCTTCTCCCCGGCGTCGGCCAAGGCAAGGTTCCCTCCGTTACCGTCGATGGCCAGCCGGTCCCAGCCCAGTGTTCCCTCGATGACGGCCAGTTGGTGATTCATTTCTCCCCCGATCTAGTCGTTAATGCGGGCCAGAAGCTGGCTGTCGCGCTCCATTAGAGGGGGGAGTGAATTGACCTAAAAATAATTTTTGAAAAATAACTTGCACTATACCAACCAGTCAACTAAGTTGCCCTTGTGAAACAGGAAAGCGAATCCAAGCGAAAGCTCCTCGAAACCGCCATGCAGATGATCTGGGAGAGCAGCTACGGCTCCGTCAGCGTCGATGACATTTGCACCAGGGCAGGCGTCAACAAGGGGAGCTTTTATTATGCTTTCAAGTCCAAATCCGATCTGGCCGTGGCGGCGTTTGAGCGCCACTGGGAGAATAAGCGTCCGTTGATGGACAAGATTTTTTCGCCCCAGATTCCTCCTCTGGAGCGGTTGGATAACTATTGTCAGTCGATCATCAATAGCCAGAAGGAGAAATACCAGAGTTTCGGCAAGATGCTGGGCTGTCCCTTTTGCTCGGTGGGCAGCGAACTGAGCACCCAGGACGAAAAGATTCGCCTGAAAGCCGACCAGATGACCCAACGCATGCTGAAATATATCGAATCCCTCGTGCGTGACCTCGCGGCGGCGGGCCTGATCGAGGTGAAAGACACGACGGAACTTGCCCAGGAAATTTACTCCTATGTAACTGGCGTGCTGATGCAGGCCAAGATCGAAAATAACGTTAATCATGTCGAGCGCCTGCAGCATGGCGTCATGCGCTTGCTCGGCATCAAACAACTTACAGCCGCAGCTGCTTAACCTTTTTTTGCTCATTCGCTATACCGACCAGTCAACTAAAACTTTGAAACGAATCAATTAAAACTAACTCGAAAGGAAATCACCATGATCTACCAAATCACTAACGTAAAGACCAAGACGAAACCGTTACCCACCATTAGCCGAGATTTTCTCAAGGCCAGGCACATTCAGGCCCATGTGAAAGAAATGGCTGCTGATGGATTGGCACCCACCGAAGGCTACCTTTGGAGTCCAATGACTCCTGGTCCCTATCTGGTTCCGATCACCCGCTGGATTGAATAACTCTCTTCTTCTTACCTCAACCAACCAACCAACGAAAAAATCATGAAAAAACTAGAAGGAAAAGTCGCTGTCGTCACCGGAGGCTCCAAAGGAATCGGAGCCGGAATCGCCAAACAACTTGCCGCCGAGGGCGCGGCGGTTGTCGTCAACTACTCATCCAGCAAAAAAGGCGCGGACCTCGTCGTCGCCGAAATCACGGAAAAAGGCGGCAGGGCCATCGCCGTGGCGGCGAACGTGGCCAAGAAGTCGGAAATCGAGAAACTCTTCGTGGAAACGAAGAAGGCCTTCGGCCAGGTCGACATTCTCGTGAACAATGCTGGACTCTATGAATTCCTGCCGCTTGAAGGCGTGACGGAGGAGCACTTCCACAAGCATTTTGACCTGAACGTGCTCGGCCTGCTTCTTACCACGCAGGAAGCGGTCAAGCATTTCGGCGACAAGGGCGGAAGCGTCATCAATCTCAGCTCGGTGGTTGGTCGCAACGCCGTTCCCGGCGCGTCGGTCTACTCCGCCACCAAAGGAGCGGTCAACTCGATCACGCAGGCGTTGTCCAAGGAACTCGGGCCGAAAAAAATCCGCGTGAACGGCGTCGCTCCCGGCTTGGTTGTGACAGAAGGCACGTCCGTATTGGGCGTTTCCGATTCGGAGAACGACTTTCATAAGGCGTTCGTGGCCCAAGCCCCGGTTGGCCGAGTCGGTCAGCCGCAGGATATCGCCACGGTCGTCTCCTTCCTCGCTTCCGACGACTCCGCCTGGGTCAGCGGTGAAACTTGGTATGTCGCCGGTGGATATCAGTAAACCCGTCCGAGAAATTCGGGGCTGGTACGGCGAACCCACCAGTCCCGACAACTCTTTTTTCCTCAATTATGAATACACCCACTCTTATTGCCCCCGAATATAAAGAGGGCTTCCAAGTCGGATTTCATGAAGGTCTCGAGCAGGCTCGTCTGCAATCGAAGGATAAAGAACCCGCGGCCTTGCCGAAGAAGGAAGAGGAGACCCCCTCTTCACCTCGTCCAGGCAATTTTCGCCAGACCATGCGGAACCTGGTGAGCAATCGGATTCTCCAAGTGGTGGCAGGAATCGTGGTGCTCCTCCTGCTCGGTTATTTCATCTACACCGCGACTATTTACGAATCGACCGACGATGCCTACACCACGGGACATATTCATAATATATCTTCGCGCGTGTCCGGCACGGTGATCGCCGTGCGGGTCGACGATAACCAGATGGTCCACCAGGGCGACGTGTTGGTTGAACTTGATCCGACCGATTACCAGGTGCATGTCGACCAGGCACACGCCGATTATGAAACGGCGAAGGCCAACCTGGCCCGCGCTCAGATACTTTTGGCCACCGGTGCGGTCTCCAAGCAGGATTTCGACACATATGACAGCGCCTGCGAGGTGGCAGCGGCCAAACTTAAGGACGCCGAGGATCAACTGACCTACTGCACCATCCGTGCGCCTTCCGACGGACGGATTGGCAGCAAGACGGTCGAAACGGGCAACCGGATCAATGCCGGATCGGCCCTCATGGCGGTCGTGGAAGATGTCTGGGTGACGGCCAACTTCAAGGAGACCCAGCTCGGTGAGATGCGCCCCGGCCAGCTGGCGGAGATCACCATCGATGCCATTCCGGGTAAAACCTTTCGCGGTTTCGTGGACAGCTGGTCGCCCGGTTCCGGTTCGACCTTTGCCCTGCTACCGCCCGACAACGCCACGGGCAACTTTACCAAAATCGTCCAGCGCGTTCCGGTGAAAATCCGTTTTGCCCCGGCCTCAATCCAGGGTTACGAGAACCGGATCGTTCCGGGACTCTCCTGCGAACCGAGTGTCCTGCTGCGTGGAGGCATTCCCAATCGTTCCACCCCGCTCGACCCGCAAACGGAATCGATTCCCGTGACGGCGTCCCGCTAATGAATCTACGGCCATGGAAAAGGTTCCTTACCAAAAATGGCTGGCTCTCTTCGGAGCGATGCTGGGCGCGTTCATGGCGATCCTCGACATCCAGATCACCAACTCCTCCCTGAATGACATCGCCGGAGCGCTCGGCTGTTCGCTCGACGAGGGTTCCTGGATTTCGACCGCCTACCTGGTGGCCGAAATCGTTGTCATCGGAACGACGGCTTGGCTCGCCCGGGTTTTCTCGATCAAGCGCTACATTCTTTTTAGCACGGTCGCCTTTGTCCTCTGCTCGATTCTTTGCGCCTTTGCGCAAAACCTGAACATGATGATCGTCAGCCGGGTCCTCCAGGGGTTGACCGGCGGAGCGCTCATCCCTCTGGCGATGACGGTTAATCTCCTGACCATGCCACCCCGGCTGCACCCGGTCGGCAGCGCCATCTTCGGCATGACGGCCACCTTTGCTCCCGCCATCGGGCCGACCATCGGCGGCTGGTTGACTGACAATTACGGCTGGCAATGGATCTTCTTCATTAATGTTTTTCCCAGTGTGCTGATGTTCTTCCTCATCGCTACCTATCTGGAAGCGGACAAGCCGCAGATCGGGTTGCTCAAGGAGGGCGACTACTGGGGCATCTTCGCCATGGCCATCGGCCTCGGTTCGCTGGAATACGTTTTGGAGGAAGGCGAACGCAAGAACTGGTTCGGCAACGTGCTCATCGTCCGTTTGGCCGTGGTGGCCGTCATTTTCATTGCCATCTTTATCGCCATCGAACTCACGGCCCGGAAGCCCTTCGTCAATCTGCGCGTCTTTCGCCACCTCCGGTTTACGCTTTCCTGTTCGGTTCTGGGCGCCCTGGGTCTGGCTCTCTACGGCACGGTCTATCTCATCCCGCTCTACCTGGCTCAGGTCCAGGGTTACAGCGCTCTCCAGATTGGAGAGACTCTCATGTGGGTCGGCCTGCCACAACTCATCATCCTTCCTTTTGTTCCGAAGCTGATGAAGGTGGTCGATCCACGAATCCTGGCTGGGATCGGCCTCCTCCTTTTTTCCGGGAGCTGTTTCATCGACGCCTTTCTTTCCCCCGACTTCGCCATGGACCAATTCCGCGTCTCCAACATCGTACGGGCACTTGGTCAGCCGCTCATCTTCGTCCCCTTGCTCAGCATGTCAACGGAAGGACTTCCCCGTAGCGAAGCGGGCTCGGCCTCGGCTCTCTTCAACATGACGCGAAACATCGGCGGGTCCATCGGCATCGCCCTGCTCTCGACCATCGTGACGCAACGGGAGCATCTCCATTCCGTGCGCATTGGGGAAACGGTGACGACCTACATGCCTGCCGTCCAGGCGCGCCTGGCAACACTTACCAACCTGTTCGAGACAAAAGGGCTTGACCCAGCCACCGCAAGTGGTTACGCGCTCACCGAGTTGAACCACTCGGTGCAAACCCAGGCCTATCTCATGGCTTACAGCGATGCCTTCTTCGTCATCGGGACGGCGCTGCTCCTGAGCGGAATTAGCCTCTTTTTCCTGCCCAAATCCCATGCCATGCAGGGCGGCATGGCCGCTGCGCATTGAACCCGGACTACCCTAGCGATGTTATTTCGGAGTAGACCGAAGGATAAGCCAGATTACGTTTTGCTTTGTTGAAATGGGATCATCCGACATGAGGCAGGACCTTGTGCAGGCTCACGGTGTCGCCGTCCTCGGTTTTCAATTCGCGGAAAACAACGGTGGAGAGAATCGTCCATCCACCCAGAACGAGGAACGCCTGGTGGATGCCGTGAATCATTTCCGGCGCGGTGGTATGAAGGCGGTCGGGAATGAAGAACGCCGTGGCCAGCGATGCCACCGCCACACCAAAACTGATCGCCATCTGCTGTGTCGTGCTCGCGATGGTGCTGGCGCCGCTGGCCTGTTCCTCGGTGACATCGGCATACACCAGCGTGTTCATGCTCGTATATTGCAGCGAGGTGAAGAACCCATAGACAAACAACTGTACCACGATGAGCCACACCGGCGTCCCCGCGCCGATGGTCGCGAACAGGATAATGAGCAGGCCGAGAATGACAGTGTTGGAAATCAAGACGCGTCGGTAACCCAAATACCTCAAAATGCTCGGCATCGCCATCTTAAGGCTCATGGCGGCCACCGCCTGAGGCACCATGAGGAGGCCGGATTGAATCGGCGTAAACCCGAGACCCACCTGGTAGAGGAGTGGAAAAAGAAAGGGAATTCCGCCAATGCCGAGGCGGGTGAAATAGCTGCCGCTGACCGATGCGCGAAAGGTCCGAATACGAAACAAGGCCAACCGGAGCAAGGGGAACCGGGTCCGGGTCGCCCGCAGCCCGTAACCGGTGAGAAGAAAGGCCGAAATTGCCAACAGCCCAAAAATGGCGGGCCAACTCAGCGTGTGCTCGCCAAACACTTCCAGCACATACGACAACAGACCGACGCCGGAGCCAAACAGGATAAGCCCGACGGTATCGAGCGGATGGGAGTGTTCTCCACGATAGTCCGGGAGAAGCCGCCAGACCAGATACAAACCGAGCAGGCCAACCGGCAGGTTGATGAAAAAGATGACTCGCCAGTGCAAGTACGCAACAATGAAGCCACCGGCGATGGGCCCGAGCATGGGACCAATCAGGCCGGGTATGGCTACGAAGCTCATGGCGCGGATGAGTTCTGATTTGGCGAAAGTCCGGACCAGAGTAAGCCGGCCCACGGGCACCATCATGGCTCCGCCGCAGCCTTGCAGAATGCGGCACGCGACGAGCACGTGAATGTTGTTCGAGAGACCGCAGAACAGCGATCCCAAGGTGAAGAGGCCAATCGCGGACGAGAACACCCGGCGCGTGCCGAAGCGATCCGCCATCCAGCCGCTGATCGGAATAAAGACCGCTAGGCTCAACGTGTAGCTGGCCAGCACAGCTTTCATGCTGAGCGGGGCGACGGCCAGCGCCTTGGCAATAGCCGGGACGGCCGTGTTGAGAATCGTCGTGTCGAGCGATTGCATGAAGAAGGCCACCGCGACGAGCCACGGTAAAAATCGTTTTACGGATTCGCCCGTCACCGTGGGGGCTGCGCTGAAATTGGTTGGACTCATTTTTGAACCCGATTGAACCGTCACGAATCCAGCCCTGACAAGCAGGCGGGACGAATTTGGAGGAGAAGACAGTTACGGGAACTTCCAGTTTCATCATCGCGATTCACTGAGTCAATCCAATGACGTCGCTCCGTGTCGTGATGGAAAGGGCCATATTCAGCAAGATCGTCGCGGCAGCGACAATCATAAAACCGCCTAGCTTTCAGGAAGCTACTTCGACCGTGGCCGGTCCGCCCGCGAAGCAGAGGCTTTCGATGCGGATGACCTGATCATAGGCGGGTTGCGGTGCGCCGTCGATGGGGGAGGGAGTGACCTGCACCAGTTGCGGGATGATCTCGAGGGTGTGTGTGACGGTGGGATCAAGGTTGATGGCCAGAACCCGGACCATGTGCATGTTGCCGTCTATTCGCGGTGTCTGACCGTAAATCCCGTCCTTGCTATCCTGGGAAATCGCCGGTTTGCCGTCAATCGTCACAAGAAATTTACCCGACTGGGGCGTGGCTTCACCGAAGAGCAGGACCGTCTTGGCCTGGAATTTGACCCGGAACGGCACTGCTCCGGGGGTGGCGATAACAATATCATCGAGCCAACGTCCCATGAGGAAATCGAAGGCTACGCCGTTGTGCGAGGGGTAACTCACACTCCAACCGGCGGGCAAGGGCGTGAGTTGCGAGAGGCGCTGCCGTTTCCAAGTCATGTAGGTATCACCGAAAAGCATTTGGTCGGGAACACGGCAGACTTTTCTCTGCGCGACGGCCTCGAGGAAAGCCTGCATCACGGCTTCGGAATAGAGCAGGTACCCCTTGTTGCCGGGGTGGGTCTTGTCTGGCACAATCGACCACATTTCATCTGTGGTGTAGCGCCCCTTTTGCACCTCAGCGTTCATGTAGGCAACCGTATCGGCCAGCGCCGTGTTATAGGCCGCAGCGATTTCCTTATGTTTGGCATCGCGGGGACGCGGCTGGCGGTTGGCCGGTTCGAGATCGGGTTTCAAGGCGAGAATGACCAGTTCGACGGCAGCGCCGGTCTCGAGCAGCACGCGGCGGGCAAGCGATTCGTAGGAAGCGAGCTTTTCGTCGTCTACGCTGTAAGCATGATCGTTGACGGTGAAATCGATGAAGACGAGATCGGGGCGACGGGCGATGACATCACGCTGCAGCCGGAAGGCGGCGAGGTTGGAGGAGGTTCCGCCAATGGCGGCGTCCCAGAACGTGAAATGGGCCTCAGGATAATGTTCCGTCAGGCGCTGGCCGACGAGGGCCCGGTAGGAGAATAACTGCGGGTCGGTAGCGCCGCTGCCCCAGGTAAGACTGCCGCCAATAAAGACAACATTGAGACGTTCGCCCGCGCGGGCCCGTTGATCGAATTTGCTAAAATCGCCCATAAATGGTGGATGCTTTTTTCAGGGAGCAACTTCGGCCGTGGCCGGTCCGCCCGCGAAGCAGAGGCTTTCGATGCGGATGACCTGATCGTAGGCGGGTTGCGGTGTGCCATCGATGGCGGGGGGAGTGACCTGCACCAGTTGTGGGGTGATTTCGAGGGTGTGAGTGACGGTTGGATCAAGGTTGATGGCCAGGACTTTGACCATGGGCATGTTGCCGTCTATTCGCGTCGTCTGACCGTAAATCCCGTCTTTACTATCTTGGGAAATCGCCGGTTTGCCGTCGATCGTCACAAGAAATTTGCCCGACTTGGGCGTGGCTTCACCGAAGAGCAGGACCGTCTTGGCCTGGAATTTGACCCGGAACGGCGCTGCTCCGGGCGTGGCGATGGTGACGTCATCGAGCCAGCGTGACATGTAAAAATCGAAGGCAACGCCAAAGGTTGAGGGGTGGCCCACGGTCCAGCCCGCAGGCAAGGGCGTGAGTTGCGAGAGGCGCTGCCGTTTCCAGGTCATGTAGGTGTCACCGAAAAGCATTTTGTCAGGGACGAGGCAGACTTTTTTCTGCGCGACGGCGTCGAGGAAAGCCTGCCAGACAGCTTCGGAGTAGAGCAGGTAGCCCGTGTTGTTGGGGTGGGTGTCACCCGTTTCGGGATTCCACATTTGATCGGGAGTGTAGCGTCCCTTTTGCACTTCGACGTTCATGTAGGAGACCGCATCGGCCAGGGCCGTGTTATAAGCGGCGGCGACTTCCTTGTGTTTGGCATCGCGGGGTCGGGGTTGGCGATGGGCCGGCTCAAGATCGGGTTTCACCGCGAGAATGATTAGTTCGACGGGGGCACCAGTTTCGAGCAACACGCGACGGGTGAGCGATTCGTAGGAGGCAAGCTTTTCATCGTCCACGCTATAGGGGTTGTCATTGATGGTGAAGTCGATGAACACGAGGTCGGGATGATGAGCGATGACATCGCGCTGGAGGCGGAAGGCGGCGAGATTGGAGGAGGTCCCCCCAATGGCGGCATCCCAGAAGGTGAAATGGGCCTGGGGATAATGTTCCTCCAGACGCTGGCCGACGAGGGCGCGGTAGGAGAACAATTGGGGATCGGTTGAGGCCGCGCCCCAAGTGAGACTGCCGCCGAGAAAGACAACATTGAGATGCTCGCCCGCGCGGGCCCGTTGATCGAATTTGCTGAAATCGCCCATAAGTGGTGGTAAAGGAGTAAGGGGTTGATCTGCTGCTTTTGCCAACAAAGTTGAGGCCAGTAAAGCCAGGGCCGTCAGGTAGAATTTTGGAGAAGTCACTTAAAAGAAACCGCATTCACGTCACAAAGTTGCTTTATTTATTTGGACGATGCGTAAGAGGCTAATATTCAGTAAATTAGGCTTATTTTCAAGTAAATTCGATCCTTCCGACTGCGTTTTTCGACGATTCCGGCGCTGTCACGGGGAATTTTCGAACAACCTCTGGAGAACCTCTACGGCGTTGTGGGTGGAAAGGCCGGGCCGGAATTGGTGGAAGCGGCATTGGGCTGGGACTCAGGCGGGGGAGGATTACCTGCATCCTGATTCGAGGCGAATTGCGAGAAGCGGTTGTGAAGGTCTTTGAGATTCTGATCGAAGAGCACCTGCTGGTCGGGGCGCAAGGCCGCACGGATTTGTTGCACGGTGGTGTGGTTGAGTTGCCGCACTTGGGGCTGGATGAGAGCCTGCAATTGCTTGTGCTGCCGCAGATTATCCATGAAATACTCGTGAATCAGCTGCTTTTGATCCGCATCAAGATCGAGGTTTCTCGTCAGGCGCTTTTCCATGGCATTCATCAAGGTTAGGCCGGGACGTTGCAGAAACGCAGCCATCTTCCGCTGGGCGAATATCGACGAACCCACCACGCCCGAGGTAACTCCCAGGGCAAAAATGAGGATGACACCAAGAACGGCTTTCCAATAGGTGTTCATAAATCAATCGAGGCCGTTCCATCTCTCAAAGGTATTGGGGTTTGCCACGTAGACGAGCTGTTCCGCCGCTTCGAGTTCATTCACCACCTCACTGTGCCAGACGACGAGGCCGATCACGCACGCGGCGAAGATCGGCGCCAGCCGCCAGGAGACGGTGGCCCAGATGGATTCGGAGTCCTGGAGGCGCTTTTCGCGCAGGCGGGCCATAAGGCGGGTTTCAAAGGCGTACTCGGCGGCGGTGGTATCGGGCCGTTGCACGCGCGCACGGGCGAAGAGTCCGTCGAGCATCGCGTCAGGATCGGGATTAAGGTTGGGTTCATTCATTTTTTGCTCTCCAAAAGTTTGCGCAGAGCGGCACGGGCCCGGAAGGCGCGGACTTTAACGTTGGCCACGCTCCAGCCAGTAAGCCCGGCGATTTCCTGGACGCTTCGTTCCTCGAGTTCGAGCAGGGTGATGACGAGCCGTTCCTTGGGCGATAATTGTGCCAGGGCGGCATAAAGGCGTTCCAGATCTGGGTGCGCAGGGGGACTCTCCGGAGCAGACGGCTCGTAGCCCGACTCGAGGAGCGCATCGACCGAGATGCCCGATTTGTCCCGCCGCCGTTTGCGCAGGTAATCGTAGCACTTGTAAGTGGTAATGCGCAGGACCCAGTGTTCAAAGGGCGAGTCGCGGCGGAACTGACGCAGCTTGAAATAGACTTGGACGAAAACGTCCTGGCAGATATCTTCGAGCTCGGCGGCATCGCGGGCAAAACGGGAGGCGACACCGAAGACGCGGCTCTTGTACCGCTGGGCGAGTTCGCCGAAGGCAGCTTCATCGCCTCCCAGTGTGGCAGCCACAAGTTGTTCATCCGGGATTGAACTTTCCGCAGTGACCATAGCGTTAGGGTATCCCAGCATAGCAGAGTAGGCGCGATCATCTTTTCATCGGGGTTGAGTTGTCGTTGGAGGGGTGGGTACGCATCGGTGGCATTATGTTCACCAAGAAACAGACGCTCTTAAGGTGAAAAGGTTACACCGCAAATTCGCGTGATTTTAAGTTCCATTCATACCCTGCCGCATTCTGTTCCACAGAGCTTGCCTGGGCATGCACTTCGCGGGAATTTCCTTCCGAAGTGAAATTGAAATTAAGACTTAAATCATTCGTTGCCAATAGTTAATGCCGTAGGACGAGGCGCTGAAAACGACTCATGCTGAAGATTATGAAAATGGACCCTAATGGGGAATGACGCTGTCGAGATTCAATTTGTAGCCGTTGATGGTGTTTTTCTCGGCGAGGACAAAGACAGTGCCGAGTTCCTTTTCGTCGCCCGTGGGATCCTTGGCCCAGAGGGTGATTTTCCACGTCGGGACAGAGTCTTTCTGCTCAAGTTCGAACTGGGTGCCGCTGGGCGTGAGGCTGGGGGGTAGCAGCGTCTCGGAGGTGGCAAGCGCTTGCGCGGAATCGGTGACGAGCTTGTCATTGGGCATGATGTCCTTCTCGCTGTAGGAGAGGACGTAGGGCAGAAAATGGCCGCTATCGAGGAGGTCGGAGCCGTTTTTGACGACTTTGCCGTCGGTGACGGTGACGACGCGCGCGTTGGTGGTCGAGACGCTCTTGTCGTAAAAGTAGAAGGTCCAGGTGGTGGGAGTGGCGGAGGAGTCGTCGTGCTTGCCGACGACTCGGAGAAGCTCGGCCTGGCCGGTCGGATCGGTAACGATATTGCCGAGGCTGCTTTCGGCGACGATCCGGGCCTCGAAAGCGGTGGCGGGAGCGACGGGAAGGGCCGGCGTCGGGCCGGGAGGCAGCGCGGGATTGACGGGCATGGCGTTGGTGACTTCGCCTGGATTAGCTGGTGGCGCAATGGGCGGGACGAGCGCATTCCGGGAGCTTTCATTCGCGGCCGGTGCGATCGGAGCGGGAACCGGAGAGGGAGGAGCTGCCGGGATGACTGTAGGATTTTGACTTGGAGATGGAGTAGCCGGCACCGCCGGAGTGGAATTTTCTGCGGGTCCGACTTTTTGTGATGGCGCGGAACCAGGGTTTCCGGCGACGAGGGCGAATATTTTTTTTGCAAACGGAAAGGGAGGTTGCGGGCCGAGCCGCGCTAGAAGCAGGACGGAGACGGTGACCAGAATAATGAGAAGGACGGCAACGCGAAAGACACCCTGGTCGGAGCTGTGCGGAGCGCTTAGCGGAGGGTGATGGATCGCGTCGGCCTGCGATTCACCGGGGATCTCGGGAACGACGGCCACGCCGTCGGCGGAAGTTTCGATCCCGTAGGTGGAGGCCTGCTGCTCTGTCCGGGTGAAATCGAAATCGAAGCTTCCGGCCTCGAGGCGGTTGAAGCCGGAATCGCCGAGGGTCTGGGCGATCTGGAGGTCCTGGACAAGAGCGCGCGCGCTGGCGTAGCGCAAGTCGCGTTTTTTTGCCATCATCTTGCGGCAGATCATGTCGGAGGATCGGGAGATATCGGGCCGCAGCATGCTCGGGATGGGCGAGGGCTTGGTCAGCACCTCGCTCATGATGTTGTAAGGTGTTTCTCCCTGGAAGGGGGGTGCTCCGGTGAGGCATTCGTAGAAGGTGGCGCCGAGACTGTAGATGTCGTCGCGGGTGTCGGCGATCTTGGCGTCGCGGGCTTGCTCGGGACTCATGTAAGCGGGCGTGCCCATATAGGAGCCGCCGAGGGTGAGGCTGGTGTGCGAGTCGATGGCGTGCTTGGCCAGGCCGAGGTCGGCGAGTTTCGCCGTGCCGCGCAAGTCGAGCATGATGTTATCGGGCTTGATGTCGCGGTGGACAATGCGGTTTTCCTCGGCAAGGAGAAGGGCCTGGGCGATGCCCGCAATGATGGGGAGGGCCTTGGCCTCGGGCAGCGGGCCGTGCCGCAAATGCCAGGAGAGCGAACCGCCGCCAACGTATTCGAGGACGATGAAGTAAAGCCCCGTGGCCTCGTCGTGCGCGGCGTCCATGACGGCGATGACGTTGGGATGGCGGATGCGCGCGGCAAGCTGCGATTCGCGGATGAACCGTTCGGCCAGCGCGGGGTTGTCGAGCGAAAGGGCGGGAGAGAGGACCTTGAGCGCAACTTCGATCTGCAGCGTCTGATGCGTGGCGAGATAAACGGTGCCCACGCCGCCGCGACCGATCTCGCGGATGATGCGGCAGCGTCCGATGACGTCGCCGGGCTCGATTTTTCCTATCAGGGTGGGCATGAGCATGAGCTTATCCGAAGAGCCGCAGACGAACAACCCGGGTGTTTCCCGTGAGTGATTCTCCTCCGGCCTGTGGATAGTTAATCGCCGTTCATCATGGGTTTCTGACAAAAAAATCAGGTAACACTTCATTGGACGCCTCCGAATCAGGAGCGTTCATTTTTAAAGCGTTTCCCATGGTAGCGGTACCCGGCGTCTGTCCTGAGTGAATCCGAAGGAACCGTCCCATTTATTGCTCACATGTAATGGGTAGCGCGGCAACACCGCGTGTGTGTATTGTCCGGGTGCGCGAAGCGCATAAGAAGCAGTCTGGAATACCCGCTTGCTTACCTAGAGGACAGGGCAGCCAGTGCGTCATTAAGCGCATCTATTTCCTTTGATACATGAGCGGCATTGAGGGTGATGCGCAGCCGGGCGGCATGACGGGGAACGGTCGGATAACGGATCGCCGGAATGAGGAAGCCACGTTCGTGCAGGGCTGCGGCCAGTGAGAGGGCTGTCATCGCTTCGCCGCAAATGAGCGGCTGGATGGCGCTGGAGGAGTGGACCTGTTTGACCCACGCGACGGGCAGGCCGGCGTGAAAGCGCGCAATGTTTTCGCGCAGCCGCGCACGGAGAGATGCACCCTCGGGACCGCGCACGAGGTCGATGGCGGCGCGGCCCGCCGCGACGACGCCCGGCGGCAGGGCGGTCGAATAAATGAAGCTGCGGGCGCGATTGATCAGACAGTCGATGAGCGGACGCGAACCGGCAATGTAACCGCCGACGCTGCCGAGCGCTTTGCTCAGCGTGCCCAGGACAATCTCAACGCGCGAACTCAACCCCGCCTCCGCGATGAGACCCGCGCCGGTCGCTCCGTAAAGGGCGGTGGCATGGGCTTCGTCAACCAGGAGCCAAGCGCCGTGGCGCTCCTTGAGTTCGACCAGTTCGCGCAGCCGCGCGGCGTCGCCGTCCATGGAGAAGATCGACTCGGTGACGATGAGAATGCGGTTTGCGCCGCGCGCCGCCGAAAGTTTTCGCAACAGCTCGTCGAGCTTTTCAGGCCGGTTATGTGCAAAGACGCGGACGGTGGCGCCGCTGAGCCGGGCGGCGTCGATCAGGCTGGCGTGGGCGAGCTTGTCGAGGATGACGGTGTCGCCCCGGCTGGCGAGGGCCGGGATCGTGCCGAGCGCGGCGGTGTAACCGCTGCTAAAAACGAGCGCCGCTTCCTTTTCCTTCCATGCGGCGAGCTGTTCCTCCAGCGCGAGGACGGTGGAATCGGTGCCGGTGACGAGCCGCGACGCTCCCGCGCCCACGCCTCGTTCTACCGTGGCCCGGCGCGCCGCCTCGATCAGGGCGGGATGATGGCTGAGGCCGAGATAATTGTTGGCCGCGAAGTTCAGCAGCGGGGATTCATCGGTCGCAAGCAAGCGGCGACGCAGGCCCGCCTGTTCCAATGCGGCGAGTTCGGCCCGGAGAATGGAATCGAGGTTCAGTCCTGGCGGACGGCAGTTACGCTTCGCCATAAAAGAGTACCGCTACGCACAGTACTAAATTTTGCAGGATTATACACTTCACAAATGCGAGGCATCTTCAGGCGAAATTGGCCGAGCGCCCCATAGCCCAATCTTGTAATTCTTTTTTCTTAGGTAGGATTTGGCCTGAATAAATAATACTACGATAACAATGAGGCTAACGTAAGGCAGGAAAAGCGCGGCACCCCATATTACGGCGATTATCGGCCGATATTCAATCTGGTAGGCGAGAAGGCCGGAGACGCCATTAAACAAAATTATCGAAGCCCATACGATAAAAATGAACAAATAGGACACAAGATTGGCTAGCCCAAGGTTTATAAAGCCAAACAAGAACAACAAATGAGATATCATAAGTATTTCAAAGCTTATAAAACCAGCTAGGAAGAGTCCTTCAAACCAATTAAACAGGAGTGCGCAGTTTTGAGGAGATCGGATCGAAAATTTCATTAGACAAATTTTATGGCATCCCCCCGCTTAGGCTTTTCCGGTGACGGCTGTACCGCTGGAATTGGTTTTACACCATCCCGAGCTTGGACTTGCCCTCGGGCGAGATGCGTTCTGCGCTCCACGGCGGGTCCCAGACCACGTCCACTTGCGCGTCGGTCACTCCAGGCACGCTTAGGATCTTTCGCTGTGCATCCGACGCGATCGACGGCCCCATCCCGCAGCCCGGTGCGGTCAGCGTCATTTTCACTTCCACCAGGTTCCCGCCTCCCTCCTGCGGCTTGATCTCCAGGCTGTAAATCAGCCCCAGATCGACGATGTTCACCGGAATCTCAGGATCATAACAGGTCTTCAACTGCTCCCAGATTGCTTCTTCCTCCAGCGGCCCTTCTGTTTTTGCCGGAGAGGCCCCGTTGTTTGCCGCGGGCGCCGTCACTGCCTTGCCCAGCGCGTCGGCATCCTGCGCCAGCACCCGGAAAAGGCCGGCCGAATGCTCGACGACCACGGTGTAGGTGCCCCCAAGCGCCTGGGTGACGATTACAGGCGTCCCCTTGGGCAGCTTTTTTGTCAGGCCACTGGGGATTTGGATCGCTTCGATGTCGCGGGAAAGGGTGATGACCGGGGAATCTGTGCTCATGGTGGAAAAGTCCCGCCTTCCGTCTCGTTTGTCAAACTTCCGCACAGTTAAAAGGTTTAGTCATTTTGGCATGAACCTCGCTTAGCCTTTAACCAGTTCAGATTGCTTCCTTTGAGCTTTCTGCCATTCTCACCCTTTGATTTAGCCTCTTTCTTACATACATGGCCTTGCTCGATAAATACCAACCCGGCGACTTTTTCGACGAAATGTTTGTGGCCGAGGGGCAGGTCAGGCCTCACTACGCCACTCTGCACGAACGGTTTCTGAACCTCGACCGCGAGGAATTTGAGCAGCGCCGTCAGGCGGTCGACGCCGCGTTCCTGCGCCAGGGTATCACCTTCACCGTTTACAGCGACGAGCAGGGTACTGAGCGCATCTTCCCCTTCGACCTCGTTCCCCGCATCATCCCCAACGCCGAATGGGCCAAGATTGAGGCTGGCCTCGTCCAGCGTCTCCGCGCCCTCAATCTTTTTCTCAAGGACCTCTATTCCGACCAGCGCATCATCAAGGAAAAGGTCGTTCCAATGGAGGACATCATCAGCGCCAAGCACTACCGGCCCGAGATGCGTCACGTCAAGGTCCCCCACGACATCTACATCCACATCTGCGGCAGCGACATGGTACGTGATCGTGAAGGCACCTACTTTGTTCTCGAGGACAACGGACGCTGCCCCTCCGGCGTCTCCTACCTCCTGGAAAACCGCGTTGCCATGAAGCGTGCGTTTCCCAATCTCTTCGGCAGCGTTGGCGTCCGCCCGGTCGATCACTATACTCAGGACCTCCTCTCCGTTCTCCAGTACATCGCACCGCCCAACGGACGCAAGACCCCCACCGTTGTTCTCCTCACCCCCGGCATCTACAACAGCGCCTACTTTGAGCACTCCTTCCTCGCCCGGCAGATGGGCATCCAGATCGTCGAGGGCCAGGACCTCGTCGTGCAGGACAAAAAAGTCTACATGCGCACCACCAAGGGCCTGGAGCAGGTCGACACCATCTACCGCCGCCTGGATGACGACTTCCTCGACCCCCTCGTCTTCCGCAAAGACTCCGTCCTCGGCGTCCCCGGCTTGGTTGAAGCCTACCGCGCCGGCAACGTTAGCCTCGCCAACGCCATCGGCACCGGCGTCGCCGACGACAAGGTCGTTTACAAGTACGTGCCCGACATGATCCGGTTCTACCTTTCCGAGGAACCGCTCCTCGCCAACGTCCCGACCTACCTCGCCTCCAATCCCAAGGAATGCGAGTACATCGTCAGTCACCTCGACAAGCTCGTCGTCAAGTCGGCCAACGAATCGGGCGGCTACGGCATGCTTGTCGGTCCCGCTTCCTCCTTCACGCAACGGGCCGAGTTCAAGGCCAAAATCCTCGAAAATCCCCGCAACTTCATCGCCCAGCCGACCTTGAATCTCTCCCGCCATCCCAGCTACTGCGACGGCAAGTTCGAAGGCCGCCACATCGACCTGCGCCCTTACATCCTCTACGGTGAAAAAATCACCATCGTCCCCGGCGGCCTCACCCGCGTTGCCCTGCGCAAAGGTTCCCTCGTCGTTAACTCCTCCCAGGGTGGCGGCAGCAAGGATACCTGGGTCTTATATGGTGACAGTTGATATCCATCTCTCTCTCGCCATGAAAATCTGGCTCATTTTTTATTGTGTCGCGTTACTCTACAACGCTTTTGACGGCTTCCATTCTCTGCTTCCGAGTAATGGGGAGCTGATAGACACGTCTTGGGCGGGCATAGCCACCAATTTTCTAATCATGATGCTTGCTCCAGTTGTTCTGGTCGTCATGCTCAACTTCATTTTGAAGCCGAGCTATTTCGATTGGCCATCTTGGGATCTGCCACTCTACAAACCACTTCAGTTTATCGGCTTTATGATTCCCTTTGCTGCCGCTGCTGCCTTTGGCGCCGCCTTGGCTCTTCCCTATACGAATGCACTGGGAGTCATGAACTTTTATCGCGATTGCGTGCTTGTCACTGCGGTGTTTTTGGCCAACTGCATCGTTCATTACGTCTATCGAAACAAAATCAGAACTGCTCCAAGGGAGATACCTATTTGACCTTGGCTTCTAATCTTATTAATCACATTAATCCTATCCAAAAAAAATTCCGTTAATTCCGTAATTCCGTCAAAAATTCAGCGACGGGCGTAGACCGCCGCTACAAAAAAACCATGCTCTCACGCGTTGCCGATTCTCTCTACTGGATGAGCCGTTACGTTGAGCGGGGCGAGAACATTGCCCGCATTCTCGACGTCAACCTGCAACTCATGCTCGATCTTCCCAAACTCGGGCCCGCCGAGCAAAAGACCCTCTGGGAGCCGGTCCTGCGCAGTACCGGTGACCATGCCGATTTCTTCAAGCAGCACAAGGAAGCCAACAGCGACAACGTCATCGAGTTTCTCACCCTCAACACCAAAAATCCCAACTCGATCCTCAACTGCCTCACCTCCGCCCGCGAAAACGCCCGCCATGTCCGCGAGCAAATTTCCCTCGAGATGTGGGAGGAGATCAACCGCACCTACCTCTGGATCAAAGGCCAGAGCCTCAAGAAAATCGTCCGTCAGGGCCCCTATGAATTTTTCAGCCAGGCCAAGAACGCCTCCCACCTCTTTCAGGGCATCACCGACGGCACCATGACCCATGGCGAGGACTGGGACTTCATCCAGGTCGGCAAATACCTCGAGCGCGCCGACATGACCACCCGCATCCTCGACGCCAACGATGAAATCTTCATCAGCCAGCCCGCTGCCACCCAGACCGCCGGCACCCTCCACTGGAGCGCCATCCTGCGCTCGTGCAGCTCGCACGACGCCTATCGCAAATTCTACGTCGCGCAGGTCGAGCCCGACAAGGTCGTCGAGTTCCTCATCCTCAACGAATTTTTCCCCCGCTCCATCCGCTTCTGCGCCCAGTCGCTCAACGACGCTCTGCGCCGCATTTCCGGCTGCAAGGAGGAACACTTCACCAACCTTGCTGAAAAACTCGCCGGGCGGCTCGTCGCTGAACTCAACTACAGCGCCCTCGAGGACATCAAGACCGTCGGTATGCACAGGTACATGGACGACCTCCAAGTCAAACTCAACGGCATCGGCGACGCCATATTCCAGACCTACCTTTTCTCGCCCCCACTCTCAGCCCCGGAGCTCGAACCCGAACCGGCCGCCGAGAAGACGCAGGGCCAGAGCCAGAAGCAGGGCAAAGTGACCGCTGCTGCGTGATCGGTGGTAGCCGTCGACCACCGACAGCCGCTACATTAATTTTATGAGCAACACCTACAAAATCGCCGTTCTGGCTGGCGACGGCATCGGCCCTGAAGTGATGGCTGTCGGCCTCGACCTTCTCCGCGCTACGGCTCAACGCTTCAACTTTGCCGTCGAGACCAAAGAATACGCCGTTGGCGGCGCCGCTATCGACCAGTTCGGCGACGCCCTTCCACCCCACACCCTCCAGGGCTGCCGCGACGCCCAAGCCATATTCTTCGGCTCGATCGGCGGTCCCAAATGGGAAACCCTCCCGCCCAACCAGCAACCCGAACGCGCCGCCCTGCTCCCGCTGAGGAAGCACTTCGGCCTCTACGCCAATCTGCGCCCCGCCCGCTGTTACCCCGGCCTTCTCTATGCCTCACCGATCAAGACCGAATTCATCCCCGACGGCTTCGATATCCTCGTCGTGCGCGAGCTCACCGGCGGCCTCTACTTCGGCCAGCCCAAGCAGACCGTCCCGCTCGACGGCGGCGGCGAACGGGCCGTCGATACCATGGTCTACGAAACGCGCGAGATCGAGCGCATCACCCATGTCGCCTTCAAGGCGGCGAGGCTCCGGCGCAAGCGGGTCACCCTCATCGACAAGGCCAATGTCCTCGAAACCAGCCTTCTCTGGCGCAAGACCGTCAAGGCCATCGCGCCGCAGTATCCTGACGTCGCGCTCGATTTCATGTACGTCGACAACGCCGCCATGCAGCTCGTGCGCAAGCCGCAACAGTTCGACGTCATGCTGTGCGAAAACCTTTTCGGCGACATCATCAGCGATGAAGCTGCCGCCACCGTTGGCTCGCTCGGCCTGCTGCCCAGCGCCTCCCTCGGCGAAGGCGCCTTCGGCCTCTACGAACCGAGTGGCGGTTCCGCGCCCGACATTGCCGGCAAGGGCATCGCCAACCCGATTGCGCAGATCCTCTCCGCCGCCCTCATGCTTCGCTATTCCTTCGGTGAAAACGCCGCCGCCGCCGCCATTGAAAGGGCCGTCGAAGCCGTCCTCGCCGACGGTCGTCGCACCGCCGATCTTGCCCGACCCGGCGACCAGACGCTGGGCACCGTCGAAATTGGCCGCGCCATCAGCGAACGGCTCGCATGAATTCCCGGCGGCTTTTCAGTTTCTGCATCTGGACGGTTTTCATTGCCTGCCTTTCGCTTGCTCTTGACCGGCTCCACTGCGCGGTCTCCTTCACCAAGCCATGGCTCATCACCACCTCCAACACCGAGGATGAGGACCTCTACTCCATCTGGAAAGTCGCCCACGGCCAGTCCGCCTACAACGACCCGACCCAAATCCCCTTTACGATGAGCTATTACAACTGGCTCTTTTACGGTCTCTACGGCACGGTGACCGCTTTTTTCCTCCATCTGCTTCAACTTGGCGATATCTGGCTGCCCAATATCGCGCGGCTTCTTACCCTATTCTTTGCGCTTGCCATCAGCGCCTTCTATTTTGCCATCCTCCGCCGGAATCTCGCCCTACGCGATTTCTGTCCCGCTTATCTCCTCGTCGCACTGAGCCTCATCGCCACCCTTAATCCTCTTTTTGGTTTTTGGATCATGACCGCCCGGCCCGACGTCGGCGCTCTTGCCTTTGAAATCGCCGGAATCTTCTTTCTTGTTATCCACTTGAGCCGGCGTCGCCTTGTTTTTGCCCTGCTCGCCGGACTCGCCTTCTACCTGGCGTGGTCTTTCAAGCAAACCGCCGTTACCGGACTCGTCGCCGCCACGTTAACTCTCCTGTTTCATCGCCGCTTCGCCGCCCTTGTTTTTCTGCTCCTCCCCTGGATTGTCCTCGTCGCCCTTACTCTTTCCCTCGGCGGTCGTGACTACCATTACGGCGTTATCACCTACCATACCGGGTTCACTTTCTTTATTGGCCAGAGCCTCGAGATTTTCTTCTCAACCCTGGCAAAAGTGCCAGTTCTCCCTTTGATTATCATCGTTCTCTTTGCCGACGCCTTGCGTTCCGCCCGAGCCGGAAAACTCGACGCCCTGCCTCCCGAGGAAACCCTCTTTCTTTTCGCCACCGTCACCGCCCTCCTTTTCGGCCTGATCACCGCCTGCAAGGATGGCGCCGCTGATAACTACTTTCTCCCCTTTTCCGTGTGGTCTGGACTCTGGTTTTTTCGGGTGCTTCCGCGCCTGGACCGAAGCTACTTCTCCGCCGCCTGCCTTGGCGTCACCGCGCTTTTCCTCGGCGGCATCTCCCTCGTCTTTCTTGGTCGCGCCGGTATGATCGACCGCCGTGCCTCCGATCTGCCTAACGAGATTCTCGCCCAAGAACTCCGCAAATTTCCGGCCCCCGTCTTCGTCACCGACACCTACGGTGATCTCCCCTGGATTCAGCCCCATCCGCCCTACTTCGTCGTCCCGGACATACACAAGCTTGAGACGCTTATCGACCAGGGTTACTTCGGCACCATCATCACGCTCCGCCAAGAAAAACTGAGCGATGCTGCCCTCGCCCGCTACGAACTCACCGACCACGACGCCTATTTCTACTACTACGTCCGAAAATAAAACCGGTCCGGCGCCGTTTGCATTCAGCCCCCGCCTGGCTTTTATTTGCCTTCCGATGAAGTCCTTCTCCGCCGCCCTGTTTGCGCTTCTTTTTGCATCCGCCGGGCATGCCGCGCTCGTTACCCAAACCGTTGACTACACTGACGAAAAGGGCGCGCCCCTCGAGGGCTTCGTCGTCTACGATGACGCTATTTCCGGTCCGCGTCCCGGAGTGATCGTCGTCCACGACTGGCGCGGCCTCACTGACTACACCCATTTGCGCGCCGAAATGCTCGCCCACCTGGGCTACATCGCTTTCGCAACCGATTTCGCTCAACGATGCAGGTAGCTGCTCAGCAGATTCTCGAGGTATTCCTGGCGGCCGCTCTTCGGTTTCGGTTCGCCCAGATTGCGGAGCACGAGTTTTTCCAGGTCCTTGAAACCGAGCCGCCGCTTTTCGATCGCCTTGCCGTAGTCGCTGTCGTAGCTCGAGTAGCGGTCGGCGACGAACTTCTCCAGCTTGCCCTCGGCGCGGATTTTGAGCGCCAGCTTGTAGGCCAGCGCGTAGGCATCCATTCCGCCGATGTGGGCGTAGAAGAGATCGGCCAGATCGATGGAGGGCCGGCGCAGCTTCGCGTCGAAATTGAATCCACCCGTGCCGAGACCGCCCGCCTTCAGGATGGAGACCATGGCCAGCGTCAGTTCCCGGACGTCGGTGTTGAACTGGTCGGTGTCCCAGCCGAGGAGCGTGTCGCCCGCGTTGGCGTCGATCGAGCCGAGCAGACCCGCCGCCGCGGCGACCTCGATCTCATGCTGGAAGGTGTGGCCGGCCAGCGTGGCGTGGTTCGTCTCGATGTTGAATTTGAAATATTTTTCCAGGCCGTAAGTGCGCAGGAAGGCAATCCCGCTAGCCACGTCAAAATCGTACTGATGCTTGGTCGGCTCCTTCGGTTTCGGCTCGATCAGGAATTGCCCCTTAAAACCGATCTGTTTCGCGTAGTCGACCGCCAGATGCAAAAACGCGGCAAGGTGGTTCTGCTCGCGCTTCAAGTCTGTGTTGAGCAGGGTCTCGTAACCTTCACGGCCGCCCCAGAAAACGTAGTTTTCGCCTCCGAGCGTCTTGGTTACTTCGAGTGCCTTCTTCACCTGCGCCGCCGCGTAGGCAAAAACGTGCGCGTCGGGATTGGTTGCGGCCCCGCACATGTAGCGCGGATTGGAGAAGAGGTTCGCCGTGCCCCAGAGCAGCTTCACGCCGGTAGCCTTCTGGAGCTGTTTCGCGTGCGCCACCACCTTGTCGAGATTGCGGTTCGACTCGGCCAGGGTGCGCCCTTCCGGTGCGATATCGCGGTCGTGGAAGGCATAGAACGGCGCCTGGATCTTGCTGAGAAACTCGAAGGCCGCATCCATCCGTGTCTTGGCGATGGAGACCGGGTCCTTCCCCTTTTCCCAAGGGCGGGCAATGGTGCCTGGACCGAAGGGATCAGAGCCGACCCCGCGGAACGAATGCCAATAGGCGATGGAAAAGCGGAGTTGGTCCTTCAGCTTCTTGCCGGCGACGATTTCGTTCGGATCGTAGTGACGGAACGCGAGCGGGTTGGTGGTCGAGGAGCCTTCGTAGGCAATCTTTTTGATTTTTGGGAAGTGTTGGGTGGGCATGGAGTCGGTTTTCTTTAAAATGTCAGGCAACGGCGGTTACGCCATCATCGGCATCATGGCAGTTTATCGCGCCGCCCACAAGAGGCCGCGCTTGGTGATTTCGCGTACTTCGGGCACGTCAAATTCCTTCGGACTGTGGCCGATCGACTGGTAGAAAACCCGGCCCTGGCCGTAGCGGCGTTTCCAGACCACCGGCATGACCGTACCGTTGACCCAGGGCGCGCTTTGGGTCTGGAACGTCGTCGTGGCCAGCACCTCATTGTTTGGGTCGACGTGCATGTAGTATTGCTCCGAGTGGACGGTGAAATCACCCAGTCCGGCTACGATCGGATCGGCCTTCCTGACGATGTTCACCACGTAATCCTTGTGATTGTCGGGATGGGCCACGAATTGACCGCCGACCATGAATTGATAGGACGAGTTAATGCGGAAGGCGTCGCCCATGCCGCCGTGAAAACCGCCCAGACCCGCGCCGTTTTCGACCGCCTTGATCAGACCTTTTTCCTGTTCGCCGGTGATCTGGCCCATGGTCCAGTTCGGGATGATCAAGTCGAACGCCTTGAGTCGGCCTTCGTCGAGCAGGACATCGAGAACAGTCGAAATCTCAACCTCGAAGCCCTCCTTCTTCAAGTCTGACGCGACGATTTCGGAGGTTTCCGCCGGTTGGTGTCCGCTCCAACCTCCCGAGACGATGAGGGCTTTCTTTTTTTTCATAAAGGGATCTCTTTTGGGGTTTGGATCAGAGTTCTAGGGCTTGATGCCCACCGGCAACGCCTCGGGTTTGCGCGGTTTCGACTTGAGGGCGATCTTCCGCCCCGAGCGCGCCGAGACATGGAACGCCTCCATTACCTCGACCACATGGAGTCCGATCTCGCCGTTCATCCGGTGCGGACGCCCGCCTCGCAGTGCCATGGCAAAATCGGCCAGGCCAAGACCGCGCCCGTCGCCGGTCTCGTGGGTCAGCGGAATTTTTTCCCAGTCGGTCGTGCCCCGCTTCCAGAGGAGCACCTCGCCGCCGAAACCGTTCGGATCGGGGCACTGGATTGAGCCCTCTGTACCGTAGACCTCGAGCCGCGGCAACTGGTGCTTGCCGACGTCAAAGCTCATCGTCACGGTTGCCACCGCGCCGTTGCCAAAGGCGAGAACGCCGGCCAGGTGCGTCGGCGTCCGGACCTTGATTTTTTTGCCGTGCAACGGCTGGCTCGTGATCAGTCGTTCCTTGAAGGTCGTCTTTGCCAGCGCGGAAACGCTCTCAACCGGCCCGAGCATCGTTACCAGCGAGGTCAGGTAATAAGGGCCCATGTCGAAGAGCGGGCCGCCGCCGGGCTGATAATAAAATTCCGGGCTCGGATGCCAACCTTCGTGCCCGCGGCACAGCATGTTCGCCGTCGCTGCTACCGGGCTGCCGATGGCTCCATCGTCGATCAGCTTGCGGCAGGTCTGGATGCCGCCGCCCAAGACCGTGTCGGGCGCGCAGCCGACGCGCAGTTTGCGTTTCTGCGCTTCCTTCAGGACCTTTGCGCCCTCCTTGTAATTGAGGGAAAACGGTTTTTCACAGTAGGCATGCTTCCCCGCCTGCAACGCTTGTAGATTCACCGCTGCATGCGCGCCGGGAACCGTCAGGTTCAGCACCAGATCGATCTCCGGATCGTCGAGAAGCTCCGGCACCGAACAGCCTTTGGCCACGCCGTGCTCCGCGGCCTTCGCCTTGGCCCGGGGGACATCGAGATCAGAGCACGCAACGATTTGCACCAGCTCGGGAAACGGCTTCGTTCCCTTGAAATAGGCATTGCTGATGTTACCGCAACCGATGAGACCAACGCGCAGGGGAAGAGGAGATTTTTTTTTGGGCATGGCTAAAAATGTGTTCGATTTTCATTTTATAGAAGTCCATGCTTCTTAAAATGGACTAGTTAGTCAAAAATATGGATTCTTTTATCAAACACTGGGGGGCTTTTTCCCGGCGATTTCCATCCCCGTGCCCTCTCCTGACCGTGGGCGATCTCCGGGCCAAAAACAACTGGGTGCGTAGCACGTTCAGCACCTGCAACTTCTCCATTATTCTGCGCGGGCGGGGAGAATTTTGGCGCAAGGGGCGGCTTTGGCCCGTTCAAGCTCCCTTCGTCATCACCCAGTGGCCGCATGAACCCCTCGCTTACGGACCACCCCTGCCGGAAGAGACCTGGGACGAACTCTACCTCATCTACGACGCCTCCTGCATGTCGTGGTTCCGGCAGTGCGGATTTGTCGATGAACACCGTCCGGCATGGCCCATTCGCAATATCGAAGAGGTCATGGCCCATGTCGACGAAATGCGCGCCTTGGGAAGAGTCCGGGGTTCAGAAATGGCTGCCGACCGCGTCGATCGCGTCGCGGAGCGGCTCATCCTCGAATCGCTTCTCCCCGGCATCCAGGCCAACCCGGATACCAGCGACGAGGTCGTCCAGCATATCCTGTTGCGACTCCGCAGTCGCCCGCACGAAACGCACGATTTCGATCAACTGGCCCGCCAGCATGGCATCTCATCCTCCACCCTGCGGCGCCGCTGGCACGATGCGCTCAAGACGACGCCGGGCCGGTACCTGCTCGATCTTCGCATCCGGAAGGCGAGGCGGTTGCTCACCGAAACCAGCCTCCAGATCGGCGAAATTGCCGCGAAAAGCGGCTTTCAGGACATGCTCTACTTTTCCCGCCGGTTTAAATTGGAAACAAGACTCACACCTTCGCAATACCGGAAATATTACCGGATCAAGCCGTCGTGACGCCTACTGAATCGAAATTTCGTGACGGCGCTCAAAAAATCCACGAAACTAATTTTCTACCAGAACGTCATATCCACAGGGGGCGCCAATGATTTATTTGGGCATCGATTGCGGCACGCAAAGCACCAAAACCGTCGCGCTGGACGCTGACTCGGGGAGTATCGTCGCGTCGGCGGCCAAAAGCTACGATGTTCTCCCCGGCCTTCCGCCCGGTCACATGGAACAGGACCCCATCACCTGGGCCGAAGCAATGGACGAAACGGTCAGGCAGGTCTTGGATAAACTGGGCGCGCGCCGCGGTGAGGTCCGCGGCATCGGCGTCTCGGGCCAGCAGCACGGCTTCGTCCCGCTCGACAAAATGGGCCGGGTCATCCGCCCGGCCAAGCTTTGGTGCGACACTTCCACGACCGAGGAATGCGACCTCGTCCGCGCCCACTTTGGCGGGGCCAGGGCGGTGATCGATCTCGTTGGCCTCGACATGCTCCCCGGCTTCACCGCTCCGAAAATCCTCTGGCTGAAACGGCACGAACCGGAGAACTACGCCCGTCTCGCGCAGGTTCTTCTTCCACACGACTATCTTAACTTTTGCCTGACCGGGAAATACCGAATGGAATATGGCGACGCTTCCGGTACCGCCCTGTTAAACATCCGCACCCGCTTTTGGGCTCTGGATGTTCTCGATTTCATCGACCCGTCGCTCACCGACAAACTCCCGACCCTCGGCTCATCGCGCCAGCCAGCCGGAACGCTCAAGCCCGAACTGGCCAAGCGCTGGGGCCTGCCCGACGGTGTCGTGATCAGCGCCGGCGGTGGCGACAACATGATGGGCGCCATCGGCACGTCGAACACCGCGCCGGGCTGCGTCACCGCCAGCCTTGGCACCTCGGGCACGATCTACGCCTACAGCGCCGTGCCGGTTGTCGATCCGGAGGGGGAAATCGCCGGCTTCTGCGACAGCACGGACGCCTGGCTCCCGCTGGTTTGCACGATGAATGTCACCGTGGCCACGGAAGCCATGCGCAATCTGTTCGGCTGGTCGCACGGTCAACTCGAGGAAGCCGTGCGCGGGGTTCCGCCCGGCTCCGACGGCCTCCTTTTTCTTCCTTATCTGCAGGGTGAACGGACGCCGAACCTGCCGAATGGCACCGGCGTCTGCCACGGACTTACCACCCGCAACATGACGCCGGGCCATCTCGCCCGCGCGGCCATGGAGGGCGTCACCCTCGGCCTTGCCTACGGGCTCCAGCGCCTGCGTGTGCTCGGCATCTCACCCACGGAAATCCGGCTGACCGGCGGTGGCAGCAAAAGCGCGGTCTGGCGTCAGATTTGCGCTGACGTCTTCGGCTGTCGCGTCGTCACCCTCGCCCAGGCGGAGGGAGCCGCGCTCGGTTCCGCCATCCAGGCGCTCGCCGCCGTGCAGACGGAAAAATCGATCAATGATTGGGCCGGCCAGATCGTCCAGGTCACCGCCGACGAATCGACCGGGCCGCGTGGCAACCTTTCCTTCGATTACGCCGCCGCGCTCGAAATGCAGACTTCACTCACGCGCGCTCTGGCGGAACGGGGTTATCTCTAAATCCGCTTGGAAGTTGGATACTCCGGTCGCCGGGTCACATGGACGTGATCCGAAACGAAGGAAATTTCACGCCGAGGTCGAGAGAAGCAAGTCGCGCGCGCCCGGCAACTGGTCCGCCTGACCGATAAGGAGGACGCGATCGCCCGGCCGCAGCACCTCGTCGGGCCCCGGGTTGATCAGCCGTTCGCCTGATCGCTCGATGGCCACGATGCTCGCGCCGGTCTGCGACCGGAGCGGAATCTCACGCAACTTGCGCAGGGCCACGGCCGAGTCCGCCGGAATCTCCAGTGTCTCCAGTTCGGCTTCGCGCAGCAACTCGGGCAGCGCCTTGACCTCCTCCGGGCGCAGCAGCGGTAATTGCGCCAGCGTTTCATGCAGCGCAACTTCCGCGCGACTGTAAAGCCGTAGGAGAATCGAGCGGAAGAATGACGCGGCCACCAGCACCACTAGGAGGAGCATCACCAGACTTTCGAGCGAAGTCAAAATCGTCGTGCTGAGCAAAATCGTGACCACCGTCATCACCACGAGCGAAGCCAGCGTAAAAACCTGGCTGACCACCGCCCGCGCCGTCTCCACCGGACGGCCCCCCGCGCCGAGCGGGATGCAGATTTCGCTCAGGAGCATCCCCATCGCCTTCACCTTGCGAAAACTGGCCAGGTAGATCGGAGAACTCACAATCATCACCGCCGCCCAGACGAGGGAATCGTGGATCTGCGGCAAACGGACCACCGCCGGAAGGTAAGATTCATTCCACCCGCCGACCCACGCTCCCAGCAAAAAAATCCCCACCGTCAGCAACAGGTCGACCAGCAATTGCCAGCCCATCCGCCGCATGAGCAGCGACAGCGGGCTCGTTTGCCCCTGGCCGAACGAGCTGATCCACGCGGTATAGACCGAAAGCGCCTGCAGGATCGGCCGCGGCACCTTGCGCTCCAACCAAGCCACCGTGCCATCGGTCCCCCGGATCAGATAAGGCGTTACCAGCGTTGTGATCACCGACACGGCTACGGCGATCGGATAAAGAAAATCGCTCGTCACCTTCAAGCTTAGTCCCAGCGTTGCGATGATGAAGGAAAACTCACCGATCTGCGCCAGACCCATCCCGACGCAGAGCGAAGTCCGCAGGTCCTTTCCGCCCACGAAAACCCCGAAACTGCAGGTCGCCACCTTGCCCACGATCACCACCAGCGAAAGAATCACAATCGGCCACGCATATTCCACCAGCATCTTCGGGTCGATCAGCATCCCGATGGTGACGAAGAAAATCGCGCTGAACATGTCCCGCACCGGGGCGACCAGCCCCTCGATGCGGTGAATCTGCCGCGACTCGGCAATCACCGCGCCGATCAAAAACGCCCCCAGCGCCACTGAGTATCCTAATTTGGACGCCACGAAGGCTATCCCGAAGCAAAGCCCCAGCGCCACCACCAGCAGCATTTCGTCACTCTTGAATTTGGCGATGAACGTGAAGAGCCGCGGCACCCCGATCAAACCCACCACCAGTACCATGGCGAAAAAGGCGCCCAATTTCACCACGTCGCCCAGAATCTGCCCGGGGTCGAGCGCTCCGTTGAGTGCAAAGCCCGACAGCAGCGCCAGCAGGACGATGGCCAGGATGTCCTCGATGACCAGCACGCCGAAGATAATCTCGGCGAACGGCTCGCGCGATTTGCCCAGCTCGGCCAGCGCCTTGACAATGATCGTCGTGGAGGAGATTGAGAGTACCGCTCCCAGGAACACCGAATCCATCACGTTCCAGCCGAAGGCGCGCCCGATCTCGTAGCCGATCCAGATCATGAGTACGATTTCCAGCAGCGCGGCCACGAAGGCCGACAGGCCGACGCGTGTGAGCTTGCGCAGGCTGAACTCGAGGCCCAGTGAGAACATCAGCAGCACCACGCCCATTTCTCCCAGCGTCTTGATCGCGTCCTGGTCGTGGACCAGCATGAACGGCGGTGTGTAGGGCCCGATGATGAACCCGGCCAGGATGTACCCCAGCGCCACAGGTTGCTTCAGTTGATGACAAATGATGGTGGTGATCCCCGAGATGATCATCACCACCGCCAGGTCGCTGAGCAGGTCTATTCCGTGCATCGTCCGCGCAATCTAGAACCTATCTCAAAATTAGCCAAGGGCGCGTTGCGAGGCGCGGTCCAAGGAGCAAAACCAGACAACGGAATTGCATCCCGTCCGATTTCAACCCAAGTTAAGAGTATGCCGAAAGATCTCGCCCGCCTGGCCCCCGACTTGACGAAGGACTATCCGAGAAGTCCGCGCGCGTTTTTCGCCGGTTACATCCTGGCGGGGCGGATGCTCGACAAGTGCCGCGCGCTGCTCAACGGCACGGCGGGCGAGTACGAGTACAATT